>Ga0224512_10000407_pt1 | contig 45958 bp, 40 predicted proteins | sample SF_May12_sed_USG_4_FD_169103 | JGI IMG/M metagenome (GOLD analysis project Ga0224512, IMG submission 169103) | Sediment microbial communities from San Francisco Bay, California, United States - SF_May12_sed_USGS_13 | ecosystem: Environmental > Aquatic > Marine > Sediment | place: USA... | reverse complement strand
CGCGGATCTCGCATACTCGTCTCTGCGTCGCCTGATCGATCGATACCCGGCCAGCGAATATGCGGCAGACGCCGAGCAGCGCCTGGTCTACCTGAAGAACCGCTTGGCAGCGTACGAGAATCACGTCGCGGATTACTACCTGCGCCGCGGCGCCTATGTGGCAGCGCTTAATCGAGCCAAGAGCGCGCTCGAAGAATACAACGGCGTCGAAATGAACGAAAAATCACTCAGAATCATGGCGGCGGCTTACGAGAAACTCGGCATGACCGACCTCGCGGCCGACACGCGCCGAGTGCTGTCACTGAATTTCCCGGGCGGCGGCTAGCCCGGGAAGCGATAACCCGACGTAATCGGATAGCGCCAGTCGCGCCCGAATGCGCGGCTGCTGATGCGAATGCCCGGTGGTGCCTGACGGCGCTTGTACTCATTGCGCTTGACCATCTCGAGTACCCGAATAACGACATCTCGATCGAAGCCACGTTGTGAAATCTGATCGACCGACAGGTCTTCCTCGATAAACGACTCAAGTATCGGATCGAGGATGTCATATGGCGGCAATGAGTCACTGTCCTTCTGACCCGGTCTCAACTCGGCAGAGGGCGCGCGCGTGATCACGCGCTCCGGGACGGCGTCCCCGATGCTGTTGCGGTAGCGCGCCAGCTGATATACGAGCGTCTTGCTGCAGTCTTTTATCGGCGCAAAACCACCAGCCATATCGCCGTAAAGCGTTGCATAGCCAACAGCCATTTCGCTCTTGTTACCAGTAGTCAGCAACATCCTGCCGGTTTTATTTGAGATCGCCATGAGCAACAAGCCACGGCATCGAGCCTGAATATTCTCTTCCGTAACGTCCTCGTCGCGACCTGCAAATAGCGGTGCCAGCTGCGCAACCGTCGCGTCATATATCGGCGCAATTGGAATAACATCGTATTGCACGCCGAGCATGTGCGCTTGTTTGGAAGCGTCTTCCTGGCTTATCGTCGCCGTGTACCGAAAGGGCATCATTACCGCCCGAACCCTGTCGGAGCCCAGCGCATCGCACGCGATGGACAAAACTAGCGCCGAATCAATACCACCCGACAAGCCGATGATCACACCTGGAAAACCATGTTTGCCAACATAGTCACGCGTTCCGCAAACCAGGGCCCGATACACGCTCTGTTCGGTTGGCATATGTTCAACGACTGTATCCGACTCTATCTCGATGCCGCTTGCGCTTGCCGACAGGACGACCGGGAACAATCCTTCATCGAAAGCCGGAGCGCGAAAGTCAACTTTGCCGTCGGCATCCATTGCAAATGAACCGCCGTCAAAAACAAGCTCGTCTTGCCCGCCCACCATATTGAGGTAGAGGACCGGAATGCGGGATTCGGCAATTCTGGAGCGCACGATCTGCTCGCGTTTGTCCTGGGTTTTCAATTCGAAAGGCGATCCGTTGATCGCAATGACACACTCGGCCCCGGCGCTTCTTGCGGCAGCGATCGGCCCAGGCTGCCAGACGTCTTCGCAAATTGTCAGCCCGACTGCGATACCTTTGAAACGAAAAACCGCAGCCTCTGTGCCCGCCGTGAAGTAACGCTTTTCATCAAATACGCGATAGTTCGGCAAAAGGCGCTTGCGGTAAACACATAGAACTTCGCCGTCTGAAAACACAGCGCAGCTATTGAAAATCTGATCGTCGACGTACTCGGGAAAGCCGACGAGCACGGCAATACCCTTAACCGCCTCGCGAATATCGGCAACGGCCTGCTCAGTGCGATATCGCAGGCCCGCATGCAACAAGAGGTCTTCGGGTGGGTATCCGCAGACGCTTAGCTCGGGAAAGACGACGAGATCGGCCTGCAACTCATCGCGGGCGCGCGCTGCATAGTCGAGAATCTTCTCTGTATTACCGGAGACGTCACCAACGGCTAGGTCAACCTGCGCCAGTGCGACTTTAACTGTGCTTTTCATGGCGCTATTGCCGCCTCGAGAATCGGTTTAGTTGCTGAGAACCTCCAGCATTTTACTGCCAAGCTCGGCGGGTGATCTGACCGTAGCTACCCCGGCCGCATCGAGCGCCTTGAACTTGTCTGCTGCAGTGCCCTTACCTCCGGCAACGATAGCACCCGCATGCCCCATACGCTTGCCCGGCGGCGCCGTAACGCCCGCTATGTAGGCCACAACGGGTTTGCTCACGTTGGATTGAATGTACTCGGCGGCAGCCTCTTCGTCCGTACCGCCGATCTCGCCGACCATAATGATGCCATCTGTTTCAGGATCGGCCTCGAACAGTCCCAGGCAGTCGATGAAATCCATGCCGCGAATCGGATCGCCGCCAATGCCAATGCACGTGGTTTGTCCGAGGTCATTGACTGTCGTTTGATAAACCGCTTCGTAAGTAAGCGTCCCGGATCTCGACACAACGCCGATTCGGCCAGGTTTGTGAATAAAACCAGGCATGATGCCTATCTTGCATTGATCCGGCGTAATAATGCCCGGGCAATTCGGGCCGATCAGCCGACAGTCATGGTCACGCAGGGCCGACTTGACGCGAACCATATCCAAAATCGGAATGCCTTCGGTAACGCAGACGACGAGCTTCACGCCGGAATCCGCAGCTTCCAGAATCGCGTCCGCGGCGAATGGCGGCGGTACGTAGATCATGCTGACATCAGCGCCAGTTTCGCGAACCGCATCCTGCATGGTGTTGAACACGGGCACGCCAATATGCTCGTTGCCGCCTTTACCCGGCGTTACGCCAGCAACAACCTGTGTGCCGTAGTCGATGCACTGCTCGGTGTGAAATGTGCCCTGGCTGCCGGTGATGCCCTGGCAGGCGATCCTGCTGTCCTTATTAACTAGAATACTCATTTGTTTACTCGTCAGGCCGTTGCTGCGACGGCTTTCTTTGCAGCGTCTGTCAGGTCATCTGCCGCGATAATGTCGAGCCCGCTGTGGGCCAGCAGATCACGACCCTTGTTGACGTTGGTCCCTTCGAGGCGAACAACGACTGGTACCTCAACACCGACCTCTTTAACTGCTGCGATGATGCCTTCGGCAATCAGGTCACAGCGCACGATGCCGCCAAAAATATTGACGAGAATCGCGGCGACGTTCTTATTGGAGAGAACGAGCTTGAAAGCCTCGGCAACACGTTCTTTCGTCGCACCGCCGCCAACATCGAGGAAGTTCGCTGGCTCTCCACCGTGCAACTTGATCAGGTCCATTGTTGCCATGGCCAGACCTGCGCCATTAACCATGCATGCAATATTGCCTTCCAAAGATACATAGTTGAGATCGTGCTCGGCCGCCTCGCGCTCCATGTCGTCTTCCTGACTCAGGTCGCGCAACGCAAGCAAGGCTGGCTGGCGGTACAAAGCGCTGCCATCAATGTTGATCTTCGCATCCAGCGCCAGAACATCACCGTCAGTGGTTGTAATCAACGGGTTAACCTCGACGAGGCTCGCGTCACACTCCTGGTAGAGTTTATAGAGGCGCTTTATCAAGTCGCCGAACTGACGCATCTGTTGTTTATCGAGACCCAGGCCGAAAGCGAGTTGTCGGGCCTGGTAATCCTGCAAACCTGCGTCAGGTGCAATCGCGATCGTGAATATTTTCTCTGGCGTCTCCGCTGCGACCTTTTCAATATCCATACCACCGGCCGCAGATGCGATAAACGCAACTCGACTGACTTCACGATCGACCAGCATAGACAAGTACAACTCGCGGTCGATGCCCGAACCCTCTTCGACATAGACCACGTTGACAGGCAGGCCTTCAGGGCCCGACTGATGTGTCACCAGCTGCGTACCAAGCATGCCCTCAGCGTGTTCCCGGACTTCCTCGGCGCTTCGCGCCAGCTTGACGCCGCCCGCTTTGCCGCGCCCACCGGCGTGTACCTGGGCTTTTACAACCCAAAGTTCACCACCCAGTTTCTTTGCCGCTGCAACAGCTTCGTCGGGCGTCTCGGCGGGAATGCCTTTGGGTACTGATATGCCGTAGTCGGCGAACAACCGTTTCGATTGGTATTCGTGGAGATTCATGGGGACTTCAGTCAGTGGCGTGCTGCTTGCGGCACGAAATTTGGCGTATTTTGGATGAAAGTGACAGTCGACGCAAAGCGGATTTCGCCGCAACTGTCCCGGCGTTCGTCTACAATCGGCGCAAGCCGAATAGCAGGTGGTCGATATTAGCAGGCAAGAAGCAGACAAACAGATGAAGGCGGATCTATTTGGCCGACAGACTCTGCGCGTAAGTCGTGACACTTTGTTGCAACGTGCGGCGGAAGAACCCGACCTGGCCTGGCGTGTTCTCGCCACGTTAAACGCTTTCCGAATCCTGATTTCGGTAGCTTTGCTCGTTTTATTTCAAACCGGCGGCGAACCGCGCGTGTTCGGCGAGCTGTCGCCGGCTGTATTTCAGGTTACGACCGGCACGTATCTGATTTTTGCCATAATTTCGGCGTTCTCGCTGCACCAACGCTGGGTTGCGGCCAGCGTTCAGGCCATTACGCAGTCGCTTGTCGACATTGCCGCGATCGTTATCCTGATGCATACGAGCGGTGGTATCGCGAGCGGACTCGGCGGGCTCCTGGTCGTTTTCGTCGGTGCCGGCAGCCTGGTGTTGCCAATGCGCTTTCCAACGGTGCTGGCTGCCATTGCGACGTTCGCAATTCTCGGCGAGCGTGCATTCTCGCAACTCGGTGGCGCCGCTACAGACCCGAATTACCCGGCGGCCGGAATTCTCAGTGCGATCATTTTTGCGATGGCGCTAGCGGCACGTCCGCTGGGCAAGCACATTCAGGCAAGTGAGGCGCTGGCCCGGCAGCGAGGGGTCGACCTGCGAAATCTCTCGGAGCTAAACGGCTACATCGTTCAGCATTTGCGCGAAAGTATTATCGTCATCGACGCCGAAAACAGAATTCGACTCAGTAATGCGTCTGCTGCACAGCTCCTTGGGGCGAGCCAACTGGAGTCAGGAGTGCCCCTGGTCAGGGCTTTTGAACCCCTGGCCAACTACATTCTGGACTGGAGATCCGACGCCGGGCTGTCCGCGCACCCGGAATTCACAGTGGCCAAGGCGGGCCATAGCCTGCGGCTCACGGCTCATCTTGCGCCCTTGGGCAAAGACGGGGATCGCGACGGCCCGGTACTCGTCTTTCTCGAGGACGCCAGTTTGATGAACGCACGCGTGCAGCAATCCAAGCTTGCATCGCTTGGCCGCCTGAGTGCGAGTATCGCGCACGAAATCCGCAACCCCGTTGGCGCCATGAGTCATGCCGCACAACTACTGGCCGAGTCCGCCGCAATCAAGGACGAGGACAAGCGGCTCACGGAAATCATTCAGTCTCACTCCGATCGCGTCAGCCACATCATCGACAACGTGTTGCAGTTGTCGCGGCGGGAAACCAACCGCCCGGAGCGCTTTGATCTGAAAATCTGGCTTGACGATTTCGCTCAGGAGTTTTCACGTACGCTCGAACTGCAGGAAGGTGAGTTGTCAGTCGCAGAAATTTCGGGGCAACTCGAGGTGCGGATGGATACCGGCCACCTGCGGCAAGTGCTGTGGAACCTCTGCGACAATGCGGTCAAATATGCCAGTGAAACCGGGGGCATCCTTGTTGAGTTGCAGGCTGGCCGCATGCAGAGCCAGGGGCGCCCCTATGTTGAAGTGCTTGATCACGGTCTTGGCGTGGACGCTGCAACCGCGGACAAAATGTTCGAACCGTTCTATACCGAACGCTCAGGCGGTACGGGGCTGGGCCTGTATATTTCACGTGAGCTGTGCGAATTGAACCGGGCAACGCTCCTGTACCTTGACCGGCCCGGTGGAGGCAGTATCTTTCGCATTGTGTTTGCCGATCCGGACCGCTGGGATAAAGAATAGACCATGACCCAACCACTCGCACTTGTCATTGATGACGAACCGGACATCTGTGAACTGCTGTCTCTAACCCTGGGACGCATGGATATCCGTACCGAGACTGCGATGGATGTAAGCAGTGCGAAATCATTCTTGCAGTCACGCTCCTTCGACTTGTGTCTGACGGACATGCGTCTTCCTGATGGCGACGGCCTCGAACTCGTTGAGTGGATGCAGCTTAATGCGCCCAGCGTTCCGGTCGCGGTCATAACCGCTCACGGCAATGTTGAAACCGCAGTACAGGCGCTCAAGCTTGGCGCGTTTGATTTCATCTCGAAGCCGCTGGATCTGAATTACCTCCGGAGCATTGTCGAGAACGCACTAAAGGTCGATCGCAACACCGGGCAAAAACGATCGCAATTGCTCGGCGATTCAACACCCATGCGCGAATTAAGGGACATGGTCGACAAGGTCGCGCGTTCACAGGCACCGGTACACATATCCGGGGAATCTGGTACTGGCAAGGAACTCGTGGCGCGCTTGATCCACGATAGCGGGCCGCGTGCGGAAGGCCCGTTTGTCCCCGTCAACTGCGGCGCCATTCCTGCGGAACTCATGGAAAGCGAGTTTTTCGGCCATCGCAAAGGCAGCTTTACGGGCGCGGTCAGTAACAAGATGGGATTGGTGCAAAGCGCAGATGGCGGCACTTTGTTTCTCGATGAAATTGCCGATCTGCCACTTGCCATGCAGGTCAAGCTACTGCGCGTTATCCAGGAAAAAACTGTACGGCCGGTTGGCGCCTCCGGTGAGGAACCGGCCAATGCCCGCATTCTGTCAGCGACGCACAAGAACCTCGGAACGATGGTATCCGCCGGGGAGTTCCGCGAGGATCTTTACTACCGTATCAATGTCATCGAGCTTTCGGTCCCGGCACTGCGTGACCGCGGCGAGGACATACCGGCACTTGCCAAATACATTCTGGGTAAGCTCAGTGCTACGGCGGTGCTTGATGACAGTGCATTCAGGGCGCTTGCAGGCTATTCGTTTCCTGGCAACGTTCGCGAGCTCGAGAATTTGCTCGAACGGGCCGTGACGCTGTGCGGCAGCGGCAGTATCTCTGACAGTGACCTTAATTTGCGGCGAGAAATCAGAATCGAGGACAGCCCGGCCAATTTCACGAGCACCGATCTCGACAATCAGGTTGAGGCCGTGCAACGACAGGCAATTGTCGAAGCCCTTGAGAAAACACGCTACAACAAGACCGCGGCCGCAAAACTCCTGGGGCTGTCCTTTCGTCAGCTGCGATATCGAATCAAGAAACTCCAAATCGAGTGACACAAATTGTCACCTTGTGACAAAAAACGGCCAGATATCAGTGGAATTGAGCGTACCTGCGCGCCTAAATACTTTACTGAGAAATTCGTTTATCCTTTAAAAACATTTGCTTATGGGCCATTCGCCGAACTTGGCACGGGGATTGCTTTTGTACTTGTACTGGCGCTATTGCCGTATATGAATCAAACGCACTACTCTGGAGATACAAATGAAGAAGCAACAAGGTTTTACACTTATCGAACTGATGATCGTAGTTGCGATTATCGGCATTCTGGCTGCCATCGCTATTCCGGCTTACCAGGACTACACGATCCGCGCACAGGTTTCTGAAGGTTTGAACCTTGCTGGCGGTTCTAAAGTTGCAGTTACCGAGTTCTACCAGGACACGGGTGGCTGGCCGGCTGACAACGCTACAGCTGGTGTCGAGGCACCGGGTAACATCAACGGCAAATACACGACGCAGGTTGTGATCGCTGCTGGCGCAATCACGGTGACGTACGGCGCGTCTGCTAATACCAACCTCGCTGGTGGAACGCTGACTCTGACACCGACCGATAATACCGGCGCTGTTGAGTGGGCTTGTACAGCAAGCTTTGCGAACAAGTGGCTGCCAGCGTCTTGCCGCACCTAGGACTTTGTTTAGGCTTTTTTGCCTAGGCTTTGTAAGAGTCAAGAAAGCCCCGGCCTGTCCGGGGCTTTTTTTTCGGAAGAGAATTACCGTATCATCGCCACGCTGAATCGCGCTGCGAAACGGCCGGAGAACACAAATGCACGAGCGCAACAAAGGCTTCACGCTAATCGAATTGATGATTGTTGTTGCGATCATTGGCATTCTCGCGAGCCTGGCCGTTTCTGCGTACCAGACCTATACGGTCCGGGCGCAGATATCGGAGGGCCTGGAAATGGCAGCCGGCGCCAAGGTACCCATCGTAGACGCGTACACGAACGATGGTATAGCGCCTGCCGATCGCACAGCAGCTGGCATGACGCCCGACCCAACAGACACGCGAGGCAGCTTCGTCAGCCAGGTCGTGGTCACCGATGGGCGGGTCGATATAACTTTCAGCGGGCCACGCGCCCACCAGGCGATAATCGGCAAGACCTTGTCGCTAACCCCCTATGTGACTCCTGGAAATATCGTCATGTGGCGCTGTGGCAATGCCGGCGCACCCGGCGGCGCGCTGCTACAGAACGGCGCGAATCACCTGCCCGCGACGGTGGAGCCGCGCTATCTTCCGAGTAGCTGTCGCTAGCAAATCCACCCATAAATGGCGAAATGTTCGATTTCCTGTCATTTGACTTAATGAAATTCTACATTTGTGATGGGGCGCACAAAATCGAGTTGATCCGGGCACTTAGATCAGTAAGACTGTGATGCTCAAGATAACGATTGAAAACCAGTATTCTTATGGCGGTAACGGCATCACAAAATAACCTTGCAGGGCTGCCCAGGCGGCTTGTTCAGGATGGAATCATCTCCGAGGAAAACCTCCTGGAGGCCAGCGATGCCGCAAAGCAGGGAAAACTGCCGCTGGTTGCCTACCTTGTCAACAACGATCTGGCGAATGCCCGTGCAATTGCTGTCGCGGCATCCCACGAGTTTGGCGTTCCTCTGCTTAACCTCGACGCGGTCGATATCGATCTTGACGTCGTGCGCTCAGTCGACCAGAAGCTCATCAACAAGCATCGCGTCCTGCCGCTCGTCAGGAGGGGCCAGCGCTTGTTTCTGGGCATATCGGATCCAACTAACCTGCAGGCCATCGATGACATAAAATTCCAGACGAGCCTGCGAATCGATCCGGTCGTTATTGAACAGGACAAACTCGAAGAACAAATCGTCAAGGCAATCGAAGCCGTCGATACCAGCATGTCAGGTATGGACGACGATGATTTCGATCTGGAGAACCTCGACGTCACCGGTGACCCTGACGAAGATGAAGATGAACGTCGCGATGATATAGAAGACGCACCGGTCGTTCGCTTCGTCAACAAGATTTTGTTGGACGCGATTAAACGAGGCGCATCTGACGTCCACTTCGAACCCTATGAAAAGATCTTCCGCGTCAGGACTCGCCTCGATGGTGTCCTGTCTGAGGTCGCAACACCGCCCGTATTGCTCGCAAACAAGGTTTGTGCACGATTGAAGGTCATGTCGCGCATGGATATTGCCGAAAGGCGCGTACCGCAGGACGGCCGCATCAAAATGCGCCTTTCCAAGAATCGGGCCATCGATTTTCGCGTCAACACCTGCCCAACGCTGTTCGGCGAGAAAATCGTACTGCGTATTCTCGACCCATCCAGCGCCAAACTGGGCATCGAGATGCTCGGTTATGAAGACCATCAACGGGAAATGTACGAGAAGCACCTGAACAAGCCTTACGGCATGATTCTCGTGACCGGTCCAACCGGCTCTGGCAAGACCGTGTCGCTGTATACGGGTCTGAATATTTTGAACACCGAAGACCGCAACATCTCCACGGCCGAAGATCCGGCAGAAATCAACCTCCCGGGCATTAACCAGGTCAATGTGAACCCTAAGGTCGGTTTGACATTTGCGTCGGCGCTAAAAGCGTTTCTTCGCCAGGATCCCGACATCATCATGGTCGGTGAGATACGAGACCTCGAGACGGCCGAGATTGCGATTAAAGCGGCACAGACTGGTCACCTGGTCCTCTCGACACTGCATACCAATGATGCTCCAAGAACGCTGACAAGACTCGTCGACATGGGCGTAAAGCCCTATGCAATAGCAACATCGGTCAGCCTGATCATTGCGCAACGCCTGGCGAGGCGCCTTTGCGACAATTGCAAAGAGACGAGAGACGTTCCACGCGAGGCCCTCGAGAAAGAAGGTTTCGAAGCGGAGGACCTTGATGCGGGTATCACGATATTCGCGCCAAAAGGTTGCAAGAGCTGCAACGATGGCTACAAAGGCCGGCTTGGCATCTTCCAGGTCATGGAAGTTTCCGAGGCAATGGGCCGAATCATAATGGAAGGCGGCAACGCCATGCAGATCGCTGATCAGGCGGCAATTGAGGGGGTTTACGATTTAAGGCGTGCGGGTTTGAACAAAGTCAAGGAAGGGGTTACCAGCCTTGAAGAGGTCAATCGCGTTACAATTGAGTAGGTTTTTACTTCGTTTTATGGGCAAACGACATGGCTGAATCAGCAGTTACAAGTACCGTCCCCTTTGTTTGGGAGGGTACGGACAGAAAGGGCAAAAAGATCAAGGGCAAGAGTATGGCGACCAATGAGGCCGCCGTACGTGCCGACTTGCGCCGTCAAGGCGTTGTGCCCAGCCGCATCAAGAAACAGAGCCAGGGACTATTCTCTGGTGGCGGCACAATCACACCCGCAGATATCGCGATATTCATGCGCCAGTTATCAACAATGCTGGCCGCTGGTATTCCGCTGGTACAGTCATTCGAAATTGTCGGCAACGGCCACGAGAATGCTGCGATGCAGAAACTCATTATGTCGGTCAAAGCCGATGTTGAAGGCGGCAGCGCGCTGGCTGAGTCGCTGGCCAAACACCCGCTGTATTTTGACGACCTGGTCATTAACCTCGTTGAGGCTGGTGAGCAGGCCGGTGCCCTTGAAGCACTGCTCGACAAAATTGCAACCTACAAAGAAAAAACAGAGGCCCTGAAGAAAAAGATTAAAAAGGCGCTGACCTATCCGGGAGCTGTTTTGGCGGTCGCCTTTGTCGTTACAACCATTCTTTTGATTTTCGTTATCCCCGCATTCGAAGATCTGTTCAAGGGTTTTGGTGCCGACCTGCCGACGTTTACACGCAAAGTTATTGGCCTCTCCATCTTCGTCCGGGAAAAGGGCTTTTATCTGGCGGCCTTGATCGGTGGCTCGGTTTTCGGGTTCCTGTATTTCAAGAAGCGTTCGAAAAAGATGCGCCATTACCTCGATCGCATGATGTTGAAGGCGCCGATCATCGGCCCGATTTTGGAAAAAGCCGCCATTGCACGTTACTCGCGCACGCTGGCAACGATGTTCGCAGCTGGCGTACCGCTGGTTGAAGCGCTCGAGTCTGTTGCTGGCGCGACCGGTAACATCGTTTATGAGGTTGGCGTACTGGAAATGCGCGACGAAGTAGCAACCGGATTGCGCTTGCAACAAGCTATGGAAAATACTGACCTGTTCCCCAATATGGTGATCCAGATGATCGCCGTAGGCGAAGAGTCCGGTTCCCTGGATGAGATGTCTTCAAAAGTTGCAGATTTCTACGAGGAGGATGTCGACAATGCCGTCGATAACCTGTCCAGCCTGCTTGAGCCGATGATCATGTCCATTCTCGGCGTTCTCGTCGGTGGTCTTGTCGTTGCTATGTACCTTCCGATCTTCAAGATGGGTTCGGTTATCTAAGCGGCTGGCAACACGTTTGCAATAAAGCGGCGTCCGGGGGAAACTCCGGACGCCGTTTTCTTTTGCAGGACGAGGACAAAAATGGCTGAACTGTTCACACAGGCACCCATGGTTTTCATTGCCGTCGCATTCGCCTTTGCATTGGTGATTGGCAGCTTTCTCAATGTCGTCATCTACCGGCTGCCATTAATGATGCAACGCGATTGGCGCGAGCAGTGCGACGAGCTGTCCGAACAGCCCGCGCCGGATTTGCCCGACGGCAAATTCAATCTCGTTGTGCCGCGCTCACGTTGCCCGTCCTGCGGCGCAGCCATCAAAGCCTGGCAAAATATCCCTGTATTGAGTTACCTGTTGCTCGGCGCACAATGCTCGAATTGCCAGACGGTGATCTCGATTCGCTATCCGCTGATTGAGACCTTGACGGCGATCCTGGCTGCAATCTGCGCCTGGCATTTCGGATTTGGCTGGGAGGCCCTGATGGCGATCGGGCTAAGTTTTGCTCTTGTGGCAATCAGCCTGATCGATGCCGACCATCAGATTATCCCCGATTCAATAGTAATTCCCTTGCTGTGGGTTGGCCTGATTATGAGCTTGTTCCATCCACTCACCGGTGCCGACACGCTGTTTATCGCGCCGCAAGACGCCGTCGTTGGCGCTGTGGCCGGTTATCTCAGCCTCTGGAGCGTCTACCAGCTGTTCAAGCTCGTTACCGGCAAAGAAGGTATGGGTTACGGCGACTTCAAATTGCTGGCGGCCCTTGGCGCGTGGCTCGGTTGGCAGGCCCTGCCGACGATCATCCTGATGTCGGCGGTTGTTGGCGCAATAATCGGTATCGTGTTAATCATTTTTCGTGGTCGTGACCGGCAAATTCCGATTCCATTCGGCCCTTATCTGGCCGCCGCCGGGTGGATTACGATGCTGTGGGGCGAGACCATAAAAAACGCCTATCTGGACATGTTTCTCTAAGTGACAGCTGACACGCCGAACAACGCCATGACACCTCTTCGGATCGGGCTCACCGGCGGTATCGCCAGCGGAAAATCGACGGTCGCTGACATGTTCGCCAGACTTGGGGCAATCATCATTGATACCGACGTAATCGCCCGCGAGGTCGTGATGCCCGGTCAGCCAGCTCTCAGTGAGATCAGAGACGCCTTTGGCGATGAGTTCATCCGCGAGGATGGCACACTCAACCGAGCTGCCCTGCGGCAGCTTATTTTCAGTGACGACACCGCTCGCTCGAATCTCGAAGCCATCGTGCACCCCAGGATTGGTCAGGAGACCGTTCGACAGGCGACCGAGGCTGACGGCCCGTATCAACTTATCGTCGTACCGTTGTTGACGGAATCTCCGCTCAAACAGTTCGTTGATCGTATCGTCGTGGTTGACTGCGATGAAGACACCCAGATACGCCGCCTGCTCAACCGGGATACTGAGTCTGCGGCCCAGGCAAGGCGTATTCTCGCCTCCCAGGCAAGCCGGGAAGAGCGTCTGGCCATTGCCGATGATGTAATTCGCAACGATGGCGACCTCGAGTCCACAGCGGCGCAGGTAGCCGCTCTCCACGACGGCTACCTTGCCCTGCAGCGGCCGAAAGGCGCAGAATAGCGCGATGGCTAAGCCCGCAAGTAACATCGCCGCCCGATCAACCCACGACCTCGCAGCCCACTACGAGCAGCCTGTCTCGGAGCGCATGCGGACATTCATGCGCCTCGAATTCCTGTATCAGCAGTTGCTTTACAACAGCGAGCTCGATAGCAGCTGGGCAACACGCGCGACAATAGCCGGCTTACACGAAATAATGGCGATCCTTTCCCGCGGTGACGTTCGCAGTGAGGTACACAAGGAACTGGACCATCACCTGGACGTTCTGCAGCGCTACAAGAGCCAGCCGGGCGTCGATACCAGGCGTCTCGATACCCTGGTCAACAATCTCCTTGAGAGCCGCGCGGAGATCGATGGCATCGGCACGCAATATCTTCAGCCACTGAAAGAGTCGGACTTTCTCAACGCCATCAAGAACCGTAGCGCGATTCCGGGCGGCACCTGCGAGTTTGATCTGCCCGAGTACAACCACTGGCTGCGCCAGGGTTTCGACAGGCGCCAGCAGGATTTGCAAAAGTGGGTCAGCGTCATTCGCCCGCTGTGCGACGCAGTGACCGAGGTTCTCTGGATAATTCGCGAAAGTGCCCAACCGATCGACAAGGTTGCGATCAACGGCATGTATCAGCACAACATGCAGAAAGACTCGCACTGCCGCTTGCTGCGAATTAATTTGCCAGATGGAAGCATGCTGTATCCGGAAATCAGCGGCAGTCAGCACCGCTTTACGGTGCGCTTTCTGGAATGGTCGACCATCGACAGCCGTGCGGTGCAAACCGGCCACGACGTGCCGTTTCAGCTCAGTATCTGCTAGTACGGTGTAACGCCTCGAGTACCGGCACATCGGCCGGCAGAAGTATGTCGGGATTGAGGTCCGACGGCAGTACCCAGCGCAAACCCTGACCTTCGAGCCCGGCCGGCGTTCCACTCCAGCTCATGACAAGGAAAAACTCGATATCCACAATGCGATCCGGATATTCATGGCGAAGCTCCATGAATGGCTGGCTCGTGGCGACCTCGATGCCGAGTTCTTCAGCGAGCTCTCGAATGAGTGCCTGCAGCGACGTTTCTCCGTCGGCAATCTTGCCGCCTGGAAACTCCCAAAGCCCGTCGAAAGGGCCGTCGCACAGTCGCTCTGAAATCAGTATGCGGCCAGACGAATCGCGCAGGATGCCGGCGGCGACATGAAGCTGGTTCATTGCGGGGGCTGGTTCAACTCAACTTGCCGTGACACTGTTTGAATTTCTTGCCAGATCCGCAAGGGCACGGTTCATTACGGCCGACTTTACGTCCGTCCCGCACGAATGGCGCGATGGGCGCTGCCGGCGCAGCGCCTGGTCGCGGCTGTTGGCCCTGCGGCTGCTGGCCGAGCGCTGATGCTTCCGCATGCTGGAACTTCAATGCCTCGGCCGCCCGCCGCCGCTCTTCGGTGTCGTCAAGGTCTTCCTGACCCTGAATTCGAATGCGCGTCAGGATGCTTATTGTGTCGTGCTTGACCTGTTCCAGCATGGCGCCAAACATTTCGAATGCCTCACGCTTGTATTCCTGTTTTGGGTTTTTCTGCGCGTATGAGCGCAGTCCGATTCCCTGGCGCAAGTGATCCATCGCGGCGAGATGCTCTTTCCAGTGCTGGTCCAGCTGCCGCAACATCACCTGCTTTTCAACATTGCGCATCAGCTCGGCGCCGATTTCGCCTTCTCGTTTCTTGTACGCCTTATTACTTTCCTCGACGCAACGCTCAAGAATACGTTCTTCGTTGAGTGTCTTGTCTTCCCGTATCCAGCGAGCAACATCGACTCCCAATCCGAATTGCGACTCCAGTTCCTGTGCCAGGCCATCAGGATCCCATTGCTCTTCAAGGCTATCCGGCGGTATATGCGAATGGACGGCCATCTCAATGACTTCTTCGCGAATCGCAGCAACAGAATCCTCAATTTCGTCAGCGGCCATGAGCTCGGTACGTTGGTGATAGACGACCTTGCGCTGGTCATTGGCCACATCATCGTATTCAAGCAGGTTTTTTCGAATATCGAAGTTGTGTGCCTCAACTTTGCGTTGCGCCCGCTCGATCTGGCGGGAAAGGAGTTTGCTTTCGATTGCCTCACCTTCGCGCATGCCGGCTCGCGACAAGAGTGATTTGGTGCGATCCGGGTCACCGAAAATGCGCATCAACGTGTCTTCCATCGACAGGTAGAACCGGGATGAGCCCGGATCGCCCTGGCGACCGGAACGCCCCCTGAGCTGATTGTCGATACGGCGGGATTCGTGACGCTCGGTGCCGATGATGTGCAAACCGCCTGACTCGATAACGCTGGCATGACGGGCATCCCAATCGGCTCGAATTGAATCTGTGTCCGCGCCCTCGCCGGCTGCAACGATCTCTGCATCCAGGTTGCCGCCGAGCACAATATCCGTACCTCGGCCAGCCATATTCGTTGCGATCGTAATTGCGCCTGGCCGACCTGCTTGCTGAACGACAATAGCTTCGCGCTCATGCTGTTTAGCATTCAGGACTTCGTGAGTGATCTTCTGCCTGGTCAGCAGACCCGACAATAATTCCGACGTTTCGATAGAGGTCGTACCTACGAGAACCGGTTGTCGGCGTTCGCGGCAGTCCAGAATGTCTTCAATAATCGCGTCGAACTTATCTTTTTGTGTCAGGTACACGAGATCGGCGTGGTCAGCGCGAACCATGTCTCTATGCGTCGGTATCACAACGACTTCGAGGCCGTAAATCTGCTGGAACTCGAACGCTTCTGTATCTGCTGTACCTGTCATGCCAGACAGGTTGTTGTAGAGCCTGAAGTAATTCTGAAACGTGATGGATGCGACTGTCTGGTTCTCATGCTTGATCGACACACCTTCTTTCGCTTCGATCGCCTGGTGCAAGCCGTCAGACCAGCGTCGCCCAGGCATGGTGCGGCCGGTGAATTCATCGACGATGACTACCTCGCCGTTGTTGACGATGTAATCCACGTCCTTGTGAAAAATAACGTGGGCGCGAAGCGCTGCATTGAGATGATGCAAGAGCCTTATGTTGCCCGCATCATAGAGACTGTCACCCTCCTCAAGGAGGCCGGCTTCTGCCATCAGCGATTCAATTTTTTGATGGCCATCTTCGGTCACGTGCGCCTGCTTGGCCTTTTCATCCGTGGTGTAGTCACCTCGGTGTGCCAGCTTGCATCTGGCTACTTTATCGCTGTCGTCGACCAGCACTACGTCGGCTTGCCGCGCATCGCCAATCTCGATCGCCTCATCAAGGCCCATTACGTCGGTCTGCTCGCCGTCATCGCCATCGACCGTCACGGTCTTGCCGTGTTCATCGACAAGCGTGAGCTTCTTTACGAATATGTCGTAATTGGTCGGCGCGTCTGTTTCTACATGTTCAACGAGTTTTGGAATGAACTTATTAATTTGCGCATACAGGTCCGTGCTCGCTTCAGCCGGGCCGGAGATGATCAACGGAGTACGGGCCTCATCGATCAGGATCGAGTCAACCTCGTCGACGATCGCGAAGTTCAAATCACGCAGTACTTTGTCCTCCATCGAGAACGCCAGGTTGTCGCGCAAGTAATCGAAGCCCAATTCGTTATTGGTCGCGTAAGTGATATCGCTGCTGTATGCCTCGCGCTTTTCCTCCTGGGTCTGGCCGCTTTTGGACACGCCAACGGTGAGCCCAAGAATCTCATAGACAGGACGCATCCACTCGGCGTCACGTTGTGCCAGATACTCGTTAACGGTGACGATATGAACGCCATCGCTGCTTATTGCATTGAGGTAGGCCGGCAGAGTGGCAACAAGTGTTTTACCTTCACCCGTGCGCATCTCGGCAATATTGCCATCGTGCAAAACCATGCCACCGACGAGTTGCACGTCGAAGGCGCGCATGCCCAAAGTACGCACGCCTGCTTCCCGGGCGACAGCGAAGGCTTCAGGCAACAAATCCATGAGGGATGCGCCGTCTGCATAACGCTGCCTGAGCTCAACCGTTTTGTTGCGCAGCGCGGCATCGTCAAGTGCCTGCAACCCCTCTTCGAGGGAATTGATCTTGTTAACGGATCTCTTATATTGGCGCAGAAGTCGCTGGTTGCGACTGCCAAATATACGTGTCAGAAAATTGGCCACGTGGGCTCCTACAAGTGGTTCGATATCCCGCCCGACGGAACCTGGGCAAGCAAAGCGAGCTATTCTATCTAAACTGGGAGCGGTCTCAATAACATTGATGGTCGCACAGCGGGCCTGGCGGGATGCGCTACTCTAGATTAGGGTGATTTCCGGGATCACAAGTCTCCCGGCAGATACGTCTCGCCGCAACAGCTCTATCTGGACGATTCGCGGATGAAGTTTACAGGGTTGACCCGCTGACCGTTCCGGAGCACCTCGAAGTGCAGATTCGGCCCCGTGGCGCGCCCTGATTTGCCCATGAGCGCTACCGCCTGTCCTTTCTTGACCTCATCGCCGACAGCAACAAGGTTTTCGGAGTTATGGGCGTAGCGGGTCGAATAGCCGTTGCCATGGTTGAGTTCGACCATTACGCCGTAGCCATAGCGATCGGCGGACCAGGTCACAACGCCATCGCCAACCGCGACAACTTTATCGCCGAGTTTGCCGGCAAAGTCCATGCCGGTATGGTTGGCGGGCTTGCCGGTGAACGGATCGGTGCGTTTACCAAAATAGGAGGAAATCCAGCCCGAATTCACAGGGCGGCCTTGTGGATAAACGCGGTCTTCCAGGTTTTGACCCATAAGCACATTTTCAAGCGCACCGAGTTGCGCTTCGCGACTATTCAGCTGATTGCCCAGTGACTGCATGGACTCCACAAGTTCCGGAACGGCAACGTTAGAGCCTGTTGCAACGGGTTCTTCCGGGCCACCCAGAGCTGGCTCCGAGTCGAAATCAAATTCACCGTCTTCGATATCTGCCATGCCGGTCAGACGACGCCCAAGAGCATCCAGACGAATGATACGTGCGTTCATTTGCGCCACGCGAATTGCAAGCGCATCAAGCGTGTCTTCATTACCCTGGCGGATGGTCTCGATGTGTTCGCGCTGCAATTGCAGCTCGTCGACTACCTGTGCAACTTCCGATGCGCTCAGACCTGAACCGGTTTGGCTCGAATACCAGTAACCGCCAGCAAATCCCATGGCAGACACGAGTCCTGCGCATACGATGGCAACTGCGCCGGCCGAGATGCCGGATAAGTTGAGTTGCCTGGGCTTACCAAAGCCCTTGCCGAAAATTACTACATTCATCGAATACGCCTCTGCTGCGACTGCGTCAATTCGCTATTATTTGTATAGCTCCGCATTGAGAGGCAGGTAGTTTGCCATTTCTGGCACCCCGTTCTTGTTCTGATCCTGCACCCAATACTCATTTCGGTAGCCCCGCTGCCCTAGGACCAAGTCCCTTAGACCGGTGGTTTTGCGCCCCCACCTTTCAGCGGGTTTGCCCTTGTCGAGAACGACAATATGCATAATGTCGGTTTTTAATACAAGATAAGGCCTCACGAAGGGTGACCTGGGTCGCCCCGGAACGACAAAAACCGCTAACTACGTCACATTTCTATGTCAGCTAAGAGCCTCGAAAATCTGCTAAACCTCAATGGCGACGGGGGCTTAGGTGACATTATCCGGCATGCCCGGGACATGGGCGAACTCGTATCCGTGCTGCAATCATGTCTGCCGGAGGACGAGGCCCGTAGCGTTGTAGCCGCTAATATTCGCGGCGATGGCGAACTCGTCGTTTTGGCAAGTTCACCCGCCTGGGCTGCCAAGTTACGCTTCGAAGCCGAGTCGTTGATGACGGCCGCGCGGCAGACTGGCACAGAGGTCACTTCCTGCACGGTGCGCGTTAGCCGGAATTAAGTAGGTTCGTTTTTTAAGCGTACGACGGAGTCGCGTACGAGATTGGTGCCTTGCGAGAATCTTCGAAGGTAACTTCGTCCCACGCCGAAGATTCCTGCAGCAGTGCGCGCAACAATTTGTTGTTGAGGTCGTGGCCTGATTTGTAAGCGCGAAACTCCCCAATTACACAGTGGCCGAGCAAGTAGATGTCGCCTATCGCATCGAGAATCTTGTGGATGACGAATTCGTTTGAGTAACGCAGGCCATCTTCGTTGAGAATTCGATAGTCATCGAGAACAATCGCGTTGTCCATGCTGCCGCCAAGCGTGAGGTTACGCTCGCGCAGAGCTTCGACATCACGCAGGAAACAAAAGGTTCGCGCTCGGCTAACCTCCTTCAGAAACGAGGTCGATGAAAAATCGATGGTGGCCTGTTGCTTGAGCTTGTTGAATACTGGGTGATTGAAATACACCTCGAAGTTCACTTTGAAGCCATTAAACGGCAAAAGCTCTGCCCATTTTTCGCCATCCTCAACGCGAATCTTACGTTTGATACGGATAAACTTTTTGGCAGCATTTTGCTCTTCGATACCTGCCGATTGCAGCAGGAAGACGAAGGGACCTGCGCTGCCATCCATAATAGGCACCTCAGGTGCAGACAAGTCGATGTGCAGGTTGTCTATGCCCAGGCCGGCCAGCGCCGACATCAGGTGTTCGACGGTAGCAACTTTGACACCGTCCTTGATCAGCGTCGTTCCGAGCATTGTCTCGCCAACCAGGTTGGCATCGGCTTTGATATCCACCGGCCGATCGAGGTCAACACGACGAAACGTAATTCCGGAATTTTCCGCCGCAGGTCGAAGTGTCATATACACCTTGTCACCGGTGTGCAGACCCACGCCTGTCGCGTGAATAGTCGATTTTAGAGTTCGTTGTCGCAACATCGCGGAGAAGATTACCACACGAGTGAAAACTCTCCAAGAATTCAATCTCTTAGAGAACTTCAGTCAGGTGAACTGCCAAGTTACCGAGTCGGCGGGAAGGAAGATAGCCGGCCCGGATGATCCGGGCCGGCAAAGCGGAGGTAGTCGTCTGACGGTCTTTCCTGTCGTCAGTCGGCCTGTCGGCGCAGGAACGCCGGAATATCGAGTAACTCTTCGTGTAGCCCGGCATCTTCCAGGCCATCGCCAACCGCGCGTTTTCTTTGCACGGTGGGCTTATCAAAGCCATGGTAATTCGGTTCGCTGGCGCCAGCTGCAGCAGGCCGACGCACAATGCGCATCGGCGATTCCGCGTTGGCGGCACAGTGGCCCAGTCCGGTTGCGACAACTGTCACACGAATCATGTCAGTCATATCCGGATCGATCACCGTACCGATGACCACTGTCGCGTCATCCGATGCGAATTCCTTGATCGTATTGCCGACTTCCTGGAACTCACCGATCGACAGATCCATACCCGCCGTGACATTCGCGAGTATTCCATTGGCGCCGGCAAGATTGATATCCTCAAGCAGCGGACTGGAGATAGCCGCTTCAGCCGCCTCTCGTGCACGATCCTCACCCGAAGAGGTACCTGAGCCCATCATTGCCATGCCCATCTCAGCCATGACGGTCTTGACGTCAGCGAAGTCGACATTGATCAGGCCGGGCCGGGTTATCAACTCGGCAATACCCTGCACTGCACCCTGCAGCACCTGGTTGGCTGAGCGAAAAGCGTCCAGCAATGTGGTTTCACCGCCAAGAACGTTAAGTAGCTTCTCGTTCGGAATCGTAATTAGCGAGTCAACGTGCTTGCCAAGTTCGGCGATGCCCTGATCCGCAATACTCATGCGTTTGCCGCCTTCCATCAGGAAAGGCTTCGTGACGACCGCGACCGTCAGGATACCGAGCTCTTTGGCAACCTGAGCCACAATCGGCGTTGCGCCCGTGCCGGTACCACCGCCCATGCCGGCCGTAATGAACAGCATGTCGGCACCTTCGATGACTTCTTTGATCCGATCACGGTCCTCCATTGCTGCCTGGCGGCCGATATCGGGATCGGCACCGGCACCGAGACCTTTCGTAATATTGCAGCCAATTTGCAGCGCCGTCCTCACGCGGGCGCTGCTTAGCGCCTGCGCATCGGTATTGGCGCAGATAAAATCGACGCCTTCGATGCCGGCATCGACCATGTGGGCGACGGCATTGCCACCGCCTCCGCCGACGCCGATGACCTTTATGACAGCGCTTTGACTATGCGCATCCATTAATTCAAACATTAGTGATTCCTCCGCTGTAGACCTCTTGATGGGGCAAGCCCCGTTTGTAATACCCCGGCGATTGCATGCCGGACTTCCTAAAACTGTCCGCCGAACCAGGCTTTCATGCGTTTCCACACGTCACCTGCGTTGCCGCTGATTGCTGTTGCACGTGTCGTTCGACGCGTTAGATTTTCAAAGCCATAAAGAAGCAAACCGACACCCGTGGCGTAAATCGGGTTACGCACAACGTCCATCAGCCCTTCGACATACTGTGGTGAGCCGACGCGCACAGGCATGTGGAACACTTCCTCTGCCAGCTCGACGGCGCCTTCCATTTTGGCGCTACCGCCTGTGATGATGATTCCTGCTGCGATCAACTCTTCGAAGCCGCTGCGACGCAACTCATCGCGGATCAGCCCGAACAACTCCTCGTAGCGCGGCTCGACGATCTCGGCCAGAGTCTGGCGCGCAAGGCGGCGTGGTGGCCTCTCACCCACACTGGGTACTTCGATAGTCTCGTCCGGGTTCGCCAATTGCGACAATGCGCAGGCGTACTTGATCTTGATTTCTTCGGCGTATTGCGTCGGCGTCCTCATCGACACGGCGATGTCGTTGGTGACCTGGTCACCAGCGATAGGAATAACTGCCGTATGCTGAATTGCACCGCCGAGGAAGACCGCGAGATCGGTCGTGCCACCGCCCACATCGACGATGCAGGAGCCCAGCTCTTTCTCGTCATCCGTAAGCACCGAGTAACTCGACGCCAGCTGTTCCAGAACGATGTCATCGACTTCGAGCCCGCAACGCTGTACGCACTTGACGATGTTCTGCGCGGCGCTTTCGGCACCCGTCACCATGTGAACCTTTGCCTCAAGTCGCACACCGGACATGCCAATCGGCTCGCGGATTCCTTCCTGGCTATCGATCAGGAACTCCTGTGGCAGGATGTGCAGAATTTTCTGGTCGGCCGGAATCGCAACGGCTCGTGCGGCGTCGATGACTCGATCGACATCACTGGCGCTCACTTCCTTGTCTCGAATCGCGACGATGCCGTGTGAATTCAAGCTGCGAACGTGGCTGCCGGCGATACCTGTATAGACGGAATGGATGTCGCATCCAGCCATCAACTCTGCTTCTTCAACCGCGCGCTGAATTGAGTGCACGGTCGATTCGATATTCACGACCACGCCTTTTTTCAAGCCGCGCGACGGGTGAGTGCCAATTCCCACGACCTCGATGCCACCGTCGTCATTTATTTCGCCAACGATTGCGACGACTTTGGACGTGCCGATATCGAGTCCGACAATCAGATTTTTGTCCGCGCGATTGGACATTCAGCGGTTTCCTCTCAAGGCGAGCATTTTGTCGACGCCCTCTTCCGGATCGGTAACCGGCGATCGCGAACCATTGTTCCACCCAATCGTAAAACCGTTGCTGTACCGCATATCGACGTACTGGATTTCTGCCGCGCGGCCGGTAATGATGTCCGCGACGATGTCGAGAAACAGATCCGTACGCTCATCGATGTCACGTCGGCCGAGCCTCACATCGACGCCGTTGTGCAATGTCATTTGCCACGCACCACGCGGATCGAGATGTACGCTGCGCAGATCCAGGCCAACCGGGATCAGCCGGTCGCGCACTTCGAGGTAGCGTGAGGCTACTTCTGCTGAGCGATTTTCGGGTCCGCTGAGCCGCGGTAGTTCGGCGGGGATGTGCCGAGCGCTGGTGACGAAGAGCTCACCGCGAACATTGAGGAGACCACGTTCACCCCAGATAGCTGCCGGCACCTGTTCGGTCACCGAAATTCGAATTCGGCTCGGCCAGCGTCTGGCGACCATCGCCTGATCGATCCACGGCAGTTCGACGATGCGTCGCTGAATGACAGCGAGGTCAGCGCTGACAAAGCCGTCCGTCATCTCATCGCTGATCGCTTCTTCTATCTGCAATGCCGTGACCCGTTGAAACGGCCCGCTGATTTCGATAGATCGGATGGGGCGATCAAGCATTGTTGCACTCGCCAGATAGGTCGCGATAACCGCGCCAATCGCAACAAGTGGGGCAACGACATGCGCCACTCGAATGCTGGGCATCTTGAACCAGGCGGCCTTCTTCTGCTTCTTGCGTCGTGCTTGCTTACGCGTCATTGGCAGCCACCTCCAGCGGTTTGGATTGAATTCCCTGGCCGACGCTCGTTTCGAGAATGCGCCAGCAAAGCTCTGCAAAATCGATGCCCGCCCTGTTCGCCGCCATCGGCACAAGACTGTGGCTCGTCATGCCCGGAACCGTATTGGCTTCGAGCACCTGCGGCCGGCCGTCATCGCCGGTCATAAAATCAACACGGCCCCACCCGGAGCAGCCCAATTCGTTGAATGCGGCAATCGCCAGGCCCGCATACAGCGCTTCGGTCTCGGCATTTGTCGTTCCGGGGCAGTGATACTCGGTGCGATCAGATTCGTACTTCGCGCGGTAGTCGTAGAACACGCGCGGGGTTTCAATGCGAATACTCGGCAACGCCTCACCCTGCAGAACCGCAACGGTGAACTCGTCACCAACGATGCATCGTTCCGCAAGCGCAACCCCACCGTAGGCGAGAGACAGTTCAACGGCGTCGTCAAGGTCTTCAGGTTCGAAGACCTTGCTCATACCTACGCTTGAACCCTGCTCGGCTGGCTTGAGGATGATAGGAAAGCCAAAAGACTCAACGGCGAGAACAGCGTCTGCTTTGTGGCGGACAACGGCGTACTCCGGTGTCGGAATGCCCGCTGCCTCAAACAGATGTTTGCTGCGAACTTTGTCCATCGCCAGCGCGGAGGCCATGACTCCACTGCCGGTGTAAGGAGTGTCGAGCCACTCCAGGGCACCTTGCAGCGAACCGTCCTCACCGCCTGTGCCGTGTAATGCGATCCACACGCGATCGAAACCAGCCTTCGCGAATTCCACCAGGCTCTTTTCAGCTGGATCCCATGCATGGGCATCGACGCCCTTTAACTGCAGAGCCTTGAGCACCGCGCCGCCACTATCGAGCGATACTTCCCGCTCTGGGGACGATCCGCCCAACATGACTGCAACCCGCCCGAAGTCGCCGGCATGCTCGATGACCGAACGTTGTTCCGGCATTGTCGCTGTGCGGCTCATTTCGCCACCTCGCCGACAATCCTGACTTCATGAATGAGTTCAACACCGTGTTTCTCGAGCACGGCTTGGCGCACGTACCCGATCAGCTCTTCGACATCGGACGCCGTCGCATTATCGCTATTGATAATGAAATTGGCGTGCTTCCGGGAAACCTCGGCGCCACCGATTGAAAATCCTTTCAGGCCAGCGGCTTCAATAAGCCTGGCGGCATGGTCACCCGGCGGATTGCGAAAGACTGAGCCGCAACTCGGCAAGCCAAGCGGCTGTGTTCTCTTGCGCCGTTCCAGCATCGATTTCATATCTTCGGCGCTCGGCGTTACATCGGCGTCGAAACGCAACGTCGCCTCGATGAACCATTCATTCATCGGACCTGTCACGCTCCGGTAGCCAACCGTGTATTCGCCGGGCGCGCGCTCGTGAATTTCGCCGCTACGATCAATGCTGCGCACCGACTCGACACGATCCCAGGTTTCTCCGCCGTGGGCACCTGCATTCATCGCCAGTGCGCCGCCAATTGTGCCGGGGATACCGGCGAAGAATTCCGACGGGCCGAGACCCCAGCGGACGCACTGCCGGGCAAGTTGAGTACAGGGCAGCCCGGCGCCGGCTTTGACGAGATAGTGATCGAGCCTCTCGAGGGTGCGCAAGATGCTTGAAGCTGAGATCACAACGCCGTGAATGCCACCGTCTCGAACCAGCAGGTTCGTCCCGACGCCGAACCAAAATACGGGAATTCCTTCGTTGAGCTCCTGCAAGAATAAAGACAGATCTTCGAGGCTGTTCGGGACGAAGAACGTCTCGGCAGGACCACCCACACGCCACGATGTGTGCTTGCTCATCGGCTCGTTCAACCGAAGCTCGCCGCGCGCCGCGCTTGTGGCTGTTGCCGCCATCATGAGTGCACCTTGAGCGACGGTTTGACAGACAGCATTTCCGGCAGTCGACCGGCATAGACGCCGATGTCGCCCGCCCCCATCGTTAACACGAGGTCACCGTCTTCGAGCAGGCTTTCGAGTACTGGCTGCAACTCATCCAATGTCTCGACAAACACTGGCTCGATCGTGCCGCGCGTACGAATCGCGCGTGTTATCGCCCGACCATCTGCTCCGGCGATCGGCGCCTCACCTGCCGCGTAAACATCGAGCACGACGACCACATCGGCCGCGGAGAGAACCATCGCGAAATCGTCCATCAGGTCGCGCGTGCGAGTGTAACGATGCGGCTGAAAAACCAGTACGACGCGCCGATCAGGCCAGCCGGACCTGGCAGCAGACAAGGTTGCAGCAACCTCGGTCGGGTGGTGGCCGTAGTCGTCAACCAGCATGACTTTACCGGCGGCAATTTCGATGACACCGAGATGCTGAAATCGGCGATCGATCCCCTCAAAGTCATGCAGTGCATTTACAACAGCCCCGTCACTCACCTGCAGCTCATCGGCGACAGCAATTGTTGCCAGCGCATTACGAACGTTGTGCATGCCCGGTAATTGCAATGACACGTGCAGCGGTTCACGATCACCCGAACGGATGACATCGAAGCGGGTTTGCCCTTTCGAAAATTCGATATTCTCAGCACGGACGTCTGCGTCATCGCTAATGCCGTAGGTGACAATCGAGCGACCAATGTTGGCCATGACTTCTTTGACGCCGGCATCATCGATACACACGACAGCCAGGCCGTAAAACGGCAGGTTGTGCAGGAACCCGATAAAAGCGGAGTGCAGTTTTTCGATATCACCGTCGTAGGTCGACATATGGTCGGCATCGATATTGGTGACAACCGCCAGCATCGGTTTCAGATGCATGAATGAGGCATCGCTCTCGTCTGCTTCTGCAACGAGATAGTCGCCCTGCCCCAGACGCGCATTGGCGTCGGCGCTCTTGAGTCGGCCTCCAATGACGAATGTCGGGTCAAGTCCACCTTCGGCGAGCACACTGGCGACCAGACTCGTGGTCGTGGTCTTGCCATGCGTTCCAGCGACAGCGATTGAATATCGAAAACGCATGAGCTCGGCGAGCATTTCGGCACGTGGCACAACCGGCATTCGGCGCTCGCGTGCCGTCGCGACTTCGGGGTTGGTTTCATCGACCGCGCTGGAGACGACGACGGCGTCTGCTTTCGAGATATTTTCCGCAGCGTGGCCGATGAATACGGTAGCGCCTTGTTGTTCAAGGCGACGTGTTTGTTTGTTGTGTTTGAGATCCGAGCCTTGTACCTGGTAACCCAGACTCAGCATGACTTCAGCGATGCCAGACATGCCTGACCCGCCGATGCCGACGAAGTGCACGCAATTAATTCGGCGCATACGTTTGATCATGCCGCAACTCCTGCCTGTTCGAGGCAAAGCTCGGTGATGCGTGCCAGAGCCAGTGGCTTTGCGAGTTCACGCGCCCTTCCGGCACGCTCCAAAAGCGACTTTCGTGATGACAGCCATTCGCGAAGCAAATTAGCCAGCAGCTCGGCAGTAAGATCGCGCTCACTGATGATGGCCGCAGCGCCAATGTCTGCCATGGGCCTCGCGTTTGCAGTCTGATGGTCATCGACAGCCGACGGATAAGGCACAAACAATGCGGGCAGGCCGACTGCGCAGAGTTCGGCAACGGTCAATGCACCCGCACGACAAACGACAAGATCGGCCCAGGCATACGCCTCGGCCATGTCATCAATGAAAGGCACCAGTTCGACGTCGACCCCGTGGCTGGCATACGCATCCCGCGCCGTATCAATTGTCCGGCTACCACATTGATGGCGCACGATCGGGCGTTCCTGCTGTGTCAGTTTCGACAGCGCCTCCGGCACCGTTGTATTCAGCGCCAACGCCCCCTGACTGCCACCGAGTACGAGCAAACGCAGCGGACCTTGCCGATCGTTATAGCGATCGATGGGTTTGGCGACAGCCGAAATGTCTTCGCGGACCGGGTTACCCACGGTCTCGGCTCTCACTCGAGAATTAAAACTGCCCGGGAAGGCTTGCAGCACAACCCGGGCGAGACGCGCCAGAAGACGGTTTGTTAGGCCGGCGGCCGCATTCTGCTCGTGAATAACGAGCGGCCGACGGGTAAGCCAGGCAGCAAGGCCGCCAGGTCCGGATACGAAGCCACCCATGCCGAGCACGACAACGGGTCGGCGACGTAGAATTACACCGAGCGACTGCAAGAGCGCCCAAGCTATTTGTAACGGTGCCATTAGCATCGCAAGCAGGCCTTTGCGGCGCAGCCCGCGCACGCTGACCCACTCGATGTCGATGCCGGCATTTGGAACGACGGTCGACTCAAGTCCGCGATGCGTACCGAGCCAAACGACGTTCTGCGAATGAGCCTCAAGGGCTTGCGCAACGGCGAGTGCCGGATAGACATGTCCACCGGTGCCACCTGCCATGACGAGAATGGGGCGCCCGCTCATTTCCTACGCCCCCCCCGTTTGCGGTTTACCGGCCTTGCGTCAACCACAAGCTCGTGGTGAATGCGTAACAGCAGACCGATGGCCGCCATAATGACGATCAGGCTGCTGCGGCCGTAGCTGATCAATGGCAACGTCAAACCCTTGGTCGGCAACAGGCCCATATTTACGCCGACATTGATAAACGCCTGCAGTCCAAGCCAGGTGCCAAGACCCATCGCGAGGTAAGCCTCGAAGAAACGCTCCGCGTTCGCGGCGCGCTTTGCAATGCTAAATATTCGCCATAGCAACGCCAGGAACAGGGCGATAAGAAGCAGCGACCCCAGCAGACCGAATTCTTCTGCAAACACCGCGAACACAAAGTCGGTGTGCGCTTCGGGCAGGTAGAACAACTTCTGCACACCTTCGCCAAGGCCGACGCCGAACCACTCGCCTCTGCCGATCGCGATCAACGACTGTGTCAACTGGAAACCTGAGTCGAACGGATCGGCCCATGGGTCGAGAAAACCGGTCAGGCGCTTCATTCGATATGGCGACGTCACTGCCAGCACTACTATCGCGACGAGCGTTGCCGAGAAAAACAACAGGAAGTCGCGGATTCTCGCGCCGGCGACAAACAACATGGCTAGTGCTGTTGCGGTCAACACAATAGCCGCGCCGAAGTCTGGCTCGGCCAGCAACAACGCACACACAAGACTGAGCACGAGCATGGGCCGCAGGAATCCGACGAAGCGCTCGCGTAAAGCCTTTTGTTGGCGTACGACGTAACCGGCCAGGTACACCAGCAGGCACAAGCGTGCCGGCTCGGAGACCTGCAGATTCATGACGCCGAAACGAACCCAGCGCGTGCTGCCGTTGACTTCATAACCCACGCCAGGAATAAGGACGACGCACAAGAGCGCAAGCGCGACCAGCAGTAACAGGGGGCTAACGCTTTGCCAAATTCGCATCGGCACAAAAAGACAGAAAAGCCCCGCAGCCGCGCCAATTACTGCTGCAAGTAGCTGCCGCTCCACGTAGAAGAACGGCTCGCCGGAAACCTTATCCGAGATCGTGATCGACGCCGACGCCAGAATGACGAAGCCACCCAAAAGCAGTGTCATGACTATCGTCAGCAACACCGGATCGAGCTTGAACTCGGTTCTGAGTCGTGCCGGGAATGGCATCGTTGCACTTTTGACTGTCATCGCAGCAGTGCCTCCACCGCGCTGCAAAATGCGTCACCGCGTGCGCCATAGTTTTGGTACTGATCCAGGCTTGCGCAGGCCGGTGCAAGCAGAACTGTGTCATCAGACTCTGCGTATGCAGCGGCCTGGCCGACTGCATCATCCATGTCCCGTGCGAAGTAAACCGGCAGTACCGTATCAATCGCCTTTGCGATCTTCTCCGCGTCTTTGCCAATCAGAACCGCGGCCCGCAACTTGCCTTCGAGAGCTGTTGCAAGGTCGGTGAAATCACCGCCTTTACCGTCCCCCCCCGCAACCAGAACCACGTTGCCCTTTATTGAGTTAATTGATGCAACAGCGGCCGCGACGTTCGTCGCCTTGGAGTCGTTGATGTAGTCAACCGCACCTTTGCGGGCAACGAACTGCATGCGATGTGCCAAGCCCGGAAATTCACTGAGTACCTGCAACATCGCTGGCATTTTCAGGCCGAGCAGCTCGCCAGCTGCCAGCGCAGCCAATGCATTAGCCTGATTATGCGACCCGACAATGGCCACATCGGTGGTCGCAATCAGCAGTATTTCGCCGCGTGCAAGATAGTCGACGCCATCGTCTTCACGAATGCCGTATTGACCTTCGGCCGGCGCATCAAGACCAAAAGAAATGATTTTCTCTATGTCTTTCGCGGATTCCACAGCAGCATCATCTGCGCGATTGATCACCGCGGCACGCGCCTCGCGATAAACCCGGTATTTCGACTGTCGGTACTCAGCCTCATCGGTGTGCCAGTCGAGGTGGTCGGCCGAGACATTGAGAAGCACCGCGACTTCGGCCGGTAACGACTGAGTGCGTTGCAATTGAAAGCTCGACAGCTCAAGCACGTAAACATCCGGCGTGTCTTCATCGAGCAGATCCAGGGCAGGCTCACCGAGATTGCCACCAGCAAGAACCCTGCGACCGTCCGCGTGGCACATGTGGTAGAGCAGCGTTGTTACGGTACTCTTTCCGTTCGAGCCCGTAATCGCGACAAATGGCGCCTCTGCCTCGCGCGCGAAGATCTCAATGTCGGAGACGACTTCGAGTTTTTTCTTGCGCGCCGCTTTCAATAACTTGTCACTATCGGCGACTCCTGGCGAGACGATAATTCTGCTCACGCCCCTGGGAAGTGTCGTCTTGCCGAGAATGACATCTGCATCAGGCCAGACATCACCAAGTTCATCAATTCCAGGCGGATCATTCCGACTGTCGACGAACGTTGCATCGCGATCATTGCGACGCAAGTATCGCGCTACTGACAAGCCGGTGACCCCAAGCCCGAGCACCAGGTCCTTACTTGTCGATTTGTTTTTCGTCGCAGCTTTCATCGTAACTTCAGACTCGCAAAACCGACCAGCACGAGAATGACCGTGATGATCCAGAAGCGGACAATGACCTTGGGCTCCGCCCAACCTTTAAGTTCGAAGTGGTGATGCAATGGCGCCATCCGAAAAACACGCTTGCCGGTCAGCTTGAACGACGTCACCTGGATGATTACCGACAATGTTTCGACAACGAAAACACCGCCCATAATTGCAAGCACGATTTCCTGACGGACAACAACAGCGACAGCACCGAGTGCGGCGCCGAGAGAAAGAGCGCCGATGTCCCCCATGAAAACTTGCGCTGGATAGGTGTTGAACCACAGAAAGCCGAGACCCGCGCCGGCGAGCGCCGAACAAAATACGAGGATTTCACCCGTGCCGGCCACGTAAGGTATGCCCAGGTAGTCCGAAAAATTGACATTGCCGGTAAGGTAGGCAAATACACCCAACGCTCCGCCGACCAACACTGTTGGCATGATCGCCAAACCGTCCAACCCATCGGTGAGGTTTACGGCGTTACTGAAACCGACGATGAACAAATACGTAACGACGATCTGTAACATACCGAGCTGGATTGTTGTGTCTTTTAGATACGGAATAAGGAGCGCTGTCGCTGTATCGAGCGTGCCATTCTCAAGAGCCGAGAAATAAAGGGTTAGCGCCGCAATAATCGCCGCTGCTGATTGCCAGAAGAGTTTTTGCTTTGCCGAAATTCCGGCCGGGTTTTGCAATATAAGTTTCTTGTAGTCGTCGACGTATCCGATCACGCCGAATGACAATGTGACAAACAAGACCACCCAGACATACAGGTTGTCGAGGTCGGCCCACAGCAGCGTACTGATTGAAATCGCCATGAGAATCAGTGCGCCGCCCATCGTCGGCGTGCCAGCCTTGAGAAGATGCGTCTCCGGACCATCTGCGCGAACCGGCTGCCCGAGCTGATTGTTGCTGAGCTTGGAAATCATTCGTGGTCCGATAACGAATGACAACACCAGCGCAGTCAGTGCACCGAGGATTGCGCGCATCGTCAGGTAGCTGAATACGTTGAAGCCCGATTCGAACTGCGCAAGATAGTTGGTGAGATAAAGCAGCATGTCAGGCCTCTTTTCTCAGCGCTTCGGGTGCGCGCAGCTTGTCGACAACCCGTTCCATACGCATGGAACGTGAGCCCTTAACCAGCACGTTTACGTTGCCAGTCAAATCCTCGAGAACGGTCCTGGCCAGTTCATCTACAGTCTCGAACCAGCTCGCGCCATCGCCGAATGCCGCGACCGTATCGCGGCCAAGCTCGCCGGTGGCAAACAGTCGCTTGATGCCCGCTTTTTTCAATGCTCGTCCAACGTCGAGATGCAATTGCCGCTCGCCCTCGCCCAGTTCCTTCATGTCACCGAACACGACCCAGTTTTGACCGGGCAGCGACGCGAGGTACTCGCCTGCAGCGACAACCGAAACAGGATTGGCGTTGTAGCTATCATCGAAAATTGTCGCGCCGTGCAACCCCGCGACCGTCTGCAGGCGACCTGCGACCGGGCTTACTGCCTCGAGAGCACTGGCGATGTCATCCGGTTCGATGCCGAGAGCGGTCGCGATGGCTGCTGCCGCGCAGGCATTGCGAACGTTGTGCAAACCAGCGAGAGGTAACGACACCGGCACGGCTGTATCGCCAATATGCAGAAGGAAACGCGTCAGACCTTTGTCGACGGCAATCTCGTCGCCGCGGATATCCGCGTTTTCCGAGAGGCCAAAGCTCAAACAGCTGATGTCACTGACAAGAGACTGCCAGTAGCTGAAATATTCATCATCGGCATTCAGTATTGCGAATTCTGGTCGCGCATCGTCTTGCAGGATTTCGGCCTTGGCCTTTGCTACACCTTCGATGGAACCAAATCCCTCGAGATGCGCTGCGCCTGCGTTGGTAATCACAACAATATCGGGCTTGGCGAGAGACGTGAGATAGGAGATCTCACCCGGGTGGTTCGCGCCCATCTCGAGGATTGCATAGCGATGCGTCGCGTCGATGCGCGACAACATGAGCGGCATGCCGATGTCGTTATTCAGGTTACCTTGCGTGGCCAAGGTCGGCGCCGCGTGAGACAAGCAAGCCGCCGCTAATTCTTTCAGTGTCGTTTTGCCGTTGCTGCCCGTTATTCCGACCACGGTTGCAGGCTGCAGATCGCGCCATGATGCCCCGAGCTGACCGAGCGCGAGCTTGGTATCTTCGACAGTGATCTGCGTAATGTCGCTTTCGACCCGGGAAACTACGATCGCACCAGCAGCCCCTTTTTCTCTTGCCAGATCAACATAGTCCCGTCCGTCAAAATTCGGCCCGGAGAGCGCGACGAATAACTCGTCACTCTGCAAAGTACGCGTATCTGTACTCACACCATTAAAGGCGCGGTCATTGCCGTGCAGAGTGCCATGCACAAACCTGGCAGCTGTCGAAAGGTCTGCGTTCATGCGCCAACCTTCTGCAACGCAGCCAACGCCGTGGCAGCAACACCAGCGTCTGAAAACTCGCGACGCTCGTCGCCAATCAGTTGATAATTCTCATGTCCCTTGCCAGCCACAAGGATGCAATCCCCGACCGCTGCAGTTTCAATAGCCCAGGCGATAGCCGCGGCGCGATCTTCAATAATCGTGACATGTTCCGTGTTGGCCAGACCCCCGACTATCCCGTCAATGATCTCGGTCGGTGACTCGCTACGTGGGTTATCGTTCGTAATAACGACGCGGTCCGCAACTCGCTCGGCCGCTCGGCCCATTTGGGGCCGCTTGCCGGCGTCGCGATCGCCCCCACAACCCATGACGCACCAAAGCCGACCCTTACAGTGTGCCCTGAGCGCACGCAGAGCGACCTCGATGGCCGCAGGTGTATGGGCGAAGTCCACAAAAACTGCTGGCGCCGCATCCGGCCCAGTAACTCGTTGCATGCGTCCGAGTGGAGCATCAACCGTAGACAGGACTTCGCAGGCCTGGTCCATCGGCACGCCGTGCCGTAACAGCAGCGCAAGAACGGTAACGGCGTTGGCAACGTTAAAGTCGCCGGGCAGTGGCAGGGAAAACTCTCCACCACCCCATGAACTGCTTACCTTGACGAGAGAGCCACGCTCTGTCGCTATGACCGAGCGAACAAAGACGTATGGCCTGCCATTGGTAACTCGATCGAAGTTGCTTGAAACCGTGACGACGTCCTGACCGCAGCGGGAAGCGAGTTGCGCACCGAATTCTGAATCGAGGTTGATTATGCGATGCCTCGCATTGCCGTCCAGGAATAAACGCGCTTTGGTTTCAGCGTATGACTGCATGTCGCCGTGGTAATCAAGATGATCACGGCTCAGATTGGTGAACATCACGGTATCGAGCGCGACACCAGCAATACGATTCTGCGACAGCGCATGTGACGATACTTCAACTGCAGCCCATTCCGCGCCGTGATCCCTGAAATTGGCGAGGTTCTGATGCAATTCGATCGCGCCCGGCGTTGTCATGCCGTCGCCGCAGTCGATTTCACCGATGCCGATCCCCAGCGTGCCGATGTAGCCGCAGTGTCGGCCAAGAGCTTCCATACACTGGGCGACCAGCCAGGCAACCGTGGTCTTGCCATTGGTTCCCGTGACACCAATGACGCGGACTGCGTCGGATGGCCGTCCGAAATATCGGTTTGCTATTTCTCCAATATGCTGCGCCAGGCCTTCGACCGCGACCATCGGCACGCCTAGATCGCCAGCCGGAAAATCAGCAGTCGATGAATCCCAGGCGATAGCTGCAACACCGGCGCTGACAGCGTCACCGACATAGTCCAGGCCGTGGCTGCTGTGCCCCGCGCAGGCGAGGAACAAATCACCTCGTTTGAGTCGACGACTGTCGCTCGATATTCCCTGAATCCGAATCGCCGGTGCGTCAGCGAAACCCCGCAGTAATTCGGCAAGGGTGATTGTTGTCGTCAGATGTTCTGCCGGCATGCTCATCGACTCATTGCCTGAATGATGCTGCCCGGATCTCTGGCAGGCAGAGCATCGGGAGGAACAGCAAGCAGCCGCAGTGATTCAGACATGACGTCTGCAAAAACCGGCGCCGCAACATCTCCGCCGTAGTAAAGCTCGCCGGCTGGCTCATCGATGACCACAACCGCTGCGAGGCGGGGATTACTGGCCGGGGCAAGACCGGCAAAAACGGAAATGTACTTGTCTTTCGAATAACCACCCGCAGCAAACTTCCAGGACGTGCCGGTTTTTCCTGCGATCCGATAACCGGTTACCGCAGCGCCCGTGCCCGTCCCACCCGGGCGCACAACCTCTTCGAGCATGCGTCGCACGGCAGTTGCGGAGTCCCGCGAAATGATCTGGTCGCCCTCTGCAGGCTGATCCAGCGCCACCAACGAAATCGGCCGTAATTGACCGTTATTACCCAGCACGCCATACGCCTGCGCGAGTTGCAGCGGCGTCACCGACAATCCGTAGCCATAGGCCAGTGTTGCCTGGCTAATCGGTCGCCAATGGTTGAAATGCGTCAATAGACCGGCCGACTCGCCCGGGAAGCCGCTGGCTGTCAGTGAACCCAGCCCAAACTGGGTCATCGTGTTCCAGAGCTGGTCAGACTGTAATGACATTGCCAACTTCGTCACGCCCACATTGCTCGAACGTGCCAGGATTGTCGTCAGGCTTATGCGCCCAAGGTTGCGGCTATCCTCAATGGTTTTCGGCCCAACGACGACATAACCCGGTGCCGTATCGATGACACTGCTTGGCCGATACTCGCCACTCTCGAGGGCAGCGGCGACAACAAGTGGCTTGATACTCGATCCGGGTTCGAAGATATCGGTGATCGCGCGGTTGCGGTAACGCTCGGCGGTAAATTGCGACCGATCATTTGGGTTATAGGTTGGCTGGTTAACTATCGCGAGAACTTCGCCTGTCTGAATATCAAGCACGACGATCGAACCGGACTCCGCGCTGTGTGTCTGAATCGCGGCTTTCAATGTCCGGTACGCAACATACTGAATGCGCAGGTCAATGCTCGCACGCAGTTCCTTGCCATGGTGTGGCGGACGAATGCTTTCGACATTCTCTACAGAGCGCCCATGCCGGTCCTTCAGGACTCGCTTCGCGCCCATCTCACCAGCAAGCCAGTGATTGAATGCGAGCTCGAGACCTTCCTGACCATCATCATCGATATCCGTAAATCCGATCAGATGTCCTGCGACTTCGCCGGCCGGGTAGTAACGTCGATACTCACGCTGCACATTGATACCCGGTAACTTGAGTGCGAGTACTTCTTTTGCTTTTTCTGGACTCAGGCGGCGCTTAAGGTAGAGGAATTCCTTATCCATGCTGCGCGTAATGCGGCGAATGAGCTGTTGCGAATCAACACCGAGCACGCGCGCCAATTGCGGCACGTCGTCAACTGCGGGAGCCAGCTCTTTCGGGTTCGCCCAGATACTGTCGACTGGCGTACTGATTGCCAGGGGCTCGCCGTTACGATCGGTGATCGTGCCACGGTGTGCTGATATTTTTTCGACGCGCAGGTGTCGCGTATCTGCCTGCTTGTTGAGGAAGTCTTTGTTGAAAACCTGCAGGTGCACAGCGCGCGCTATCAGCGACGACGCTAAAAGGCCGAAGAAGACGGCTATCAGTGTCACTCTGCCGGTGAACCGTCTGGCCGTTTGTTGTTTTGTTTCGGCGCCGCGTTTCATTGGCGTTCAATAACGAAGATTTCCGACGAATCAGGCCGCACGAGTAACAGGTCGTCGGTTGCGACCTTCTCGATGCGGGCGTGTGTCGCCCACGTACTTTGTTCGATTTGTAGCTGCCCCCATTCGATATTCAGCCGATCCCGCTCATCTGTCAGCGACTCGAGCTCGACAAACAGCCTGCGCGATTCGTGCTTGGTATAGACGACCGCCAGCGCGCTCAGGACACAAACCAGTGCGAACACGCATACCAGAATCAGCGGCTGCCGTGATTGCGTAAGCTGCATCACACGCGCTCCGCTACACGTAAACGCGCACTGCGTGCACGCACGTTTTCCGAGATATCTTCAGCCGTCGCAACAATCGCTTTGCCAATGGTTTTGAGTTTCGGCCGAAACTCTATCGGCACGTTCGGCATACCTCGATATTGCTCGGCTTCGCGCGACGCGTCGCGAATGAAGCGCTTGACGATTCGATCTTCGAGCGAATGAAAGCTGATAACGCAAAGTCGACCGCCCGGTGTCAGCAAGTCAATCGACTGCTCCAATGCCATCTGCAATTGCTCGAGCTCCCGGTTGATAAATATGCGGATCGCCTGAAACGTCTTCGTTGCCGGGTGCTTCTTCTTGCCCTTGGTAACACGCGCTGCAGGCACCGCTTCTTCGACGATTGCTGCCAGCTCCGACGTCCTCAGGATTGGCGCGCTCTTACGTGCCGTTACGACAGCACGAGCAATGCGTGCCGCATAACGATCTTCACCGAACTTTTTGATAACTCGTCTCAAAGCGGCTTCTTCCACGGAATTGAGCCATTCGGCGGCCGAGACTCCGGAGTCCGGATCCATGCGCATGTCGAGCGGTCCGTCACGAAGAAAGCTAAATCCTCGTTCCGCTTCGTCCAGTTGCGGTGATGAGACACCGAGATCGAGGAGCAGACCGTCAACTTTTCCGGTGAGCTCCCTTTCGCCAATGCATGTCGATAGTTCTGCAATTTCGCCCCTTACCAATTCGAATCGTGGGTCTTGTTCTAGCGCTTCAGGTACCGATGCGATTGCTTGCGGATCACGGTCTATGGCTATCAGACGACCGTCTGCATTCAATCGCTCTAAAATGGCGCTGCTGTGTCCCCCGCGTCCGAACGTTCCGTCGACGTAGTTCCCGTCTTCTTTTATCTCCAGCCCTTCGAGGACTGGCCCCATCAGCACCGGCACATGCGCGTTGCTGCTCATCGGATAAACCGCAAGCTAGAACGAGATCGATTCGAGGTCGGCCGGCATTTCGCCGTCGTCTTCCTCGCTAAGCCATGCATCCCGTTTTTCGTTCCAGCTGTCTTCATCCCAAAGTTCAAACTTGTTGCCTTGCCCGATTAGCATTGCCTGCTTCTCCAGCCCAGCGAAATCTCTAAGCTCGCGTGACACGAGTACGCGCCCGCTTGCGTCCATATCGACCTCGGTCGCATAACCGACCATAATTCGCACGATGTTGCGTGCGACTTTGTTCATGCTGGGCAAGCGCACCAGTTTGCGTTCCAGCTCTTCCCAATCCGGTAATGGGTAAACGAGGAGGCAGTGATCCTTATCAACCGTCACAACGATTTCGCCGTTACAACGGGAGGCCAGCCGCTCCCGATACCGGGTCGGTATTGCCATACGCCCTTTGGCGTCAATCGTGACTTTGGTAGCCCCTCGAAACACAACGTTACGGACGGCCCCGGATCCGCTCTTCTGGCGCGAAACCTGGGCTGGGTGCCCATTTCCTCCCACTATTACCCACTTTTCGACACTATAGTGGCGGGCTATCCGAACGGTCAATACGACGTTGGCAATATGTGTTGTTGTACAGGGACTTAGGGGCTATCTGATGGCTCAAATCGGGCAAATTGTGGCAGCGCTCGCGCTAAAGAAATCATAGGCTTAGCGACTTAACTTCAAACCGACCTCAAATTCGGGTCGTTAAATAGAGACAGGCGTTAAAAAAAAGCGAATGCAACAGCATTTTTGCGCGGCCAGCGCATATTATCTCGCCGACCTTATAGAAAAGTCAACAAGTCATTGATTAGTAAGACTTTTATGAAAGGTGAGAAAGCAGGAGCTGGCAATAAGCCGGGTTCTGTCAACGACAATCATTCATCTGGGACAGCCGTCACCGGCTGCCTCTAGCAACCTACCCGGGAGTCCGCTCGGAACCGGCGGCGCGGACAAGCCGCATACTCCCCTATTTGGTCTTGCTCCAGGCGGGGTTTACCGTGCCGCGAACTGTTGCCAGTCGCGCGGTGCGCTCTTACCGCACCTTTTCACCCTTACCGGCCAGGCCGGCGGTATATTTTCTGTGGCACTTTCCATGGGCTCACGCCCCCCAGGTGTTACCTGGCGCCTTGTCCGAAGGAGCCCGGACTTTCCTCTGCAAGCTTTTGGCGTACAGCGACTGTCTGGCCAACTCCTGCTCTCTCGAGCGCGAATTCTACAGCAAAAAGAACACGGCAGGAGCGCCCCGTACTAATGGACCTGCTCACCAATCGATTGGCTGAGACGTGTTAGCAGGACGGCGCGAAGCTTAGTAGCATTTCATTGCAAAGCGGCTCGTCTGCAGGACGAGCTCAGGAGCCTTCCAGCTTGGCCAGCTCCAGCAGGCGCCGATACAAGACATTGCGCTTCTCACCGGTCGCCCGGGCAATAGCTTGGGCGACCTCTTTGTCGGGCAACTTGCCAGATAGTTCGACAAGCAGGGAATCAAGATCGAACGAGGACGCCTTCGTCTCCAATGAGCCGCCGACAATGATTACAAATTCGCCCTTCTTGATTATTGAACCATCAACAAGCCGAGCGTGTATCTCACCCAGCGTTCCGTGGACGCATTGCTCATGCATCTTCGTGAGTTCGCGACCGAGAAAAGCAATACGATCTGTTCCGAATATTCCAGAGAGTGCTGCAAGCGCTGCTTCGATTCGGTGCACAGACTCGTAAAAAACCATCGTCCGTACCTCGTCCCTGAGGCCAGTCAACATGTCGAAGCGGGCTTTCTTTTTCGCGGGCAGGAAGCCTTCAAAACAAAATCTGTCTGTAGCCAATCCGGCCACCGAAAGCGCGGCGGTCAATGCGCTGGCCCCGGGGATGGGCGAGACAGGCACGCCGCGTGCATGTGCAGCCCTGACGAGGCGGTAGCCTGGGTCACTCACCAGCGGAGTGCCCGCATCGCTTACCAGTGCGACGGACTGACCCGCAAGAACCATGTCGATAACCTTGTCAGCCAGCTCTGCCTCATTGTGATCGTGCAACGCCAAAAGCCGCGTTTTAACCCCGAAATGCGATAGTAATCGACCCGTGTGCCGAGTATCCTCGGCTGCAATGAGATCCACTTCGGCGAGCGTCTGGCGTGCTCGCGGTGTCAGATCCTCGAGATTGCCAATTGGCGTCGCCACAACAAATAATGTACCGCTCTTTGAGCTCATTTGACCCTTTAGTAGTGCATAGACCTATGACAAAAGATTCGAGACACCCTGCCCACAAGAGAAATTCGTTTGCCGGCATTGTCACATTACTTTGCCTGTCATTGATACTTGGCGCTTGCGAGACTACCGGCATCGGAACCTGGGGTAGCGCGCCAGGCGAAGGTCGCGCCGCAAGACTCGCAACAAAAGGTCAGCACGCCGAAGCAGCCCGAATCTATGTCGGGCTTGCATCGGAGGCGATCGGCAGTGAGAAGGACCGGCTGACATTACTGGCTGTCGAACAATGGCTGGATGCCGGCGAAGCGGCTCGCGCCCGAAATACATTTCGTGAGATCCCGGCACAAAGCGTGGCCAGCCTTCGCTGGTTGTGGAACACCAACGCGGCCGCATTAATGTTGTATGCCGGCCAACCGGACGATGCACTATCGATCCTGCAGCCGATGAGCCGCGAGTCTCTTACGCAAAATCGCCGCCTGCGCGTCGAGGCGCTGCGTGCCGATGCCTGGATTCAGAAACGAGATCCGGCGCGCGCTGTCGAGCTAATGACACAGCGTGAGTCCTGGCTAACGGACAGACGCAGCATCGAGCAAAATCGATTGCGACTCTGGCAGGGTTTGCTGGTCAGTGAACCACAAGTGCTGCGAGCAGCCGCCGACCTCACGCTGGACGACGAGGTAAAAGGTTGGCTGAGCCTCGGCTCTCTTGCAGCGTCGACGGGACAACAGGGCATCGGCTGGGCCAATGGTGCCGTGCACTGGCGCGAATCTCATCCGGGTCATCCCGCGATGATGATTATCGACCGCATGCAATTACCCGACAATCTGATTCTCGACTACCCGCGTCAGATAGCGTTACTGCTGCCGCTCTCCGGTCGCGCCGCCCCAGCAGGCAAAGCGATTCAGAATGGTTTCATGGGTGCGTATTTTGCGACCGTAGCCGGCCTTGATGAGCCGCAGACAATTCGTATCTATGACGTTGGCAAAGAGGGTGGCGCAAGTGCTGCTTATGCGACGGCGGTTGCCGATGGCGCTGAATTTGTTATCGGTCCGCTGCTAAAGGACAACGTCGTCGCGCTGGCCAATGACATCCTCGTGCCGGTGCCGGTATTGACGCTGAATTACTTGCCCGAAAACACACTCGCGCCACCAGGCTTGTTCCAGTTTGCACTGGCCCCTGAAGACGAAGCCCGCTCCGCGGCAGTGCGCGCACTTTCTGATGGCCATACCAGGGCCGTTGCACTTGTGCCCAACAACGATTGGGGCCGGCGTCTACTAACGAGTTTCTCAACCGAGTTCGAAGCGCTCGGCGGCACCTTGCTCGACTATCGCAGCTACACACCGGGGACCCCGGATTTCTCCAACACGATTGAAGACCTCATGGCCTTGTCGGGGAGCGTCCGCAGGTATCAACGTTTGCGAGCCAATATCGGTGGACCTTTGCAGTTCGATCCACGACGTCGTCAGGACAGTGAATTCATTTTCCTGGCCGCTGACGCGCCCGCAGGCCGCTTGCTGAAATCGCAACTCAAATTCCACTATTCCGGCGATCTGCCGGTGTATTCAACGTCGTCGATCAACGCAATGGATGGCCGCTCAAATTCCGACCTCAACGGCATCATGTTTGCGGATACACCGTGGATTGTTGCGCCGCAGGGCTGGATTGAGCATTTGCCCTCACTGTATGGCAAGTACTGGCCTGAAGAGCGCCGCCTTGGACGCCTGCACGCTATGGGTTACGACGCCTATCAGCTCATAGCGTCGCTGCACACAGCTCACTCCGGCCCGATGGTGGAGGTGGACGGCGCGACGGGCAAGCTGCACGTCGATGCCGATGGCCGAGTTCGACGTGAACTCGCCTGGGCACAGTTCCAGCGTGGCGAGCCGGTCGCGTTACCTGAAATAGACAATGTGGGTGGCCCGATTCAGGACATCAGCAATGACCCCGAACCACTGTTGCCAGATGCAGTAGATGATGCGGCGTGGTTCGAAGAAACACGCGAACTGTAGGCCTGGATGCCGAGCGACTCGCTCTTGACACGCTGAGACGCCAAGGCCTTGTCCCGGTTAGCCAAAATTTCCGTTGCCGCCTCGGCGAAATAGACCTCATCATGCTGGACGACGCGTGCCTTGTTTTCGTTGAGGTTCGTTATCGCGCGAGCAACCGCGTAGCGTCAGCGAGACAAACTGTCGATATTCACAAGCAACGCAAGATCATTCGATCCGCGGCGTTGTTTGTCGCCAAGAGATCGCGATTTGCGCGCAGCACCATGCGATTCGACGTCGTCGCAATCGACGACCATGAACACAATGGTCAAACACTGGAATGGATCAAGGACGCGTTCCGTCCGGGTGATTCAAGCTTGTAGGTCTACTTGACGACCTTCAAGTGAGGCCGTGAACGCGACGATTCGACGTCGTCGTTGGTCTGAGAGCGTTCCGCATTCTCCGCATCGTGTGAAAAGATCATGCCCTGCCCTGTTTCCCGCGCGTAAATGCCAAGTACCGATTTCATCGGCACCCAAACATCGAATGGCACGCCCGAAAACCGCGCGCGAAAACTGACGGCATCATTGGTCAGTTTTAGATTATGTGCAGCCGTTTCGCTGATGTTAAGAATGATCTTGCTGTCTTTGACATGCTCACGCGGAACGAAAACGCCATCAACCGAGGCGTCGACGACAATGTGCGGCGTATGCCCGTTATCGCCCATCCACTCATGCATGGCACGGATCAGGTACGGTCTTTTTGAACGGCTTGGGTTACTCAACTTATTCAACGCTTGATATCGTTTTCACCACCCCAAGCTTACCATTAGTTCTCGGGTATCGTTACGATGGTGACATAACGTAATGCAGGAGCCCTGCCGCCAGGGTCCTGTCCAGATAGTCGGCACGCCTCTACAGGCGCATTTCCTGTTCAAGCTCCGTCAGGCTTTGTTGGAACGAACGACGCGCGAAAACGCGTTTCATGTACTCCTCGATTGGCTCGGCCTGGCTACCGAGGTCAATACCGTAGACTGGCAAACGCCAGAGGATCGGCGCGATACTCGCATCGACCAGCGAAAATTCTTCGCTCAGGAAATACGGTCGTGCCCCGAACAGCTCTGTGCTCTGCAAAATGCTCTCTCTGAGAAGCTTGCGCGACTTGCTGCTAAATCTGCCATCGCCGCTGGCTTCCGCTTCTTCGGCAAGCGAATACCAGTCGGTTTCGATACGGAACAACGCCAGGCGGAATTGCGCACGCATGACCGGATCTACCGGCATCAGCGGAGGATGCGGGAAGCGCTCGTCCAGGTATTCGATAATGACACGCGAGTCGTACAGCGTAAGGTCGCGGTCGACCAGGGTCGGAACCGTGTGATACGGATTAAGATCCATCAGGTCCTCGGGTAGATCGTTACCCAGGACATTGGCGATCTCGATATTTATGTTCTTCTCGGCGAGTACCAGCCTCGTCCGATGACTATGTATGTCAGTCGGCCTGGAAAACAGGGTCATTACTGAGCGTCTGTTGGCGATCACTGCCATTATTTAACATCCTTCCAAATTTGTTTTTTCAACATCCGCGCGATGATCAGGAAAACCAACAAGTAGATCAGCACCCAGGTTCCGAGCTTGCGTCGCTCGGCACGTATCGGCTCAGCGATGTAAGCAAGAAAATTAACGGTGTCGCGAACAAAGCTTTCGTATTCCTCGACATCGAGCTTACCGCTGGAAACCAGCTCAAACTTTTCGAATTCGTGAGTCGTTGTTGTCGACCCGTCATTATTGGTCTCCACGTGCTCCGAAAAATGCGCTTTCTGGTAACCCTGCAACTCCCAAAGTACATGCGGCATGCTAGTACCTGCGAGCACCGTATTATCAACACCAGTCGGACTATCGGGATCCAGATAGAACCCCTTCAGGAAGTTGTAGATGTAGTCCGCGCCCTTCGCTCGGGCCATCAGCGACATGTCCGGCGGAGCTGTTCCGTACCAGCGTGAGGCATCGCTTGCCGGCATCGACGACTGAATAGTCTCAAACGTCTTTTCGGCATTGAACATCAGGTTGTCCACGAGTTCTTCCTCAGACAGCCCTAGATACTTGCCGATGGTATTGAAGCGCACGTAGCGAGCAGAGTGGCAGCCGGAACAGTAATTCATGAAATTTGCGGCGCCGCGTTGCAGCGACGCGATATTGCCCGGGTCAATGTGTGCTTTTTCCAGCGCAGCACCAGAGGAAGCATGAGACTGGGCCGTAGCAAGAATTGCGGCAAACACCACGAGCTTGCCGAGTGCCCTTAGCTTATCCATGGTAGACCACCCTTTCCGGCACAGGCTTCGTCTTATCGATTGTCGTGTAGTACGGCATCAAAAGGAAGAACGCGAAGTAAAGGACTGAAAAGATCCTTGCAGCAAGCACGTAGATCGGTTCCGCCGGTTGAGTGCCGAGCCATCCGAGTATGAGGAATGTCACAACGAATGTCCCCAGCGCAGACTTGTAAATCCAGCCGCGATAGCGAATAGATTTCACTCGTGCCCGATCAAGCCACGGCAGGAACAAAGGCAACAACACGGATATGCCGAACAAAATGAAACCCCAGAGCTTGTCCGGTACGGCGCGCAAGATTGCGTAAAACGGCGTGAAGTACCAAACCGGCGCAATGTGTTCCGGCGTTGCCGTCAAATTGGCGGGCTCAAAGTTCGCGTGCTCAAGGAAGTAACCGCCCATATCCGGGGCGAAGAACACCACCGCGGAAAACAACATCAGGAAAACAATGATCCCTACGAGGTCTTTGCTGGTGTGATACGGATGAAAAGCGATGCCATCCAGTGGAACGCCATCAGCGCCTTTCTGCTCCTTGATCTCAATGCCATCGGGGTTAAGCGATCCGACTTGGTGTAACGCAACGATGTGGACAAAAATCAAGCCAATCAATAACAGCGGCAACACGATGACGTGCAACGCAAAGAAGCGATTCAGTGTGATATCCGATATCGAGTAGTCACCGCGGATAATTTCAACGAGACCCTCCCCTATACCTGGAATGGCACCAAACAAAGAGATGATGACCTGAGCGCCCCAATAAGACATCTGCCCCCAGGGCAGCAGGTAGCCTGCGAAGCCTTCGGCCATGAGCACCAGGAAGATCAGCATACCTATTATCCAGATGAGCTCGCGAGGTTTCTTATAGGAGCCATACAACATCGCACGAAACATGTGCAGGTAGACGACAATGAAAAAGAACGACGCGCCGGTCGAATGCATGTAGCGAATAAGCCAGCCCCACTCGACATCACGCATGATGTACTCAACTGACGCGAATGCTTCTGCAGCCGCGGGTTTGTAGTTCATCGTCAGGAATACACCGGTGACGAGCTGAATAACCAACACCGTCATCGCCAAAACGCCAAATATGTACCACCAGTTGAAGTTCTTCGATGCGTAGTACTCAGTTACGTGGTACTTCATCGTCTCCGTAAATGGGAAACGATCGTCAATCCACTTTATGAAGCCGCCTTTCGGTTTTCCGACTTCTGCCTCGATTCTCGCCATTACGCTGCTCCCGTGTCCTGACCGAGCAAGATGAGGTCATCCCTCACAAATCGGTGCGGTGGAACCCGCAGGTTTGTCGGCGCCGGAACACCTTTAAAAACTCGGCCGGCCAAATCGAATTTGGAGCCGTGACAGGGGCAGAAAAAGCCGCCGCCCCAATTCTCGTTCGGGCGAACCTCAAAGTCCTCAATTGGCGCACAGCCAAGATGCGTGCACGAACCCTCGATCACGAGAAACTCGGGTTTGACTGAACGGTACTCGTTCGTCGAATAAACCGGCTGCTGTTCAACAACCTCTGAATTCGGATCTCTGAGTTGATCCAGACCCTCATTCAGGCGGCCAAGCATCTCTTCTGTGCGGCGCAGAACGAAAACTAACTTGCCACGCCAAAGGACCCGAACCATTTCCCCGGGCTGCATTGAACCGATGGGTACTTCTACCGGTGCTCCCAAAGCCTGCGCTCTCGCACTCGGCTTCAAGGATGACAGGAACGGCACTGCCACCATTCCAGCTCCGACAGCACCAGTAACGGCGGTTGCAACGGTAAGAAAGTGACGTCTGTTTCGATCTATGCGATCAACGTCGTCTTCACTCATCAGGCACTCCCATACGCCCGGCTGAAACAGAATTGTTGGGGGTGTTCTATTGTCAGCGCGTTTCTTGTTTTAGGTCGCTACAGTCAAGTAGACAATCGATTGGTAGATACTGGTAAATTTGCAGCAGACTTGGTTTGCCGTCAGGATAAACAACTGGCCCGAGCCGTGGTGCATCAACCGTCGCGCATTATACACGTGCCTTGTCGAATTTGGCTAGATGTGTGGGTTTAGGCTACTGATTATTAAGGAAATTCTCTTTGTCTGGACTAAAATCAGCGCTGTTGTTTGTCCTGCAATCTATCGTTGCCGGCCTTGCTGTTGCTTTTGTCGTGGTTTTGGTCCGGCCCGACTTGCTGCCCGCGCTGGCGGTCTCCGGCGCTAACGCTCCGG
>Ga0224512_10000406_pt1 | contig 46016 bp, 49 predicted proteins | sample SF_May12_sed_USG_4_FD_169103 | JGI IMG/M metagenome (GOLD analysis project Ga0224512, IMG submission 169103) | Sediment microbial communities from San Francisco Bay, California, United States - SF_May12_sed_USGS_13 | ecosystem: Environmental > Aquatic > Marine > Sediment | place: USA... | reverse complement strand
ACTCGACGAAGACCTCCAAGAACTCACCGAAGACCTCGCCCCCAGCCCAACAGACATCGACAGCTACGCCGACGCGCTCGCCACCGAACTCGGAACCGACCACACAACCATCGAGCCACTCGACGAAGACCTCCAAGAACTCACCGAAGACCTCGCCCCCAGCCCAACAGACATCGACAGCTACGCCGACGCGCTCGCCACCGAACTCGGAACCGACCACACAACCATCGAGCCACTCGACGAAAACCTCCAAGAACTCACAACCGGAGATGGTGAAGGCTTCGAGGATCTGGACGCTTTGGACCCTCTCTCCGACCTCGAGCTGGGCGCTGCTCTGGCGGGTCTCGCTGAAACCTCCCCAGACGACCTCGCGTCCGGATCAGATGGCTCGCTCGAGGTCCCCGAGGAGGAAGCCATCGGCGCCGGGTGGTGGGGAGAGGATCCTGAACCGGCCATGCCGGCCATCCCCGTTGATGAACCCTTCGAGGATGAAGCAATCTCAGGGATCGCAGCGTCCGTCGAACCCGCCGCCGAGGAGGAAGCCGTCGGCGCCGGGTGGTGGGAAGTGGCCCCTGAACCGGGGGGGCCGGCGATCCCCGTTGATGAACCCTTCGAGGATGAGGCAATCTCAGGGATCGCAGCGTCCGTCGAACCCGCCGCCGAGGAGCCCGAGCCGGCTGCCGTCTCTTTGGACGAAGAAGACGGCCTGACTGAAGACAGCTACAGCACCCTGGAAGCAGATGCCGAAGCTACGGCGGCACAGACCGGGCCCACAGTGATCGACTCTCCGGTTGAATGGGGCACCCGTTATCGCGAGGCTCACCAGGGGTGGGTCGAGGACGATGAAGGGCGCTCCACGTGGCGACCCATCGTGACCAGCGGCGAGTCGGTCGCCGGTTGGGATGTCGACATCTACCTGGGCCTTGTGTCCGGGGATGTTGCGATTGATCCTGGGTCGGCCGAGAGCGTCGCAACCGAGGTCACCACCGCCCGCGAGGAGGCGGTGCGCAGCATGCTCGACGAGGCCCTGGCCCGAGGCGCGCATGCTGTGGTTGGAGTGGCGTTCTCCATCCAGGATGTCGCCGGGACGGTGCTCGTCGCCGCATCGGGAGTTGCCGTCACGCTCAGGACCCCGGCCTAGCCAGCCGTCGGTCATCAGTCAACAGTACGAGAAGGTCGGCCGGCCGACCGACGCTCTCTTACCGCTGCCAGGCAGTCACGAATTGACCAGGTCGTTTGTCTGAGTTCGAAGTCGCCAGAAACCGACTTGAAGATGATCGAAACCAGCAACCGGCAACCCTATATCAGCTTCCGGTCGTGGGCCCAGATGGTCAGCTCGTACCGGCTGGACAGCTGCAGCTTGCGCAAGACATTCGAGACGTGTGTCTCCACCGTCTTGACGGAAATGTAGAGCCGCTCGGCGATCTCTCGGTAGGTGTAGGCCCGCGCGAGATGCTGCAACACCTCGCGTTCCCGTTTGGTCAATTGGTCGAGTTCCGGATCAACGTCGGAGAGCGGGATCGAGGAGAAGGCATGCAGAATAAACCCGGCCAGTTGCGGCGAGAACACTGCATGGCCTTCCGCCACCCTGGCGATCGCCAAGGTAAGAGCCTCAGCCGAAATGGTTTTGGTGACGTAGCCGCGAGCCCCGGCCCTGACGATGGCCACGACGTCCGCCGCTGCATCGGAAGCCGACAATGCCAGGAATTCGACCCCGGGGTTCAGTTCCTTGACTCCTTCAATCACCGCCTTCCCTCCCCCGGCAGGCATGTGGACGTCGAGCAGCACGACGTCGGGAATCCGTTCATTGATCATCTCAACGGCGGCTTCGACGTTGGACGCCTCACCAACGACTTCGACGCTGTCACCCAACCCTGCCCGAACTCCCGAACGGAACAGATCATGGTCGTCGACGATAAACACCCGCACGGTCATCGTTCAAGCACGAGTTCCACCTCTGTTCCTTCGCCGACCTTGGTGTGCACCGTGGCGCGGCCTCCGCTTCGTACCAGTCTGTTGATGATCGACTCCCTGATCCCCTGGCGGTCCGCAGGCACGCTGCCGTAGTCGAAACCCCGCCCGCGGTCTCGGACGAACACGGTGACTCGCTCGGGTGAGGATTCAGCGTAGACGGCCACGTTGGCGGCCCCCGAGTGTTTTGCTGCGTTGACAATGGCTTCGCGGGCAGCTTGCACAAGGGCCTCCATCGACGCATCGCCCTCCGCGTCACCGACGGTGACCAGATGTACGGCCACCTGGTGGGCATCCTCGACCTCAGCGCACATCCTGCGCATTAGCTCTCCGAAAGCCCCCCGGGTGCTTCCACCTCCGGTCCCATAGAGCCAAGCTCGCAATTCCCGCTCCTGGCGGCGTGCGAGCGAGGCAACCTCCGATTCATCGGCGCTGTTCCGTCGGATCAAGGCAAGGGTCTGCAGCACTGAGTCGTGCAGGTGAGCTGCCATCTCGGCCTTCTCCTCGGCTCGCACCCGCTCCACTTGTTCTCGGGCCAGGGCCGCTTCAGCCATCCTGGTGGTCCGGTCGGCCTCCCTCAGCAACCCGACCGCCCACCCCGCCACGGCCCCGGCAAAAACATAGATGAGAACGGCGGCCGAGGAGGCGGTGGGATCAGCGGGACCGGCCAGCCGGCTGAGCTGGACTGTGCCCAGGGCGACGGCCGTGGTCAGCCCGCCCACCATACCCCGGCCGTACGCAGCCAGGAATACGGGAGACATCGGATAACCCCCGTAGAAGTTCTCGCTCCCTGCCACGTCGGGTGCCACCAGAGTCCAGGCTGCGACACCCGTATCAATAGCCAGGAACAACCAGGAGCGCATCAGGTCCGGAGACTGTGCATGAAGCGCGATCGTGACCAGGGCCCACGCGACGGCCAGAACCATGGTTGCGACGACCACCCCGGGACGCGCCGGGCCCTCCGGGCCGGCAACCGATATCACACCGAGGATGACCAGCCAAGCTGCCGCGACCGCCCGGTACCCGACCACGACACGACGGAGGGTCCGTTCTGCGTCTGAAGTGTGCGCGTCCACCGGCTCCATAGCGGCAGGCTACCGGCCGCTATGGAGTCTGCTGAGGAACACCGATGGGTTGATCGCCTTCCAGGCGCGCACCGAGCGCAAGGCGGTTGGTATCGTCTGTTACCGTCGAAGTAGTGGCGGGAGATGCGACCGTCAAGATCGAATCGGATCAAACCGACCCTTTGCGAATCAATTGAGCCTCTCGACGATCATGGCCATTCCTTGACCGCCCCCGACACACATCGTCTCGAGACCGATTGTCTGGTCTGCAGCCCAAAGGCCGTTCAGCAAGGTCGTCATGATGCGAGCGCCGGTCATCCCGAACGGATGTCCGAGCGCAATAGCGCCCCCGTGTGGATTTAGCTGGCTCTCCATGTCGATTCCCAACTCGTCGACCACCGGCAATACCTGAGCTGCAAACGCTTCGTTGAGCTCGACGACGTCCACGTCGCCGATCGTCATGCCGGTCTTGGCCATGACCTTGCGCACCGCCTCGATGGGACCTACCCCCATGATCTCGGGCGCGAGGGCCGACACGGAGGACGCCACAACCCGCGCCAACGGGGCGATCCCCAGCGCCCTGGCCCGCTCGTCGGACATGACGATCACCGCTGCGGCACCGTCGTTGAGAGGACACGCATTACCGGCAGTAACCAATCCATCCGCTTTGAAGGCGGGCGGTAAGGTTGCCAACTTCTCGAGAGTGGTTCCAGGTCGTGGTCCGTCGTCTCGACTCACGATTGTCCCGTCCGCGAGTGGATACGGGACTATCTCTCGATCGAAGAACCCGTCGGCCTGCGCCGCGACCGCCCGATCCTGGGACAGCTTGGCGAACTCGTCCATCCGCTCCCGGTCAATCCTGTATCGGGCCGCGACGTTTTCGGCGGTGATGCCCATCGGGATGTACACGTGATTGATGAAATCGTCGCGGCTTTCGTCCATGAAGCGCGGGTTGAAATCGTCGGGATCGAATCCCTTTTCCATCGTGCGGGTCACGCTCTCCACCCCGGCCGCAACGAATGCGTCACCCTCGCCCGCCTTGATCGCGTGGAACGCCATGCGGATGGTCTGCAGCGAAGAAGCACAAAAGCGATTCACCGTGGTGCCGGGAACGGTATCTGGCAACCCTGCCAGCAGCGCAGCGTTTCGGCCGATGTTGTACCCCTGCTCGTGGTGAGTTCGACCGCACCCGAGGATCACATCGTCGACGGTGCGCGGATCTAACTGAGGGACTTTGTCGAGCACCGCTTTGATGACCAACCCGGCCATGTCATCGGGGCGTACATCGATCAAGGAGCCTTTGTACGCTCGCCCGATCGGAGTACGTCCGGCTGCGACTATGACTGCCTCTGTCACGATTGCCTCCTCGGCGGGGGTCGTAGAAAAGGCTACCCTTCTCGCCGTGCCGACCGGATCAGTCAGACTGTCGGGTTGCCATTTCGCTGGGCAAGTGCCTCGCGCCGCTGCTGGATCAATGCGCTAACGACCTGTCTGAGATCGTTCGGCTGGAACGGCTTCGTCATGAACACGTCGGCCCCGGCGTCGGCAGCCTTCATCAGGTTCTCATCCCCGACGTGTGCAGTGAGCACCAACACGGGAATCGCCATTGTGTGCGGGTCGGAGCGCAGGCGGTCGAGGACCTGCCATCCGTCGAGCTCTGGCAGTGCAATGTCGAGAACGATCAACTCGATCGACTCATCATGGGCGGCATCGAGTCCCGAAGACCCGTCCGTTCGGACCAGGGTCTCGTAACCGAGCGGGCGGAGGGTGATTTCCATCAGACGGGAGTTGGATGGCTCGTCTTCGATCAGCAGGATCTTGCCGGGAGTCATGCAGTTCGCATCGGCAGATATGAGGCCGAGCTTGAGACCGCTTCAGAGGGCCTCTGCGAGGATTTCGTAAATCGTGTTTCGTTGTGCGGGGGATCGCCCGATCGAACTGATGGCTTGCTCGAAGGCGCGAGGAGACGTCTCCTGGCCGTGCACGGCGCCCGCCGCCCTGGTAATCGTTTCGTCCATCAGGGTCCCGCCCAGATCGTTGCACCCGGCGGCGAGCAGCCGCGCTCCCCCATCCAAACCCAGCTTGACCCACGATGCCTGGATGTTCGGAATCAAACGATCGAAGGCAATCCGGGCGACAGCGTGGACCAGCACGATCTCGTCCCAGGTTGGTCCCGGCCTCGCCCTTCCACGTAGGTAGATCGGAGAACCCATGTGCACGAAGGGCAGTGGAACAAACTCCGTGAACCCACCGGTTCGGCGCTGAATTGTTCGAATAACTTCGAAATGGTTCGCCCACGAGGCAGGATCGTCGATATGTCCGAACATGAGCGTCGCGGTCGATCGCAGCCCAACCTCGTGAGCGGCGAACATGACCTCGGCCCACTGGGCGGTGCGAATCTTGTCCGGACACAGGTGGGCTCGGATCCGGTCGTCGAGGACCTCGGCGGCGGTCCCGGGCAGAGTTCCCAATCCGGACCGGGCGAGGCGAGCTAGAAACTCTGCGACCGGCACTCCGAGGGTCTCCGCCCCCTGCCACACTTCGAGCGGGGTGAACCCATGGATGTGAATATCTGGTAGATCTGCCTTGATGGCCTCGACCACCTCTACGTAGAAATCGCCCGTGAAATGGGGGTGGATCCCGCCTTGCAGAGTGACCTCGGTCGCTCCCCTGTCCCACGCCTGGCGGGAACGTTCGACGATCTCCGAGATCTCCATCAGGTACGGCTCACCTCTGAGGTTGAGACTGCGCGGACCTTTCGAGAACGCGCAGAAGCCACACCGGAAATAGCAGACATTCGTGTAGTTGATATTGCGGTTTACGACGTAGGTGACCGTGTCGCCCACCGCCTGGATCCGCAACTGGTCCGCCGTCCAGGCGATTGCCTCAACGTCGCGCCCGCGGGCCTTGAAGAGAGCCTCGAGCTCGTCCCTGGTGGGTGCCAGCCCTTCGAGCGACCGGCCCAGGATCTCTTGCACCTCCAACCCAGCGTCCCGCCAGGAGATAGCCGCCTTCCCCTGGACCCAACAATCGTCGGCCCATTCGCTCGAGAGTCGGGCGGACGGTGCCGGCAGGGCCACACTCTTGCCGGGAGACCAGACCGTCCTCGGTCTCGCGGCCCCAGACCCGTCGATCTGATCGAGGTACGCCTTGAAGAGAGCCCCGTCCAAGACACCCCGGGCCGCGTCGACCGAAACACCAACCGGGAGGGCGGTGCGCTCGATCAGCTGGACCTGCCCCAAGGCCTCCCGAAGCTCCCCGATCTGCTCGATGCCCCAATCCCGCAGAAGAAGATCGCCGGCCCCGTCTTCCAGGGCGGTGAGCGCATGATCCAGAGTGTCGACAAACACCGAAACCACCGTGGTGATACCAGGGAGCGTCACAATCGACGCCGCGTCGGCGACGGCCGCACGGCCGGTGCGTAGAAACGCCGGGGCCGACCTCGCAACCGCATCGAGAATCGATGCCCGCGGGCCCTGGTGGGTCACGGTCATCCGCCAACCGGCCACTCCGCGCCCGGCCATCTCGACGGCCTCGACGGGATCGACGACCCACCCGATGGGTTCCACGTCGGAAATGCCAACCGCAACCGGCAGGACACCCCCCGACAGAGCACCGACCCGATCCTCATCGGTCAGACCTTCGACCTCGAGCGCCGTCGTCCCCTCGCGAAGGCGGGTACGTGCGGTCACCTCGCTGATCAATTCGGCCGGGCGGGTCCGTAGGAAGGTCACGGTCATCGAGAGACGCCCCGTCTGAGATCGACGTATCCCTGGTCGTCGCCTGCTTCTTTCAACCGTTCCAGGAGTCCGCTTTCGATCCATTCACTGTCGAGGAACTCAGGGTAAACGGGCAGCCGCGGCCGAAGCCTGAACCCGGCTGCCCGGGTCCTGCGTTCGAGGTCATCGAGGTGGGGCCACGGCTGTTCGGGGTTGACCCAGTCGATGGTCAGCGGCGAGACCCCACCCCAGTCGTTGATGCCGGCGTCTAAGTACAACTCAAAGCGTTCGGTGAGGTTGGGCGGCACCTGCAGGTTCACGGTCGGTCCGAGGATCCACCTCGCTGCCGCCACAACCCGGACAAAGTACTCAGGGGTTGGTTCGGCCGAGCGTCGCATCGGGGTGTCCGCCTTGGCACGGAAGTTCTGGACGATGACCTCTTGTAGGTGTCCCCATCGCGCGGCCAATTCGGCGAGCGCGAACAGGCTGTCGACCAACTCCCGCCGCGTTTCTCCGATGCCGACCAGGATCCCCGAGGTGAAGGGAACCCTCTGGCGCCCGGCTGCCTCGATCGTTGCTATCCGCAACGTCGGATCCTTGTCCGGACAGTCGAAATGGGGCATGCCGGGTTCCATCAACCGGGGAGATACGTTTTCCAACATGAGCCCCATCGATGGGCTGACCGGCCGCAGCATGGCAATGTCGTCTTCGTCCATCACCCCAGGGTTGGCATGCGGGAACAGGCCGGTCTCGTCGATGATGAGCGCAGCCATGTCACGCACGTAACTGATGGTGGTCGGTTGCCCGCGCGCATCCAAAAAGGCCCGGGCCTGCGCCCAACGGTCCTCCGGCGCATCCCCGAGTGTCAAGAGCGCCTCGGTACAGCCGTGAGCGCGCCCGGCCCGCACAATCGCCAAGACGTCCTCCGGCTCCAAAAACTGGCCGCCGGCACCCGGCGGCTTCGCAAAAGTGCAATAGGTACACCGATCTCGGCACAGCGTTGTGACCGGAACAAAGACCTTCCGGCTGTAAGTGACCGTACGCCCGTGTCCCTCATCTCGAAGTCTTGCTGCTTCTGCCAGGAGAGGTTCAACCGGTCGCGTGCCCGCGAGATACGCGACGGCGAGGTCGGAATCGGGAGCCGGATGAGCGGACATGGCAGCGAACGCTATCACGGGCTGCAGTTAAAAAGCACCGTCCTCGCGCAAGTTCGGTCCCATTCGGTCGAGCCGGTACCATGGCATCTTCGGGGGGCTCGTGCTTTCCCGCCAACATGTTTCCAACCAGCACCTGAGGAGGTGTCCCATGAAAGTAGCCATCAATGGCTTCGGTCGGATTGGGCGAGCCGTGTACCGGATCATCGCCGAGCAACCTGATTCGGGTATCGAAATCGTCGCCGTCAACGACCTCACCGACGACGACACGCTCGCCCATCTGTTGAAGTACGACACCGTGTTTGGCAGGTTTCCCGGGGAAATCGTGGTCAGCGACGGCGTGATGAACGCTGGAGGCCACACCGTCAAGATGCTCGAGGAGCGCGACCCGGCCAACCTACCCTGGGCCGAACTCGGCGTCGAAGTCGTGGTCGAATCAACCGGTGTCTTCCGCACCCGCGAGGCGCTCAATAAGCACCTCGAGGCCGGAGCCAAGCGGGTCATCCTCACCGTGCCATCCAAGGATCCGGTCGATGCCACCGTGGTGCTCGGTGTCAACGATGCCGACTTGACTCCCGATGCGAAGCTTGTATCCAACGCATCATGTACGACCAATTGTCTGGCCCCCATTGCCAAGGTCCTCGACGACGCTTTCGGTATCGAGAGCGGGATCATGACTACCGTTCACGCCTACACGAACGATCAGCGGGTTGCCGATACTCCCCACAGCGACCTCCGAAGAGCCCGCCACGCAGCCGAGAACATCATTCCGACCAGCACCGGTGCAGCCAAGGCCATAGGTCAGGTATTGCCTTCCCTGGACGGCAAACTCGATGGGATGGCCATGCGGGTGCCGGTCCCCGACGGATCGATTGTGGATTTGGTGGTTCAGGTGTCGCGCGATGTCACCGTCGCGGAGGTCAATGCCGCAATGAAGGCTGCCGCTGACGGCGAGATGAAAGGCATCCTGGAATACACCGATGAGCCCATCGTGTCGTCTGACATCATCGGAAATCCCGCCTCGAGCGTCTTCGACTCGGGCCTCACCAAGGTCATCAACGGAAAGATGGTCAAGGTGGTCGCCTGGTACGACAACGAGTGGGGGTACTCCAACCGGGTAGTCGACCTCCTCAAGGCGATGACCGTCCAGGCCTGAGGCTCAGTCATCAACCAGGGTGGGCCGCCCACCCTGGTTGGTAACCGAAAGCGGGTGCACCGCTACGATTCTCCCGATGAGGCCTCGCCAAGTCATTCTGCCCCTCTTGCTTGCCCTCTTCGCTGCGTGTACCGACCCTGCCGCAACCACCACGTCTTCTGCAACTTCAACCACCACGATCGCGCCAACACCTTCGACCATCGCAGCCGTCCCTGACCTTCCTCCTTGCTTGGCCGGTGATCAGGCCTTCGCGACCGACGGCGCCCTCGCCCGCGGTCTCCTGGACGGCGGTGAGAGTGACGCCGAGCTGGTAGCAGGATTGAGTTGGACGGCCTTCGACGGATGCGAACGTCTGGTTATCGAGTTCGCTACGGCCGGCGGAGCTCCGGCCACGGAACCGGGCGGTGTGCGGGCCGAGCTGCTTCGGGACCTGGGGATCATCAGACTACGACTCGATAGCCGCGTCACGTCAACCGCCATCGCCGACCGGGTCGTCGAACGCCAGCTGGTAGATCAGGTCTACGTTGTGCGGTCGCTCGATGGAGATCTCTATGTCGACATCCATCTCGGTTCAGCGGTCGTAGCGCGCGCCTCGATCAACCGATCGCCTGCGGAAGTGATCGTGGATCTCCGGGCCGGAGGGCCGGAGCTAGTCGCCCGACCGATCGTCACTGATACCGCCATCGTCATCATCCCAACGGCACCCAAGGCCGAGTATCCGTTCATGGTTGAGGGTTACGCCCGCACCTCTGAAGCCACGGTTGTCTTGCGCATCCTTGAGGGGAATCGTCTCGACCGCGAGGACGTGGCCGCGGTTGCCGACTATCTGATCACGTGGGGGGAGTTTCGATTTGAGGTGCCGGAAGGACCCAACGGGAACATTGACGTCTTCGTGGGCGAGGACTCCCCGGAGGGTGGCGATGAACGGGGTGCCCACTTCACTCTCGTGATGGGTTGAGTAGGCCTTCGATCGGATTGATGATCACCGATCCTTCTTCGATCCTCACTTCGGGTACGAGCTCTCGAACGAATGGTACGAGGGCCTCGCGACCATCTGCGGATCGCACTACCAAACGGTCTTGGGGGCCACCTGTATCGACACCTGCGATAGTCCCAACCGGCTGGCCGGCCAAGTCTCGAACGGTCAGACCGACCAACTCATCCGGCCAGTACTCATCATCGCCGAGCGACCTCCGCTCATCGGCAGCGATCGTCAAGCCAACATCGCGCATGGATTCAGCATCGGTACGGCTGGCGACCTCTGCAAAGACCACCAGGAGCTTCGCCTGGTGTCGACGACTGGAACGAACCTCCAGGCGCCGTGGCGGCTGCTCATCAGTAAGAAAACCCGCCCCCGATCGGAAACGGTCTGGTGTATCGCTCTCAGAGAGGACGTACACCTCACCTGCCAGACCGTGGGCCCGGCCGATCCGACCGACAATGACGCGTTCTTCCATGAGCTAAGAGACCGACTCCTAGTCGATGAACTCGACCCCCGAGTGCAGACCTTCCTCATCGGCGGCAGCCTGGGCTACCGTTCGAATGGCACGAGCGACGCGGCCTCGGCGCCCAATCACTCGCCCCATGTCGGATTTGGCAGTGCGGACTTCCGCTACGACCTCTTCCGGGCCCTCTTCAACGAGCGTCAGTTCGACTTCCTCAGGACGATCTACGATCTCCGTGACCACGTAACGCACCACACGTTCGACAATTTCTCCTTGGCTCACGCAGATGACTCCTCAGTCTCGACCGGCTCAACGGTAACATCGGCGACCGGCTCGACCGGCTCAACGGCAACATCAGCCACCGGCGCAACCGGCTCAACGGCAACATCAGCCACCGGCGCAACCGGCTCAGGGGCGGGTTGCGGCTCCGTCTTGGCGGGCGCAGGCCGAGATGGAACCGTGTGGATTTCACCTTTGGCGACCTTGAATCGCGACCATGCTCCCGAGATTTCGAGCAGCTTCCGGACCGGATCGGTGGGCTGAGCGCCCTTGTGGAGCCAGTCGAGCGCTTTGTCGTTGTCGATTTCGACCACCGACGGCTCCTGACGGGGGTCATAGCGCCCGATAACCTCGATAAAGCGTCCGTCACGGGGGGATCTGCCGTCCGCAACTACGACCCGGTAGGTCGGTTGCTTCTTCTTGCCCATCCGCTTCAGGCGGATCTTTACCGCCATCTCCTCACCTCTTCCTTCGTGGCATGGGGAGCCCGGGGATGCCTCGCCCCTGCGTCACCATTTTCATCATCTTTTGCGTTTCGGCAAACTGCTTGAGTAGGCCGTTCACCTCTTGGGGACTCGTACCCGAACCGGTCGCTATGCGGCGTTTGCGGCTCCCGTCGATGATCTTGGGGTTTCGCCGTTCGGTAGGGGTCATCGATCTGATGATGGCCTCGACCCGTCCCATGTCTCGATCCGACACTTGAACGTTTTTGAGCATCGACCCGGCGCCGGGCAGCATAGCAACCAATTGGTCAAGTGGCCCCATCTTCTTGAGTTGTTGAAACTGATCGAGGAAGTCGTCCAGGGTGAACGAGGCAGATCGAAGTTTGTCTGCCATCCGTTCCGCATCCGCCGTATCCCAGGTTGTCTCTGCCTTTTCAATCAGCGTCAACACGTCACCCATTCCCAGGATGCGAGACGCCATCCGCTCCGGATAGAAGATCTCGAAATCATCGATCTTCTCCCCCACCCCTGCGAATTTGATGGGACAGCCCGTCACCTCGCGCACCGAGATGGCCGCTCCGCCTCGTGCGTCGCCGTCGAGTTTCGAGAGCACGATCCCGGTCAGGGCGGTGTGTTCGAGGAAGCCCTTGGCCACATTCACAGCGTCCTGACCGGTCATGGCATCTACTACCAGCAGCACCTCGTCGGGATCAGCGATCTTGCGCACGTCGGCGAGTTCGGCCATCAGGTCCTTGTCGATCTGGAGCCGCCCGGCGGTGTCGATGATCACGACGTCTGCGCCCAGTCTGTTTGACTCCTTTAGCCCTGCTCTCACCACCTTGGACGCCCGGGATGTCCGATCGGCGAACACCGGCACCCCGATCCGCTCGCCAAGCGTTTCCAACTGATCGATTGCTGCTGGTCGCTGTAGATCGGCTGCTACCAACAGCGGGTGTTTCCCCTGTCCCTTGAGCCGGTTGGCCAGCTTCGCCGCCGACGTCGTTTTGCCCGAACCCTGCAAACCAACCATGAGAACGGTAAGCGGCGGAGCCGACGCCGATACCAGTCGAGCTTCGGTTCCACCCAGCGTGCCGATCAGCTCTTCGTGGACGATCTTGATGACTTGCTGGCCCGGAGTCAGGCTCTTGGTGATCTCAGCGCCGAGCGCCCGTTCTTTGACGCGGCCCAACAAGTTTCGCGCCACGCTGACATTTACGTCGGCTTCGAGGAGGGCCAGGCGGACTTCGCGCAGTGTTGCGTCGACATCGCCCTCACTGAGCCGTCCTTTCCCGCGTAGCCGGGAGAAGACACCATTCAGCCGATCGGACAGGGAGTCGAACATACGAAAGCGATTGTAGAAGCGCCAGGAGAGATAACGTCACACAGGTCCACGGAGCGATTGCTCCGTGGACCTGACGTGGCTCTCGTTATCGGATCAGCGATGCCTGGCTTCGTACCGGAGCCGCGCACTGCCGACCAGCAAGACGAGTCCCCCCAAGAGAATCAGACCGACCGCAACGCCGCCGGTTCCGGCCGTCGAGGCACCCGTGAAAGGCAAGGTCTGCTGGGTGACTGAAGCCGGAACGGTGGTCGTGACTATCTGCGGCAGCACCTCCGGCGACCTGAAGATACCAAAGTCCTTGGTGAGGTCGGATTGCCCCGCCGCCAGCGAGACCTGGCCGGCAGCGGTCGCCGGGCCAAATTCGTATCCGGCCGGCATTACCAGCTCAACCGTGTAGGTGCCGGCCGGCACTCCGGAGAAGAGATATCCACCAGCTGATCCCGTCACCGTCGTGGCGAAGAGGAACCCGTTGCTATCAAACAGATTCACCGTCACCCCCGCCACCCCGGCCTCGAAATCGCCCTGGTATCCGTCGGCGTTGGTGTCTTCCCAGACGCGGTCACCGATGATGACCGGATCCGGAGAAGGGGTAGGCGGGATGGTCGGGGTCGTCGTCTTCGAGTTCACGAACGTGCAGGTCACGTCCTCACCCTCGACGAGGGTGACCGACACTCCGCCGGCTACCGCAGCCGTTGTCGCCCCTTCCTCACTGGATACGCAGGAGACGCTGTTGAGCTGCCACCCCGCCAGCACCGTCTCTGTCAGGATGTAGGTGGTTGCGTCCAGCTCGCCCCAAGTGAACGAACCCGACCCGTCCCCCGGGACCGGAGTTGAGGGTGAGTCCGAAAGGTCGAACGTCCACGTGGAGGTCGGCTCGCCTTCGGCGACCGACTTGACCGTGATGGAACCCGAGTCGGGCTGAACGGGAATGAACGATGCACACAGCGGCCAAATCGAGTTCGGGCTTTCGGTGTTTGGGTACGCCGCATGGCGAGCAACCACGCTCGAGAAGGCCGGGACTTCAACATTGGTGTTCACCGTCGACACGATGAGATTCGCTTCGTCGGCCAGATCCGGCGTAGCACCCGACTGGAAGGCAACGGTTGCGCCGTTTCGTCCTTCCAGAAACCACTGCTCATTCAACTGGGGTTCGTCACCGTCTTCGTGACGATCCCAGCCGGCCAGCACAACGTCGTAACGTCCGGCGGGCACCACGCCGGGGCCGGGTCCCAGCCTTGCTTGGGCTGCCGAACCATCCGATCGGAGAAAATGCAAACCCCAGGCGTCACCCTGGGCATTCAGCACAATCCCATCAGTGAGCGGACAGCCCGGCACAGCCGGCGCGGTCTGGGCCAGAACCGGCATTGCGGTAAAGGCGGCCAAAACCGCCAGCACCAGGATGAGAACTGCAGCCCGATAGCGTTCATTCATGACGCATCTCCTTGTTGTTGCACTGGGTGAGCGATCCCGAATGATTCCGACCCACCGGATCGAAGGAGATTGCCTCCCATGTGCTACCCGACTTTCACTAAGAGTGGTGTTCTGCCCCCCAAGAGCAGCCTGACTACACCACTTCCACCTCTTCTTGTGAGAATACAACCACCCAGAGCGTCAATCAATGGGTCGGGTGACCTTTTCTGGAGAAACCCAAAGGACTAGTGCATCACCGCCCCCCGCGGGATTGCAGACGGTAGCCTTGGGAACCGAAGACCCTCGCGAAGGAGCAACCGTGAGCCTCACCGTCGTCGAACACCCTCTCACGAAGCACTACCTGACCACGCTGCGGGACAAGAACACTTCCACAGAGCTGTTCCGCGAGACCACCCGTCGTCTCGCCTATACGCTGCTCATGGAAGCGACCGGCGACATGGCGCTCGAGGAAATCCCTATCGAAACACCGCTCGAGCCGACGACCGGCCACCGCCTCCATCAGGATCTGGTGGCTGTGGCCGTTTTGCGCGCCGGTCTGGGGCTACTCGACGCCGTTCTCGACCTCCTCCCCCAGGTCAAGGTCGGCTATGCCGGTGTCCAGCGCGACGAAGAGACCGCCGCACCTCAGGAGTACTACACGAAGTTCCCCAATCCGCTCTCCAACTGCAAGGTCATCATCCTTGAACCGATGCTCGCCACAGGGGGCTCCTTGTCGTGGGCGGCCGATCGCATCAAGGAACACGGGGCGGCCGACATCACGGCCCTGTGCGTGGTGGTCGCACCGGCCGGCGTCGCCCGCATGGGACAAGACCATCCCGATGTTCGGATCGTCGCTGCCTCCCTGGACGAAGGGCTCACTCCCAACTTCTTCATCAGACCCGGCCTGGGAGACATGGGAGATCGGTTGTTCGGCACCTTGTAGACATGCAGATCAGATACCAATCGACCATCGACGACGTTGCTCCGGAAGCCATTCATGGCTTCTTCGTCGGTTGGGCCGATCCTCCCGGACCGGCGACCGTGCTCCGGATGTTCGATGCAAGTACCCATTCCCGGCCGGCGCTCGATGGCGATCGCCTCGTTGGACATGTTCGAGCCATCAGCGACGGCTTCTACCCGGCGTTCCTACCGGAGCTCGAAGTGCTCCCGGATTACCGGGGCCTGAGCATCGGCACCACCTTGCCGACCAAGCGCCTGGACGATCTGGCTGGTTTCTACTCGATCGATGGGGCCTGCGGAGAGGAGCTCGTCAACCGCCGCCTCGAGTTCACCCGCGACAACGGAATGATGATCCGCACCTACCAGAACCAGGCAGGCTGATGACTCCCTTCCAGCGCTCGATCCGAGAAGTTCTCGAGCGACTGCAACCGGGAGAGGTGGTCACGTACGGGGAGATGGCTGCCCAGGCCGGCTACCCGGGTGCCGCCCGCGCGGTGGGGAACGTCCTTCGCAACTCGGCAGGCTTGTCGTGGTGGCGAGTCGTCACTGCCGGCGGCCGCCTCGTTCCTGGACTAGAACGTGAACATGAACGTCGTCTCACCGCCGAGGGTATCCAGGTAGTCGATGGTCGGGTAGTCAGGGACAAGGTCGCACAGATTTGACATACAGAGAGGCATCTATGAGCAATATCGAGCGGGCCGTGGTCATCGTGCTCGACTCCTGCGGAGCAGGTGAAGCACCCGACGCCGGAGACTATGGAGACGTCGGATCGGACACGCTCGGGCATACCGCCGAGGCCGTAGGTGGCCTCGAGCTGCCACACTTCCAGGCCGCAGGGCTTGGCAACCTCCACCCGAGCCTACTCGGAGTGCCGCCTGCCACCGACCCCTCGATGGCATTCGGCAAACTCACGGAAGCATCGGCCGGAAAGGATTCAACGACCGGCCATTGGGAGCTGGCCGGGATCATCACCGAGACTCCCACCACAACCTTCACAGACACCGGATTTCCAGAGGAGTTGGTCAAGGCAATCGAGGCGGAGACCGGACACGGCTTCATTGGCAACTACGCGGCGTCTGGCACCGTCATCATCGAAGACCTGGGACCAGAGCACCTCGATAGCGGAGCCCTCATCCTCTACACGTCGGCCGATTCGGTCTTTCAAATTGCCGCTCACAAGGAGGTCGTTCCGCTCGCCGAGCTGTACCGGGTGTGTGAGATAGCCCGTCGCCACTGCAACGCGTACCACATCGGTCGGGTCATTGCGCGACCGTTCGAGGGTGAATCCGGCTCTTTCTACCGGACCTATGAGCGTCGTGACTACGCGATGCCACCCCACTCACCGACGGTTCTCGACCACGCCTCCGCGGCCGGGCTTCCGGTTGTCGGGATCGGCAAGATCGAGGATCTGTTCGCCGGACAGGGTCTCACCAGCGCCGTGCACACCGAGGGTGACGCAGATGGTCTCGAGAAGACCATTGAAGCAATCGACGAGTACGACCGAGGCATTATTTTCACCAATCTGGTCGATCTTGATATGCGCTTCGGCCACCGCGAGAACCCGGCAGGGTACGCAGCCGGCCTGGCTTTGATCGACTCGTATCTTCCCCGCTTGACCGCCGGGCTCACCGACCGGGATCTGCTTTTCTTCAGCGCCGACCACGGCAACGACCCCACCGACGGCAGCACGGACCACACCCGCGAGTATGTGCCTCTTTTGGTACACCACCGGGCGGCCGCGGGCGTTGATCTGGGTATTCGAGACCAGTACTGCGACGTGGCGGCCACTATTGCCAACGCCCTCAACCTGCCCCCTCCAGCCCGAGGGATTTCTTTTCTTGCGGAGGTCACATGACGGCTATCGACTTGATCGAACGAAAACGCGACGGCGGGAGACTTTCGACCGCTGAAATCGGCTGGCTCATCAAAAACTACACGAGCGGATCCGTCACCGATTACCAGATGGCGGCCATGCTGATGGCCGCCTACATCCACGGACTGGACCGAGCCGAACTCTTCGCGTGGACCGACGCCATGCTTCACTCCGGCGACCTGCTCGACCTATCGGCAATCAAGGCCCCCAAGATCGACAAACATTCGACCGGCGGCGTCGGGGACAAGGTATCGATTCCACTCGCACCCATGGTTGCCGCCTGCGGGGTTGCCGTGCCGATGATGAGTGGCCGGGGTCTCGGCCATACCGGCGGGACACTCGACAAGCTGGAAACCATCCCGGGGTTCACGACCAATCTCGACCCGAATACGTTTGCGCGTATCCTCTCCGATACCGGTTTGGTTCTCGGCGGACAATCGAAGACCCTGGTTCCGGCGGACCAGAAACTCTACGCCTTGCGCGATGCCACGGGAACGGTGCCGTCGATCCCTCTCATCGCATCTTCGATCATGTCCAAGAAGCTGGCCGAAGATCTCGACGGGCTGGTCCTTGATGTCAAAGTCGGCGAGGGCGCTTTCATGGAGAGCCCAGACCAAGCCCTCGAACTTGCTGAAACCCTGGTCGGCATCGGCCAGGCCTACGACCTCAAGGTTGTCGCGCTGTTGACCAACATGGATGCACCCCTCGGCCGTGAAGTCGGCAACGCCAATGAAATCGCAGAATCGATCGCCGTTCTAGCAGGCGGGGGACCGGATGACCTCGTCGAGATCACCTATGCTCTTGGCAGCGAAATGCTGCAACTGGCCGGGATGGCCCAGGACGACGAGGCGGCGCGCCGGCTCCTTCGAGCCGCGGTCGATTCGGGCGCCGCCATGGAGAAGTTCGCGGCCGTGATCGAGGCTCAAGGAGGCGACCCCCGGGTCTTGGATCATCCCGGTCTTTTGCCCAAGGCCCGGTATCAACAAGAATTACCCGCCTCGAGAACTGGGTACGTCACCCTGTGCGACGCGCGGAACGTGGGGGTCGCGGCGATGCGGCTGGGGGCCGGGCGGGAACGGAAAGAAGACGAGATCGACCCGGCCGTCGGTATCTCCATCGTCGCGAAGCCGGGAGAACAGGTCGATGAGGGACAGCCAATCGCCCGGATCTCTTTCAACGACGAGGGGCGACTGGCCATGGCTCTGCCGCTCCTGAAACGCGCATTCCACATCGCATCGATTCCGGCGGGGCAGCCGCCCTTGATTCTCGGGGAGGTTCGATCATGACCTATCACCAGATCGCGACCGCGACGGCGGCCATCGCCGCGGCCACCAACCGGGACAAGCACGATATTGCACTCGTGCTCGGCTCCGGTCTGAGCGAATACGCTGCCTCGCTTCCGAACGCGGTTGCAGTCCCATACGATCGTATTCCCGGGTTTCCTGTACCAAAGGTCGAAGGGCACCCCGGCAGTCTCGTGTCCGCGGACATTGGCGGCACCAACGTCATGGTGTTGGCCGGGCGAGTGCACTACTACGAGGGTTGGACACTCGAGGAAGTCGTATTCGGCGTAAGAACCGCCGTGGCATCGGGGGCGACAACAGTCGTGCTGACCAATGCGGCGGGTGGCGTCGGAGAAGGCATGTCGCCCGGGGATCTCGTTTTGATCAAGGATCACCTCAACCTCACCGGTGCGAACCCCCTGATGGGTCCGAACGATGCCCGGCTTGGCCCCCGGTTCCCGGACTTGACCGGGCTGTACAACGCCGACCTGCGCCTTCGGGCCAGCGAGACGGCCGGACGAATCGGGATCGACTTGAAGGAAGGTGTCTACGCCTGGCTTTCAGGTCCTTCGTACGAAACCCCGGCGGAGATCCAGATGATCAAACGTCTCGGTGGTGACCTGGTCGGGATGTCGACCGTGCCCGAGGCGATCGCGGTGCGGCACATGGGAAGCCGCGTGCTGGCAATCTCACTCGTCACCAATCTCGCCGCGGGCATATCCGCCAAGCCGCTCTCCCACACCGAAGTCCAGGAGACGGCCGGGGCCGCCCGCTCACGATTCAGCAGCCTGATCGACAACCTGCTCCCCAACCTGGTGGCCTGATTCCGGGATCGGGCCTGCTGTCGGTAGGATCCCATCGTCGCGCCGGAAAGGTGTCGACCTTGCCACGAGAGGAGCATCGTTCATGAGAGTCATGGTCTGTGTCAAGCAGATACCCGACCCTGCATCACCGTACGAGCTCGATCCTGATACCCATTTTCTGCGGCGACCGACCGACCAGGTGCTCGATGACACCGACCGGTACGGTGTGGAGATGGGCCTCATGATTGCCGAGCAAACGGAAGGCAGCGTCGCCCTGGTATCCATGGGCCCGGCCGGGAATCTGCAGGGCATCCGTCAGGCGCTGGCTATGGGTGCCGACAGAGCCATCGTCATCGACGACCCGACTTTGCGCGGGGCCGATTCGCTAGCGACCGCCCGGATCCTAAGCGCCGCCATTGGCCGAGAGGGATTTGACGTCGTGATAGCAGGCACGGAATCGACCGACGGCTACAGCGGGGTTGTTCCACAGCAGATTGCCGAGTTCCTCGACGCGCCGGCCTTGACCTTCGCCAAGAAAGTCGACCTGGATGGGGAAAGGATCCGCATCGAACGTCAGACCGAATACGGCTATGACCTCGTGGAAACAACGGGCCCGGTCGTGATCACCGTTACTGCCGGTGTCGTCGAACCCCGCTACCCGACCTTCAAGGGCATCATGGCCGCCAAATCGAAGCCGATCGATCAGATCACCGCCGCTGATCTGGGGATTACGGCCACCTCCGGCCAAGAGATCGTCGCGGTTCGCCCCGCACCGGAGCGGGCCGCCGGTGAGATCATCGAGGACGAGGGCCAAGCCCATATTCGTATCATCCAGCTCCTTGAACAGGCCAAGGTGATTTAGATGGCTGTCAACACGACGTGGGTATTCGTTGAGGAGCAGGACGGCAAGCCGGCGGCCATCAGCCTCGAGCTGCTGACCAAGGCACGCACATTTGGCGGCCAGCTGGCCGCCGTATTGCTGGGAACCGGTTCCGCGGAGCTGTTCGCAGAACTCGGCCGCTACGGGGCTACGAGAGTGTTCCACCTGACCCCCGACGAACGGTTGCCGACGGCAGCCGCAGCAGCGGCCATGGCCGAGCTGGTGGGGAGCCATGCACCGGATCTCTTGCTCTTCGGACTGACATCGACCGATCGCGATGTGGCAGGCCGACTCAGCGCCCGACTCGGCAAGCCGGTCATCTCCAATGCGATTGAGGTAGCCATCGACGGTGATGACGTAACCGTCACCAACGAGATCTTCGGAGGCGCCCAGTTGGTCGATACCGTGTTTCGGGCCGGTGCCCCCTATCTGGTGCTAGCCCGTCCGAAGTCGTTTCCCGCTGAACCGGGTGATGGTGACACCCCGGAGTTGATCCCGGTCGAAATGCCGGAGGTGGGACAAGCAGGCTCGGCGGTGGTAACCGGACGTCATGTCGAGGAGCGCGAAGGCCCCCAGCTCGAGGAAGCCGCCGTTGTCGTTTCGGCGGGGCGGGGCATGGGATCGGTCGACCAGATGGCCATCATCGAAGAACTGGCCGGATTGCTTGGTGCCGCGGTGGGGGCGACGCGGGCCATCGTTGATGCCGACTGGATCCCGTACTCGCGCCAGGTCGGGCAGACCGGCAAGACCGTCAAGCCCGACGTCTATATCGCCTGCGGCGTATCCGGAGCGATGCAGCATCTGGTCGGGATGAAGGACTCGAAAGTGATCATCGCCATCAACAAGGACGAGGAGGCGCCAATCTTCGGCGTATCCGATCTGGGCATCGTCGGAGATGTCCACAAGGTCCTTCCCAATTTGATTGCGGCGTTGAAGGCCCGGTAGGACCGTCCAGAGGGGCTAGTCCAACCGGAAACCGAACGGCAGCAGTTCCTCGAGGGAATGGATTCTTGGCCGGCCATCAAGTCCGGCCACAATGACCGTGTCAACGCGGAATTCGTTGAGGCGCTGCCGGCACTGACCGCACGGATAAGACTGGTCCTCCCGGGTCGCATCGATGCACGCCACGGCGACCACGTCAATTCTCCTGACGCCCGCCGTGGCCGCCGCCGAGATGGCGCTTGCCTCAGCGCACACACCCGATGGATACGCCGCGTTCTCTACATTCACTCCCGGGTAGAGGTTGCCGTCATCGCCAACCGCGACTGCTCCCACCCGGAAGTCTGAATACGGCGCATAGGCGTTTTCGGCAACCCTGCGAGCTGCTTCGAGCAATTCCTCGGCTGAATACGTCATGAGTCCTCCAGAAGCGCGTCGACAAAAGCTTCCGGCTCGAAGGGGATGAGATCGTCCATGCCTTCGCCGATGCCAATGAACTTGACCGGTGTTCCCAACTCTCGCTCCACGGCGATGGCCACCCCGCCTCGAGCGGTACCGTCCAATTTGGTGAGCACAATACCCGTCACACCGACCGCCTTGGTGAACTGCCGAACTTGAGCGATTCCATTTTGTCCGGTGGTCGCATCGAGCACCAAAAGCACCTCGTCGATGTGTTCGGCTTCACGGCCCACTACACGAACCAGCTTGCCCAGCTCATCCATCAGATTGGTCTTGGAGTGGAGCCGCCCGGCGGTGTCAATAATCACAACGTCGCGACCACGGGCCCGGCCTGCCTGGTACGCATCAAATGCCACCGACGCCGGGTCGGCTCCTGCTTGACCACCAACGACCTCGACGCCGACTCGATCAGCCCAGGTTCGCAATTGTTGATCGGCGGCGGCGCGGAAGGTATCTGCCGCTCCCAGCAGAGGCTCCAGTCCACGAGCTTTCATATGGTTTGCCAACTTGGCAATACTGGTCGTCTTGCCGGTCCCGTTGACGCCGACCACGATCACGACCGCCGGACGACGCTCGAGCGATAGCGCCCGACCCCCCCGATCGAGGACGTTGAGTAGCTCGGCGCGGAGGGCCTGCCGGGCCTCGTTGGTATCCGCAGGGTTACCCTCTCGCACCCGACCAACCACCTCAGTGCTGGCCGTGACACCCACATCGGCCGCGATCAGGGCTTCCTCGAGCCCGTCCCAAAACGCCGCGTCCATCGAGCCGGCGAATAGCGAGCGAAGCCGCCCACCCAGCGCTTCACGCGTCTTGGCAAGGCGGGCCGCCAATGTGGGTTTCTGAACGATCGTGGCAGGTGGCGGTGATTCGGCAGGTGCACGACGGGACCGCACCGTGAGTGCGATAACGACGAGAACGACCGTCAGCGCTATCAGGACGTAGAAGATCGGATCCATCGGCACCTCACGCAGAATCTCGACGCAATTGTACGGTCAGGAAAGGAGTTCTCAGACGGCAACCGAAATGGTCGTCAACCGTTTCGCGACGACTTGAGAAGAGCCGCCCGGTTCCATGGTTACGCCGTAGAGCACGTCGGCCGCCTCCATGGTCTGTTGCTGGTGCGTAACGACAACCAGCTGGGCCGAACCGCGGAACTGATCGACCAGCCGGAGGAACCGCCGAAGGTTTGTGTCGTCGAGAGCGGCCTCAACCTCGTCGAGGACGTAGAAGGGACTGGGACGCGCTTTGAACACTGCAAACAGGAACGCCAGGGCGGCCAGCGACTTCTCGCCACCCGACAGCAGGGACAAACGACTGACTTTCTTTCCAAAGGGTTGAGCCTCGATATCAACACCGGTGGTGAGCGGCTGATCAGGTTCGGTGAGGCGCAACAGGCCCTGGCCGCCCGGGAAGAGCACGGCGAACTGGTCTGCGAAGTGACCGGATACCTGCTCGAAGGCAGCAGTGAATGCCTCCACGATCTCGTCGTCGAGGGCTCTGACGACCTTGCGGAGGTCGGAGCGCGACTGCTCGAGGTCTTCGAGCTGCCCTTCCAGGAAGTCGTGTCGTTGTGACAAATCGCGATATTCGTTGGCGGCCAGTGGGTTGATGGGGCCCATTCGTCGCAGTTCGGCCTGCAGGATCTCCAGAAGCTCACGTGGCTCGACGTCGCCTTCAATCTCCGGCGCACCGGCAGCCATCGCTTCCGCCTCCGTGGCATCGGCGTCTCGACGCAGTTGCTCAGCGACGGCTTCCTCACGCATCCGCAATTCGGTCCCCTCGAGGGCCAACCGGGACAGCTGATCTTTGCTGCGCTCTATCACACTGCGCGCCTCTTCGAAACGGGTCCGAGCCTCCGATAATCTGACCCCGGCTTCGCCCGCCTCTCGCCGCAGGTCGCGCTGACGGTCTCGCAAAGCCTCAATGTGCGCCCGCACCAGCGCCAGCGTCTGGCGGGATCCATCCTCGACGCCGGCCAGATGCGCTACTTGAGCCGGATCGACCGGTCGTGCAGATTGGTCCTGGAGCTCGCCCCGCACCTCGCGCAGGCGGCGCTCGAGCAACCGGCGTCGCTCGACGATCGCGCCGTACCCGGCCGCGGCCTCCTGTCGGATCCTGCGCGCTTCTTCCTTCTTACCAGCCACCAACTGGCGTCTCGTCGCGAGTTCGTCCCACGCCCGTTGGCGTTCGGCTTCTTCTCCCTCAAGTGCCGCGAGGCGCCCTCGCAGCTGCCCGATCTGGGTCTCCCGTTCGGCTTCGGATTCGATCAGGGCAGTGCGACGGTCGTCCAGCCTGACGATCTCAGCCTCCGTTGCAGCCCGGCCCCGCTCCAGGCGATCCAACGCATCCGTGGCACCAGAGATACGCGCCTCAATAGATTCGAGCGCTTCGAGGGCACGCCGCTCGTCTTCTCGCGAGGAATCGAACGACCGGGTCCCGGCCGTCAAGAGACTCTCGGCCCGGGCGAGCCTGAGTTCAGCCTCCTCAAGGCTGACGAGGGCTGCCTCGACCATGGCCGGGCTCGCACCGTCGGGGTGCGCGACCCGCACGCCGAAGCTGTCGATCAGATCGCCTTCTGGCGTCACTGCCCTGATTTCGGGGTGAAGATCGACGATCTTCCACGCGGCCGACCACCCTTCGGCGACGATCACATCGCCGACCAGCAGCGTCGCAAGGTCGGCGTCAGCTTTGGGTCCGAGCACATCAACCAGCGCATCGACTCCCCAGGAAGCGGCGACAGAGCGGGCAGGAGCCCCCTCGCGGCAGGGCCGCCCGGCCACCAGCGGAATGCCTCCCAAGCCATGGGCCTTGAGGTCCGCAACGGCCGCAAGAACGTGCTCCGCGGAGTCGACGGCTAATGCGTCGCTCCACGGACCAAGCGCCGCGTCGACCGCCGCAACAAGTCGCTCCGGAATGTCGAGCAAGGTTGCGACCGTGCCGAGGACACCTGCGCGCTGCGCGGCGAGATCGCGGGCCCGGGGGTCGGTCAGCCCGGCTGCCGCGTTCTCGAGCGCCTCAGCTCGGGCCCGGGCAGCAGCCAGCACCAGTCTCGCTTCGCCGGCGTCCGCTTCCACCTGCTGCCAGCTCTTCTGGTCGGTGGCGCGAACCTCTGCCGCAGCGTCGTACTGTTGCTGCGCAGTCTCCGTTTCCATGTCCAGGCGACGTATCTCGTCGCGGAGCTCTTCGATTTCTCGAGCTTCCGTCTCCAGCTGTGCATGAAGAACTTCGAGCCTGCGCCCGATATCACGCGACTCGCGCCCATCGCGGTCCGCAACCGCTTCGAGCGCGGTGAGATTCCCTCTCACAACGGCCGTGGCGCCTTCGATCGGCAGCCCCTCTTGTTCGGTCAGGGAGCGTTCCTCATCTTCGAGTCCCTGGATCGCCCGCTCGGCCCGGTCGGACTCTTGAGATGCGCGCCGCTCCTGGTCCGCCGATTGGCCCAACTCGATCTCCAGCTGACGCGCCTCATCCTCGAGATCCCGGCGCCGTTCGCCGGCACCTTGCATCCTGGCCTCGGCCGACTTTCGCCGCTCGTGAGCGACCTGCCCGATCCGGCGCAAACGTTCCATAGTCGTCTCGAGCCGCGCGGCGGCGGCCGTATCCCGGTCGAGGGCGCGCCCTGCATCGCCGGCCGCTTCGGCCATAGGCCCCAGCCGGAGATCGAGTTGGTCGCGCTCACCTTCAGCGGCCGTCAGTCGGCCTCGTTGGGTGATTTCCTCAGAGCCGACCAGTTCCTTCCGGCTCCGAATCTGCCGGAGCTCTTCGCCACCGAGATAGAGGTGAAGCCCCCGCAGGTCGCTCTTGAGGGAGTCGTAGCGTTCGGCGGCCTTTGCCTGGCGACGGAGTGGCCGAATCTGTCTCTTCAGTTCCTGAAGGATGTCGCGCAGGCGGAGTACATCAGCATCGGTACGCTCCATCCGGCGCACCGCCCGCTCCTTGCGCAGCCGATGCTTGAGAATCCCGGCCGCTTCCTCGATAACGGCCCGGTGATCTTCGGGCTTGGCACTCAAGATCGAGTCGAGTTGACCCTGCCCCACGATGACATGCTGGTGGCGTCCGACGCCACTATCGGATAACAGCTCCTGCACATCCAAGAGTCGGCAGTCGACCCCGTTGATTTGATAGTCGCTACTCCCGTCGCGGTAGAGCCGTCGCGTGACGCCGACCTCATCGAGGTCGAGCGGCAACGCCCGCGAGGCATTGTCGAATACCAGCGTGACTTCCGCGCGGCTCAGGGCAGGCCGGGTGGCCGTCCCGGCAAAAATGACGTCCTCCATTTTGTCGGTTCGCAGATTGCGAGTCGATTGAGTACCCATAACCCAGGCCATGGCGTCGACCAGGTTCGACTTGCCCGATCCATTTGGACCGACCACTACCGTCACACCCGGCTCAAACTCCAGCCTGGTCCGGTCGGCGAACGACTTGAACCCAACGACTTTCAAAGACTTCAAGAACACGAATCACAACCTTGTTATTTCGCGGTCAGGAGGCTATCACAGCCCCGCGCGGGTGCCTAGAACCGCACCTGAAACGTCGAGAGGCCAGGGTCCGGTTCCACCGGTATGACCTCCACGTTGGTCACAGACGCCAACCTCGGCCCTTCGGCCAACCAGGCCACCAGGTCGTTGACCGCCACCGACGGTCCCAGGGCCAGAACCTCAACCCGACCGTCCGAGAGATTGCGGACCCACCCGGTCAGCCCTCTCTGCTGAGCTTCTCTCAACGTTGCATACCGGAAACCGACGCCTTGCACCCGCCCGGTCACGATGGCGCTCACGGCGATTACTGCTGGCACTGCGGGCACCAGAACGAACTCCTGCCCCCAATAACGGTCCGCTCAATGGGTGTGCCGTCCCGGTAACAAGGCAATCCCTCCCGACCGTATGCCCGAAGTCGATGCAGGTACTCCCCCGCCCGGCCGTCGGGGAGCAGATAAGTGAGGTCGGACAGGCTGGTACCTCCCCAACGAAGCCCGGCCTGAAGTATCGGGTGCACAAAAGCTCGGAGTCGCTTGATCTCCTCGGTGGTCAGAGATCCGGCGGGACGATCTGGACGGATCCCAGCTCGATGGAGTACCTCGTCTGCGTAGATATTGCCGAGTCCGGCGACGAACCTCTGGTCGAGCAGCAGAGTCTTGATGGCCACCCTCCGGCCTGCCAGTCGTCGTACCCAGACGGGAGAACGGGGGAGATGGTCGAGGGCGTCGGGGCCTAGATCGGCGATGGTGGAGTCTGCTAGCTCCTCCGGCGTGTAGACGGCCACAAACCCGAAGGTCCTTGGATCGACCATCCGCATCTCCTGTTCGCGGTCCGTGGTGATGACCACGTGGGTATGAGGCTTCTCCAACTCGTCCGGGTGGGCCAGTTCGATCCGGCCCGACATACCAAGATGCATGACCCAGGTGAGGTCGCCTTCGATGTCGGCCAGAAGGAACTTGCCGATCCGACCCATTCGATGAATCAGGCGGCCCAGCAAGCGGTCTCCAACATCCGCGGGGCTTTCGTTGCGGCGCGCCAGGCGCGGGTGGCGAACCGCTACCGAGACGATCCGGGCGCCTTCCAGCGCCGGCGCCAGGGACCGACGAACCGTTTCAACCTCGGGCAACTCGGGCATCGAGCGGAGGGTAGCTGCGCAGCGAAGATCGACGATCGGCTGAAGGACGTGGATTCAGATCGCATTGCCCATTATTGGATAAGTGCCGGACCAGTTTTCGGCGGTGAACCGCCGACGCTCAGCTGGGGCGGAGTTGTCGCTCGCGAGGATGATGATCGGGTAGTCGTTACAGATCCAGGATGGCCCAACGGGCCTTTCGAAAGGCCTATTGCCCCTAGCAGCGACCGGACCGGGCCGGTAGGAAGGGGGGGACCGCACGCAGGAGAGCTATGAGCTCCGCGATCGAGAGCGACGCATTTGCCGTTCAGACGTTCGGCATCTCCAGAACATACGGTGACCTCACCGCAGTCGACGGCGTAGATCTGGCTGTGGGGGCGGGAGAGCTGTTCTCGCTTCTGGGACCAAATGGCGCCGGCAAGACCACAACGATCAAGATGCTGTGTTGCTTGCTCAGACCGACCGGCGGTACCGCCACGATCATGGGCCACGACATACAGGATGATCCACTCTCGGTGAAACGGGTTATCGCCGTCTCGCCACAAGAGACGGCCATCGCCGAGCGTCTCAATGCCTGGGAGAACCTGAGCCTGATGGCAGGCCTACACGGAATCGAGAAACAAGCGGCGAGAAAGAAGTCCGGGGAGCTCCTGGAGATGATGGGCCTGACCGGGCGGGGCGAGGACCGGGCGAAGAAGTATTCAGGGGGGATGAAGCGAAGGCTCAGCATCGCCATGGCTTTGGTCTCAGATCCTCAGGTGCTGTTTCTCGACGAACCCACCCTTGGTCTTGACCCCCAGTCGAGAAGAGCCATCTGGGAGCACATCGAAGCACTCAGAGGCAAGAAAACGGTCCTGCTCACAACCCACTACCTGGAAGAAGCCGACGCCCTGGCGGACAGAGTCGCCGTCATCGATGAAGGCAAGATCATCGCCCTGGGAACGCCGGGTGAGTTGAAGGGCCGCATCTCTGATACGCCGGTGATGGTCGTCGAGGCCGAGAACCTGACTGCTGAGGCCATCGAGGCTTTGAGGCAGCTTTACCCGGTAGTTCGGGCAATCGAGGCTGGGGTTGAGATCGAGGGCGAAGAGGCGAGTGTCTACGACATACAAGATGTTCTGCGGCCCAGAGGAATCACTATCCAATCCGCATACAGGAAGCAGGTTACGTTGGACGACGTGTTCCTGCACCTCACCGGAAAGCAGTTGAGAGAATGAGATCCCTGGAGTTGGCCACGAGGAACTTCAAGGAAGTGTGGCGTGATCCGTTGTCCCTCGGTATCACGATCGGGCTTCCCGTCCTCTTGTTGCTCGTACTCCAGGCCTTCGGAGAGTTCGAAGAAGTCTTTACACCCACCTCCCTAACGCCCGGAATAGTCCTCTTCGGCTTCGTTATGCTGATGTTCAGCGCCGCGATGACGCTATCTCGGGATAGAGAGAGCGCCCTCTTTGCACGGCTGTTGACGGCTCCGGTGAGAGCGAGCGATTTCGTTGCCGCCTACTCCCTGCCCTACCTGTCTGTGGCGATCATCCAGGGCATCGTGCTCTTTGCCATCGGGGCATTCCTTGGACTGGAGGTCGATGGAAGTGTTGGGCTGGTCTTCCTCGTCATATTTGTGACAGCGGTCTTCTACATCGGATTGGGGATGATCCTGGGATCGCTCCTTCCACTTGCGCCGTTGTCCGGTGCCTATGCGGTGGTCCTTCTCTTGACCATCTTCGGAGGAGCCTGGATGGACCTGGAAGCGATCGGAGGCGTGTTCCAAAGCATCGGCAACGCTCTTCCCTTCGCCCATGCTCTTGATGCGACTCGAGCGGTGATGATTGATGGGGTCGGATTCCCAGCCGTTGCCACCGACTTCTACTGGGTTGTTGGCTACACCCTGGTGATCGTCGCCCTGGCCCTCATCCTGTTCAAACGCAAGATGCTGGAATGAGTGACGAGGGCTCCGTGGCCGGGGCCGAGCAAACCGAAGAGCTTGACGTCTCCATTCCGTTGATGGGGACGAGGCTCGCCCCGCCAGCCCAGGGCGCGGATTGGTGCGGCGATTCCTACCCTGTCTGATTGTCGTCGATAGGTTATGGGACCGGGCACGAATTCCAGACTCGCAGGGTGGGCGCGACGCCGAGGGAACCGTCCGCCTGCCTCGTCTGCAGCGTCTTCGATCCGGCCATCGGCGCCGGCTCTCCCCAAACCTGGAACCCGCCGGTCTCAGGTCACCCGCCGGCCTCGACCAAGTCCGGTCCCAGACGCTCCAGGACCGCCTCGACCGGTTCTCCACCGAGCACATCAAGGGTGTTCTCGCCTGCCAATCGTTGCGCAAGATCCACCAGACCGGCGTGGTCGGACTCATAGGCGCGATTGGCCGCTCCCCCACCCTGATTCCGAAAGAACCAAACCATGGGAAGCATCGCACAGAAGGCCGCCATCGGACCGGTCATCGGACCGATGCGCTCCGGCCAGTGCTTGTCGGCCTGTGCGTTGACTTCCCGTAACCGGTCAAGGCCCAGCCACAAGGGATCCGGGGCGGCGAATCGCACTACCCCGACATGACTGGTGACGATCGCCGACATACAGAGCAAGCAAGGCTCAAGCGTCGTCCAAATGGTGTGATGCTCATAGTCGCCAACCGGTAGCAGGGCCAGGACATCCATCTCAGCATGCGCCAGGTAGTTGCCGTGGAGCCGCCCCGGAGGAGCAGTCGTGTCAACTACTCGATTGCGGCCCTCGCCGACGATGAAGCCGGTCCGGTCGGTCAGGACAGCGCCTACGCCGATGTTGCCGAGCACATGGGCCCGCCACGCTTGCGTAAGTGCACGCTGCCAGGCTGCGTCCAGGTTGCTGAAACCACCCACACCGCCATCGTAGAACAGACTCAGACCGCTCCGTGCTCGAGAGCGCGAGCCGCTGCGTGCTGTTCGGCCTCCTTCTTGGATCGCCCCGTGCCCTCTCCAACGATGTCCCCCTCGACGTCGACTACGGCAGTGAAGATCTTGTCGTGGTCGGGCCCTTGTTCGGTGATCCGGTAACGCGGTCGCTTCCCGACTTGGGCCAACACCTCCTGGAGACGGGTTTTGTAGTCGCGCTTTCCCGGTGCAGCTACCCGGGCTTCGATCCGATCGGCCCAGCGCTCGAGGATGAATCGGCGAGCGCCCTCAAAACCCTGATCGAGATAGATCGCCGCGATCACCGCTTCCATCGCGTCCGCCAGAATCGATTCCTTCTCAGGGCCTCCCGACGCCAGCTCTCCCCGGCCGAGAACCATGTGATCTCCCAGATCGATCTCCCTGGCAACCTCCGCAAGCTCGATCCCATTCACCAAACCTGCCCGCACCTTGGCCATCTCGCCCTCTGCTAGATCACGGTGGTGTTCGAAGAGATAAACCGTCACGACCAGTTGCAGCACTGCGTCGCCGAGGAATTCCATTCTCTCGTTGTGTTCGGCGTCGTGATGCTCGGCCACATACGACCGATGCACCAGCGCGGCCCGCAAGAGGTCGGGGTGCTCGAACCTGGCACCCAGGTGATGTTCCAGATCGGCAAGATCGACCATCACCTGACCCTATTCGCCAATCTGTTCACCAGATCACGGTCGGCTCCGTCTGCGGCCAGCGCCACAGCGTTGGCAATAGCCACTGATGAGGACGCCCCGTGAGCAATGACCACAACGCCCTTCGAACCGACCAGGTGGGCTCCCCCGAAGGTCTCGTAGTCGAGCCGGGCCCGTAGTCCGCTGAGCACCGGCAGTACCCGCTTCTGATCCTCGAGCGACATGGTGGCCATGGCGTCCAAAGCCATCTGCGCAACGAACTGGGCCGTACCTTCGGTGGTCTTGAGCACAACGTTGCCGGTGAAGCCGTCGGTAACCAGAACATCGACAGCATCGGATGAGAGGTCGCGACCCTCGATGTTGCCGATGAAGTTGATCGGTGTCGCTTCGAGCAGCTCGTAGGCGGCCTTGTCGAGTTCCCGGCCCTTACCTCGCTCTTCCCCGATGTTCAGCAATCCGACCCGCGGTCGCTCCAACCCGAAATGCACTTCCGCAACAACCGAGCCCATCAGAGCGAATTGGGGGAAGTACTCGGGCCGGCAATCCACATTGGCACCGCTGTCGATGAGAACGGTCGGGCTGCCGGGGGTCGGCAACATGGTGGCCACGGCTGGGCGGTCCACACCCTCGAGGCGACCGATCGTGATGGCCGCGGCGGCCATAGCAGCCCCGGTCGAGCCGGCCGAGACGAAGGCCGAAACACTGCCGTCTCTGACAAGCCGGGCAGCCACCGAGACTGACGCATCGGGCTTCTCCCGGATCGCCCGGGCTGCTTCTTCATGCATGCCGATGACTTCGGAAGCGTGCACAATCGGCAAGTAGGACTCGTGATTGACCACCATCGGGGCGAGCACGGATCGATCGCCAACCAGAATAACGTCGTAGCCGCGTTCGGCCGCCGCGGCGGCGCCCAGAACGTTCTCGAGCGGGGCGCGGTCGCCCCCCATAGCATCGAGGGCTACCCGCGCCACCGGCGACCTACTTTTCGTCGACGAGGACTTCGCGGCCCCGATACGTCCCACAGTTGGGGCAGGCCCGATGTGAAATCTTCGGGCTATGACATTGGGGACATGTGGACGTGTGAGGACGGTCCAGCTTCCAATGCGCTTTCCGTCGACGGGTCCGGGACCGTGACATCTTCTTCTTTGGCACCGCCATGGTGCTCTCCTCTCAGGGTTCCAAAAGCTGCCGTAACGCGCTGAAGGGAGAGTTGCTCTCGTCGGCGTGTCCAGAACAGGAATCCGTATTCAAGTCGGTTCCGCACGTTGGGCAAAGTCCCAGGCAATCTGCCTTGCAGAGCGGCACCAGGGGCAGGGCCAGACTGACCTCATCGTGGATGGCAGGTTCGAGGTCGATGTGGCCATCCCTGGTTATCGGCTGAGTGTCCTCGTTCGGTTCTCTGCTGTAGAGCTGCGTGAAGGCGGTATCGCCACTCTCGGTCCACTCGGTGAGACAGCGGTTGCAGTGCACTTGGGCCGAATAAGCGATGTCCCCCCTCGCCAGAATCTGGTCGGCCAACGCTTCGAGCCGAACCTGGACGGTCACGGGATTCGACGCGTCGACTCTGTCGAGGTCCATCACGATCTCGATCGGGCCAACGATCGTCTCGTCCCGGCGGGCAGAGGCACGGCCCAGCAGGTCGGTGACGAGCAGTATGAAGGGACTTGAGTTCATGATGCGTTGATTGTAGGAAGGAGCAGTTTACTGAGGGAGGATCCGCGCGAAGCGGTGCCTCGACCTTCGGCACCGCGACCAACCCGAGCGAAGTGGTAAGGATCGCGAAATGAAGCCCGGCGCGAGCCGTCGGCCGATGGGGTCCGAGATCAGCCCTACTGAGCGACCGGGGGTGGCGCCGGGCGGGACTGGTGGAATTCACGTCGAGCTTCGCGTACTTGCTTGAGCAGGTTGGTGAACAACACTTCCAGATGCTCGAGGCGATCCTCTGCCAGGTCCTCGGCTTCGAGCCGGATCCGGCGCGCGTCGCCTTCAGCCCTTCGGGTCAGAATGTTGGCCTCTTCCACTGCTTCGGCGATGATGTTGGACTCGCTGACCATTTCTTTTGCCCGGACATTCGCTCGATCCATGGCCGCTTTCGCCTTTTCGTTGGTGCGGGCGATGAAAGCTTCTCGCTCGCGAACCATCCAGCGCGCCGCCCGCAGCTCCTCGGGCAGACTGGCTTTCAATTGCTCAAGCATGGCGAGAAACTCTTCACGCTCGACCCGCACCGCCCCCGAGAGGGGCAGCGCCTTGGCTTCCTGAACGGCCACCATCATTTCGTCGATGATGTCGTGGAGTTCTCCGATCTGAACCGGTGTTTCGGGACGGTCGTCTGGTTCGGGGCTCGGGAATGGCTCATCTGCATCATGAGGGAAGTCGGTCGAATCGCTCATGCGTATCGCTCCTTCAATGCCGCGGCGACCATCGGCGGAACCAGACCGTCCACCGAACCACCCATCCGGGCAACTTCTTTGACCAGCGAAGAAGAGAGATAGCCGTACTCGGGGTTGGTGGGGAGGAATAGGGTATTGATCCCGGCGAGACTCTCGTTCATCTGGGCCATCTGAAGCTCGTACTCGAAGTCGGAAACAGCCCGGAGACCCTTCACGATGACGTCGACTTTCTTCTCCTGGGCGAAATCGACCAGCAGTCCGGAAAAGGCATGGATCTCGAGTCGACTTGATTCGTCTTTGAACAACTCCTCAAGCATCGCCGTTCGTTCTATCGAGTCGAAGAGGGCACTCTTGGAAGGATTGGCCACGATCGCAACCACCACTTGGTCGAAAATCGATAGGCAACGCTTGATGACGTCAACGTGACCGTTGGTCGGCGGATCGAAACTGCCGGGACACATCGCCCTGCTCACCTCTCCTCCTTCCGGTACGTCCAGAGCCGGCTGTCACCATAGGTTCGCTCGCCCGCCGTAGTCAGGCCGTCCGGGCCCGCCGGAGGGTTCTCGCCGACCCGACGGTGGACCACCACCGAAGCGCCGGTATCGAGCAACGGTTCGAGCTTGCTCAACACCTCTTGCACAGACGCTAGCGAGAGCGCATAGGGGGGGTCAACGAACACCAGGTCAAAGCTCGACCTGCAACCGTCGAGAAAATGTCCCACATCACCGCCGATTACCTCTCCTCCCAGGTCGAGCGTCGTTGCGTTCCGACGGAGAGCGATCAGCGCTTGGCGATCATTCTCGACAAACACCACCGACCGGGCTCCCCTGCTGAGGGCTTCCAACCCGAGCGAACCCGAACCGGCAAACAGATCGAGTACCCGGGCATTGAACACTCGCGACCCGAGAGACGAGAAGAGCGCCTCACGCGCACGCCCGGTCATCGGACGAGTACCGAGCCCTTTCGGCCCGACGATGGTTCGTCCTTTGGCCGATCCGGCGATGATCCTCATGAAATGAACAGCCATTCGACGTCGTCGCCCAGCAACGCCCTGATCTCCTTGCGAATCTCGGGATGCTGTCCGAGGTCGGGGTCCCGGGCAACCAGACCGAACGCTTCCTTCCGCGCCATCACGAGAGTATCCATGTCTTCGAGAAGGTCGGCCAATTTCAGGTCGGACAGGCCTGCTTGCCGCGACCCGAACAGGGTTCCCTGACCCCGAATTCTCAGATCTTCCTCCGCCAGTCGAAACCCGTTGTCGGTCGATACCATTGCGGCGATCCGGGCTTCCCCTTCCTCAGTTGTCGGCTCCGCCACCAGATAGCACCAATTCGGACCGCTGTGACGACTGAGCCGGCCCCGTAGCTGGTGGAGTTGGCTGAGCCCGAAGCGATCGGCATCCTCAATGATCATGACCGTCGAGTGGGGCATGTCGATCCCCACCTCGATCACCGTGGTCGAGACAAGAACATCGAGACCCCTCGCGCGGAACAGCTGCATCACTGCCTGCTTGTCGGCGGGACGCATTTGACCATGCAGGAGGCCCAGTCGAAGCTCCGGAAACACTCCCTGGAGGCGCTCGTATTCCGCAGTCGCCGAAGCTGCCTCGATCTTGGGACTGTCTTCGACCAGCGGACACACCACAAAGGTCTGCCGGTCAATCGCCGCCTGCTCGCGAACCCGTTCATACAAGCGCTCCAATTCGGCCGGCGTCTTGCCTACATATTCGGTCGTCACTTCCGGGCGACCGGGTGGCATCTCGTCCAGCTCCGACACATCGAGGTCGCCATAGAGCGTCATGGAGATCGTCCGGGGAATCGGGGTGGCCGTCATGATCAACAGGTCGGGATCAACGTCGCCCGCTTTTTCCTTCAACTCGACCCTCTGATGAACCCCGAACCGGTGTTGCTCATCAACGACGGCTACCCCCAGCCGGGCGAAATGGACCCCCTCCTGGATGAGCGCATGCGTACCAATGACCAGATCGATCCGACCGTCTGCAATCCATCCCAGCAGATCATCCCGACGAACCGACCCCGGTGAACGGAAGGAGACCTCGGAGTTGCTCCCCGTCAACAGCGCCAGCGTCACAGGACGGTCGGGGCTGCGCTCGTCGAACAAGCTCGACATCCCCAGATCCGCTCCGCCTCCCTCGACGACCGGTGCCAGAGCGGCCTGCTCCAGAAGGTCTTTGATCCCGAGATAGTGCTGTTCGGCCAGTACCTCGGTGGGAGCCATGACCGCACCCTGATAGCCACCCTCGACTCCGGTGAGCAGCGAGGCGACGGCAACTACCGTCTTGCCCGATCCGACCTCACCGAGCAGCAACCGATGCATGGGATGAGGAACCAGCATGTCCTCGCGAATCTCACTCATCACGCGAACTTGTCCTCCGGTCAGTTTGAACGGCAGGTTGCCGACAAACCGGGTGACCAGATCTGTTGAAGAAGCATGGGCAATACCGACGGCCTGGTCGATCATTCTCTGCTTGGAGAGAGCCAGCGCCACCTCGAGGCGAAACAGTTCGTCGAAGACCAACCGCGCCCTGGCCCGGTCCTTGTCCTCGAGGCTGTCCGGGAAATGGATGTCGGCAATCGCCTGATCCCTCGAGATGAGCCCGAGCCGTTCCCGCATCTCGGGAGGCAGGGGATCACCGATCGGACGGGCTCGCTGCAGGGCGTTGTGGATCGCCCGGCGGAGATGACCGGGGGAGACTTCCCCGGCGCTCGAATGAACCGGCACCACGCGTCCGGTTATCAAACTCTCGGTCGAGGAGTTGAGCACGTCTACCGCCGGGCTCTTCATCTGTAGTTTGCCGCGGAAACGATCGAGCTTGCCGGACAATGCCACCTCGGCCCCGACGGTCATTTGCCGTTCCCGAAATGTCTGGTTGAACCAGGTAGCCGCGAGTACCGAGATGCCATCTCCAACCACAGCCTCGGTGATGGCCAAATTCCGACGGGGGCGGCGGGTGCTCACTCTCTGCACGGTACCGATCACCGTGACCTCTTCACCGAGCTCGACCTCACCGATGGGAACGGTCCGTGAACGATCGATGTAGCGGCGTGGGCTGTGAAGCAGCAGATCGGCGACTGTCTCTATCCCCGCCTTCTTCAACGAAGCGGCCCGCCGGCCCTTGAGATATTTGACCTCGTCGACGCCGAACCGGGTCAGCTCGGTGAGGGATCGACCGCTCACTCGACCGAGATCAGGTAGGGGTACAACGGTTGATCGCCCTTCATGAATTCGATCTGCACATTCGGGTGCCGGGTAGCCAGCCACTCCCGCACGGCTGTTGCTGCATGCGAGTCGGCACCGAAGCCGGTGATGATGGTGACCAATTCGACGTCTCCTTCAACGAGATACTCCAACAACCCTGTCAGCGCTCCCAATTCGCTCTGATCCACATTGTGTAGGTCACCGTCGGCGAGGCCGAGCCAATCGCCCTCCGAGACCTCTCCAATCGACGTGACCGAAGATCGAATCGCCCTGGTCAATTCCCCGGTTCTCACTCCGCTGGCGGCGGCTTGCATAGATTCACCCACGTGCCGACCGTCGCTGTTCGCCGGGAAGTAAGCAACCATCGCTGCCAATCCCTGCGGGACTGTCACGGTGGGAACTACCAGGACGCGTTTGTCGGTCAGGGCATCAACCTGGTTGGCCACGGGAACGATGTTCTTGTTGTTGGGAAGCAAGATGACCGTATCGGCTTTCACCCGCTCCACGGCCGACAGCAGATCCTGAGTCGAGGGATTCATCGTTTGACCACCGGTGACGACCTGCTGTGCCCCGAGGCCTTTGAACATTTCAACGAGGCCTCGTCCAGCCACAACCGGAATCACCGCCACCGGGGCGTCGACAAATCCCGAACTGGTCTGCGCGGCGGACTCGCCGGCATGGAAGGCTTCGGCTGCAGCCTGATCCAGGAGATCGGTGATCTCGAGGCGATGCGGCCGTCCTGCCGTGATGCCGGCTTCGATGGCCGGGCCGGGAAGATCGGTATGAATGTGGCAGTTGTAGGTGCCATCTCCACCGACGATGACGATGGATTCGCCCAGTTCGAGCCACTCCTCACGGAACGAGCCGATGCTCACATCCGTTGCGTCGAGAAGGAACATCACTTCGTATCGCAGACCGCCGATCGCCGATTCAGCCTCATCTGTTGGTTGGAACCGAGGCGCCTGGATGGCGACGTTGAAGATCCGTTCCGGAACAATCACATCGAGCCCCGTCACTTCTTCGAGAAATGCCACAATGAGCAGGAGAAACCCAGCTGCCCCCGCATCCACAACTCCGGCTTGTTTGAGTACCGGTAACAGCTCGGGAGTGTTTTCCAATTCCTTCTGAGCACGGTGGTAGACCCTTCCAAGCAACGCGCCGAGGTCTTCGCCGGCCTCGGTTCCCGTCTCGGCAGCTGCGTCGGCGGCGGCCCGCAGAACGGTGAGTATCGTGCCCTCAACCGGGCGCAGCACCGCCTGATACGCAGCATCGGATGCCCGGGCGAGGGCCAGCACGAGCGCAGCTGTACCAACTTCCTCGTAGGCGCGAAATGTGTCGGAAAGACCTCGCAAGATTTGGGAGAGGATCACTCCACTGTTGCCACGGGCTCCCATCAACGAACCGTGGGCAATAGCTCCCGCTACCTCGTCCATGCCCTGGGCGTCGCGAACCTCCTCAACGACCGATTGAACTGTGAGACTCATGTTGGTGCCTGTATCGCCGTCGGGCACCGGGTAAACGTTGAGTCGATTGAGCGCCTCGCGGTGACGGGTGAGCCGCTCGTGGTACCGGCTGATGATCCGCTTGAGGTGGTCGGCAGTGAGTGCCATCCGCATGGTCCTTTGAGTGAACGAGGCGAGTATACGAATTCCATGCTGCCAGCCAACGGTGCTATCCTCCCGATCCGACCTCAGGAGGGTCTTCTTTCTCATGTCTTACCGGTGTGAAATCTGCGGAAAAGAGCCGTGGTACGGGAAGCAAGTCAGCTTCTCCCACAAGCGCTCCAGCCGGCGCTGGCTCCCCAACATTCAGCGGGTCCGCGTCAAGGATGGCACCAACACTCGGCGCGCCCGCGTGTGCACCTCCTGTCTCAAGGCCGGCAAGGTCCAGAAGGCTTAGCTCCGGCATCGCTGGAGCGGTTCTCGGTTCTTGGTCCGCCGCCCTCGCCTCCGCCCTGGCGAACGACGTGAGCAAGAAGGGGATAGGTTTCGAGCCCGCCGGCTCGACGAAGGGGGTCGGTTCCCACCAACAGACTCTCGCGCCTGGAGAGAAGAACTCCTTCGCTACACTTTTCATCCATGCAAGGTGTGGTCAAAACCTACGACCCGGGTACCGGGGCCGGGATCATCATTCGAGACGACGATCGCAGTGAGGTGTACCTTCGGCCCGGCTCTCTCGAAGGGAGTGCGTTTCGCACCCTCCGCCAAGGACAGCGCGTTGTCTTCGAGGCCGAGGACGTCGAAGGACGCCTCTATGCCAACGGCCTCCGCTTCGGAATGGATGGCCGATAGAGACCGTTGCGTATCTCGAGCGCGGGTATAGTCGCACACAAGACGCACTTAGGAGGTCACGTGGTCCAGGCGTACGTGCTGATTCAAACCGAAGTCGGCAAAGCGGCTCAGGTCGCCGATGAGGCCAGAAAGATCCCCGGTGTCGAATCGGCCGATGACGTGACCGGACCCTACGACGTCATCGTCAAGGCATCGGCTGAGAACGTTGATCAACTCGGCAAGCTCGTAGTTGCCCGCATCCAATCGATCGAGGGAATTACCCGCACGCTCACTTGCCCTATCGTCCACCTGTAGAAGCACAAGACATCAAACCGGGTCGCTCTGTTGTGCGCGTCGGGCTCCTATCCCAGCTTTGATGCGATCGATGCGGCGTTCCGCAACGCAGTTCCGTCTGCGCCGCTGGTGGTGAAACGGCGTGAGGTTGTGTTCTCCACCTCAGCGATCATATCGAGCAACAGCTGACGCCTCGAGATCGGCGGATCGATCCACAAATAGGCAGCCAGACTTCCCGGGATTGTGTTGATTTCGTTGAGCCACACCTCGCCATCGCGAACCAGGAAATCGACTCTGGCCACCGATCTCACCCCAACCAAACCCGCCACCTTTGTTGCGGTCTCGCGAATAGTCCTCTCGATACCCCCGAGGAGCTGTGCCGGCAGTTCACGGACCGACCCTTCCAGCCCTCCACCTGCCAGGTATTTTTGGGCGTAGTTGTAAATGTTGGCGGCTCCCGCATCTCGGACCGGTGCCTCGATGGCCGACAACTGCAGTTCGGGATAGGTGCGGACGGCGATCAGGTAGTCCCGGCATCCCTCCAAGAACGGCTCGATGACCGCTCCCTGCCTCATGTGGGGGGAAGTCTTGAGTAGGTCGAGGGCCGTCCTCCGGTCCGACACAACCTCGATACCGATCGACGACCCACCGAACCGTGGTTTGACGATGTAGGGAGCATTGAGACCTACCCAGGTTTCGTCGTCATCGGTGACCAGGCGCCGGGGCACCGACTGCAGACCGGCGCCGGCCATCACGGCTCCGAACGCCAACTTGTCCATCCCCAAGTTCGATCCCGCCGCGTCGGGGCCTGTATAGCGAAGTCCGGCCAGATCGAACACTGCCTGCAGTGAGCCGTCTTCGCCCGGGGCGCCATGGCAGCAGTTGACTACCAGCGAGACATCGAGCGGTTTCTTCTTGAGGACAAATCCTTCGCCCGGCTCGGCTACCAGGTGAAGCTCTTTGGCGTGGTCGGGTACGCCGTCGGCGAAGGACGCTGCCTCCAGGTGCGGATCAACGGCATACCAGCGGCCGGTTTTCGCCCAATAGAGGGCGAATACATCTACGCCCGCATCGAAGAGCGTTCTCACCGCCTGCAAGCCTGTCAGGACGCTTATGTCGTGTTCAGGTGAAGGTCCCCCGAACACCACGGCCGGCTTGCTCATTTGGTTTCTCCTCGTTGTCACGGATAGTGATCCGGGAGATCGTTCTCGTAGAGAACGACGTCCCGATCGCCGAGATTCGCCCGAACCCAATCGACCGCGTCTTCCCGGGAGTCAACCACGATAACGGACGCTTCCCCGCCTGCCGATCCCCGCAGCAACGCCGCCCGGTTTGATCTGCCAACGATGACGAGGTCGGTGACCCGGCCAACCGCCAGCTCCGCCAGGGCTGCGTTCTCTTCGTACTGGCGGTCACCAAGCTCAACCATGCCGGGGGTAACCAGCACCCGACGACCACCAGCACTCACGCGTTCCAAGGTGGCAAGCGCCGACCGAGCACCGGCCGGATTCGAGTTATACGTGTCGTCAACAATGGTGAACCCAAGGTCGCTGACAGAAACGGTTTGGCGGTGCTCGGCCCCCGCCAAATCATCAATGGCTCGCGCTAGCCCGACCATGGGCGCCCCCACTGCCAGCGCCGCCCCCAGAGCGCAACTCAGGTTGCCAGGAAACACGGACACATCCTCGAGCGTGGCCACCCTTGTGCCCTGCACGAACACTCCCCCATCACCGGTCGCGTCAATGTAGACGTCCGCGCTTGACTCCCGTGTCGAACACCGAATCACCTCGTTTTCGATCTGATCGGCGAGGGCCGCCAGGTGGGGATCGTCGACGTTGAGCACCGCCGTTCTGGCTCTCTCGAGAATCTCGGCTTTCGCCTCGACGATCCTGTCGAGAGATCCGAAGCGCTCGAGGTGGACCGGTCCGATGGCCGTAATGACCCCAACGGTTGGTTCGATCCATGCGCATAGCTCGGCGATCTCGCCCTTTCCGTAAGTGCCCATCTCCGCGATGAACACCTCCGTGCCGACGGCCAGCTGCTCGTTGACGGCTCGCGCAAGACCCATCCGGTTGTTGAAGCTGGCCCGACTGGCCACCGTGGCATGACTCTGTCGCAGCAATCGCGCAAGATAGGCCTTGGTGGTCGTCTTACCGTACGAGCCGGTGATCGCCACGACGATCGGAGCAATCTGGCCGAGCGTTCGGCTCGCCTGATGCACGAACCGGGCTGAGAGTCGATGTTCGATCGGCGTAGCGACGGCCAGCGCGAGGTCAACCAAGAGCGGCATGACGATGCCGGCCCCCACCATGGTCACGGCTGCCCGGCCCAGAAGCGTGCCCGTCAGAACCAGTGCGGCGCTGATAACGGCTATGCCGACCCCCAGCCGTCGCAAACGGCTCGTCCAGCGAAGAGGTCCGGTTCGTCCGGTGATGCTCAGGCCGAGTGGCCCGGCCGCCACAACCAGAGCGGTGAGCAAACCGGCCACCGGATAAAGAAGGGCAAACCCGAGGGCCACGAGTCCCACCAGGATGAGTAGCCGATTGGCTGCGTTGGTGTTCCACCACCGCAACCCGAACCGCGTCACCGACCACGAAAGATAGTGCTCTCGCTGGGCAACCCGCAACCAACGGAGGAGGGCGAGTCCATAGGCGACGGTTGCCGCGGCCCAGAGGGCAATGGTCACGAAACCCCTCCCAGTACCGCTGCTCGAACGGCTGCAGGAGATTCAAGACACACGTGGTGGCCGACTCCTTCGAGCAAGGTCAACTCGGCGCGGCTCAGGTGCTCCATGGCGCGCCTGGCAATCTCGACAGGAACATCTCTGTCGTCTGCTCCCCAGATAAGCTGCACGGGTTGGTGGATTTGGTCGAGCTGTGCCTCGTAGCTCTCGTTGACCGCAACCACGAGGACCTCACGCATCACACCGCGGGCAGCCCGGTAGTCGGCCGACCCATACCGCTGCCGAGCCAGCTCCATCCTGTCGTCACCGATCCACCTCTTACGATGCATCGCCCGAATCATCCGATAGGCAAAAGGGGGTGTGCCCCTTCCGCTTCCAGCCGGCCGGAGAAGCGGTGCCCCCATCAGTATCAGGGTCCCAACCTTCTCCGGCCTCAACACGGCCAAGTGCACCGCAACTCGCCCTCCGAAGGAGTGGCCGACGATAATCGCAGGCTGGGGGAATTCATCCAGGACCGGCGCGATGAGTCTTGCGTACCCGGCGGCGCCAACGGCTTCCGGCGGTTCGGGCGAGGCGCCAAAACCCGGCAGATCGATGGCTGCAGCATCGAGACCACCCAGAATCTCATCGAAATCCCGCCGGTCTCGGCCCCACCCATGTAGAGCCAGCACCCGCAAGGGACCGCCACCGAAACGTTCGCCGAAGATCGTGCCACCGGCGAATGACTTCAACATTGTCCGAGACCGCAGCGCCGCCGGCGATCCAACCAGCCGCCGGGTTCGTGGGAATGCCTCATGTTGGGATGCACGTCAACCGAAACACCTTCCAGGACTGGTGGGAGATTACCGCCGACCATCCGGATATCGAGACCATACTGAGCTGATGGCCCGCCGAAGCAAGACGAACAGAATCCCGTTTGCGGCCTTCAGAGCACGGGCAGCCAAGCTGGGACTGCAGGTCTCCTGGCTGATGTTGGCCGCCATCCTCTTCGCCGCCTATCGCTTCAGTCTGCTCAACGATCCGAAGGTCTGGGTTCCTTCGCTGCTGGCGGGGACGGGTCTCTTGGCTCTTTCCTTCATTCGCTGGGAACGGGCTCTCAAAGATTGGCGTGGCGACCTATTCCTATGGCTGTGGCTCGCGCTCATCCTGGCTGAGTTGACCACCGTCGGGGCAGTCCGGCAGCTCTCGCCCGTCATCTTCGCGCTGTATTTCGGGGTTGTGGTGCTTTCGGCGGCGTTGGCAGGAACCGTCCCGCATGCCTTCATCACCGGATTCGTCATCACTTCCTACATCTTGACAGATTCGAACTTCGGCCAGTCTCTAGAAATCGAGCGGCTGGTGATCCCGTTGGTGACCTTCGTGGCAGTGGCCATCGCCTCGAGCATGTTGACCAAGGAATTCCGCAGGGAGACATTCGTTGGTATCGAACGGGTGCAGCAACTCGCCAAACGAGAGGCGGATCTGGGCCGACTCTACGAAGTCTCCAAAACCATGGCCGCCGGCGACAGCCTCGACCTCGTGCTCCCCGAACTGGTCGGAAGAATCGGACGGTATCTCAATGCCGAGGTCGGCGCCGTCTTGTTGCACAACGAACGGGGACAGTTTCTGGAGGTCGTCAGTCCGATCTGGACGGCCGGGCACGCCCTCGACGTCGGCGGATATCGCATGTCGCTCAACCGAAAGGGCGACATCGAGCGCGTCTTCCTCTCCGGCATTCCTGCTCTCTACACGAATCTGGACCAAGATCCCGACAGTCACGGACTCCTTGGCGAGCTCGGCACCCACTCGGCGATGGTCGTCCCAATGCAACTCGAACATCGCACCATGGGCGTGATGGTGCTGGCCGACAAAGCCGATGGCGAGTTCACCAGGAGTGACCTCGAGGTGTTGACGTCCCTGGCTGCGCCCGCCGCGTTGGTGCTCGCCCAGCTCGAGAGATTCTATGAGGCGGCTGAGACCTCCCGCCGAATGGAGGAACTGGCCCGGATGAAATCGGACTTCGTTTCCGTCGTCAGCCACGAGCTCCGAACGCCGCTGACTTCGATCATCGGGGCACTCGCCACGATCGCTCGGCCGGAGCTGGCACCGGAACAACCAGCCGCACAGGAGCTCCTGGAGTCCGCCCGCAACCAAGCCGACCGGCTGCGACGGCTGATTGAGGACTTGCTTGTCGTATCGCGGATCGAAGGGCAAGCGTTGCCGCGGCACCCGGAAGAGGTCGACCTGAGTCGGTTCTTGCCGGAGACAATTGCCGTCATAGCAGGAGCCGATGAGGTCGTCCGGGTTCAGGTTGCGCCAAACACCCTCGTCAAGACGGATCCGGACCATGTGCGCAGAATCGTGATCAACTTGGTTGAGAACGCCATGAAGCATGCAGCCGGCAGTCCCATTGAAGTTGTCGGCTCGGTGACCGGCGATCGCGCCACCATCGACGTCGTCGACCACGGCCCCGGCATCCCACCCTCTGAGCGCGCCAAGATCTTCGACCAGTTCACCCAACTCGAACCGTCGGCGACCCGCTCCCGGGGTGGCACCGGTCTTGGGCTGAATATCGTGCGAGGTCTTGCTCAAGACATGGAGGGAGATGTCATTATCCACGACACGGCCGGCGGTGGGACCACCTTCCGGGTCGACCTTCCCCGGGTTTTGAGCCCTCGACGCGGCCGCCGCAGCCCCGCGGTGGTCGGCCGCTAGCTACTCGCCGCTGCCGGCTGCGATGGCGTGGAATCCGCCGTCGACGTGGATGAGTTCACCGCTCGTTGCCGGAGTCCAGTCCGAGAACAGCACACACACCATCCGGGCGACAGGTTCGGGATCGGTCAGATCCCAACCCAGGGGGGCTCGTTCCCCCCAAGCCTTTTCGAAGAGCTCAACGCCCGGGATCGATTTGGCAGCCACCGTCGCCAGAGGGCCGGCCGAAACCGTATTGACCCGGATGCCGTGTATGCCGAGATCACGAGCGAGATACCTCGTTACCGACTCCAGGGCAGCCTTGGCCACCCCCATCCAATCGTAGGCGGGCCATGCCTGCCGGTTGTCAAAGTCCAACGTCACCAGAGAGCCCCCGCCCGCTGCTTGGAGCAGGGGCAACAATCCGGCGGCGAGTGTCTTGAACGAAAACGCGGAAGTCATGAACGCTGTCTGCGCGCTTTCCGGCGGCGTATTGAGGAAGTTCCCACCCATCGCGTCTTCTGGGGCGTAGGCGATGGCGTGTAAAGCACCGTCGACTGCTCCCCACCGGGTGGTCAGCTCAGCCGTGAGGTTGATGAGATGATCCGGATCGTTGATATCGAGTTCCAAAACGTCGGGTGGTTGAGGCAGTCGGCGCGCCGCCCGCTCCGTCAACCGGAAGCCGCGGCCAAATCCGGTCAGCACGAGCTCGGCACCCTGCTCTTGAGCCACCCTGGCCGTGTGCCAGGCAATCGACTCGTTGGTGAGCACTCCCGTGATCAGCAACCTCTTACCGTCCAGCAGCACAGTTTCCCTCCCCGGGCTTCCAGAACCCATGGTACGACGCCTCGCCTTTACGAACCCTCGAAGGTCATGATCGCTCGTAAACCGAGCCCCATCACGAATAGCAGCAGCAGGCCCCAGGCTAAAGCCGGGCGCTTGACGAACTGAGATCGATACATGTATGCAAAGGCGAGACTGAAAAGCACCAGGAAACCGTAAAACATGTGGAAGGCACCCGGGTCGTGGTCCTGGAGATAGAGAACAACGCCGGCCAAGACCTCGACGACCATGGCGGCCATTCCGCCTCCGGCCAGGATCCAGAAGGGCTTGGTGAGCGGACGTTTGGCAATTGCGAAACCGATGCCGACCAGGCCGGCTAGGCCGGCCAAGGACACGGCTACCCAACCCCAGGTGGTATGAAAAGCCTCCATCTGATGCAACCCTTCCGCACGATAGGGCTCAGGACTCTACCGGTCGATCGAACACCCGGGAGCCGCCGGGCGGAAATGAACTCGGTTGGAGCCAGGTTGCTCAGGTTAGGCCTGGGGAACCTCCGTCAATTCGCCGGAGGTCACGTCGAGAGCGAACTCTCGGTCGGAGCGGGAGTCTGAGATCCAATTGGCGAGGCGGGCGCCCTGTTCTCGTACAATCCACCACGCGTAGCCGCCTCGGCTGCCGCTCATGAAACCGGCCCGGGCTGCTCGCGCCCGCATCACGGCATCCGCTTCAACCTCAAAGGTGCCCAGGATGCTCTCCGTGGGAATGGGGGCAGGACGACCCGACTCGACCTCTTCCTCAATGAACTCAACTGCTTCGAACATGGTTGCCTCGCTGCTCCTCCCGCCCAATCGGCGACTCCGCGAGCCACCGGCTCTTGAAATCATCCTACACCGTCATAACCACCGCGTGTGGTGGTTTCGTCACCTAAAGCACCTTAAGTGGGTTGGCTCAGGCAACCTCGACCAGTCTGCTGGTGGTGAGGTCGACCACGAATTCGCGGCCAGTCCTTGAATCGGCAATCCAGTTGGCCAATTGCTGACCGTCTTGGCGGACGATCCACCAGGCATACTCAGGCCGTCTTGACGCAAAGAACTCCGCCATCGAAGCTCGAGCTGCGGCAACGGCAAGATGCTCGCTGGAATACCGTCCTATCTCGAACTCGGTGGGCACGGGTGCTATCCGGCCCGGAATAGCCTCCTCTTCGACAAAGCGAACCGTCTGAAACATACGACCTCCAGAGGCCCACCCACTCCAACCGCTTGCGCATCAACGTACCGCAGACGAAGGCCGCATCCGCGGATTTCGGCAGCCGGAACCCGGTAGCCGGTACCCGGCAATTGGTGGGAACCGTCCCCCCTATCCGACTC
>Ga0224512_10000405_pt1 | contig 46061 bp, 41 predicted proteins | sample SF_May12_sed_USG_4_FD_169103 | JGI IMG/M metagenome (GOLD analysis project Ga0224512, IMG submission 169103) | Sediment microbial communities from San Francisco Bay, California, United States - SF_May12_sed_USGS_13 | ecosystem: Environmental > Aquatic > Marine > Sediment | place: USA... | reverse complement strand
TTACGGTGGCGCCAGCCTGACCTATTTCCAGGTCTGGGCCTACCAGATTGCACGCGGGACCGTCGGCGTGGGTGACCCGATCGACCTCACGAAACGTCTCGATAACGACTGGACCATCCGAACCGAACCGCAGCCATGATAGGCAGCGTCTAGCAGGAGCCCGCGCCACTTGTTTGGGAATATGTTCGGGCACGTCCCGTCCTACGAGGAGTGCGGAGACGAGTCCGCAACAGCCCCTCGCACCGCCAGGTAAAAAAATAGGCACCCGCGGGGGGTGCCTATTTTTTTGCCTGGCGGTTGGAAAGCGGGCGCGGTTGGCCGAGCCAACCGCGCCCATCTTCGTCACTGTATCCGGCAGGCGGTACCCGAAGAACCTAGTTGCCGCCGAACGCCTTGCTAAGCACGAGCGAGAGCATGCGCGGCTGCGCACGGTCGATATAGTTCATGTAGTTGCGGACGTTGGGGTCATTCGCCACAGGCCCGTGGAAAATACGCCCCATCAGGAAGGTGCTTCGCGCATAGGTCTTGTCGGCCAGATTGGTGCCTTCGAGCGACAGGGACAGTCCTCGCTCCGGCCAGGACATCGTGATGCGGCCGTTCAGCAGGCCGTACGCGGGCGTGATGTTGAACTCGTCCCTTTCAGGGTCGTTCATACCGAACATGTCGTCCTGCCAGGTGTAGTTCAGGCTGGTCATCAACTGCCCGCCGAAAACGTCGGCCGTGTGATTCAGCGCCAGGCTGTAAGCGTATTCTGGCGTATTCTGAATCTGGTCGATCGTACCCGTATAGAAGGTGCCCGTGGTCGGGTTGCCGACGATAACGGCATCCGTGTAGCCCGCGGAGAAACTCAAGGTCAGGTCGTCGGTCGCTGCGAAGTCCAGATCCGTTTCCCAGCCTTGACTCGTGACGTCGCCGAGAACCGTCTGGATCAGAATCACCGAGCCGGTGGAGAAATCGTTAATGAATCCCTGCCGGTTTGTCTGGTCCATGTCGAACAGCGTGAAGTTCCAGCGCAGACGGCCGTCCATCCACGTCGAACGCAGGCCGATCTCGGTGCTGATCACTTCCTCGGGCGGCGTCGGCGCCAGCTCGTAGTCTGCCGGATCGTACTGGGCCGGATCGGTGGCGCCCCTGCCGGCCGGATGTGCGTAGACACCCGCGCGGTAGGCTTTTGCATTCGCCACATAGATCATGACCTCGTCATTGAGCTGATGATCGAGTGACAGCCGGTAATCGGTCTCGGTCCAGTTCTCGGTGTCGCTCTTGATCCAGGTGCAGTTGGGATCCCTGACCTGGACGGCGGCGGATGTCGCGGACGCAGTCGTGCAGTCGTTCCATCCGCGGATGTCGAAGTCGCCGCTCTCCCATTCCTGGAAGCGGGCGGCCGCGTCCTCGTCCGTGTAGCGCAGGCCGAACGTCAGATTCGTTGCATCGTTGGCGAAGTGATACGTACCCTGAGCGAAGATTCCCAATGCTTCATAGTTATACGTGTCGAACCAGATGTCCCGAAAGTCCGCGTCGTTGTCCGGATTGTGGTTACGGATGACCCATCGATCCTCGGTCTCCTCGGAATCGAAGTAGTTGATGCCCGAGACCAGGTCGACCCTGCCGTCGGCCAGGACCGAATTGAGCACGAGCTCGGCCGTCGTGGCTTCGGTCTGATAAGTCTCGTGACGAACCTCGGCACCCCAACCGAGCCAATCCACCGCGCGATTGTTCCAGATGTCGTGCTGTCCCAGCGAGAGCTTCAGGCTGTGATTGTCGTTGAGGACCCAGTTCACGGCCGCGGTAATCTGCTCGTTGTCAGCGCGAGAGAGGGTGCTGCATTCCGGCTCCCAGGTCGTCGCGGAATTGTCGAAAAGAAAGCAGAAGCCCGGACCCGAGAAGTCGTCGAGAACCAAGCGTGGATCGTTCTGCGAGATCCCCGGCTCCCCATCGTTGAGCAACGCGTTATTGAGCTGAGCCAGGTGGAAGCCCAGGGGGCCTTGCAAGTCGACGTACTCGATTGTTCGAGCCATTGAATTGCCTTCCTGCTCTTCCGACCGGTACTTGAAATCGACGGTCACGTCGTCGTTCGGCACCCATCGAAAGGCCAGGCTGCCCATCAGATCGTCGATGTTGCCTGTCTTGCCCTGGTCGCCAGGCACACCCACTTTCGTGAAGTAACCGTCGCGAGTCAAGCTCGCGAGGTTGGCTTTCATGAAGAAATTATCGGTGATAGGAACGTTGACTTCGAACTCGAGATCGGCGCGGCCGAATTCGCCCGCACGTATTTCCACATCGGCGTAGAACTCTTCGCTGGGCTTGCGCGTTGTCACGCGGATCGCGCCACCGGTCGAGTTGCGTCCGAACAGCGTGCCCTGCGGTCCGCGCAGCACCTCGATCGCCTCGATGTCGACGGCTCGCAGCGCGTTGCGGTTGGGGCTCGGGAAGTAGACGTCATCGATGTAAAACGCTACCGCAGACTGAGTGCCCTGGCCCGTAATGCCGCGAATGTTGAAATCCGGGTTCGAGTTCCCCTGCGTCCTGCTCGGGCGGATATTGAGGTTCGGCGTAGCGGACTGGATATCGTACATGTCGATGATCACTCGCTCCTCGAGGATCTCTGGTGTAAAGGCCGCCACCGAGAGCGGCGTGTCCTGAAGCAAGGCCTCGCGGCGCTCGGCCGTGACGACGATCTCCTCGAGCGCCTGCGCAAAAATCGCTGCAGGCGCCAGCAAGGCGATGGCCGACCCGGTTGCCGGCAACAATCGACTGAGCTTTCTGTCGACGCTAGTGCTACGTTTCATGTGTCCCCCTTCTTAACTTTTTTTCCGCGAGCAGAGCTACTTGTTATCAGGCAAAGAATTAGTTCTTTGAATCCGGCGACGAACAAGGCAACGACCCCGCTGCAATCCCGTACTCGCGACTCTCCGTCAGAGCAAACTGACACCATCAAGCTCAGGGCGCAGGTATAGCCAACTCAGAAGCCCTGGCCGAAGAATGTATCACAGTTAATCATTTTGAGCATCGGCGTCAGTGAGCGGCAAACAAGTGCGCAGGGTGCCGATTGATGATCTTTTGCGGACGGAAATCGGGGTCGACTCCTTCTGTCGATGATTTCTCTATTTTACGCGTTTTGTCGATTATTTCTCGTTTCGAGCCGTTTTTCTTGCGCTTTGCATGACGCGCAGCTCAGGCTCGAGCGACGCGGACCTCGGGTCGAGCCGCTTCAGACTGCGGGGTTACGAAGGCCTTTTCCCGGCTCAGAATCGGTAGGAAGCTCGCCGACTGCGCCAGATCAGACGCAGGTTATGATTGTTTTTGATGGCAAAAGTCCTTCGTCTATTACGCGGCTAGACCGATACAGGAATAATAATCATGAAAGACTATATCGGTGCCATCGACCAAGGCACGACCAGCAGCCGATTTATCGTGTTCGACAAGACCGGCTCGATCGTAGGGCTCGCCCAAAAAGAGCACGAACAGATCTTTCCTCAACCGGGTTGGGTCGAGCACGACCCGTTCGAGATCTGGCACCACACGACCGAGGTCATTGCGACCGGGCTCAGCAACGCCAGAATAGGCCCCGAGAATCTTGCCGCCATCGGCATTACCAACCAACGCGAAACGACCGTCGTCTGGGATAGACAGACCGGTCGGCCGATTCACAACGCACTCGTCTGGCAAGATACACGCGCAGACGACGTCTGTGCGCGGCTGGCTGCCGACGGAGGCCAAGATCGTTTTCGTGATACGACCGGTCTGCCGCTCGCGAGCTATTTCAGCGGCCCGAAACTCTGCTGGATCCTCGAGAATGTCGCCGGAGCACGCGAGCGAGCTACTGCCGGCGAGTTATTGTTCGGCACGATCGACAGCTGGTTGATCTGGCTACTTACCGGTGGCCCCAACGGCGGTCGTCATGTTACCGATGTGACCAATGCGAGCCGGACACTGCTCATGGGCCTGGCGGACCTAGAATGGGATGCAGAGCTGCTGAACATCTTCGGCATACCCGAGTCGATGTTGCCCGATATCGTCCCGTCGAGCGGCGTCATCGGCGAAGCCACGGTCGAAGTCTTACGCGGAGTCAGCATCAGCGGCATCGCGGGCGACCAGCAGGCAGCGCTGATCGGGCAAACCTGTTTCGAAGCCGGCGAAGCGAAAAACACCTATGGCACCGGTTGCTTTCTGCTCATGAATACTGGCGATGCGCCAGTACGCTCGAACTGCGGTCTCGCAACGACAGTCGCTTATCAGCTTGGTGACGAATCGGCCCGCTATGCGCTCGAGGGCTCGGTCGCAATCGCGGGCTCGCTCGTGCAATGGCTGCGCGACAACCTGGGACTCATCGAATCGAGCGACGACGTCGAGCGTCTTGCGAAATCTGTCGACGACAACGGCGACGTCTATTTCGTCCCCGCCTTTTCGGGCCTGTACGCCCCATACTGGCGCGACGATGCCCGCGGCGTCCTCGCGGGGCTGACCGGCTATGCGACCCGCGGCCATATCGCGCGAGCAGTACTCGAAGCGACCGCCTACCAGACGCAGGAAGTGCTCGAGGCGATGCAGCAAGACTCGAGCGTTGCGATCACGGAGCTCAGAGTCGATGGTGGAATGGTCGTCAATGAGTTGCTAATGCAGTTTCAGTCGGACATGATCGCCGCGCCCGTTGTGAGACCTAAGGTGACGGAAACGACCGCGTTAGGTGCTGCCTACCTCGCTGGACTCGCTTGCGGATACTGGAGCGGTGTCGATGAGCTGTGCGAGAACTGGCAGATCGATCGGCGCTGGGAACCGGGCATGGCGGCTGAGATGCGCACGAATCTCTACGCATCCTGGCGCAAAGCCGTCACTCGCTCGTTTGGCTGGATCGAATAGCTGCTGGACCTAAGGAACAACGACGATGCAGGTGTTTCTCGGCGAATTCTTCGGCACGGCGACGCTCATACTGCTCGGCAACGGCTTGGTCGCGGGCGTCTTGCTAAAGGATACGTATGCTTCAAACTCCGGTAGCACAACGTGGTTGCTGATCACGACAGGTTGGGGACTTACCGTCACACTGGCGGTGCTTGTAGCGCTCGCCGTAGGCAGCAACGGACATATCAACCCGGCGGTCACGGTCGGCTATGCGGTCTACGCGGGCGATTGGAGTGCCGCACCCGTCTATATCGCTGGCCAGTTAGCGGGAGCAATCACGGGCGCGACGCTGGTTTGGCTGCACTACCTGCCGCATTGGTCACGAACAGAGGACCCCGCGAGCATCCGCTCCTGCTTCTGCACGGCGCCGGCAGTGGAGCATACACCGGCTAATTTCGGCAGCGAGTTCATCGGCACGTTCATGCTCATGTTCATCGTCGCCGCTATCAATTCGGGCAACATTGCAGCCGACGGGCTCGCTCCGGGCATCGGCCCATTCCTCGTCGGACTGCTCGTATGGACGATCGGGCTCAGCCTTGGTGGTACGACCGGCTATGCAATCAACCCTGCGCGCGACCTCGGACCGCGAATTGCGCATGCCGTGCTACCGATTCAGGGCAAAGGTCCGTCGGGCTGGGGTTACGCTTGGATTCCCGTCGTTGCACCCTGTGCGGGGGCTGCTGTCGCCGGCGCGCTCGCCTTGGCACTGGGAATGTAGCCGCATCGCAACGGCTCGAGCGTCGCGATTGCCGCGCTCGAAATCCGCCCGAACTCTGCGACAGTTGCTCGTACCAGGTACACGAATTGGCAGGCGTCGCGGCGGCTGCGAAGCCGCCCCGTGTAGGTTACTGGCGCAAGCCCTGATCGGACCGCCCGCCATCGTCGGCGCCACGCTGGGAATCACGCAAGACAGTTCCGTCGTCGAACTCGACCTTGTTGAAGCGTCCAACCGGTGCGCCCGACTTGGCGGCCCAGACGTACAGCGTGACGACATCGCCGGGCAGCAGCGCCGTTCTGGTCCAGCCGACGAGCTGAGCGGACACGGTACTGCCCATCTCCATCGTCCAGTTTCGGGTATTACCCTGTTCGTCCGTGTAGTCCGCCTTGATGAGCGGGTGGGGATTGATCCATAGGAACTCGGTCACGACGGCACCCTCAAGCACGACCGGCGCGCTCATGTCGAACGCCGACGCACTATGATGCGCGATCGACGGGCTCGCGATCGCGGCGAGTCCGCCGAGCAGGAATACCATCACCTTGATCTTCGTTTTCATCGTCCACCTCCAGAAATCATTGCCGCTGGCGACCCCGTATCGCGCTTAAGGCGCCGCTCCGGTCCCGGCGGGATCGGCCATCTCTTCCAAGTACTGCTGCACCGTCGAGGGTACGCAGGAAAAATCAAAGAACGTCTGGCGCGGCGACCACCGGAAATACACTTCTCCCATCTGGACCGGTCTCGTGTAGAGCCTCGGGTCGACCATGGTCGTCGTCACCGTCAAATCGTTCTTGCTGGACCGGTGAAAGCGCTCCGTCACGACCGCATCGACGCTGTGGGGATAGCCCTGCTCGGTAGCCCAGGTCGTGTCCGCCGCCATCCCGGTCGTCTGCACGACGAACGTGTAGTCGTCCTCCCAGTAACCTACCGAGTAGCCGTTGTACGTCGGATCATGGACGTCGGCCCCCCTGCCAGTGAACCGGGTCGGTAGATCCCGCCCATCCGTCCAGATCTCACGCCAGATGTTCATGAATTTGAGCAAGACGAAGGTTCGGTCCGGAATCGTCGCAATCGTCATCGAACGAATCTGGTCGTTCATGTTGCGGGGAAACCCGAACGGATCGCAGTATCGATAATGCGGATCGTTCGTATCGGCAACGGAGACACCCGGGCCTTCGACTATTCTCTGCTCGAACACCTGCTGGCCCAGTGGCGTCAGCGGTGGCGGACTCTCGGGGCGGACGAGCCTCGGAACACCCCCGCCGGACGACTCTCCGAGCCATGTGCCGGTAAGATCACGCACGGGCGCAGGCCCGCCAGGCCCTTCGTTGGCCCTCGCCTCCTCCGGATAATACTTCCACGGCGATCGTGGCGCGTCGCTTTGCGCCCCAGCCAGCGCCGGCAGCAACAGCAGGCCCGCTACGCCTGCGATGATGCCCGTGCACGTTACTCGCATCTTTTGCTCCCTATCTGTTCCTTGCATTCGAATTGGCAAAAACTCATGCGCACCTGAGCCTTCGGTCACGCCGCGGCCAGCTACTGGATTACGGTCTGGATCCCCGATGGGTTGGCGAGAGAATCACGGTACTGGATCCCCTCTGACGGGATACAGAACGTCTCGTGGAACTCCTGGCCCTGCACCCAATAGAAGTTCGCCTGCATCCAGGTCCATGGCCTCGTGTAAAACTTCGGATCGTCGATCGTGACCGTCAGCTGCATGTTGTGCTCGTCGAGACGCGTGTACCGCTCCTCGATGCGTGCCGCGGAACTGCGCGGATGACCGACTTCATCGAGCCAGGGTCGCTCATCCAGGCCTGTCGTCTCGATGACCAGCGTATGCTCGCCTTCCCAGCGACCAACCGAATAGCCGTAATACCTCGATTCGGGCGCACCCCGCACATCCACTTCTTCTGGAAGCGTCCGTCCGTCGAGCCATATCTCACGCCAGATTCGCTGCTGCTCATACGCGATGAGGATGCGGTCGGGCGCGGACCCGACGATGAAGCGTCCGCGGCTGCTGACGGCATGGGCCAGCAGATTGCGAGGAAACCCGAGGGGATCGCAGGTGATGAACGGATCGTTCGCGACACCGAGGTTCTCGCTGCTGGCCGCAGATCGATAGGAGAGCCGCGTCTCGAACAGCGCCTCGCCGGCCGGCGTCATCGGCGGCATCGGACCCATCTCTCGGTCTTGCGGTCCGACCCACACGCCTGAGAGATCCCGCGTGGGTGCCGCTCCAGGTGGATTCGGCATCCTGGGCACGCCCTCGCGAATGTAATCGTCGGGATTGATGTCCTGAGCAGCATGGAGGTCCTGAGCGCGACCCTCCATAGCGGTGAGGCTCATCACTAGGACGACCGAGATGAAGATGAAAGGTATTTTCATAGTGCTTTAATTCCTAAAGCCATGGGGATCGTACCGAGTCTTTCCCCCCTCGTCCCCGCCGAGCTGCGTGTCGTGCAACTCCGTGCCGTCGGCAAAGGTGATCTTGTTCAGCCGCCCGGCAGGGTTGCCGTTCCTGGCGAGGTACGCCCGAATGGTGATGACGTCGCCGGGCATGAGCGACGTCTTGGTCCAACCAATCAGCCGCAGCGCCTGCGGAGCTGCAGTCTCAACGACCCAGTTGACGACGTTGCCCTCAGCATCCGTCGCGTCGAAAAAGATCAGCGAGTGCGGATTTGCCCATGCGAATCTCGTGACCGTGGCCTGCGTGAACTCGGTGAACTCGTCCGCATAAGCCGCATTGCTGTGATGTGCGAACGTCGGCGAACCCAGCGCCGTCAGTAACCCAAGGCTCAACACGCCTGCGACGAGTAGATACCCTTTCATGTCATGTCTCCGTTATGTCACCAAATCCATCGCGGCGATGCGGGCCACTCAAATCGCCGCATTCGGCTGCGCCCGCCACCTAAATCGATAGCCTGTCTGGCTTGCTTCAGTATACCCATTCCCTACCTAAGGTCGGACTCCTACTTGGTGGGGCGCTGCGGCCCCTGGGACAGCGTCCGGACCTTGTAGATCGTACCTGCGCCCACCATGTAGAGAGTCCTTCGATCCGGTCCGCCAAAAGCGACGTTTTGCGGCTTTCGGATTCTGTTGCTCTCGGCACCCCATTGGACGGGTATGACGCCGAGCAGTTCCCCATCCGGACTGAAGACTTCCACGCCGGAATTCGTCGCCGCGTACACGCGTCCTTCGCTATCGACCGCCATGCCGTCGGCGCCGTTGTCTTCATCCCACGACGGGTCATCGTGTCCGGGAATCCGGACGCTCTTGTACCTGGCGAAGTTGCGGCGGTTGGAAATCGTTCCATCCGGTGCCACATCGAATGCCAGCATATACACACCATCCTTGTTGTGGACGTAGAGGGTTGTTTCATCGGGACTCAGGATCACGCCGTTCGGTCTGGGAACCTCATCGATGATCCTCGTGACGCTTCCACCTGGAGGCAGATAGTAAATCCCCTGCGTATCCGTGAAGTAGACACCCCCACGCGCATCCAGCGCCAAGTCATTCAGCGAATTGAATGGCTGCCCCTGGAAACCGTCCGCAAGTGTCGTGACCTGGTCGGGGGGATACAGCACCCCGACCTTTTCATTGCCTCGCGCGCGTTGCACGGAAATGAGACGCCCTCGTTGATCCCATCCCATGGCGTTGGTCTGGTTCGAATCCTCGATGAACGTCGAGATGTTATCGGACAGGTCAGCTTTGAGGATGCTGTTGCGGCTGCTCACGAGCATGCTGCCGTCCGGCATCGCGACGGGACCTTCGGTTCGTCCGAGGTCGCCTGCGACGAGCTCGATTCTCGTTCCGGCAGCGACGACACCGGGAATAGCCGTAGCAGTAAAACTGGCTGGCGGCGACGCGCCTTGCTGACCACCGCCCTGCGCGAGCGAGGAGGTGCTGATCAGCACGCCCACAGCGATGAGACTCGTCAGCCTCAGAGATGCTCTACTATGGAATGACATGTTGTCTCCTCCTGGATCCGGCGATTCTGCGTTTCGGCGTAATCAGCCTGGCGCCGTTGCTTTTAGGGATGAGCGCACGGCTCGTACGAACCCGATTCTACCGCAGGCGTCGGTCACTGCTGCGGTAAGCGCTCCAGCACGCCGTAGTACACGCTGGCGCGAAGGATGTGGCCGTCCATCGCTTCGAAGACGGCTTCGCGAGGCGCATCCGCGGGGAGGGATAGCATCTGGTCGAGCGCGTATAGCTTGAACTGGTAATGAATCGGTCCTGCGCCCGGCGGTGCGCACGGAGGGTCATACCCCATAAACCCGTCGTCGCTTTCCATATGGTAACTGCCGTCCGGCAGTTCCAGAACGAGCGGCTGGCCTTGGGCGAGCTGCCTGGCGTCGGCTGGAATATTCCAGCGACCCCAGAAGAACGCGACGGTGTGACTCCTACGGCGGTGGTTCTCCGGACCGGTGAGCATCAGCACGAAGCTCTCGGTCCCTTCGGGCACATGCTCCCATCGCAGCGGCGGTGATATTGCCGTGCCGCCCTCGGCGTAACAGGAGAACTGCAAGGGAATCGGTCCGGCATCACTGAAGCTCGGAATCGTCAACTTGAGCCGTGGGCTCTGAACCCTGGCCGCTCCTGGCGTCTGCCCGTGCGACTGCCCCGGGACCGCGGCAATGGCGCCGCCGAATGCAAGAAAAAGGATGAGCCAGCGTATCCTCATGACGACCTACAACGCACTACTTGGCATTTCCGGGACGCGTTGCGATTCAGGAACCGAGCCCGAACTTTCGATCGAGGCTGTACTTCCCGGCGCCCATGAACAGCAGCGCCATATAGCCGATGCCGAGCTCCACCGCGTGCGCTCTGGCCATCAACAGCGTTCCGCTGTTGTTGAGATGGTAGACACAGATCACGAACATCGTGACGATCAGAATCGCGGCGGCGGGACGGACGAACAGACCGATCATCAGGCAGAGCCCGCCCACGGCCTCGGCCAGGGACGCCAAGAGCCCCCAGAAGACCGGCGCGAACGTGATGCCGAAATACGCCATCGCGCCTCCCATCTGCTCCCAGCGTTCCGGCCCGCCAGCGAGTTGCCAGATACCACGCAGAAAGAGCGACGTGAATCCCAGTCCGACACGCAGTATCAGGTGGCCGGACTCGGCGTGTCTCTCGAAGAATGTCAGCACGGCATGCGTCACTTCGGCGCGGCCGGCGGCGCGAGGTAAGCCCGCGCCGCCGTTGCCGAAACTGCCGTTGGCCTCACGACGCGGCTACTCAGAGGCCGAAGTCGTAGCGGAACTTCAGACCGTACGTCGCGAAGCTGTTGCGCGACAGGTACTCGGTGATCAGCCCATCGTCCTGCACATCGTCTATCGGATGATAGGTGACCTTCGGCTCCAGCAGATTGCGACCGTAAATGGCAACCTCCCACGGACCGTTCGCCGGCCCGATGCCAACCGTCAGATTCAGATCCTCGTGCTCATCCATGCTGATGACCGGGTCGAAGCCGCTCGTATCGGTCAGGAAGCCATCCGAGAAGTAGCCTTTCGCATTCAGAGACAAGACATAGCCGTCGAAGATCGGGGTCACCCAATCGATGCCATACACGAATTTCCAATCCGGCGTCTTCGGCGATTTCGTACCCGAGCGGTCGATCGTGCCTTCCAGATCCGGATTGCCGAGCGCGATGGCCTCGGCCAGCGTCCGGCACGGGCCGTTCGCAGCATCCCTGAGCTCAGGCTGATTGCAGCCTGAATCCGGGAAGAACGTGAACTCGCCATCCATGAGCGCGGCGGCGAGGCTCAAGGTCAAGTTGTTGGAGACTGCGGTGGTCAGGCCCATCTCGAGGCCAGTTACCTGCTGCTCACCGGCGTTGATCGCGATGAAAGGGTTCTCGAGTAGCCCCGTCGCGCTTTGCACCTGGAAGTCCTGGAACGTCGTCTGGAACACGGTCACGTCGTAACGCGCCCGCCCGTCCCAGAGGTTGCCCTTCGAGCCGAACTCGATCGAGTCACCGGACTCGGGCTCGAATCGCAACTCGTCGACGTCGGCCGGCAGCGACTGCACACCGGTATCGAAACCGCCTGCCTTGAACGACTCGGCATAACGAAAGAACAACGAATGGTCATCGTTGGGTCGGTAGCGAAATGTGACCTGAGGCATGAATTCCTGTTGCGAGAAGTTGCCGCCGTTCTCGGGCGAAAACGGCCCGCCGTGGCGCCCGAGCGCGCGCCCTTCAATCGAGCCTTCGTGGTCCAAGGGGATCGTCATGCCGACGGCCTGGGCCCGGTCGCCGATCCAGGACGACGGCGCATATCGGCCTCCCGACATTCCACTACTGCGGTAGGGGATGTGCCAGAGGTTGTTCGTATCGGCGCCGGGCAGCAAGAACTCGGCGTCGGCGGCCGTGAGCTGAACGGCAGCGGGATGCAGCGCGCAGCTCGCCGGATCGTTGTTGCCGGTACCCGGAACGCCCCCCACTATCGTGGCCGGATCACGCGGATCGCAGGGATTCACATCGTAGATCCACGTCCCGGAGACCTGAGAGATCCAACCGAACTTATCGAGATCCGTCCAGCGCCCGCCGACATCTACTGATGCCCTGTCGTTGAAGTTGAACGTCAGGGTTCCAAAGACCGACTTCCACTCCTGCGTCTCCCTGGCGTCGTTAAAACGCATCCCGCGCACGATGTTCGCTCTCGGATTGTTCGCCGCGATATTGAGGTCCGTATCCTGCCAGAACAAGCCCGTCATCCACTCGACGCGACCGGGCCCGGACGTGAAACGCAGCTCCGAGCTGTACTGCGTGAAATCCTCGGATCGCTCCCGCGGCGAAATCACAAACGGAGCCGTATCACCCGTGACGTTGACACGGTCCATGGCGCTATAGCCCGTGAGCCACGTCACCTGGATGTCGTTCTCCATCTGGTAGTCGAGCTCGAAGTAGGCGTTCGGCGATTCGAGCGTCTCGGCGAGGTCATCGATACTGCCACCCTTGGTGGTTCTTGCGAACCACTCTTGAGCGGCGGCGCGAATGTCGAGGAGCCCGTACTCATGGTCCTCGTCACGCACATTGTCGGGTGGCGCGAACGCAGTTCCGCCTTGCCGAGCGCCCTGATTGCCGATGTCGTCGCCGCAGTTTGTCGGCAGCCCGAAACCGTTCGGGAACCCACCGTCCGGCCAGCCGACGCCGTTGGGCGGTCCATCCCAGATCGCGAAACCGACCTCGCCCTGCGCGCCGGGTGGCGCCGGTATGCCCTCGTCACCGCGCTCCCAGATCAACGGCCCATCCGTGAGGCAATGCACGGGCGCGCCGGAGTCGCGCGTGATCTTCGAGTACTCGACCTTGCCCGTGAGCGTGAGCCGGTCGTTGGCTTCGAACTCCAAGATGACGCGTCCGCCGATATTCTCGTACGCGCCGGCCAAGCCGCCATTAACGACGTCGTCGATGAAGCCGTCGCCGTCTTCATACGTACCAGCCACGCGAATACCGAGTCGGTCCGTCAGCGGACCGCCGTAGGCACCGCGAATCCTCGAGTACTCGAAGTTACCGGCCTCGATATCCAAGTAGCCTTCCCAGTCGGGCGTCGGTCCGGCACTGACGATGTTGAAGGCGCCGGCCGTCGCATTCTGGCCGAAAAAGACGGGCTGCGGCCCTTTGAGCACCTCGACGCGCTCCGGATCCAGAAACGCGAGCTTGACCTGCGCAGGACGCCCGAAATGGATGCCGTCCACGAAAATCGGCACGGCCTGTTCGAGCGTCAAGTTTCTGCCGAACGTGCCGAATCCGCGAATCGATTGGTCCTGCTCCGTCGGGTGAGAATCCTGGATGTAGACGGATGGAGAAAACGTCCCGAGCTCTTTGAGGTCCCGATAACCTTGCCTTTGGATCTCCACTCCCGAGAAAGCCTCAACGGATACCGGAACCTCCTGCAGAGACTGCTCCCGTCGTTGCGCGGTCACGATGACTTCCTCGAGCACCTGTGCCATAGCCGTGTGATATCCGGCCAGAAGTGTCGACCCCATCAGAACGGAGAAGCCGATCTTCGTTGTCGTTCGCATGTTCTACCCCCAAGCTATTCGTCTATGAATTTCGTACTGGCGAACCAGCCGCAGCTAATTGCGGACATGGATATGATCAGTGTCGGCTTGAATAGGTGACCCGGCGCGTCGATGTCGGGTTCGACGTCGCGCTATCCCAAAGCCCCCGCAACCCCCCAAGGTCATTATTCGTCAAGCTATTTAATTAGATTAGTTGATTCGAGAATACATAAATCACTGAGAAAATCCAGCGCTCGCGAAAGCTCATGCACCCGATTCGCCCAGCCACTGCGCTGTGTTCGAATCGAAATGAACGCGATCAGCTCCGCAGAGTCCGTGCATATCGAGCTGTCCTTGCATCGACCCGATTGCAGACTACGAGCCCGTTCTCCACGCCAACTGCGCTTCGTAGCATTCAAGGAGAATCTCGTTGTAGCGGGAGACCGCCTCCCTGCTGACGAACGGATGCGGCTCGTCTGCGAGCTGGTTGCCAATATCGGCGCCGCGCGAGTGATCGGGATTCGCCATTCTCCAGTACCGCATCTTCTCGACCATATTGCCGTGACTCAACGTCGGCGACAGGATCACATCGACGCCGGCTCTTCTTCCAAGAGTGATGAAGCGCTCGAGTGACTCGATGTGCGTTCTCATCATCGTCTCCCCGTCCGGGTAATACCGCACGCCATAACGGCCGATGCTCGGATCCGTGCCACCCCAAATGGCGGCGACGTGCTGCTCGTCGTCCGCCGCCACGCTCCGCTCGTTTGTGAGCCCGTCGATGATCACCGACACCGTCCCCGGCGTGTGACCTGGCGTGATGTAGAGCGTTACGGTCACGTCGCCGAGCGTGATTTCCTGACCATCGGTAACGACCATGTCCCTGCGGGGCTTGAACTCCGCTGGCGAGCTGTCCTGCGCCACGACGTCCCAGTCGGCGGCGGACATGGCCACGCGCGCGTCTGGATACCTATCCTGCAGGGCCCTGGCGCCCCAGTAACGATCATCATGGGCATGAGTCACGATGATGTACTTGATGTCGTTCGGATCGAGTCCGAAATTCAGCAAGCCGAGCACCAGCTCCTCGCTGGCGTAGTGGAAGCCGGCGTCGATGACGATAATGCCTTCGGGCGAGCTCACGGCCCAGATGCCGGCCGACTTGGTTCCGATGAAAGTGAGATTGTCGAAGATGTCTACCGGGTACGTGTACCACTCCGCGCGCGGCACGATGGCCGAGCGATCATGCGTGCGCATCGCGTCTGGCAGCGTCGGTTCTCTACACACCTGATCGAACAGGGCGTCGAACCGCTCGTACGGCCTGTCCGGATTGGCGACCGACGGCGCAACAGCAGCCCGCGCGGCATCCAGATGCCGGCTCACCGCGGTGGGCTGGGCGTTCACGCCCGCGACCAACGAGCCGGCCGCAAGAGCAGCACTACAAAATGGCACCAAGTAGCGCATCATCAGCGTCTCTCCTTATCACTGCCGCCCGTCGGGGTACTTGTCTCCGGGATACGCGAATTGCTGCTCGCGCCGCGCCGATTCGGCATCGCAGTTCACCCACCGTTGGCGAGGGCCGGCGTCCCCGGTCTTGGCGAACACGAACGCCCAGGTATACGGTCTCGTGAGGAAGGTCGGGTCTTCCAGCGTGATGATGAGCCTCAGATGCTCATCGTCGATCAGAGAATAGCGCTCGGTTATCTTCTTGCGCACGGAAGTCGCCATGCGTAGGTGGTCGTCCATGCCGTCCGGATCGAACGTGAAATGGTCGCTCACGATCACTAAATCGTCGCCGTCGAAGTGCCCGCGCGAGATACCATGCTGAAAGAGCTCTCCCGGCAACGGCTGAGGGCCCGTGCCGTTCATCCAAACGGTGCGCGAAATGTGCCACGGGTTGCTGGGATGCTCCATGAGCAGCCGTCCTGGGCGCCCGGAAATGAAGAAAGGCTCGCTTAAGATCGCAGGAAATCCGATCTGAGCACAGTCGGCCTGGGTCGTCGACTGGAGCTGATCCCTGTAAGCCAGCCACGCTTGTGCGCGTGAGTTCAGGGGAAGTCGGCTCGCCGGGATCGAACAGTTCACGAGATCCTCGCCGTAATCTCCCAAGTGCCCACCGCAGTTGCCCCTATCCTGACCGTCGGGACTGGAGACGTCCGAGTCCCAGCCTCCCAGGAACGGAAGGGTCTTTTCCATCTCATCGTCGGTCTGAGCCGACAGGCCTGCCGCCATGCTGACCGTCACGAGCGCCACAAGCGCGGAAACTGTTGCGCGTCGAGTACGTTCCATCATGCTCTCCCCTTGCCGGACTCTCCGGGACTCGCGCACTACCGGATCTCAGGACCACCTGGGCAGCCGCCAAGGCACACAACCCTGCCGTCGTCCATGAACGTGACCACGCCCGCAGACATGGCCGTACCACCTTCTCTGCGCGTCGGATTGCCTTCGACCGTGACCTGCTGGCCAACGAAGTCCTCGGGTACCCATCCCTCGCGCCTCGCCTCGGCCGGCCCCGTTCTGGCCGTGATACGCCAGGTCACCGGGTTCCCCTCGGCATCCGGCACGTCGACCAGCATTTCGGCATGCGGATTGACTAGCCTGAAGGATGTCACCACACCCTCGATCTCGATGGTGCGGGACATGTCGAAGAAGACGTTGAACGAGTGGTGGGCCGTGGCCGGAAAAGCCAGACCGGCCAACACGACAATAGATGCCGTCAGAAAATGCTGTTTCATGATCTAAGCACTCCTCTTCGAGTTTGAGCTTCGCGCTGCCTCACTGGTCTCTTGAAACTCTGCGACATTAACTGCGCCGTGAACGCAGCGTAGCGTGTACCTGTCGGGACCTGCGAGACGAACTTGGCACCGGCGTCGTAGAGCATGCTGGCCCATCGACCGATACCATCACTGCGCGTGGGCATAGAACTATTCAGTGTCCTTCCATCGGTCGTAGAAACTATACGAGCCACATTCCACGCTGTCTACAAAGAACTGTCAGCACATTCCCAATTTCTCGATATCGAGCAGTTCCTGTCTCGTGCATTGTTACGATCCCGTTCGATGGGTTCTGGCTCATTGGGAGTACCCGACACCCCGAGAGACTGCCGACGCATCTGCTCGCGTTTTTCCCGGCTTTACGAAGGATCGGATCTGGTGCTAACGTACCGGCGGTTCCTGAACGCGACTGGCGACGGGGGATTCTTCCGCCATGACGATGCGCTGCCTTATCGTAGTCCTGTTGCTGTTTGCGATCTCTCAGCGAGTCGCGTCGCAGCCCGTCGGTGATTCCGAGAACGGAAAGATCCTTTGGTTGGAGACCGAGCACGTCGAGTGCCGGGACTGTCACGGCGACAACGGCGAAGGCGGCTTCGGGCCGGACCTCGCGGGTCGAGACCTGACTCGTGCGCAATTCATCCATGCCGTTCGCAAACCGTGGGGAATCATGCCCGCCTTCGCGGAGTCGCAGATCAGCGACGCGGAGTTGACTGATCTGATTGCGTACTTCGACACCCTGCCGGGCGTCGACGAGCCGGCGCCGTGGAGGCGCGAGGTGCCGGCAGGGGCCTCGCGCGGGTTGGCCGCTGCGACGACGACCGGGTGCACCCAATGCCACCATCCGCTGTTCAACAACGGTCGCGCCGTGATGGGCGCAACCAATGCGACTTTCGAGTGGTTCATTGGGATTGTCTACGCACATACGGCCGCCTATCCGCCGACGCGTGCCAGCCTCGGCGAGCCGCCTTTCGAACGCCTGGCGATGGGCAGTTTCTCCCCGTCTCGCGTTCCAGAGTCGATGTTGCGGGACATGTGGACGTATATCACCGACCTCGGATTTCGGCCCCGGTTGCGTGGACAGCTCAGCGCCGGCGTGCCGTCGTCCGATGGCGTCGTTTATACCTTGACTGTCGACAACTCGGGAATCGAGGGCATCGGCCTGACGGCCGAAGATGTGACAGTGACGCTCGTCGTGCCGAGCGGTGCTTCTGTCGTGGCTGCGAGCGGTGCCGGCTACCAAGGCATCAGCCGCGATGAGGAGGGCAATGCAGACGTCGCTGTCTGGAAAGTTCCACGCATGGCAGCCCAGTATCACGAGACGTTCACCCTTACGCTGTCGCAGGCCGGAACTGCGGAAAACGACTTGCGTGGCAGGATACGTTGGGCGGTGCCCGAAGTGACGACCGCTTTCGTGAACATCGCGCCCCCGGCCCCGCCCGGAGCACCGGCTCACTAGCGGGACCAGCATACCGGCGCACTAACTCGGTTCGCGTCCGGCGGTAGGCGCCGGGCGGACAAAGACCGTCGTCCGCTAGCTCTTGTCGGCGATAGCCCGGTCCAGCGCGCCTTCGAGCCGGGCGACCGTGCCATCGATATCGTTGAGCTTATCCAGGCCGAAGAGCCCAATTCGAAAAGCGCTGTAGTCGTCGGGCTCATCGCACATGAGCGGCACGCCGGCGGCCACCTGCGCGCCGGCCTGGGCGAAGCGCGCAACGATGTCGGAATTAGACGTGTAGGATACGACGACACTCGGGGACTCGAACCCTGGTGCGGCGACACTTGGAAGATCCCGTTCGATGAGCAGCTCGCGAACGCGTCGGCCAAGCTCGATCTGGGCCGCACGCAGCGTCTCGAAACCGACCGCCTCGGTCTCGGCCATGACGTCTCTTAAACGCCGGAGTCCGTCCGTCGGCAGCGTCGCGTGATAGGCATGGCCACCGGCCTCGTAAGCCTCCATGATCTCGAGCCATTTTCGCAAATCCATCGCAAAGCTCGAACTGGTCGTTTGCTCAATTTGTTTACGTGCGCGTTCGCTGAGCATGACCAACCCGGCGCACGGCGTACCGGACCAACCCTTCTGCGGCGCCGTGATGAGCACATCGACTCCGACATCGCGCATGTCGACCCACAGCGTGCCCGAGGCGACGCAGTCGAGCACGAAGAGCCCCCCGACTTCGTGAACAGCCGCAGCGGCTCGGCGCACATAGTCGTCGGGCAACAGGATTCCAGAAGCCGTCTCGACATGCGGAGCGAACACGAGGTCGGGCCGCCAGTCGCGAATGTGCGCTTCGACCTCCTCGATCGGCGCCGGCGCAAATGGCGAGCGTTCTGCCTCGCTCGTGCGGCGCGCCTTGAGCACGCTCGTCTCAGCCGGGATGTCTCCGAATTCGAAGATCTGCGTCCAACGATAGCTGAACCAGCCATTGCGCAGCACGAGAGCTCGCTTGTCGGACGCAAACTGGCGTGCAACGGCTTCCATGCCGTACGTGCCGCCACCCGGCACGACGACGCAAGAATGAGCGCCGTAGACCTTTTTCAGCGTTGCCGACAAATCGCGCATGACGCCCTGAAAGGATTGCGACATGTGATTCAACGAGCGGTCGGTGAAAACGACCGAGAATTCGAGCAGGCCGCCGGGATCGACGGGCTGGGGCTGTGTGCTGGTCATAGGAAATCCTCCGGCGGAGGCGCGCATCTTACCGGATTACTCGCCTGCTTTGGCGGCAAATTCCTCGAATACGGACGGGTCGGTTGCTGTCGCCGGAACGGACCCTATTCCGGGCGCACAGGCTCGGCGCGCTACGGCAGTCTATCGAGCGGCGCTTGGCTCCGTGAAGCACTCTGGTTCGGGGCCCCAGCGCTGGCGGTGTGCGCACGGCAACGAGATCGATGAGCCTTCTAACGGGCTCCTACAGACGGCTCAACTGCGGCCGTCTACTGCCCGCGCTGCCGACGGTACTCGCTGAGACGCGCCTCCATGATCCTGAGCCGCTCGCCGACCTGCCCGTTGCCACCGCCCACTTCACTGCCGTCTGGACGCGTAATGAAGGTCCACTCGACCAAGCGCGATCCGTCTCGCGACGGGCGGCCTAGTATGTGGATCCGATCTCCGGGCTTGAACTCATCGATAGCCCAGCCTGCTCTTCGAAGGTTGATGATGCTGTCACCCTCGGCCATCCATTGCTCGATTTCGCCGCGCTCATTCGTCACGTCAAAATAGATGCGCGAGTGCGGATTGACGGGCCGAAACTCGGTCACGACACCATCGATTTCCACGCGCTCATCGACGATGTAATGTGCGGCCGGGTTATGGTGGGCGAAAGCGGCTGCTGAAGCCAACGCCGCACAACAGAGAATCGTAAGGCTTTTACTGGTCATCATGGTTCTTTCCTCGTATCAGCGCTGCCCGGAGATCGACTCGCAAGGAGCGTCCTCCAGTGCCACGTCGGGGGTCCGGAGTCTGATATTTTCGAGAACCAGAGGCTCTCGGAAATTGACCGGATCAATTAGAGTAAGTTGGGTGCGCAGTCGCAGCCCGTCGTCGCTGAGCGTGTAGCGCTCTATACTTCTTGCGTTGTCGGCGTTGTGAATAGCCAGATTGTCTTCGGCAAGGTTGGCAGCCACATTCACGGTTTCCACAACCAGCGCAGATCCCTCGTACCAACCAATCGAATGACCGAGTGAGCTCAGCGGCTCGTCGTCAGGATGGCCGCGACCGTCCATGAAAATGACGCGATCCGATGACATGTCCTCACCCCGAATCACTACGCGGTCGTCACTTTGCTCGATCAGAATGGGGTCATTGTGCAGCATGCTTCGAAAGACGCCGAAATACTCACACTGAATGGCCGGGTCATCGGCGAGATCGTAAGCGGCCGCGTATTCTCTACCGCCTTCGGTCATGAGCGCCGCGATAGCGCGTTCATTATGATCGAGAACGGCCCGCCGAATCTCCGCCGCCGATAAGTGGTCGTTTTGCGGGAGTAGCATCTCGTCGATGTACTCGTAGGTATCCGGCGTACAGTTGCAAGCGAACAGCTCCGCAACAGTCCAACCCGGGTTTTCGACAGCGGTCGTGGTCGTGCTCCACATGCCCGACAGGTCCGGGTGAGCGTCAGACCGCGTGCAGCCTTGCAGAATACCAGCCAGAAGCGCGCCGGCGCAGGCCGTGCCGAGAAAACCGCGTCTTACCAGGGCCACGATCGTGTGCCGCACCGTAACCACGCGCGAGACGATAACGAGTCCCATGATCCCCCTCCAGTTTCATGTCTTTTGGATTCTACCTCACTCGGTCGTCGAGTCGACGGAGAATCCTCGTCGACGGAACGGCCGGCGTTCTGAGGCCGCATGCCGAGCAGATCCGGCGAGACCCGGTCAGGATTGTTGACTGGCTGTACCGCTTCCTTCTAGGCTCGCGGGCACCACTTCTAGGCCAAGGCCAGAACCGATGCAGGTCCATTACAGCGCACGAAAACCCACCGGGAATCTCGCACACGCGAATCGGATCCGTGCCAGAGCGTTCGCGCTGCTATCGCTCGTGTTCTTCGTCGACACCGCCGGCGCGCAGACGGCGTCGCGCGTCATTCGAGCCATCGACGAACGCTGCGCCATCTGTCACAGCAGCGCAGATCAGAGCGCGGCGGCGGGCGCTGAGGGTGCGCCGTCCCAGGCCACCCTGCAGCAGATGGCACCGGAGACGATACTGCGGGCCATGACAACAGGCGCCATGCGGGTTCATGCCGAAGGGCTTTCCGAGGACTACAAGCTCGCGATGGCCGAGTTCATCAGCGGACGCAAGCTCGGACCGCTCGAGGCCGGTGACGCCCGCAACATGCCAAACCGCTGCACGATGCCGACGCCGCTCGGCGACCCGGCAGCGGGGCCGGCGTGGAACGGCTGGGGTCCAGATCCGACGAACGCACGATTCCAGCCCGATCCCGGATTCTCCGCGGCCGACATTCCGAGGCTCGCGCTCAAATGGGCGTTTGGCTTTCCGGGTGTATCGTCCGTGTATGGTCAGCCGACCGTCGTGGGCAACCGTCTGTTCGTCGGCGTCGACACCGGCTACGTCTACTCACTGGATACGGTGACCGGCTGCGTGCACTGGTCGTTCCTCGCCGAGAGTGGCGTGCGCAACGCGGTCAATATTGGCCCGCTCACGGGCTCTGCGAACCGCTATGTCGCTCACTTCGGGGACCTTCGTGCCAACGTCTACGCAGTAGACGCTGGAACTGGCGAGATGTTGTGGAAGACGACTGTCGATTCGCACCCACTGGCCGTCGTCACTGGAAGCCCGACGCTTTACGAAGGACGGCTCTACGTGCCCGTATCCTCACGGGAAGAGGCAGCCGGTGGCAGCCTCAATTATCCGTGCTGTACTTTCCGCGGCAGCATCGTCGCGCTCGACGCCGCCACCGGGCAGCAGGTCTGGAAAACGTTTGCCATACCTGAAGAGCCGCAGCCCACGCGCAAGAACACGCGTGGCACGCAACTGTGGAACGGCTCCGGTGCAGCCATCTGGCACGCACCGACGGTCGATCCTCGCAACCGCGCGGTCTACGTCGCTACCGGTGACGCGTACGCGCACCCGGCACACCCGAACACCGATGCCGTGATGGCCATCCATATGGACACCGGCGAAATACTCTGGTCGGTACAGGACTGGGAGGACGACGCCTGGCTTGTCGCATGCGGACAAAACCCCACAGAAAACTGTCCGGATCCGCTCGGCCCGGATTTCGACTTCGGCACGTCACCGATCCTTCAGCCGCTCCCGAACGGCCGGCGCGCGCTCCTTGCCGGGCAGAAGAGCGGCTTCGTGTTCGCGCATGATCCCGACCACAACGGCGCACGGCTCTGGAGAGCGGAGCTCGTCGAAACGCCAGGCGAGGCCGAGATCCTGTTCGGTGGCGCAGCTGACGAGCGCACGGCTTACTTCGGACTCGACAACGGCACGCTTGCGGCCCTGGATCCTGTGACCGGGTTGCGCCGATGGCAGGTCAAACCGCTGCCCGAATCCGCCCGTGGCATCACGGCAGCAGTCACGGCAGTTCCGGGCGCAGTGTTCGTGGGCTGGCAGGGTGGCGCGCTGACGGCACACGACACCGACAACGGCCGGGTCATCTGGCAATTCGACATGCTGCAGACATTCGACACGGTGAACGACGTACCGGCTCGTGGCGGGTCCATGGGGGCGCCGGGTCCTACCGTCGCCGGCGGCATGCTATTCGTCGGCTCGGGGTATGTCGGCCTCGGCAACGGCACGCCAGGCAACGTGCTGCTCGCATTCGGCCTGCCATAGCAGCCAACGCCGGTTCGCCTCCGGCCCAATGTTCGGCGAGGTTGGAGCAGCCGGAGCGTCCGCAGGCCGATGCTGGAATCGGCAACGATAGGTCGCCTCCAATCTGGTCGAGCTCGGCCTTGAATCGCGCACTGGGCAGGTTATATTGCCGATGTATCGATCGGAGGGGGTTGCCATGCGGAACGTGACGCACGTCGTCAGCGGCTTGTTGCTAGCGGCGACACTCGCCCTGACCTATCCCAGCTTGGGTCACCACAGTCCCGCCGCGTTCGACGGCGATGCCGTCGTATCGGTTCGCGGTACGGTTACCCGCTTCGACTTTCGCAATCCCCATGTCTATATCTACATGGACTCGGTGGACGACGCAGGCAACATCACTGCGTGGGAGATCGAATCGGACTGGATGACGGAACTACGTCGCCTGGGCTGGTCCCATGACTCACTGGCGCCGGGGGATCAGATCATCGTGCAGGCGCATCCCGCGAGAAATCCGGCCCGCCATTACATGAACCTGATTTCGCTGGAGAAGCAGGACGGGACGGTATTGAGCTCCTGGGATCTCAGCCCCGAGGAGACGCCCCGAGTCCAGCAGCAATCGAGCAGTATCGCCGGCCGGTGGCTCCCGGACCGTAGCTTTCCGCGCTACTTCGCGTTGACGGCAGACGCTGCTAACGCCGCCGGTCTGGCAGCGATGGCGTCATACGTGGAGTCTGAAAACCCCGGTGCCCAATGCGCACCGCACCCCATACCCCAACGGCTGGGGCATCCGCATGTGAACGACATCGAGGTGCTGCAGGATCGAGTCGTGATCACGGCGGAAACCTCGGGCGAGCCGAGGATCGTGTATCTGGACGGCCGGACGGTTCCGACTGACGCCGAGCCAAGCGATCGCGGACATTCGGTGGGCTACTGGGACGAGGACGTGCTCGTTGTCGAAACGACGAACTTCGCGCCTCACCGCAAGGGTAACGGACAGACAATTCCGTCAGGCCCACAGAAACGCCTAACGGAGCGCTACGGGTTGAACGAAAGCGGAACGCAACTCACTGTAGAGTACGTTCTAGAGGATCCGGATTACCTGAGCCGGCCAGTCGCCGGCCGATTCGAGTGGCAGTTCGCACCGCACATGGAGTTCAACCCCTTCAGCTGCGACCCCGAGGTCGCGAGGCGCTATTTGCGCGGTGAATGAAGAAGGGTCGTCGAGGCAGTCCAGCTCATAGCGTCGTCGCAGCCTACCGATCAACGTTGGCGTAACCCGAGACGAACTCCTTGGGCGCACCGCCTTGCGGTGCAAAGACATGGCGTTTCACCTTGCCGATATTCGCGCCATAGGTGTGGATACTGATGGACGCCCGATCGTCGAGGGCGTTCCTGACTCTGTGCACGTCGCCGATCGTGGGCGATACGAACTCGACATCTCCAGGTAAAAGCTCGATTTCCTCGCTAAGAGGAATGGGCGTACCGTCGGCAGCGATCTCGTAATTTTGTGCCAACTCGGCGCCGCGCAGCATCCCGATCACGCCCCAAACCGTGTGGTCGTGAATCGGTGTGTGCTGGCCCGGCCCCCAGACGAAGCTGACGACCGAGAACCGATCGTCCGGATCAGCGTAGAGCAGGTATTGCTGGTAGTACTGTGGATGTGGCTTCGCAAAAGCGGGGTCTAGCCAGTCGTCCTTGGCAACGAGCATGCGCATAGACTCACCCACGCGGGGCAGGAGTTCACTCTCATCACGCTCGGTCTCGACCCACGTGGTCACCTCGGTTACGAACCGTCTCAGCGACGCAGGCAAGTCAGTTAGTCGCACGACCCATCTCCATCTGTAGCGCTATCGATCCGCTACGTATTGTCCGCTGACGACCGAGTCCGCGGCGAGCCGGAAGACGCACGCCGCCGCCACGGCTGCAGCACACGATTCCACCACATGATCGCTCCCGTTACGAACATCGCAGCCGGCGCCGCGCCGAAAACGGCCCATACGGCCTTCGTCGTCTGATCGCAGAGGCCGGGGCCGCTGCATGGAAGGCCGATACCGTTGATACGTCCGAAGTGCGAATAGGCGAGCCAGGCGAGCGCACTGTCAACGAAGCGGTGTTCAGGACCGGCCGCAGCGGGAGGATCCAGCCGATCGGCAAACGCATGAAAGGTCTCGGGGTAGCACAGATAGAGTCCGCTGACGGCAAAGATCACGGTAAACGCGAAGCTCCAAAAACCGATCGCACTGTGCAGGTCCCAAGTGAATCGCTTCCAGCCAACGCCGCGCCGCAGCGTGAGGCTACGGCGCCATCTCGAAATGCCGGGCCACCAGATCACCAGACCCGTGCCGGCGGACAAAAGAACGGCAAACGCACCGATGCCGTTCACTCTGCGGCCGCTGGGTCCGGCCAGCAGATCAGCATGCAAATCGATCAACCGGGAAACGAGCCATACGCCGATTTCTGCCGCGCTACCGATGTCCGCACCGCTGCGTGGATCGAAAAGCCGCTTCCTGGTCTCACCATCGCGGTCCAGCCAGATCCTCACGGCCTCATCGGGATTGCTCGCGCGGGCGAATCTCGCTATTGCGTAGTCCGGATACGCGCGCACTGCCGCATCCGCGAGCTCGTCATCGCTCAATAGCGGCCCGGGGCTCTCAGAGATGACGGGTTCAGGCGTCGCCGCCACATATAACTCATTGCGATAGACGAGCACGCTGCCCGTCACGCTGATGAAAAATATGTAAAGCCCGAGGCTTACACCACTCCACAAATGAACCTGAAATATGGCCCGGCGTAACGAGACGGTTTGCGGCTGCCGGACCCAGCGCTGCCATGAAGTTCGCCGATTGCTCTTTCCCACCGGCGGCAGGCTACCTCACGCCACGTCTTGAATCCACGCCACGAGCCGAATGTCATGGCCACTGAAACGTGCTGCCAAGCGCGACCGAATGCGGCGACCCATGAACCCAGACCGGACTCTGTTGTATGCTTTTTCTCCTCTACCGCGGGATCGGACAGACACGGGGGATACAGATGGTCACGAGACGCGCGAAGGCGATTGCTCTTGCAGCTCTTCTGCTACTCGCTCATGGATGCTCGCAGGACCAATCATCCGAAGAACCAGCCCGGGATATCGTGCAGATTGCAGGCGACCTCTATCGCGCCCAGGACGGCGCCCATTTTACGGTCTACCTGGTCACGCCCGATGGCATCATCCTCGCCGATCCGCTCAACGCGGATTTCGCAGACTGGCTTCGAACCGAGCTCGAAAGCCGACACGGAGTACCCGTGCGCTATGTACTTTACAGCCATCACCACTGGGACCATGCTGCCGGGGCTCGCATATTCGACGCTACGGCGACACTGATCGGGCATAAGAATTTTCCCATCGCGCTCGCCGAAGGGATCGCCGGCTTTCCGGTCCAAGTCACGATTACGGACACGAACGGGGACGGCGGTCTGGACAGAAGCGAAGCGATCGGAGATGCAGCCGCGGCGTTCGACGAGCTCGACACGAATAACGACGACTTCGTCACTGGCGCAGAGATCCTGGCCGACGTGCTGGCGCCCGAGGTGCTCTACTCGGATCACATGACCGTGAATCTAGGCGGCAAGACCGTCGAGCTGATTCATCCGGGGCCGAGTCATTCGATCGACACGACGGTATTGCTGTTCCCGGAAGAGCGGACGATCTACGGCGTGGACTTCCTCAACGTCAAGCGACTCGCATTGGGTTTTCCCGGCACGGGCACGTTGGACGAATGGATTGCGTCACTGAGACAGGTCGAGGCACTCGACTTCGACATCGTGAGTCCGGGCCACAGCAGCGTCGGAACGAAGGCCGATTTCACGGCCTATCGCGAATTCTTCGAGGATCTTCGGGAGACTGTCAACGGCGCGATGACATCGGGAACTTCGCTCGAGGATCTGTTGGCCAGCGATGCGCTGGCCGAATATGATGATCTGCCCAATTACGTGCCGCAACGCGACCGCAACATCGAGGACGCTTACAACTTGCTGGTCTCAGCGCCCGACTGAGCCCGGCGCTCGTCGTGTCGACGAAGGCACAGCGTGTCTACTGTCGGTCGGAGGTCGTGAGTGTTATTCGAGCTCTTCGAGCATTCTCGTGAGCTCATCGAAGTCCGGTGGCTCGGAGTCATCTCGCGTGCCGAGACTGACGCACTCCCAGGGCTGCACCTGCTCGGTCTCGGATGGCTCCCAGATGCGGCTGAAGCTCAATGGCTCGGTGTAGTTGGCCGGATCGTTAATCTGAAACTCCAGCCGAAGCGTCGTTTCCCCAGGTTCCTTCCAGTAGCGCTCCGTCAGCACCGCATCTGCACTCAGCGGATGGCCCAGATCGTTGACGATCGTCGGGCTGTCCATGTGTGTCGTCTGAACGACGAGCGCGCCTTCTTCCCAGTGGCCCACGGAATACCCGACCGCTGTATAGGGCTGATCTGCCGGTGGCGAAGCCCCGTTCAGCCAGATCACTCGGGATGAACCGCCTTCCTCGAAACTGATGTCGATGCGATCGGCCTGAACCTCGATCTCAATCGGATTTGCAGTCCACAGCAACGTCGGCACCTTCTCCGGCGCGCAATCGTTGAGTCGCCGCGGGTCCGAGACGAACGGGTCGAAGGCTTCGTAAGCCTGTCTAGCCGCATCGGTCATCGGATAGACCTCGGGCCCTGTGATGATCTCGACCGCGCCGACCCAGACGGCGACGTAGACGCCTGGAAAATCGCGTATCGCCGACGGCTGCGCGCCGGCCGTCGATGCGGCGATGGTCGTCAAAGCCGACGCTACGACGAGCGAGCGTCGTGCAATCACGGCAGCACGTACCCCATATGACCCGGGAACTCCGCCTCGAGGTCAGCGAGGGCCTGCGAACTCACCGTAAAGCACTCGGTCCGGTTGTAGCTGGCATCGATCGTGCCGCAAACCGGCAGGCGCTCGCGCAGGCGTTGCATAACGGGCGTATTGCCTCGAATGCCGTACGCGACGAGCAGCTGGGCGTCGGCTGCCGGCGTATCTCCATGCACGAGTATGGCGCGAAGCCTGCCGCGGTTCGGGGTCCTCGATGGGATCACAGCGACGGAAACCGGATCACCGGAAGACACTGTCTCATCCGTCCACCCTTCCCTTGCGAGCTGAGCGCGCGGGCTCAGCTCGAGGAGCCAGCTCTCCTCGCTGCCGTCTTCGGTCACGGTATCGATAATGATGGCGCTATGTGGGTTCAAGATCCGAAAAACTCGCACGCTCCCATCAAACGTCTCGATCGTCTGCTCCCCACTGGGCAACAACAGCGGTGCGAAAGAGTGATGAGCACCTGCGCTTTCGAGCCGAAAAAGCGACAGGACCGGTAAGAGGGCGAACACGAGCTGCACGATCGCCGTTCGGGCGCTTCTCTTCCGAGTCTGACCATTCCTATGCATAGCGCATCTAGTTTCGCTTATCGACGGGAACGATTTCCAGTCTGCGCCGAGACGAAGTGAAGCAGCGTTACCGCAGCCGCTCGGCGAGCGCCGTCAAGGTTTCGGCTAACCAGTTGAATCGCTTACGCGTCGTGTCGCTTGGATTCGCGACAAGCGGTTCCAGCGATGCAGCAAGGCGCTGGAGCTCGGCGTCGACGCCGGTATTGACACGCGGCCCGTCGAGCGACTGCGCTACACTTCGCTCCGGACCGCGCAGCAACGCCTGACGCATGAACCAGTACCAATTCGAAACCGTTGTTCGCCACACGATCGCCCGACTGCCCGATTGGGCGCGTAACGCGCTGGAAAACATCGAGGTTCTCGTCACCGAGGAGGCCGATGAAGATCTCGATCCGGATGGGCAGACACTACTCGGGCTCTACATCGGCGTGCCGCTCCCAGAGCGCGGCGTGGATTACGCCGGCGAGCTACCTGACGTCATCTACATATTTCGGCGGCCGCACCTCGCTCTTGATCTCCCGCCTGACGAGCTGCGCGATGAGATCGCACGGACACTGATTCACGAAATCGCCCATTTCTTCGGAATCGACGACGACCACCTCGACGAGATCGGTTGGGGCTAGCGCCGTCCGCCTGCAATGAACCGATCTCGTGCAGCTCAGTCCCGCGTCAACGGCACGAAACGCACAGGCAGCACGTCGGTCGTCGTGATATCCCCGTCAGGCGTCTTCTCGAGCACTTGCAGCGACTGCCCGCGCCCCACAGGCCCGACCGGCACGACGAGTTTGCCGCCGACCTTGAGCTGCTCGATCAGCGGCGGGGGCACCGCATCGGGAGCTGCCGTCACGACGATCGCATCGAACGGCGCATGCTCGGGCCACCCAAGATAACCGTCGCCGATCCGTACCGTGACGTTGTCGTACCCGAGCCGCTCGAGCGTAGCAGCTGCGCCACGGCCCAACGCACCGATGATCTCGATCGTGTAAACATGATCGACGATCTCCGCCAAAACCGCGGCTTGGTACCCGGAACCTGTGCCGACCTCGAGAACTGTCGAGCCGGGGCCGACCTCGGCAAGATCCGTCATGAGCGCGACGATATAGGGTTGTGAAATCGTCTGCCCATCGCCGATCGGCAAGGGCCGGTTGACGTAGGCGAAATCCCGGAACTCGGCTGGAACGAAATCGTGGCGCGGCACGGTACGGATCGCATCCATGACGGCCGCATCGAGACGCGATCTGCCCGTATAGCTGCGCGTCTCGCGAACGTCGCGTTCGATCTCGTCGGCAAGCGCATTGCGCTGGGCTTCAAAGGACATCTGCGCGCACGCGGACACCGCTACCAAGAATGATGGAAGCACGCTGAGAATCGGCTTACACCAGCTTGTTGACACGGCTTCCATGAGAACTCGGCGCAGGTTTCGACGCACATCCTCACGCATGATCCTTCACACTCTCGCAGCGTTCAGATCATTCTACACCGGAGAAAAAACCATGCATCCATCAATAACGCTATGCTGTCGTCGCGTGCGGGCTCCGGCCCTGGCCGTACTCCCTGTCATGAGCGCCGGCTGCGAGTCGGCTGATAGACACTTCGATTACATTCACCTTCCGGGCACCGAGCCGAGCGCCGGCGCCAACATGCCGTTTACCTCGGCGATCAGCGTGAGCTCCGGGAAGATCCTGTTCCTCTCCGGCACGAGCGGCGCACCGGTTCCCCACAGCCATCCTCACGATCCCACGGAGTTCGACGACCTCGACTTCAGTGCCGAGGCTGCCGCCGTGCGAGTCATGGAGCGCATCAAGCGGACCGTGGAAGCTGCCGGCGGGGAGATAACGGATGTCATTCAAGTCACGAACTTCGTCAAGGACGTCCCAACCAACGGCGATACCATCAGGGAGGTCATGAACAGCTACTGGGGTCCGAATCATCGCCCGGCCAGCACGACGATCGAGATCGTGCGCGTTGCCGCAGACCCCCGCTTCGTCTTGGAGGTCGAGGCCGTAGCAGTCATCCCCGACTAGCCGGGAAACGAGCCTGGCATATCTTTCAATGCACTGCTTTCCAGCGGCCGCGCAAAAGCCGATACAGTAAAACACCTGAGCCGATGGTCAAAAGTGCTGCGAGCATCTCCCAGGGATTCACGGTTGCCGCAAGCGTCGCGAATAACAGCGTAAACACCACGAAGACCGCCGGCGCCCACGGATAACCGGGCAGCACCCGGGCAAGACCCGGGTCGCGCCGCACGACGACGAACAGCGCCGCTACCGTCGCGGCCGTGCTCAAACCCAGCGTGAAGCCGAGATAGGACAGCAGTTCCCTCAAGCCCGTTACCCAGACGACAACGGCTGCGAGCAGGCCCTGAGTCACGATCGAAACGATCGGCGTCTCACCTTCGAAGCGCAGTATCGGCGGAAAAAGACCGTCATCAGCCATCTTCGCGTAAACCCTAGGGCCGATCATCATCATGACCGAGACGGACGTAAACAATGCGAGCGCAACGAGAAAGCGCACGGCGATTGCCATGGCTTCACCGCCCACGGCGTGTGCCGTAATCGCAGCAACGTCTTCCTCAAACGCAACGGCATCGTAGGATGGCACGAGCACGAAAATCGCGTTCAATGCGAGATAGATGAGCATTGTCAGCGCGGTACCGAGCACCAGCGCACGCGGCACTCGTTCCCGTGCCGACGGCACCTCACCGGCGATGTAGACGGCTGCGTTGAACCCGGAGTAGCTGAACGATACCCACATCAGGGTCTGCGCAAACGCTGCAACCGAGAACGGCGGCAGCTCGCGCGTTTCGTTTCGAATCTCCGCGAGCCCGGTCCACGAGGACATGCCGGGCTCGAACAAGGCAAAAACGCAAAACCCGGCGATCAAGCTCAGCTTGAGTGCAACGGCCGCGTTCTGGGCCCAAGCGCCTTGCTTGACGTGCAGCGCATGCAACAGCATGGCGCCGGCGATGACCAACGTCGCGACGACCTTTGGCACGAAAGAGCTATCGGCCAGCGGCGCTGCATAGGCTGCGAACGTCAATGCGGCATAGGCGATCGCAGCCGTGAATCCGGCAAGCAGCGAAACCCATCCTGCGACGAAGCCGACAGCCGGGTGGACTGCGCGCGACAGATAGAGATATTCGCCGGCCGAGTCTGGAATCACACGCGCTAGCGCGCCATAGCTCAATGCGCCACAGAGTGCGAGCATGCCGCCGATCAGCCAAGCGGCTAGCACCCTGAAAGGCGATCCGAGATCGCCGAGCGCGAAACCGGAGGTCGTGAATACACCGGCGCCGATCATGCTCGCCACGACGACTGCGGTCAGCGTCCATAGACCGAGCGCGCTGCTCTCTTTCGTCATGTGCTAGAAGGCGCCATTTCGATCAGCCTCGCCCCGGCGCTCTTGCGATAGATGCGCTCTTTGTCCAGCCACGGTGACACGCCGCGTGCCCCGCCGGCAATTGCTCGTGACTTGCTCGCAAGAGCGCTGCGTTTTCGCGAATGTTTGTGCACGCGGCCTGGTTTCCGCCCGACCTCAGCCACGCCATGTGCGGCAAGGTCTGCATTATGTCTAATTGTGCTCTTTCGCTCATTTTTCGCTAGTCGAGCACCGAAAACAGCGTGAAAGTTGCCATCTAAAGCAAATATGCGGCTCCTGCGACCCAACCAGGCCGACCTTCGAGGCTCTAGGACACCGGCACCTCGCCTTGCGCACTTCGCAAGCCCCCAAAGATACTGGCTCACGATCCTAATCTCCTATAGTTACGCCAAATTCGATAACAATAAGAGGCCGGCCCCGCTGGCACGCATACTCACAACCGTCACGCTGAGCTGGCTGCTCGGCACATGCTCTATGCCGCCGTCGTTGCTCGAGCAGATCGTAAGCTCGGGCGAGATTACCGTCGTCACGCGGAACAGCCCAACGAGCTATTACTACGGTATCGATCAGCCGCGCGGCATCGACTACGAGCTCGCCAAGGGCTTTGCCGAGCGTCTCGGCGTCGAGCTCGACCTTTACGTGGCCGACCAGTTTTGGCAGATCTTCCCGGACCTGCAGAGCGGCCGCGCGCACGTGGCGGCCGCGGGCCTGACGATCACCGAGCCGCGCAGGACGATCGTCGAGTTCAGCCCACCGTATCAGTCCGTTGAACAGCAGGTCATCTACCGGCGCGGTACGCAGCGGCCCTATTCCATCGAAGATCTCTACAACGGCCACCTCGAGGTGCTCGCAGGCTCCGCCTACGCCGGTGTATTGGCCCAGGCGCAAGCCAACTATCCGGGTCTCAGGTGGACCGAGAACGCCGAGGTCGGCATCGAAGAGCTCGTTCGCCGCGTCGCAGCCGGAGAAATCCACTATACGATCGTCGATTCGAACCTCTTCGAGCTCTTGCAGCATTCCCACCCGGCGGCACGCGTCGCGTTCAGCCTGAGCCCGAAGATCCCGCTGGCCTGGGCCTTGCCCACAACGACAGACACGTCGCTGCGTGAGGCAGTCGCAGCCTATTTTGCGGAGCTTCAGGCCAACGGTGAGCTCACGGCGCTCATCGATCGCTATCGTATCGACGAACCCGAAGATTTCGACTACGTCGGCTCACGCGCATTCATCCGCCACTTCGATTCACGCCTGCCGAGCTATCGGCCATTCTTCCGCGAAGCCTCGGCACGCACGGGATTCGACTGGCGGCTGCTTGCCGCCATGGCGTACCAGGAATCCCACTGGAACCCCATGGCCGTCTCGCCGACGGGCGTACGCGGCCTGATGATGCTCACACGCACAACGGCCGGTATGGTCGGTGTCGAGGATCGGACAGATCCGCGGCAAAGCATCGACGGTGGCGCGGACTATCTGGCCAACGTCCTCAAGAAGATTCCCGAACGCATTCCCGAGCCCGATCGGACCTGGCTCGCGATTGCCGCGTACAACATCGGCTTCGGCCATCTCGAAGACGCGCGCATCATCACCGAGATTCAGGGGGACGACCCGGACTCCTGGATGGCCGTCAGGCAACGCCTGCCGCTGCTTGGCAACCAGCAGTGGTTCGAGCGCGTCACGAGAGGCTTCGCGCGCGGCGCAGAAGCCGTCGCCTACGTCGACAACATCCGGCGATACTACGAGATATTATCCTGGCTTACGGCAGACGAAATGCCTGGCGAGCGAGAGCCCGCGACGCGCGAAGAAGTCGCTGTTGCCAACGCTGCGGGTTAGCGTCGCTCGGCGAAAAACGATTTCAATAACGCCGAACCCTCGTCTTCGAGAACACCACTCGTGATCTCGATGCGGTGATTCAAGGCGTCGCTGCGCGCCAAGTCGAAAACCGTCCCACACGCGCCAGCTCGCGGATCGGCCGCAGCGTAGACGATTCGTTCGACGCGCGCGTGCACGAGCGCACCTGCACACATTGGGCATGGCTCGAGCGTGACGTACAGCGTCGTGCCCGGCAGGCGGTAGTTTCGAACTTTTTGGGCAGCGTCGCGTAGCACGAGCATCTCGGCATGCGCACTCGGATCATGATTGGCGATCGGTGCATTGCCGGCCTCGGCGAGAATCTGACCGCCAGCATCGACGAGCACGGCGCCGACGGGAACCTCTCCGGTGTCGCGCGCCTGCCGCGCACGCGCGAGCGCGCGCTCCATGAAGTCCCGATCCGTAGGCAGCATCAATTCGACGCGAGCATCGTTATCGCAGCGGTGCCGCTCACTCCCACTCGATCGTCGCGGGCGGCTTGCCGGAAATGTCGTAAGTCACGCGGGAGATTCCGGAGATTTCATTGATGATCCGGCGTGAGACGTGATCGAGCAAATCGTAGGGCAGATGCGCCCAGTGTGCCGTCATGAAATCGACCGTCTCCACAGCTCGAAGGGCAATGACATACTCGTAAGTGCGCCCGTCGCCCATGACGCCGACGGATCGCACCGGTAGAAAGACCGCGAATGCCTGGCTGACCTCGTCGTACAGATCGTACGCGCGCAGTTCACTGATAAAGATGTCGTCAGCGCGGCGCAGAATATCGGCGTACTCCTTTTTGACCTCACCGAGGATCCGCACGCCCAGGCCCGGCCCGGGAAACGGGTGCCGGCCGACGAGCTCTTTCGGCAGACCGAGCTCGACGCCGATCTTGCGTACCTCGTCCTTGAACAGGTCGCGCAACGGCTCGATGAGCTTCAGGCGCATCGTCTCGGGCAGCCCGCCGACATTGTGGTGCGACTTGATGACATGCGCCTTGCCCGTGTCGGCCCCCGCCGATTCGATGACGTCGGGATAGATCGTGCCCTGCGCCAGCCAGGCGATGCCCTCGAGCCGGTTGGCCTCGCGCTCGAAGACGTCGATGAACTTGCCTCCGATGATCTTGCGTTTTTCCTCGGGGTCGGTCACACCCTGCAGAGCGGCAAGAAACTCAGCCTCGGCATCGACTCGGACAACGTTGACGCCGAGATGCTTGGCGAACACGGCCATGACTTGATCGCCTTCGTCGAGCCGCAACAAACCGTTGTCGACAAAAACGCAGATGAGCTGATCCCCGATGGCTTCGTGCAAGAGCGCCGCTACAACCGACGAGTCCACACCGCCCGATAAACCGAGCAGCACTTGTCCGTCACCGACCTCCTCGCGGACCCGGTCGATGTGTTCCTTGATGATGTTGTGCGAGGTCCAATCGCTCGCGCAGCCGCAGATATCGTGGACGAAACGCTCGAGGATCTTCTGACCGTGCTCGGTATGCGTGACCTCGGGGTGAAATTGCAGGCCGTAGTACTGGCGTTTCGGATCGGCCATTCCGGCCAGCGGTGCATTGGCCGACGCGGCAATCGGCACGAAACCGTCTGGGAGGCCGTCGACACGATCGCCATGGCTCATCCATACACTCAAGGGCTTACCTTCGGGCACGAGACCGCCGAGCAATGGGCTGTCGAGGGGGATCTCGACTTCGGCATAGCCGAATTCGCGGTGATCTGCCGGGCGCACCGCACCGCCGAGCTTGGCAGCCAGTGCCTGCATGCCGTAACAGATGCCGAGAATCGGCACGCCGAGCTCGAGCACGGCGTCGGCTACCTCGGGCGAGCTTTCGCCGCCGACAGACTCGGGTCCACCGGACAGAATCACGCCGGTGGCGCCGAACGCCGCGATCGCTTCGGCGGGTAGGTCGTAAGGCCGAATCTCGCTGTAGACACCCGCTTCGCGCACGCGGCGTGCGATGAGCTGCGTGTACTGGCCGCCGTAGTCGAGTATCAGGATTCGGTCGTCGTCAGGCGCGTGTCCGAGGTGAGTCTGCGGGTCCGCGCTCAATGCTCGCTACTCCGCACGGTAGTTCGGCGCTTCCTTCGTGACCGTCACATCGTGGACGTGACTCTCGCGGCGTCCAGCGCCCGTGATACGAACGAAACTCGTTTGTGTGCGCATCTCGGTCATGTTGGTGCAGCCCGTGTAGCCCATCGCCGCGCGTACGCCGCCGATGAGCTGGTGGACGATCGCGTTCAGGCTGCCCTTGTAAGGCACGCGACTTTCGATGCCCTCCGGCACGAGCTTCTCGATCTCTTCGCTCGCGTCCTGGAAGTAACGGTCCGACGACCCGTGGCGCTGCGCCATCGCACCGAGCGAACCCATCCCCCGATAGGATTTGTAAGAGCGGCCTTGGTAAAGCTCGACGTCACCAGGCGACTCCTCTGTGCCGGCGAACAGGCTGCCGATCATCGTGCAGTACGCGCCGGCCGCGATCGCCTTGGCGATGTCGCCGGAGTACCGAATGCCGCCGTCGGCGATGACCGGCACACCGGTCTTCGTCAGTGCCGCGGCAACCTCCGCGACCGCCGTGATCTGCGGTATACCGACACCCGTCACGATACGCGTCGTGCAAATCGTGCCCGGTCCGATGCCGACTTTGACGCCGTCAGCGCCCGCCTCGACCAGCGCAAGTGCCGCTTCGTTGGTCGCGACGTTGCCGGCGACGAGCTGCAAATCCGCGTAGCGCGCCTTGATTTCCTTGACCCGATCAATAACGCCGCGCGAGTGTCCGTGCGCCGTATCGACGACAATCACGTCGACGCCAGCCGCGAGCAACGCATCGACTCGATCCGGCGTGTCAGCCCCGGTACCGACCGCCGCGCCAACACGCAGCGCGCCTAGCGCGTCCTTACAGGCAAGCGGAAAGTCCGTAGCCTTCTGAAAATCTTTGGCCGTGATCATGCCGCGCAACTGGAAACGATCGTCGATGACGAGGACCTTCTCGATGCGGTGCCGGTGCAGCAAGGTCAACACCTCGTCCTCGTCCGCTCCCTCTTTGACGGTCACGAGCCGATCCTTCGGCGTCATGACTGTCGATACCGGCGCCTCGAACTGAGTCTCGAAGCGCAGATCGCGATTCGTCACGATGCCAACGAGCTCACTGCCCTCGACGACGGGCACACCGGAGATATTGTGCGCCCGCGTGAGCTCGATGACGTCGCGAATCGACGTATCGGGCGTCACGGTAATCGGGTTGTTGATGATGCCGCTCTCGAACTTCTTGACGCGGCTGACCTGCAGCGACTGCTCTTCTATCGACATGTTCTTGTGAATGATGCCGATGCCACCCTCCTGCGCGAGCGTGATTGCAAGCCGCGACTCGGTCACGGTATCCATCGCGGCGGAGACAATCGGTATATTGAGTGCGATCTCGCGCGTCAGCGACGTTGCAAGGGCGACTTCGCGGGGCAGGATCTCCGAATAAGCCGGCTGTAACAGGACGTCGTCGAAGGTCAGCGCTTCGTGGATGATCCGCATATTGGGCTCCGCCGCCTCCCGTACCGCGCGCGGGAGTGGAAACGCGCAATTTTACGCGGCTCGGCAGATTTATGCACTGTGCTGCGCCCCGGGCCCGCACCGACTCTCACGTATACTCGCCCGCATGGACCTGTTCGACGATCAACGCGCGCCGGGTGCCGACCAACACGTGTTCTCAGTCGCCGAGCTCAACCGTGAAGCCCGGCTCGCTGTCGAATCGAGCCTGGGCATCGTCTGGGTCGAAGGGGAGATCTCCAATCTTGCCCGGCCGGCTTCCGGGCACATGTACTGGAGCCTGAAGGACGAGCACGCCCAGCTGCGCTGTGCGATGTTCCGCCAGCGGAATCGAAGCTTGGGTTTCGAGCCGCAGAACGGCCAGCAGATTCTTGCCCGCGGCAGGGTCAGCATCTACGAAGCCCGCGGCGAGTTTCAGCTCGTCATCGACCACGCTGAGCCAGCCGGCGAGGGTCTGCTGAGGCGGCGCTTCGAGGCGCTGAAGCAAAAGCTCGCGGCAGAAGGGCTGTTCGACGAAGATCGCAAACAAGCACTGCCCGTGTTGCCGGCGCGAATCGGGGTCGTGACTTCACCGAGCGGCGCGGCGATTCGCGACGTGCTCACGGTCCTGGCTAGGCGATTCCCGGCGACCGCCGTGCTGATCTATCCGACCGCCGTTCAGGGTGATCCGGCCGCCGAAGAGATTGCCCGCACGCTCGAACTCGCGAACCGACGTCGGGACTGCGATCTACTCATTCTCACGCGCGGCGGTGGCTCCCTCGAGGATCTCTGGGCATTCAACGAGGAGATCGTTGCGCGTGCGCTGGCAGCCATCGAGATACCCGTCATCGCCGGCGTCGGTCACGAGATCGATTTCACGATTGCGGACTTCGTTGCCGATCGTCGGGCGCCGACGCCGTCGGGCGCTGCAGAGCTTGCCGTGCCCGACGGCGCCGAGTGGCTGGCGAGAGTCGAGTCCATCGAGCAGCGCCTGCGAGGCAGCACCGAACGCAGCCTAGCGCAGCGTGCCACCTTTGCTCAGACATTGCGTCACCGACTGCATCGGGCCCATCCGGGCGTGCAGCTGCAGCAGGCCGGTCAACGGCTGGATGACCTCGAGGCACGGTTGCGCCGCGAGCTCGTCGCGACCCTGAAGAACCGCGACGCCGAGCTTGCGCGCATCGATGCGGCGTTGCGTAGTGTCGCACCACGCGTCCAGCTCACACGGCTCGCCGAGCGCTGCCAATGGGCGAGCCGGTCATTGGGTCAAGCAATCGTCGCAGCGCTCGCCGTGCAGCGGCGGCGCCTCGAGGCTGCGGGGCGGGCGCTGGACTCGATCAGCCCACTCGCCACGCTCGAGCGCGGCTATGCGATTGCGACACGCGCAAGCGACGGCCGCATCCTGACGGATGCGCAAGACATCGTAGTCGGGGACAAAGTGCGCGTGCGTTTGCGCCGCGGCGGATTCACGGGGACCGTGGGTGCCACCGAGCAATCGCAAGACGAAGCGGGCGAAACGTGAAGCGTTAGACCGAACTCACGACAGAGCTGCGCACGGGCGCAAAGAACTCTGCGATCACAGGCCGGAAGCTGTCCATATTGACCAGGAAGGAATCGTGGCCCTGGATGCAGTCGAGCTCGACATACTCGACTTCGTGGTCAGTTGCCCCGAGCAGCTCCGCGAGCTCCTTCTGCTGATAGACGGGAAACAAGAAATCCGTCGTGACGCCAATGACGAGCACGCGGCGCGCTCGCACCTTAGCGAGCCCGGCCGCAACCGAGGCCCCATGATCGGCGACATCGAAAAGATCGCTCGCGCGCGAGAGATAAAGGTAGCAGTTCGGGTCGAACTGTCCGGTGAACTTGTTGGCCTGATGCTCCAGATAGGACTCGATCTCGAAATCGAGCGCAAACGGGTTGTCGCTCTCATGCTCAGCCGAGATTCGCTCGCGGCCGAATCGGTGCCGCCATTCCTCAGCCGAGCGATAGGTAATCATTCCGAGCTTACGTGCTAAGCGCATGCCGACGATCGGCATCGTGTCTTGCGTGTAGTCGCCCCCCTGCCAGTTCGGATCACGGCGAATCATCTCTCTTTGCAGGGACCGCAGGGCCGTTGCAAACGCCAGCGAGCGAGCACCCGACGAGATAATCACGAGGTTGTCCGTGACGATCGGAAAAAGAATGCCGAACGCGAGTGCCGTCATTCCGCCCATCGACGGGCCGACGACCGCGTGAAGTCGCTCAATCCCCAGATGACGGACGACTTCCCATCCGCCGCGCGCTACGTCTTCGAGTGAAAGCACGGGAAACGCCAGCCGGTACGGCTCGCCGGTCGCTGGATCCAATGAAGCCGGCCCCGTCGAGCCAAAACAGCTGCCGAGGGAATTCACGCAGATCACGAAGAAGCGCCGCGTGTCGAGGGGGCGGCCGGGCCCGAGCATTTCCTCCCACCAACCCGGCGATGGGTCCTCGACGGACGAGGCAGCATGGGCGGATGGCGACAGGCCCGTGAAAATCAGGATCGCGTTGTCGCCCCGCGCATTTAGCTCGCCCCAGGTCTCATAAGCGATCGTCGGCCGGACGAGCGTGCCGCCCCGATACATCGGGAAGTCCTTGTCTATAATCAAAGTCTTGCGCGCGTTGCCCATCGAGCTCGAGCTCCTGCTTCGATGGCGCCCAGTGTAAACCGCCGAGTGCGTGCCTTAGTAACATTTGGTTATGAGAAAATCGCCGCGGCGCGCGCGGGCGTCAGCGCGATGCAAAGTGGGGTCAGGATTATCAGCAGGGCTGCGTCAACGGCCGTGGCGCATGACGCGCTGGCGGCGCTTGAGTTGACGGCGCGTGAGCACGTTGCGCCGGCCGGCGAACGGGTTCTCGCCGGTACGAAACTCGAGCCTGAGCGGCGCTCCCTCGAGGCCGAGAACATCGCGAAACGTGTTTGTCAGATAGCGACGGTAGTGAGCTGGAATACGCTCCGTTCGCCCGCCATGGATCACGATGACCGGGGGGTGGCGCCCACCCTGGTGCGCATAGCGCAATCGCAGCCGCCGGCCCGCGACAACAGGCGGTGGATGCGCCGTGATGGCGCGATCGAGAATTTCATTGAGACGCGGCGTCGGGAATGCTCTCCCAGCCGCACGATACGCGGCCAATGCGGCTTCGAGCAGTGTGTCGATACCGCTACCGTGCAACGCTGAGATGAAATTCACGCGCACAAACGAGACAAACTGTAGCTTCCGCTCGATCTGGGCCTCGACCTCGCGCCGCTGCGTTTGCGGGAGGTGATCCCATTTATTGACACCAATAGTCAACGCGCGGCCACGTTCGACGACGAGCCCGAGCAGGTGCAGATCCTGGTCGGTGACTCCCTCGCGCGCATCGAGAAGCACGACGACGACCCCAGCCTCTTCGATCGCCCTGAGGCTCTGCACCACGCTGAATTTCTCAACCGTTTCACTGACTTTGGCGCGACGGCGGATCCCGGCCGTATCGATGAGCACGAAGCGCTCCCCGGCACGCTCGCACGGAACGTGCACGCTGTCTCGCGTCGTCCCTGGGGCAGCAGACGTGACCATACGCTCCGCGCCGATTAGACGGTTGATGAGCGTCGACTTGCCGACGTTCGGTCGCCCGACGACGGCAACGCCCGGACCGGCATCCTCACCGAGCTCGGGAGGTTGATCGATTGACTTAGGCAAAGCCTCGAGTACGGCGCCGGTGAGTACGTTGAGACGCCGGCCGTGCAGCGCGGCGATACTGACGGGCGCGCCGAGCCCGAGCGCGTGAAACTCAGCCTCGGCAATCTCCGGTGCAACACCCTCGGCCTTGTTCACGGCGACGATGACGGGCTTGTCAGCGCCGCGCAGTTCCTCGGCTATACGCGAGTCGTCACCCGTGAGTCCATCGGCATGATCCACGACAAATACGATAACGTCGGTCTCGGCGATTGCCAGCTCCGTCTGGCGCTCGGCAAGCTGCCCGAGCTCGGTCTCATCCCCGCCGAGACCCCCGGTATCCACGACGAGAAACCGCTGGCCCGCGGCCTCGGCAAAACCGTAGCGCCGGTCTCGTGTTAGCCCAGGGAAATCCGCGACGAGCGCATCACGTGAACGGGTCAGCTGATTGAAAAGCGTAGATTTACCGACATTTGGCCGACCGACGAGCGCAACTGCGGGGAGCATAATGCACCCTAGGCATCTGCCTAGCTATCTTCCTCGGCGATAGTGAAAGCAGCAAGGGTTCCATCTTCACCTTGCGCGTAGAGCATCGCTCCGACCACAAGCGGTGCCGATGTGATCCGCCGCGAGCCAACGCGTTCGCGTGCGAGGAAGCTGCCGTCCTGCGCGTCCAGCCAGTGTAGATACCCTTCGAGGTCGCCGACGACGACCGTGCCTCGGTAAAACGTTGGCCGTGAGATGTCCCGTAGTCGCAGCTCGGGCTGGGTCCAGCGTCGCGTGCCGCTTTGGCGATCGAGCGCGACAACCTGACTGAGGTCATCGGCGACGTAAACGTCGGCAAAGCCGGCGCCGAGCCCTGCGTAGCTCGACATTTCTTGCTGCCATATCAGCAACCCCGTCTCCAGCCCGACCGCAACGGCCCGGCCGTTGTAGCCGACGGCGTAGACGTCGTTGCCGACGATCGCCAAGCCCGCGCTGATATCGACGATACGATCGAGTTCCGTGCGCCCGGCGGGGGCAGTCAGTGGCGCCTCCCAGCGGGTCTCACCCGTAGCGACTTCATAAGCGCCGAGCCGCCCGTTGTCGAATCCGGCTACGACGGTCGTCCCCGAGATCACTGGCGCGGTATTGCCACGCACGGTCAGTGCCGGCACAGCGTGCTCAACGGTCCAGCGTAAGCGGCCGTCGAGCACCGAGTATCCGCGCAAACGCCCGTCGACCGTACTTAGAACGACGACATCACCGCCGATGGCCGGCGATGCAAGCACCTCACCGCCAACCTGCAGGCGCCAACGCTCCTCACCGGTTTCAGCGTCCAACGTGATCAGATCACCGTCGTTCGTGCCGAAAGCCAGCACACCACCGCCGAAGCCCGGTCCCGCCGCGAGCGGCAGCTGCGTGCGGGTCGCCCAAAGACGCCGGCCTGTCTCGGCATCGAATGCCGCGGCCTGACCGTCATGTGCGCCCGCGTAAATTCGCGTGCCGTCCGTCGCAGGCGCAAGCGCCAGACGCAAGGCGTCGGCCGCGCCGCCGACGCGGGCACTCCAAACGCGGTCGATTTCTAGGCGAGGCTCGAACTCGACGAGCTCGGCCGGCGGCTCGATCGGATCCTCGCCTCCGCCGCCAAACATTCCGCAACCTGACGCGGTTGCGAGAAAGGCTGCGAGGCAAAGCGCAAGACGTAGCCTCACGCACCCTCCCCCGCGCCTGGCTCGACAGCAGGCTCGGCCTCGGGCTGCGGTAGCGCATCCGCGATCGCAGCGACGGGAAGATCGTCGATCTTCATCTGCAGTACATTGCGATCGAGGACCTCGGTGAACTCGGCGTTGTACGCTTCCATGTAGGCAGTCCGCGCGCGGTCGACTTCACCCTGAGCCAGATACACATCGCCGCGCAACTCGCTGAAGCGCCCAGAGAAGCGACTCGGCTCCAAGTCCTCTAATAGCGTCAACACCTCATCGTAGCGCTCCATGTGCAGTAACAGTCGCGCAAGCCGCTGACGAACGACGAGCGCAAGCTCTGCATCGTCGGTATCCTCGAGCACGAAGCGCAGCTCATCAACGGCGGCCTCAGGCTGCTGCTGGTCGAGTCGTAGTGAGGCCATCAACAAGGCGGCCTGATCCGCGTATGGGCTCGAGGCATACTCAGCCCGGATCTCGGCCAACAGCTCCGTCGCCCGCACGTCAGCGCGATCCGCTACGGCAGCGAAGAGCTCATCGTAGAGAGCCGACGCGATCTCCACGCGCTGCTGCTGGTAGCTCTGGTAGCGTGTCCAGCCGAACAACAGCGCGCCGCCGAGCACGGCGCCGCCGATGAGGTACCAACCGTACTCCTTCCACCAGTCGCGGATCTGCTCCAATTGCTCTTTTTCGGAAAGAAATTCGTCCACACGAGCCTCCCGGCTATCTTCCGGCCGCCTATCTTAAGCTTATTGTGTCGCTTCGCGGAGCAACGCCGCGGCGAGCTCCTCGAATTTCACGATCGTCTGCGGTGCGTCGCTGCGTAGCGGCTTGACGCTCACGCAGCCCGAGCTGAGCTCGTCCTCGCCGATGATCAGTGCGAGCCTCGCACCGCTGCGGTCTGCGCGGCGCAGCTGCGCCTTGAAGCCGCCGGCCGTACAGTCCATCGCGAGCCTGAGTGCTGGCAGATCCGTGCGCAGCGTCTCGGCTACCGCAAATGCCCGACGTCGCGCCTCATCACCCGCCGTGACGAGATAGGCGTCGGGGAGCTGCTCGGGAATCTCGGCGCCTTCGGCGTCCAATAGCTCCACGACTCGCTCAAAGCCCAGAGCCCAACCGCTCGCCGGCGTGTCACGGCCGCCCAGCTGGGCAATCAAGCCATCGTAACGCCCACCGGAGCAAATCGCCCCCTGCGCACCTAGACGGTCGGTCACCCACTCGAAGACGGTGCGAGTGTAATAGTCGAGACCCCGCACGAGCCGTGGATTGAGCACGAATTCAATCCCGACGTCGTCGAGTAGCTGCTTGACCTGCTCGAAATGCGCCTGCGACTCCACGTCGAGGAAATCAGCTAGCAATGGTGCGCCGGCGATTATCTCGGCAAGCTCCGGATTCTTGCTGTCGAGGATGCGCAGCGGATTCGTCTCCAGCCGCCGGAGACTATCGGCGTCCAAAACGTCCCGATGTGCGCAGAGATAACTGACGAGCGCCTCTCGATACCGGGCACGGGATTGCGGCGTGCCGAGCGAGTTGAGCTCGAGTGCCGGGCTCTCGAGCCCGAGCGCACGCCAGAGCCGCGCGGAGATTGCAATGAGCTCGGCGTCGATCTCGGGCCCCGCGAAACCGACGGCCTCTACGCTGAGCTGATGAAATTGTCGGTATCGTGCCTTCTGCGGTTTTTCGTGGCGAAACATCGGACCGCTGCACCACATTCGCTGTTGCTGATTGTGAAACAGGCCGTGACTCAAACCCGCCCGGACCATGCCCGCCGTCGCCTCCGGTCGCAGCGTTAGGCTATCGCCGTTGCGGTCCTCGAACGTGTACATTTCCTTCTCGACGATGTCGGTCGCCTCACCGATCGATCGTTTGAAAAGCTCGGTACGCTCTACGGCCGGCGTGCGAATCCGCGTGTAGCCATAACCATCCAGCAGGTCACTCGCGCTCGATTCCACGAAGGCCCACGCGGCCGCGTCGCCGGGAAGCACGTCGTTCATGCCGCGTACCGGCTGGATGAGCTCCGCCATGGATTCAGACCCCCGAGTCGGCGATGACGAAGCGCGCAAGGTTGCCCTGGCGGCTGCCAGCCGGCACGGGGTAGCTTTCGCCGTTGACGGTCAGCTCTACGCCGCTCGCGTTACCGAAAAATATCGAGATCGGCAGTCGCGCGCCGAAGCGGGAACGAGCACCGGCGCTACCGAGACCATAAAAGAGCCTCTCACCACGAGCGTCGGAAATCTCCGTCCAGCAGTCCTCCAGAAAACCAACTTCGACCTGCACGGTGACGCCGGGCGCGGGGTCCTCGGGCACGGCTGCTGCCGGCCCGACCGCGGTTTGCTCGACCGTGGGGCCGACGAGATCCGGATCGATCTCGGGCTCCGCGACGACCCCGGGCGTGAGCACCATGGCCGGTGCAACAGCGTCCTCCACGGATGTCTCGATAGGCGGCTCCGATAGCAGCGCCCCGGCACTTTCGACGGGCACAGGCTCGGCCGAGGGACGCGACAGCCACCAGGCGACGAGGCCACCGATCAACAGCACCAGCACGACACCTGCCGCAATCCAGTGACGAATCTGATCCTCATCACGCAGGCGAATCGGCCTGATTTGCATGACGGGTACTTCACCTACGTCGACCTGGCGGTAGTATTGGGCGAGCAGGTCGCCCTCATCCAGGCCGAGCAACCCACCGTACTGCTTGAGATAGCCCTTGGTAAAAACCGGCGCCGGGAACTCATCCAAACGGTCTTCCTCGAGCGCGGTGAGGAATTTGAGCTCGATGCGCAATTCGGCAGCGATCTGCGTAAGCGTTAGAGGGTGTGCCTCGCGCGCTGCCCGAAGACGTTGGCCGATGCTTAGCTCATCGTCCGAGGTCTCGGACGATGCAGGTTGGAGATCATCTCGACTCATTGATCTCTAGCGCCTCGAGCCGCGCCACTTCTGCCGAGTTCGGAAAGCCGCTTCTGAGCTGCTCCGCACATCGCTGCGCGGCGGCATCCGCGCCGAGCCGCCGCTCGACCTGCACGCAGATCAGCAAGACGGCCGGGTTGCTCGCGGTCGACGCAAGATAGCGTTGCGTGAACGCTCGTGAGGACAGGTAGTCCTCAGTCCGAAAAGTCAGATCGGCCATGTGGTACAGCGCATCGGCGGCGACCGCGTCGCGTTCGAGCGCCTCACGAAAGTAACGCTCGGCATCCGCGAGATCACCGGCCGTGCGTGCGCAGACGCCCGCATTCGTGAGCGCAACGGCGGGCGTCCCGTAGCTGCTGCTATCGGCAGCTCGGCGGAAAAACCGCTCGGCCTCCTGCCAGCGATCGGCGCGGCAGAGAAACACCGCGTAGCTATTCGCCGCAGACCCGTCGTTAGGCGCGAGCTGGGTCGCACGCGCGTAGTGCTCTTCAGCCGCCTCGGGCTCGTCGAGCTGCTCGTAGACGAGCGCGATCGAACTGTGCGCAGACGCGAGCCGCGGGTTGAACTCGAGCGCCTCCCGCAGGCTACTCAACGCGAGATCCGGCCGCCCCTGGCGCATATAGGCGACGCCGAGGTCGAGATTGCGCAAAGCCGCTTGCTCGGGTTGCACGGGGTTGACCGAGGGCGTCGTCGTGACGCAGCCCTGAATGAGACTCAGAGCGAGAAGGACAACACTGATTCGCATGGCTAGGCCCATCAATTTGTGACTCTCGTTAGTTTAGCGCCTAAACGCGACAGCGTACGGTCCTTGACCTGCCCGGCGAGCTGGCCGCAGGCCGCAGCGATATCGTCTCCCCGGGTCTTACGTATCGTGGCGAAGACGCCGGCCGCCCTCAATGCGTTACAGAATTCATCGATCTTCGCGCTCGATGAGCACTCGTAGCGCGTC
>Ga0224512_10000404_pt1 | contig 46093 bp, 37 predicted proteins | sample SF_May12_sed_USG_4_FD_169103 | JGI IMG/M metagenome (GOLD analysis project Ga0224512, IMG submission 169103) | Sediment microbial communities from San Francisco Bay, California, United States - SF_May12_sed_USGS_13 | ecosystem: Environmental > Aquatic > Marine > Sediment | place: USA... | reverse complement strand
TGGAGTCCGTCGGGTAAACGATGAGGCCATCATTACGCACGATCTCGACCGCCCGATGGATCAGGCGCAGCTGCGGATTGTCCGGATGGATCTGGAAGAACTGGCTCATAAGTGGAAATAAGTGAAGCGCGCACGCCTCGAAATCCTGTAGATTTGTTTAATCCTGTAATTTACCGCACGACTGCATGGATGCAAGAGGTAGAGCAACGTCGGGAACAGTTGCCGAGAGGCGCAGAGGACGCAGAGAAAATCCTTTACAGAATCTCACCGCAAAGGCGCAGAGGACGCAAAGTAAACCATCAATTGAAACAACCCTGGACCAGCATCTGGAAACCAAGCCTCATATTAATTCAGGGAATGGAATTAAACCAATGAAATTAGCCAGAAGATTGTTTCACTGCATGCGCAATCACGCGACACACGACGAACGACTGTCGGTTTGTCATTCATCGGACCGGGGTTTTAACAATCAGTATTCTTTGCGTCCTTTGCGCCTTTGCGGTGAAGGTTTTCTCTGCGTCCTCTGCGTCTCTGCGGTGATATATTGTAATTGATTATCTCTGTGTCCTCCGCGTCTCCGCGGTGAATAATCTGATAGCAAACTAATGTAACGGCCAGGCCTCACTGTCCCAGATGGGACGGCAGCCGGCCGGCAGCTCCGCCAGTTGTCCGAGCCGCACCCAGGGATTCTCGGGGCCGTGGTAATCCGATCCCCGTGAGGCCAGCAGGCCCTCCCGGCGCGCACACATGGCCATGGTGTTGATGTTGTCGCGGGTATGACTGCCCGACACCACTTCGATTCCGGCGCCACCCAGCTCCCTGAAATCGCCCATCAGGCGACGCAGCTTGGTGGCCGTCAGCCGGTAACGTGCCGGGTGCGCGATCACCGCCAGACCTCCTGCCCTGTGGATCCAGTCGAGTGCATCCTCCAGGCTGGCCCATTGCCCGGGCACGTAACCGGGCTTGCCGACCACCAGGTAACGCTTGAATACCTCGCGTACCGAGGCAGCGAATCCAGCGGCTACCAGGTGGTGGGCAAAGTGGGTGCGGCTGACGATGCGTCCCTGTGCCAGGGCACAGGCACCCTCGTAGGCGCCCCCGATACCGGACTTCTCCAGCCGCCGGGCAATCTCCTCGGCCCGCCAGTCGCGGAACTCGCGCAGACCCAGCAAACCGTCCTGCAAGATGCTGCAATCTCGATTGATGCTGAGGCCGAGAATATGCACGGTCAGTGACTGCCAGCTGACCGAGATCTCGACGCCCGCTACCAGCTGCAGGCCGAGGCGGTCGGCCACCACGCCGGCCTCACCGATACCGTCGGTGGTGTCGTGGTCGGTCAGCGCCAGCACGTTCACGCCAGCCGCGTGCGCGGCCTGTACCAGCCCGGTAGGCGACAAGGTGCCGTCCGATGCAGTCGAGTGACTGTGAAGGTCGTAGTGCAGGGTCATGCCTGGCATTCTACAGGACAGTCGCCGACGCTGCCGTCTATACACGCACACGTTGCAGGGTTGTGGTGTCGCGCGGACCTGTCCAAACCGGTACCATAGCGCTGCTCAAATTGTGTAACCCGCATGCAGATACCTACAGGCAATCTTGACGCTATCCGTGACGGCATCCGCGCCGTACTCGACCCGCTGACGCCGGCGGCGGATACCAGACCGGCCGCGGACGGCGCTGCCGGCGACCTGGTGCTGTTGGCCCGGGCCTTCGACCAGCTCATGGATGTCATGGAGCGCATCGAGGCCGACAGCCGGGTTGAAGGCGGCACCCATACGCCGCATTCGAGCACTGCCGGGGATATCTCCGAGTTGGGTGAATACGCACTCAAGCTGCTCGACAACCTGGCCGCGCATCTAAACGAAGCGGCGGCCAGGGAACACAACGCCGGCCTCGCAGCCAATTTTGCCGTGTGGATTGCCCGTCACGGTGGCCAGATCGATACCCTGGCACCCGTGGCAGACGCCCTCGCGCTGCTGGCCAACCGCCTGACCGATCCGCGCGACCTCGAGGCACTCAACGCCATCATGGCCGAGATCAGTAACGCGGTCTCACCCGTAATCCGCGAGGACCTGGAAAGGATCAACCCCGGTCGACCCTGGCGGGTGCTGCTGCTCAATCGCAGCATCGTCGCCACCCGCAGCCATAACACGGCCGTCATGGAAGAGGCCTTTGCCTTCCTGACGCACTATCTGCCCGAGGACGCCGCGCGCTTCTTCACCGAGGGCATGCAGCAGATGGACGCACTGGACTACCCGGCCCAGGTGCGCAAGGTCATGGAAAAATACCACCGCCTGTGGACGCTCAATCGTTCACTGCACTGAACGACCGGCTAGCGGGGATAGGCGCGAATAAAGTGGCACAGCCGGTTCCGGTGCGACGCACAAACGACTATCATTCAATTCCTTTTATCATCAGCAGACATTGATTAGCGAACCCGGCGGCCATTGACCATGAAGTTTCTGTTCGATCTTTTCCCGATCATCCTGTTCTTCCTGACGTACAAGCTGTACGACATCTATGTCGCCACGGCCGTCGCCATCGCCGCCGCCTTCGTGCAGACCGGCCTGTACTGGCTGAAGCACCGCAAGTTCGAGAACATGCACCTGGTGACGCTTGCGATACTGATCGTATTCGGCGGACTGACCCTGGTACTCAGGGACCCGATTTTCATCAAGTGGAAGCCTACCGTGGTGAACTGGCTGTTCGGCGCCGTGTTTCTCGGCAGCCGCTTTATCGGCAAGCGCACCCTGGTGGAACGCATGATGAGTCACGCCATCACCGTACCCGGGCCAGTATGGGTAAAACTCAACTGGGCGTGGGTCGCATTCTTCATGGGCATGGGCGTGCTCAACCTCTACGTTGCCTATAACTACAGCGAAGATACCTGGGTGAACTTCAAGCTGTTCGGCATGATGGGGCTGACCATCGCCTTTGTCTTTATCCAGGCCTTCTTCCTCAGCCGTTACATGACGCCTGAGGAGGGAAATGAGTAACAGGAAGCCACTATGCTCTATGCCATCATTAGCCAGGACCGGCCCAACAGCCTGGATGACCGGCTGCAGGCGCGCTCCGATCATTTGGCCCGCCTTGAAACGTTGAAAAAAGACGGCCGGCTTGTGCTGGCTGGCCCGCATCCCGCCATCGACAGCCCCGACCCGGGTCCCGCCGGTTTCAGCGGCAGCCTGGTGGTTGCCGAGTTCAACAGCCTGGAGGATGCCCGGGCCTGGGCCGAAGCCGATCCCTACGTCGCCGGCGGCGTCTATGAGCGCGTCACCGTCAAACCCTTCAAGCAGGTACTGCCCTGATGTCCGCAGACCGTAGCGCCATGATCCGGACGCGCCTTGAGGATGCCCTGGATCCGGAGTATCTGGAAATAATCGACGAGAGCGCCAGGCATGCAGGCCATGCGGGCGCTGCCAGTGGTGGCGGCCACTTCATCGTGCACATCGTATCAACAGCATTTGCGGGGAAGAACCTGATTCAGCGCCATCGCCTGGTCTATGACGCCGTCGACGATATCATGCACACTGAAATCCACGCACTCAGCATCCAGGCGAAATCGCCGGATGAATCTTAATCCACTAACCCGAAGGTCACTAAACGATGAACAAATGCCTCCAGATACTACTGACCGTATCCCTGCTTGCACTCAACGGCTGTGATCAGCTGCAGACACCCCGTGATGCGGGCACCACACCGGCCAAGCAGGCCGTTGCCGGCACCGCCAGCACGACCCCAGCGGGTGCTGTCGTCGCAACGGTCAACGGCACGGTGATCACCCAGTCGGTTGTCGATGTGTACACCACCCAGCGCAAGGCCCGGCAACCCGCCAGTGATGCGGGTGACAGGAACGCCATTATCGAGGAACTCGTCAACCTGGAACTGATGCGCCAGGAGGGCCTCGACAAGGGCCTCGACAGCCAGCCCGAGATCATCGCCACCCTCGACCAGCAGCAGCGCACCATCCTTGCGGGAGCGGCCATCAACAACTTCATACAGAACAACCCGGTCAGCGATGAACAGCTCAGGCAGCTGTATGACACCCAGATCGGCGTGCCCTCGACGGAATACAATGCCCGCCATATCCTGGTCGAAACAAAAGAAGCCGCGGAGCAGGTCATCGGCCTGCTGGACAGCGGCAGTGATTTCGCCGAACTGGCCAAGGAAAAATCAACCGGGCCGACCGGCAAGAACGGCGGCAGCCTGGGGTGGTTCTCGAGCCAACAGATGGTGGCGCCGTTCTCCGCGGCCGTCGCGACAATGGAAAAAGGCAGCTACAGCAAGGAACCGGTCCAGACCCAGTTCGGCTGGCATGTCATCCTGCTGGAAGACAGTCGGGAAAGCACCCCGCCGCCCTTCGAGGACGTCAAGGACCGCTTGAAGATGGCGGTGACCAATCAGCAGCTGCAGCAACACATCCAGCAGGTCAGGGAATCCGCAGAGATCGAGATTCCCGCCGAGTGATATCAACCGGATGACCGGAGCTGTCTCCGGTCATCCGCTGTTCCGGTGACGCCGGGAAGTTCAGTGCAGCCGCTTGTGTGCGGGATGATGATCCGTGGGCTTGTCCTTCGCGAGACCCTTCACCGGTGCATCCGCCTGCAGCCTCTGGTTGGTCTCCGGCAGGTGCCAGTAATGCACCCGAATCTGCCCCTGCGGGGTGTAGATCACGCTCAGGCAGGCATCACGCGCCGCTGAAACGGCCTCGCAGACACACTCCCCCTCCTCGCCCTTGCTCTGCCGCAGGCCGGGAATGCGCTCCAGCTCCCGGCTGATGAGGCCCATCGTCTGGTCATCGCCCGGCACCAGGAAGGCGTACTTGATATAGCGCCCATGCTTCAGCCAGTCGCTGTCCTGTCCACTGACCGGGTTTTCCTCCACCTGGATACAGACTTGTTCCTGGTGGGAGACCGACTGCTTCAGGGCCTTGAGGATGACCGCCAGCGTCATCTCGAGGGCATCGGCATCGGCTACCGTCCAGGCCGCGTCCGTGCTGTCGTGCAACGCGGTCAGGCGCGCATGGAAGGCGTGCATGTCAGCCGCCAGGTAATGCATGACGGCGGAGAAACTTTCCATGACGTTATCGAATTTGGTGAGCGGACCCTCGAAACGCAGCACGGTCGATGGCTGCCGGTCGCTGCGGCTAGCGGTCAGCGGTTCCGGCCCGGCCAGCGCCGAATCCTCGGCGTGATCTTCGAGATCGATGTTGCCGGCGATATGGACTGGCCGTTGTAGCGTGCTGGCCAGCGCCGTCCAGAAGCCGGTCAATCCCGCCGCATTTCGTTCGCTGCCAACCCCGGCGTCACTGTCGAGCGCTTCGGCAAGCTTCACTACCTGGGCGGCGGCATCGGCGTCCGGAAAAATCGAGGTGAACGCCTGGCGCAGGCCCTGGGCCGAGACCACATGTTTGTCGCTGGCCACACTGCCCAGCAAGCGGACCTCGTAGCCCAACCAGGTCCTGACCTGCTCGGCAAAGCGGGCATGAATCTCCTGCACCGGAGTCGTTTCACGCGTCTTGTTGATCACCAGCGCGACCCGGTTATCGAAGCCGTTGAGTTGCAGCACCTTCAGCAGGGCAAAGGCCTCGGTCTGCGAACGCAGTTCCGGTGTGATCACGAGCACGACCAGGGGTGACTCCAGGCAGCAGGCGACCACGGCCCGCGCTGAAAACCCCGAGGTATCGATCAACAGGTCATTGTAGGCCGCCCGGGCCTCATGGGCGGCCACCACCGGGGCCAGTTCGGTCTCGGACAGCTCGTGCCAGCCGGACACTGGCAGTTGTGATGAAATGAGGTCGACACCCTGGTAACCGCGGCAGCTCACCGCTCCCGCGCCGGACTGGCCGTTCTGATCCGGGTGGCGCGCCAGGCGCAGCAACTGGGTAACCGCCAGGCGGCCCCCTTCATCGTGATAGAGGCCCACGAGATTCCCCTTGCGGACCAGTTCGAGTGCCAGATTGAGGGCCAGGTGGGTCTTGCCGACCCCGTCCAGCCCGCTGGTGATGGTGATGATTCTTGTCATGCCGATAGGCGAGTCAGTGTATCCGCTAGATGGCCCGGCGCGTCAGCGCGCCTGTTCATCGATGAGCTGGCGCTGGCGCTGGCTGCCATCCATGAGTACGCCTTCAACGTCGCGGGCCTTGTCGATCATGTCTGTCTGTGTCTTCCAGACATGGTTGCCCTGCAGGCCGGCATCGTCACCGGTATCGGTACACGCCGCCAGTACGATTACGGCACAGAATAGTATCGCCTTAAACATCGTCTTCTCCCCGTCGATCTACAGACCATGCAGGACCTCGCGTCCCTCATGCAACCACACAGCGATTCCGGTTTTGTCCATGGGTTCGCCGATGTAATAACCCTGGTAACTGTCACACCCCATTTCCCTCAGTCTCTCGTAAACCTGGCGGCTCTCCACCCCCTCGGCGGTGACGCTCAGTCCGAGGTTGTGCGCCAGGTCGATGGTGGCGTGAACAATGGAGGCGTTGTCTTCATCCGTGTCCATGTCGCTGACGAAGGACTTGTCCACCTTAAGCGTGTCGACCGGCAGGCGCTTGAGGTAGACCAGCGATGAATACCCGGTCCCGAAGTCATCGATCGACAGTTCAAAGCCCCTGCCGCTGAGTTGCTCCAGTATCTCGATCACCTGTTCTGGATCCATCATCACCTCGGTCTCGGTGATCTCGAGCAGCAGCGACCGGGGTCCCAGCCGGTGCCGCGCGAGCGCCGCCCCGATCAGGTCCGCGAGGTTGTAGTCATGCAGGATGTGCATTGACAGGTTGATGCCGACACGCAGGCCCGGGCTGGACTGCTGTAACGACACCAGTTCCGTACAGGCCGTATCGATGATCCACTCCGTTAGCTGGCGAATCAACCCGCTCTGCTCCGCCACCCGAATGAAGTCGTCCGGCAACAGCAGGCGGCCGTCGGGCCGGCGCCAGCGCACCAGCGCCTCCAGATAACTGATCTTGCCGGTCTTGATATCAAGCACCGGCTGGTAGACGAGGAACAGGTCATTGCCTTCAAGGTCATGGCTCAGTGCCCCGTCCAGGGTCATCCTGGCCGCCTTGATCTCCGCGACGATGTTCGGGTCGAAGACGGCGCAGCCGGGCTGGCGCTTCTTCGCGGTATACATCGCGTAGTCGGCATTGCGCAGCAGGGTTTCGACGTCTTCGCCATGGTCCGGCATCAGCGCGATACCGATGGAGACCGAGGCCGACAGCTTATGGCCCTCCACCTCGAAATCGGCCCCCATGGACTGGATGATCTTTTCGGCGACCTGCAGGGCCTGTTCGCTGTCGGTGTCGGGAAGAATCACCGTGAATTCGTCGCCACCGAGGCGCGCCAGTGTGTCGGACTCGCGCAGCACATCCGCCATGCGGCCGACCACCTGCTTCAGCAGCAGATCACCGGTGTGATGCCCGAGCAGGTCGTTGACGTACTTGAAGCGGACCAGGTCGACCAGCAGGATCGCCGTCATTGACGGGGCCCGGCGCTGCTCGACAATCAGCTGCTTCAGGCGGTCTTCCAGCAGGGCCCGGTTGTAGGTGCCGGTCAGGGGGTCGCGGATGGCCATGTCCTGCAAGGTCTCGTAGAGCTCGCCCAGGGCGTGGAAACTGGCCGGGGCATTGCCGGCAGCTCCCGTCCCCGCCCCGGCATCCTGCCCCCCTTTGACCAGACGGCCCCGGCTCAGCTGGGAGCTGAGTTCCCGGAGCGGCATGAATACGGAATAGCGCACGAACCACAGGGCGATAGCTACGGCCAGCAGGGTGATGGCAATCACCACCACGATCAGGCGCTTGTTGGTCTGGCCGAGCCGGAACAGCAGCGCCTCCACGCTGCCTGCGGCCTCGACCCTGAGTAGCGCGGTGCCATCGCCGGCAGCCAGGGTGTAGGCCGAGACCACAGCATTGCCGGAGACGGCCTCATTCCACCCGGGGGAGACATGCAGTGCATCACCCGTGGGTGACACCAGCCGGACCGGCAGCGCCAGCGTACCCTCCATGGCGGCCAGCGCCGGCACGGGATCGGAGACCACCTGCAGGTGGCCCGACACCGCCGTCGCCGCGACTGGCAGGATCACGGCCTGGTAGGTGTGGTCACCGGATCGGCATAACCCCGCGGCACGCCCGGACGGCCGCTTATCCGCGCGCGCCCTGTGAACAAGTTCGGGGCAGATCACCCCGGCAGCTCCGGACGAGCGGGATGCCGATCCCAGCAGCCCGGTATCGCGATTGTAGACAGTCAGCCCGACGATGTCCGTCAGCGCCGCGCGGCGAAGCTGCTGCTCCAGTTCGGCCGACATCCGGGCGCTGTCCGGGGAGTCGAGGGCTGCCTGGAATTCCCCGTCGGCGATGAGCTGTTCACCGAAACGGAGCGCCCCCGCCTCCAGCCCGGCCACCACGTCCTGCACCTTGAGCTCGAGCAGCCGCGCCGTGTGCTCGCGCTTGAAATCGAAGCTCAGGTCACGGTAAACCCGCGTGGTGACGATGGTGGTGGCGGCCGCGATAATGCCCAGCAGGATGATGCTGATCACCAGGCCGGACAGCAGATTGAGTTTGAAACGTTTCATCGTCCCCCGTGCCAGGGTGGTTATTTTTTGACCATCTTAGCACGGCAAACGCCCGCGCCGCGGCTGTTTCAGGGCCGCGTGGCCACGTAAAAATGCTTACTTCAGCAGCTCCAGGCAGGCCGCCTCGTCGAGGATCTCGATACCCAGTGCCTGCGCCTTGTCGAGTTTCGAACCCGGGTTATCGCCAACCACGAGGTAATCGGTTTTTCCGGAAACGCTGCTACTGACTTTGGCGCCCAGCGCCTGCAAGCTTGTCTTAAGTTCATTACGCGGCATCGAGAGCGTACCGGTCAGCACGAAGGTCTTGCCAGCCAGTGGCTGTTGCCGGGGCTTTTCTACCGGACCCCAGTGCACCCCTGCCCGCCTGAGCCGGGCAATGACTTCCCGGTTGTGCGATTCACTGAAAAACTCGACGATGTAGTTTGCAACAACGGGGCCGACGTCATGCACAGTCTCCAGCGCCTCGATGTCTGCCTCCATCAGGGCATCCAGTTCACCAAACTCACGCGCCAGAGTCCGGGCCGTTGCATCACCGACTTCGCGGATACCAAGTGCATAGATGAAACGTTCAAGCGTGGTTGCCTTGCTATTGTTCAGCGCATTGACAAGATTATTTGCCGATTTCTCGGCCATACGCTCGAGACCGGCAACAGCTGCGAGCGACAGGCGGTAAAGATCACTGACATCATTGATCAGCCCCTTGTCCACCAGTTGATCCACCAGCTTGTCACCCAGCCCCTCGATATCCATGGCACCTCGTGAGGCAAAGTGCTTAATGGCCTGCTTGCGCTGCGCCGGGCAGAACAGCCCACCCGTGCAGCGCACCACGGCCTCGTCTTCGGCACGAGCAACATGCGAACCACATACCGGGCAAACAGGGTATTCCTTCAGGATATCGAACCGGCGGGCACCCTTCCTGCGCTTGTCTTTCAGCACCCGCACCACCTCGGGTATCACGTCACCAGCCCGGCGCACGATCACGGCATCGCCCGGTCGCACATCCTTGCGGTCAATCTCGTCCTGGTTATGCAGGGTCGCATTGGTCACGGTCACTCCACCGACGAACACCGGCTCCAGCCGTGCCACCGGGGTCAGGGCACCGGTGCGTCCCACCTGCACGTCGATACCGAGCACCCGGGTCTGTTCCTCCTGGGCCGGGAACTTGCGCGCGATCGCCCAGCGCGGCGCACGCGCAACGAAGCCCAGCGCTTCCTGCTGGTCGAGCCGGTCCACCTTGAAGACCACGCCGTCGATATCGAAGGGCAGCGTCGCGCGCGCTGCTTCCAGCTTGCGGTAATAGTCCTTGCAGCCCGCCAGGCCGTGCACCCGCTCGACACCGCCATAGACCCGCAGGCGCCAGTCGCGCAGTCGCGCCAGGATATCGCTGTGCCGGTCCGGCAGTTCGCCGCCCTCGACCTGGCCGACCCCGTAGCAGTAGATCTCCAGCGGCCGCGCTGCCGTGATCTTCGGATCCAGCTGGCGCAGGCTCCCGGCCGCTGCATTGCGCGGGTTGACAAAGGGTTTCTGGTGTTTCTCGAGTGCCTGCCGGTTGAGCCGCTCAAAGCCCTTGTGCGACAGGTAGATCTCGCCGCGCACCTCGAGCACCGGGGGTATGCCCCGGCCCTCTAGCCGCAGTGGCACACCGGTCACGGTGCGCACGTTAGCGGTGATGTCCTCGCCGGTCACCCCGTCGCCGCGGGTCGCGGCACGCACCAGCATGCCGTTTTCATAGCGAATACTGACTGCGACACCATCAAGTTTCGGTTCAGCGGCATAATGAACTTTTACTTTGAACTGAATGGTATTTCTGGCCGCTTTTATGAATAAGGCGGTAATGTCCTTACGTTTTTTATCATTAGCGTAACTGATATCATTATTCAATTTGGAAAATACTTCAGCAAAACAATCAACCAATTCGTCATGCCCATCGCTACATTCATCAAAGATAGAAAGGATGTAATCCTTTAGATCTGTTGCATTCTTGATTGAATCAGTTGTGTCTATATCAGGACCTGATGTTATCCAGTCCTTTATCATCCCCTCGACCAGCAAAACACGCACGCGGCGGTCGAAGTCGGCGAGTTCCTCGTCGCTGAAGGCGTTGTCCAGCGACAGCATACGCACGGCATGGCGCACCTCGCCAAAGGCCTTCGACGGCGCTGCGCCGATGCGCTGGGTTGGGGAATCCGGTGTGACCAGTTCGGGGTACTGCGCCTCGAGGTCCTGCAGTTCGCGCAGCAGGCGGTCGTATTCGGCGTCGGTGATGACCGGGTCGTCGAGGACGTAATAGCGGTAGTTGTGCTCGTGGAGTTGCTTGTGCAGTTCGCCGGCGCGCTGGCGTACCGCCTTTGGCACACTCATGATGCCGTCTGTGCGACCCGCCGTCTGAACTGATAGTCGATGACGTCTTCACGCATGTGACCGATGGTCTGGTTGGTCAGCACGCTGTGGGTGGAATCGCACACGTTGCCTTCCAGGCTGGTCGCCAGCGAACGCGCTGCCGCCACCATGGCATCGAAGGCCTTGAGGGCATCGAAGGCGGCCGGCAGCTGCAGGAACAGCACCAGCCCGCGGGTGGAGAAATCGTCCATGGCGTGCGGGTCGAAGCTGCCCGGCTCCACCAAATTCGCAACCGAGAACAGCACCCGGTCACGGCCATTGTGGCGCTCCAGGTAATGAAAGATCTGCATGTCACCGAACTCCAGGCCGGCCTTGGCCATGGCCTCCATCAGGAAGCTGCCGCGAAACGGGACACCGGGTGGCGCCATGACAAACAGGGTGACCACCTTGTCCGGCATGGCCGGCTTCGCGGGCGCCGCTGTGGCCGGCGTCTCGCCTTTCTGCCGCGGCGTGTCCCCGGCGATCAACTGGCCCAGGCTTTCCAGTTCGGCATCGACATCGGCCTTGTCACCGATAGTGTCGAACAGGGGGTCGATCCGCCTGCCTGCTTCCCTCAACTGCCGCTTGCTAGGCCGGGACGAGCCGCTGCGTTGCCCCTGCAGCCGGCTGAAGAGATAGATGCCGAGAACGATGATGATCCCGGCGAGTAGCAGTATCCAGCGCATAGTTTCCATGAATCAGGATCCGGCTTTCAGAAGTGCGCTAATGATAATCGAAAAACGGCTACATCGCGGCCATTTCAACGGCGGCGTCGATATCCACGGCCACCAGGCGCGAGACCCCCGGTTCATTCATGGTCACGCCGGTGAGTTGATTGGCCATCTCCATGGTGATCTTGTTGTGGGTAATGAAGACAAACTGAATCTGCGTGGACATTTCCCGCACCATGTCGCAATAGCGGCTGACATTGGCGTCATCCAGCGGCGCATCGACCTCGTCGAGCATGCAGAACGGCGAGGGATTGAGGTCGAAGATGGAAAACACCATGGCAATCGCCGTCAGGGCCTTCTCCCCGCCCGAGAGCAGATGGATGGTGCTGTTGCGTTTGCCGGGTGGCCGCGCCATGACCGTGACCCCGGTGTCCAGCAGGTCCTCGCCCGTCAGTTCCAGGTAGGCATGCCCGCCACCGAACAGCCGCGGGAAGCGCTCCTGGAAGCCCGCGTTCACCTTGTCGAAGGTCTCCTTGAAACGGGCACGGGTCTCCTTGTCGATCTTGCTGATCGCTCGCTCCAGGGTCTCGAGCGCCTCGGTTAGATCGGCGTGCTGGGCATCCAGGTAGACCTTGCGCCGGGACTCCTCGTCGTATTCCTCGATCGCGGCCAGGTTGATCGGGCCGAGCCGCTGGATGCGTTTTTCAAGTTGTTCCGCCCGCTCCGACCAGGCTTCAACCGCGGCATCTTCATCGATTGAGGCAAGCAGTTCCGGGTAATCAAACCCGGCCTCGACGATCTGTTCCATCAGGGTGTCGCTGCGCACCTTGATCTCCTGCCAGGCCATGCGCTCCTGTTCGACCTGCTCGCGCCGGGTGCTGACGCTGCGTTCCTTGCGTACCCGTTGCTGGTCCTGCTCACGCACGTTGTGCTCGATATCCTCGACCTGCTTGCGTGCGCGGGACAGCCCGGTTTCCACCTCCATGCGCCGGGTCAACAGCGTGCCGAGCTCGGTCTCCAGTTCGACAATGGGTGTATCCCCGTGCGCCAGGATGCCGCTGAGTTCGTCACGGCGACTGAGCAGTTGCCGGGACTGTTCGCGCATGCGCTGCAGATTCTGCTCGATAGAACTGCGTGCGGTGCGCATCGTCCCAGCTCGCAGCGCCAGGTCATGCACGGACTGCTGGGCGGCACGCGCCTGCTCGCGGGCATCGTCCAGCGCACTCGTCAGGGCCTGCTGGCGCCGGATGCGTTCTTCACGTTCGGCCGTCAGCATCTCGATAGCGCTCAGGGCCTCCTGCATGCGCGACTGTGCCGCGCCATACTCCTCCTGTTCGCGGGCCTTCTGGGCCCGGAGTTCCTCGGTCTCTTTCAGTACATCCTGGCTGCGCGTCTGATGGTGCTCGATGCGTGACTTGCAGGAGGCCAGCCCGGATTGCAATTCGCTCGCGTGGCGGTGCGCCTGGTTGTAACCCTCCTGCAGCTGTTCGCGTTCCTCCTCGGCAGCAACCAGCGCGGCACGGGCCCCGGCTATGCTGTTGCGCAAGGCCTCGATGCGGCCCACCTGTTCGCCTGTCTCTTCCTGCAGCTGGCCGATCTCCCGTTCACGCTGCAACACACCGGCCTTGTCGTCTGCATCACGCGCGACCCGCAACCAACCGCGTCCCAGCCAGATGCCGTCGCGAGTCACTATAGACTCGTGCACGGCGATGGAATCCAGCAGTTCCAGCGCCTGGTGCAGGGTGTCGGCGGCATACACACCATCCAGCAGGGCGCCCATCGACCAGGGTGCCTGCACCTTGTCGGTCAGGGCGGCCAGCCGGTCAGTGGAACACCCGCCAGCAGCGGTCACCCGGGTATCGAACAGCGAGATCGCCCCCTGCCCCAGACTGGCGAGCATGTGCTCCGCGTCGTCCAGCCCGTCGACACACACCGCTTCAAGATAGGAACCCAGGACGGTTTCGACCGCGTGCTCCCAGCCGGGCTCGACCTGAATCTGCTGGGCCAGGCGCGGCGCCTCGTTGAGGCCCTGTGATTCCAACCAGCCGCTGACCTGGTCGGAACGTTGTCCAAGCGCGGCCTGCTGCAGGGTTTCCAGTGACGACAGGCGGCCGCGCATATCATGGTGCGAACTCTGCAGGGCGCTGAGCTCCTGCTCCTGCTGTTCGATACCGGCACGGGTTTCAGTGATTCGGGCATTGGCCGCGACCAGAAGCGACTGTTTTGCTGCAGCCAGTGCTTCCTGATCGGTCGCCGCGTTGATCAGCCGGTCGACCTCGGACTCGAGTGTGGCGTTGTCCAGGTTCTGCTGTTCATGGTCCATGCGCTGCAGGCGTTCTTCCAGTTGCTGCAGGTGACGTTCGAGGTGGTCGATGCGGGTGCGCTCCACCTGTGCCGACTGTGAACTGTCAGCCGAGCGCTGGTTGAATTCGTTCCATTCCTCCTGCCAGGCATGCATCGCCTGCTCTGCGTCGCGCAACACGGCGGTGGATTGCTCGGCACGTTCGCGCACGCCGGCCAGCTCCGGCTCGATGGCATCGATGTCCCGCACCAGTTCCTCAAACCGACCGGTGTCATGTTCGACATGCTCGCCGATCTCCCCCAGGTTGTGCTCGATGCGCTCCAGTTCCTGCTGTTGCTGCTGACGTGATTCCTTGCTGTGCTGGATGGCCTGCTCGATACGCGCGACATCCGCACCCAGCTTGTAATAGCGACCCTGGACGCTATTGAAGCTATCGTTGGCCCCGGTCAGGCTGGCACGCAATTTTTCCAGTTCGGCCTCGATGGCGCGTTGCGCCGCCAGCTCCGACTCCATCTCGAGTTCGTCCGCCTGTATCTGGCGTTCCCGGTTGCTGCAGTTTTCGTGCAAGGCACTATAGCGCAGGGCAAGCAGTTCCGCCTTGATCTGGCGCTCTTCCTCCTTGAGTCCCTTGAAACGCTCAGCCGCGCGCGCCTGGCGCTTCAGCTTGTCGAGCTGTTTCTCGATCTCCTCGAGCAGGTCGTTGAGACGATCGAGGTTCTCGCGCGTATGCCTGATGCGGTTCTCGGTCTCGCGCCGGCGTTCCTTGTACTTGGAAATTCCGGCAGCCTCCTCGAGGAAGGCGCGCAGGTCATCCGGCTTGGCCTCGATCAGGCGCGAGATCGTGCCCTGCTCAATGATGGAGTAACTGCGCGGACCCAGCCCGGTGCCCAGGAAAATATCGGTGATGTCGCGGCGCCGGCAGCGTGAACCGTTGAGGAAAAAGATGGATGTCCCGTCACGGGACACCTGGCGGCGGATGGAAATCTCGTTGTAGCCGGCATACTGGCCGGCCACAGTGCCGTCGGAGTTGTCGAACACCAGTTCGATACTGGCATGCCCCACCGGCTTGCGCGCCGTCGAACCGTTGAAGATGACATCCGCCATGGAATCGCCGCGCAGGTGCTTGGCGGAGCTCTCCCCCATGACCCAGCGCACGGCATCGATAATATTGGATTTTCCGCAGCCGTTGGGGCCGACCACACCAACCAGGTGAGATGGGAGGTAGATCGTGGTTGGGTCGACGAAGGACTTGAACCCGGCCAGCTTGATCTTGGTCAACTGCATGGACGGCAAAGATACAAGATTTACGCTGCCAGATACAACCTTTTGTAATAAGGCTACGCTTGCACCCACTATCTTGTGGCTGGCCCACATTTCTGACGGACTGCGGTAGAATCACACAATAGATACTGAGGTAACGAATAGAGTGCCGACAAAGCCAAGCAAAGACCTGGAAACCTTCGCCAATCCGCACCCGGAGCGCGACTACACCATCCGTATCCGGGTCCCGGAATTCACCTGCCTGTGCCCGAAGACCGGGCAGCCGGATTTCGCTACCTTACGCCTGGAATACGTCCCCGACGCCCTGTGCATCGAGCTCAAGTCTCTGAAACTCTATATCTGGTCGTTCCGTGACCAGGGGGCCTTCCACGAGGATGTCAGCAACCGCATTCTCGGCGACCTGGTAGCCGCCTGCCGGCCGCGTTTCATGCGGCTGCGCGCGGAATTCAATGTGCGCGGCGGCATCTACACCGACGTGGTGGTCGAGCACCGCCAGGCCGGCTGGTCCCCGCTGCCCCCGGTTGACCTCGACTGACAACGGCCCCGGTACCCGGGCTCCCTGGCAGCCACCACGCCGCCCACTCCCATCACCCCAGCGAGGACCACAGCCACTGTGTCGTTCTACCTCGGCATCGATCTCGGCACCTCAGGCTGCCGCACCTGCGTCATCGATGCGCACGGCCAGGTTCAGGCCGAGACCCGCGTGGCGCTGGGCAAGCCGCGACGCCGCGGCAACGGGCTGGAGCAGGACCCGCAGGACTGGTGGGTCGTGCTGGGCAAGGCCCTGGACGCGCTGCGGGGGGAGGTCCCATTGGAGACCGTGGCCGCCCTCGCCATCGATGCCACCTCGGCCACCCTGCTATTGGCGGACGCCCGGGGCCGGCCGGTGACGCCCGCCCTGATGTACAACGATGCACGCGCCGTGGACCAGGCCCGGCAGATCAGCGCCCGGGCACCGGCCGAGAGCGCCGCCCACGGGGCCAGCTCCAGCCTGGCCAAGCTGCTCTACCTGCAGGCCACTGCCGCACCGGGCAGCGCCCGTTTCGCCCTGCACCAGGCTGACTGGTTAAGCGGCCGGCTGGCGGGCCGCTTTGGGGTCACGGACGAGAACAATGCCCTGAAGCTCGGCTACGACCCGGTCACGCGCAGCTGGCCCGGCTGGCTGGATGAACTGGGTGTCGAACGCCGCCTGCTGCCCAAGGTGGTCCCGGCCGGCCGGCCCATCGGTATCATGACCCCAGCGTACCGCCGACGCTGGGGATTCGCCCCGGATACCCGCATTATCAGCGGCACCACCGACAGCACGGCTGGCTTCATTGCCACCGGTGCCGGTCCCGGCGAGGCCGTCACCGCGCTGGGCAGCACCCTGGTACTCAAGGTCCGCTCCACCCGGCCGGTATTCGCACCGGACTACGGGGTTTACAGCCATCACCTGGGTGACGACTGGCTGGTGGGCGGCGCCTCCAACAGCGGCGGCAGCGTCCTCCGCCAGTTCTTCAGCCAGGCGGACATTGAGCGCCTGACGGCCGGCCTGCAGCCAGCGCGGCCGACCGGGCTGGATTACTACCCGCTGGTGTCCCCCGGGGAGCGCTTTCCCGAGAACAACCCCGGGCTGCAACCACGGCTGACACCGCGGCCGGCTGACGACGGCCTGTTCTTTCAAGGCCTGCTGGAAGGGATCGCGGCCATCGAGCTGCGCGGCTACCGCTTGCTGGAACAGCTGGGTGCACCCTACCCGCAACGTGTCCAGACCGTGGGCGGCGGCGCCGTCAATGTCGCCTGGCGCCGCATCCGTGCGACACTATTAGGGGTCCCGGTCATTGCCGCCCGGCAGCAGGAGGCCGCCTACGGCGCGGCCCTGCTGGCCAGGCAGGGCCTGGGAGGAGCACAGCAAACACCGTGAAAGACCTCATCAAGGGCGTGCACTATCTCCGCCAGGGGCTCAAGCTGATGCGCCAGCCTGGACTGCGCCGCTATGTCGCCATCCCCCTGCTGATCAGCATGCTGGTCTTCAGTGCCGGTATCGTGGTCGGCATCCAGCTGCTGGAGGTCTTGCTGGGCTGGCTGCTGGGCTGGCTGCCGGGCTGGCTCGGCTGGGTACGCTACCTTTTGTGGCCGCTATTCGTGCTGACTGCGCTACTGCTGGTGTTCTATAGCTTCGCCCTGGTGACCAACCTGGTTGCCGCACCCTTCAATGGACTGCTGGCCGAGGCCGTGGAACGCCACCTCACCGGCGCCCCGCCGGAGGACACCGGCGGCTGGCAGGCCGTTCTCAGGGACATTGTCCCGAGCCTGCTGTCCGAGTTGCGCAAGCTGCTCTATTTCCTGCTGCGAGCCCTGCCATTGGGAGTACTGTTCCTGATCCCGGCCGTCAACCTGGCCGCGCCCTTCCTATGGGCGCTGTTCAGCGCCTGGATGCTCGCCATCGAGTACGCCGACTACCCGATGGCCAATCACCTGCTAAAATTCGCCGAACAGCGCAGGCGCCTACGCAGCCGTCGGCTGCTCGCCTACGGCTTTGGCGGCGGCTCCCTGCTGATGACCATGATCCCGGTGGTGAACTTCCTCGCCATGCCGGCCTCGGTGGCCGGTGCCACGGCGATGTGGGTCGGCGAATTCAAGGAAAGTGCGTAGCCTCGTGCGGCAGCGAGTTGGCAAAAACATTATTCACCGCGGAGACGCAGAGGTCGCAGAGAAAAGCAAAAACATTTCACCGCAAAGGCGCAAAGAATACAAAATCAAAAAACAATTCTTGCTAAAAATAAAAAACTCACGCCTCGATCATGACGAATAACCGTGCCTTAGCCATTCCCGGGTTCGGTGTTTTTACAATAATTTTTCTTTTTCTTTGCGCTCTTTGCGCCTTTGCGGTGAATGATTTTTTTGACTCGGCGTTCTCCGCGTCTCCGCGGTGAATGGTTTTTGATCTATTTCAAATACTCCCGCAGCCGCCGCACGCCCTCCTGCAGGTTTTCCAGCGAGGTGGTGTAGGCAAAACGCACATGCCGCTCTGGCCGGTAGGCACCGAAATCGATGCCCGGCGTGATCGCCACGCCCGCCTCCTCCAGCAATTGTGTGGAGAAGGGGTAACTGTCGTCGGTGAAGCGGCTGCAGTCGGCATACAGGTAGAAGGCGCCTTCCGGCGTCACCGGGATATCGAAGCCGAGTTCGCGCAGCGCGGGCAGCAGGTAATCACGCCGCTGCCGGAATGACTCCCGGCGCTGTTCCAGTAAGGCGATGTTTTCGGGTTCGAAGGCGCTCAGCGCCGCATATTGCGCCAGGGTCGGTGCGGCCAGGAACAGGTTCTGTGCCAGCTTGTCGAGATCCGCCACGCAGTCCTGCGGCGCGACCAGCCAGCCCAGGCGCCAGCCGGTCATGCCAAAGTATTTCGAGAAGCTGTTGACGACAAAGATGTCCTCGGACACGGCCAGCGCAGTGGTCGCCGGACCCGCATAGGTCAGGCCGTGGTAGATCTCATCGACCACCAGGCTGCCGTTGCACGCCGTCACCACCGCGTACAGCTCGCTGACCGCCTGCTGCGTCAGCAGCGTCCCGGTCGGGTTGGCGGGTGAGGCAACCAGCAAGGCGCGGGTGCGTTGCGTCCATGCCGCAGCGACCTGCGCGGGGCCGGGCTGGTAGTCCGTAGACGCATCGACCGGCAGACCCTGTGGCTCGCCGTTCAACAGGTAGACAAAATTGCGGTTGCAGGGATAGCCGGGATCGGCCATCAACACTGCGTCACCCGGGTTGACCAGCACCGCCAGTATCAGTTGCAGGGCCGCAGAGGCACCCGGGGTGACGACAATGCGCTGCGCAGCGACATCGACGCCGTAGCGTTCGTGATAGAAGGTCGAGATCCGCTCACGCAGCGCCGCCAGTCCCACGGCCGGGGTGTAGTGGGTGCGTCCTTCAGCCAGCGCCCGGACACCGGCATCGATGACCGGCTGCGGGGAGACGAAATCCGGCTCGCCGATCTCCATGTGAATGATGGAACACCCCGCCGCCTCCAGTTCACGCGCCCGTGCAAGCAGGGCCATGACATGGAATGGCTGGATGGCGTTCATGCGGTCGGCGCGCCGGTACATTGCAGTCAACCGCCGGCCCGGCGTCTATGTTCACGGCAGTGCGCATGCAGCCGCTGCAGGTAGGCCGTGTCCACCAACCCGTTCGGATCCAGCTCCCCCGCGATCAGGTGGCAGGGATTGCCGGGTTCGCCGAGCTGATCCAGCACCACGGCGGCACCGCTGAAATCATGGTCGGCGGTAAAGCGGTTCAGGGTAATCAAGGTGTCGACGCCGGCGGACAGGGCCGCCCTGAGTCCGTTCACCGAGTCCTCGAAGGCCAGGCACTCGGCGGCCGCCAGCCCCGTCTGCTGCAGTGCATAGTGGTAGATATCCGGCGCGGGTTTCTTGTGCGCCACCATATCACCTGCGGCGATCACGTCAAACCAGCCACTGGTATCCGCCGCGAAGCTGTGGGTCAACAGGCTGGTCACATTCCCGGGCGTGGTCGTGGTGACGATCGCCAGGCGCAGACCGCGGGTGCGCGCTTCCTGCATCAGACGTTCGACACCGGGACGCAGCGGGACATGGCCCCTGGCCAGCATCCCCATATAGTGTTCCGTCTTGTCGCGGTGCAGCGCGGCGATAAACCCCTCGAGGTCCGCGGGACGCTCGAACCCGGGCAGGTAGCAATCGAGGTAGTGACGGATCCGCTCCCGCCCGCCGGTGACCTCCAGCAGTTGATGGTACAACTGCCGGTCCCAGCACCAGTCGAGACCGGCTGCCGAGAAGGCGGCATTGAATGCGCTGCGGTGGATCTCCTCGGTATCGGCCAGGGTCCCGTCCACATCGAAAAGCAGGGCTTTCAGGTGCGACACGGTTGTTTGACCTGATTCATGCAGAACCTCTCCGGATACGGGCGCAGCTGATTCCCCCATCCCGGTCAGCCGCAGTGAAAGCCATGATTTTACTGCTGAAACGGCTCTTGACTAATGCCGAAAGAGGCGTATAAATAACGCCCCTGAATTGGCAAGCCTACTCACAGGACCAATCTGCCAGCGAGCCTGAATCTTTTAATTCCTTGATTGGAAACAGTTTATCAAATCATCTGTTTCTGGAGATAGTGTACATGGCTGTCAAGAAGAAATCAGCGCAACCCAAGACCGCGGCGAAAAAGAAAACCACCACTAAAAAGAAGACCGTCAGCCGCAAGGCCCCGGCCAAGAAAAAGACCACGACCCGCAAGACGGTGAAGAAAGCTGCCCGCGGGAAAAAGGCCGCCGTAAAGAAGGCCGCCCCCAGGAAAAAGGCCGCCGTAAAGAAGGCCGCCCCCAAGAAAAAGGCCGCCGTAAAGAAAGCCGCCCCCGGGAAAAAGGCCGCCGTAAAGAAAGCCGCCCCCGGGAAAAAGGCCGCCCCCGGGAAGCGGGCCGCTGCCAGAAAATCCCCGTCCAAGCTCCAGTCACAGGTCGGTCCGGTAGCGGGCATCGCCCCCTACCAGGAGAACAAGGGCGAGGAGTACATGAACGAGAACCAGGTCAAGCATTTCAGGAACATCCTGTTGGCCTGGAAAAAGGAACTGATGGAAGAAGTCGACCGCACCGTGCATCACATGCAGGATGACGCGGCCAACTTCCCGGACCCCAACGACCGGGCAACCCAGGAATCCGAGTTCAGCATGGAACTGCGAGCCCGTGACCGGGAACGCAAGTTGATCAAGAAGATCGACGAGTCGATGCAGGATCTGGAAAACAGCGAATATGGCTTCTGCGAGGCCTGCGGTGTCGAGATTGGCGTCAGGCGCCTGGAGGCGCGTCCAACCGCCACCTTGTGCATCGACTGCAAGATACTCGATGAGATCAAGGAAAAACAGATGAGCTGAGCCTCATTGCCCGCTTCACCGACAACAAGGCCGGCACCTGTCGGCCTTGTTGTTTTATAGTCCCCAGATATGTCAGCCGACGAAAAATCCCGGCCACCCTACCGCGGCCGCTTCGCACCCTCACCGACGGGCCCGCTGCACTTCGGTTCCCTGGTAGCGGCCGTCGGCAGTTACCTCGATGCCCGTTCCCGCAATGGGGAGTGGCTGGTACGCATCGAGGACATCGATCCACCGCGCGAGGTGGCCGGTGCAGCAGACGCTATACTCAGGGTCCTGGACGCCTTCGGGCTGGAATGGGACGGCCAGGTGACATACCAGAGCCGCCGCAGCGAACACTACAGCGCCGCCCTCGACCGCTTGCGTCAGTACGGCTACCTGTACGGCTGCGCCTGCACGCGCAAGGAGATTGCCGACAGCACGCTCGAACGCGGGACCGCCGGTGTCTACCCCGGCACCTGCCGCAACGGCATTCTGCCGGGGCGCACACCGCGTTCCCTGCGGGTGCGGGTCGAAGCCGGCGAGATCCGCCTTAATGACCGGCTGCAGGGCAACTCCCGTCAGTCACTCCGTGACGAGGTGGGTGATTTCATCGTGCGGCGCGCCGACAATCTCGCTGCCTACCAGCTGGCAGTGGTGGTTGATGATGCCGAGCAGGAGATGACTCACATCGTGCGCGGTGTCGACTTGCTGGAGTCGACACCCCGGCAGATCTACCTGCAACAACTGCTGGAACTCCCGACACCGGCCTATCTGCACCTGCCGGTTGCCGTCAACAGCGCGGGCGATAAACTCAGCAAGCAAACCTGCGCGCGCCGGATCGGCCGCGATCACAAGACCAGCGTCTTGCTCGACGTGCTGCGCTTTCTGCGCCAGGAACTGCCGGACTCGGCCGCGGATGCCCGCGTGGACGAACTCCTGAACTGGGCCATCAATCACTGGGACCTCAGCAGCATCCCGGCACGCCGCGCCCTGACCGCACCACCGGGGTATTCCGAGTCTAAAACAAGGACTTGACGGCGATAGCCTCGAGAATGATGTCGCACTACACGGCCGAGTATATATAATGAACGGCCCGGCGAGCGCCCACGTCGGGTAGGACAATAACCGGAGACAACACCATGCCCGAGAACAAGATCTACGACATCCCTGCATCCTATGCCGACGATGCCCTCATAGACGGCACCCGTTACCAGGCGATGTACAAGCGTTCGATCGAGGACCCTGACGGGTTCTGGGCCGAACAGGCGTGGTCGTTCCTGACCTGGGACAAGCACTGGGACAAGGTGCTCGACTGGGATTTCAGCAAGGGGCATATACGCTGGTTTGAAGGTGGCAAGCTCAATGCCTGTTACAACTGCGTGGACCGTCATCTGGAAAACCGTAGCAACCAGACTGCGCTGATCTGGGAAGGCGACGATCCCGCCGATGATGCCAACATCACCTACCAGGAACTCTACGAGCACGTTTGTCTGCTGGCCAATGTCCTGAAATCCCGCGGCGTCAAGAAAGGCGACCGCGTCTGCATCTATATGCCGATGATCCCGGAAGCGGTCTATGCCATGCTGGCGTGCGCCCGCATCGGTGCGGTCCACTCGGTTGTGTTCGGCGGCTTCTCTCCGGAATCCATCAAGGACCGCATCCTGGATTCCAATTGTGAGACAGTGATCACGGCCGATGAGGGTGTGCGCGGCAGCAAGCACATCCCGCTGAAGGCGAATGTGGACAAGGCCCTGGAATCCTGCCCCAATGTGCATACCGTACTGGTCATCAAGCAGACCTGCGCCGACATCAACTGGGTTGAAGGGCGTGATGTCTGGTATCACAGCGCTGTCATGGATGCCCCGGCGGAATGCCCGGCAGAACCCATGGACGCGGAAGACCCCCTGTTCATCCTCTACACCTCGGGCTCGACCGGCAAGCCCAAGGGCGTGCTGCACACTACCGGTGGATACCTGCTGTACGCCGCGATCACCCACAAGTATGTCTTCGACTACCGCAATGGCGACATCTTCTGGTGTACCGCCGATGTCGGCTGGGTCACCGGTCATTCCTACATTGTCTACGGCCCCCTGGCCAATGGCGGGATTTCGCTTGTCTTCGAGGGCATCCCGACCTACCCGGATGCCTCACGCTTCTGGCAGGTGTGTGACAAACACCAGGTCAACATCTTCTACACGGCGCCGACGGCCTTGCGCGCGCTGATGCGCGAGGGCGAGGAACCGGTAAACAAAACCTCGCGCAAGAGCCTGCGCCTGCTGGGGACCGTCGGCGAACCCATCAACCCGGAGGCCTGGGAATGGTATTACAACGTGGTAGGCGAGGGCCGCTGCCCGATCGTCGATACCTGGTGGCAGACCGAAACGGGTGGCCACCTGATTACCCCCCTCCCCGGTGCGACCCGGCTTAAACCCGGCTCGGCCACGCAGCCATTCTTCGGCGTGGCCCCCGCCATCGTCAATGCCGAGGGCAAGGTGCTCGAGGGCGAGGCAGAGGGCAACCTGGTAATCACCCGACCCTGGCCGGGCATGATGCGTACGGTGTACGGCGACCATCAGCGTTTTATCGACACCTATTTCAGCAGCTATCCGGGGATGTATTTCACCGGTGATGGCGCCCGCCGTGACGCGGACGGTGACTACTGGATCACCGGCCGCGTGGACGATGTCCTGAATGTCTCCGGCCACCGCCTGGGAACTGCCGAACTGGAAAGCGCACTGGTACTGCACGATGCCGTGGCCGAGGCCGCCATTGTCGGCTTTCCGCATGACATCAAGGGCCAGGGCATCTATGCCTATGTCACCCTGGTCAATACCGTGGAACCCAGTGATGAACTGCGCAAGGAGCTGGTCGCCCTGGTACGCAGCGAGATCGGCCCGATCGCCACGCCGGATGTCATCCAGTGGGCCCCGGGGCTGCCCAAGACCCGTTCCGGCAAGATCATGCGCAGGATCCTGCGCAAGATCGCCGCAAATGACATGGACAACCTCGGCGACACCACCACGCTCGCGGATCCCTCCGTCGTCGATGATTTGATCGAGAACCGCAGCTCGGCCTAAACGCCAGCACCACTGCCGGACCGTGGATGATCACCCGCAGCGACTTCCGCCCGGCCTGGTGGCTGCCCGGTCCGCACCTGCAGACCCTGTATCCCACACTCTGCCGGCGCAGGACACACCCGCAACTGGGGCGTGAACGGCTCGAACTGGCGGACGGGGATTTCATCGACCTGGACTGGACCGACAGCAACGGCGGGCCCGTGGTCCTGGTACTGCACGGCCTCGAGGGTTCGCTGGCGTCACACTACAGCGGCGGCATTCTCGGCGCACTCACCGCCTCGGGCTATTACGCCGCACTGATGTACTTCCGTGGCTGCAGCGGCGAGCCGAATCGCCTGCCGCGCAGCTATCATTCCGGGGACACCGCTGATCTGCAGGCCGTCATCAACCACATCCGCCGGCGCCACCCGGCGACACCGCTGGCGGTGATCGGTTATTCACTGGGCGGGAATGTCCTGCTGAAATGGCTGGGTGAACAGGGCCAGGCGGCAGCGCTGACGACGGCGGTGGCAGTCTCGGTCCCGTTTGAACTGGACAGCGCCGCACGCCGTCTGGAGCAGGGCCTGTCACGCATCTACCAGCGCTACCTGCTGCGCAAGTTGCGCCGCGCCGTGAGGCTGAAGGCGACCGTCCACCCGCCCCCGGTGTCCCTGGAGGAACTGTCCCGGCTGGGGACCTTCCACCAGTTCGATGACGCGGTCACCGCCCCACTGCACGGCTTCAAGGGTGTCGGTGACTACTACCGGCGTTCAAGCAGCCGTCAGTACCTGGACCGGATTGTGGTCCCCACACTGATTCTGCAGGCACAGGACGATCCCTTCCTGCCTGCACGCGCGATTCCCGTGGACGCGGACCTGAGTAAGGCGGTCACACTGGAATTATCACCCCGCGGGGGCCATGTTGGTTTTATTGCCGGGCGCATCCCGTTTGCCGCCGACTACTGGCTGGAGACACGCATCTGCCGGCACCTGCAGGAACGCCTCACAGCGCCGCCGGCGGCGCCCGCAAGACGGCCCGGGAATACCCTGCAAGGAAATGTATGAACCGGTTTTTCACAGTAAACCAGCGGACCCGCCCACCCGGCGTCGTCACCCACACGGCACAGGGGGAAATATGCCTGCATGGCCATCAATCCCCACGCCCCGGCCGGTTTGCCCTGGCAATAAAAAAGGGGCCAAGCGGCCCCTTCTGGTTCGATCCACCAGCCGCGGGCTAGTCCTGCCCTACCGCCTTCATACTGAGACGGATACGGCCCTGCTTGTCCACCTCGAGGACCTTGACCTTGACCTGGTCACCCTCGGAAAGCTTGTCGCTGACATTCTGCACACGTTCTTCACTGATCTGCGAGATGTGCACCAGCCCGTCCTTGCCCGGCAGGATAGTCACGAAGGCCCCGAAGTCCATCAGCTTGGCGACCCTGCCCTGATAAATACTGCCCACCTCGACATCGGCGGTGATCAATTCGATGCGCTTGCGGGCCTCGTTGCCGGCCTCCATATCCACCGAGGCGATCTTGATGTAGCCGGCATCGTCGATGTCGATACTCGCCCCCGTCTCCTCGGTGATCGAGCGGATGGTCGCGCCACCCTTGCCGATAACGTCGCGGATCTTGTCCGGATCGATTTTCATGGTGATGTAGCGCGGCGCGTATTCGGAAACCTCAGCACGCGGCGCCTCGATGACCTTGTTCATCTCGCCCAGGATATGCAGGCGGCCGGCATTGGCCTGTGCCAGCGCCTTCTCCATGATCTCGCGGGTAATACCCTGGATCTTGATATCCATCTGCAGGGCAGTCACGCCGTTGCTGGTGCCCGCCACCTTGAAGTCCATATCGCCGAGATGGTCCTCGTCACCGAGAATGTCGGTGAGAACGGCATGCTCGTCGCCTTCCTTGATCAGCCCCATGGCGACTCCGGCAACCGGTGCGCTGATGGGCACACCAGCATCCATCATCGCCAGGCTGCTGCCGCAGACGCTGGCCATTGAGCTGGAGCCGTTGGACTCGGTGATCTCGGAGACCACGCGGATGGTATACGGAAAGTCTTCCTGTTTCGGCATCACTGCACTGACGCCGCGCTTGGCCAGCTTGCCGTGGCCTACCTCGCGGCGCTTGGTACCGCCCATGCGGCCGGTTTCGCCGACACAGTAGGGTGGGAAATTGTAGTGCAGCATGAACTGTTCGCGGGTGGTGCCACTCAGGGCATCGATGAGTGCGGCATCGCGCTCCGTGCCCAGGGTCGTCACCACCAGTGCCTGGGTCTCGCCGCGGGTGAACAGGGCGGAGCCATGGGCGCGCGGCAATACGCCGGTACGAATCGTGATCGGCCGCACGGTACGGGTATCGCGGCCATCGATGCGTGCCTCGCCCGCCAGGATGCGTGCACGCACGATCTTCTTCTCCAGCTTGCCGACAGCGGCCTTGACGGCGTCAATGCTGAAACCGTCCTCGGCCTTATCATCGGCCAACTTGTCGACGATTTCATCGCGCACCTTGCCCAGCAGGGTGTAGCGATCCTGCTTGTCGGCCACCTTGTAGGCCGCGGCAATCGCCTCACTGCCTTCCTTTGTGACCGCCTCCATCAGCGCGGTGTTCTCTACCGGCGGGGTCCATTCAAATGCCGGCGTGTTCACCTCGTCAGCCAGCTCCTTGATGGCCTGGATCACGGCCTGTTGCTGATCGTGGCCAAACATCACGGAGCCCAGCATGATTTCTTCAGACAGTTCCTTCGCCTCGGACTCGACCATCAGTACGGCACTCTCGGTCCCGGCTACCACCAGGTCGAGCTGCGACATCTCCATCTGGTCGGTGGTCGGATTGAGTACATACTCGCCATCGATGTAGCCGACGCGGGCGGCGCCGATGGGTCCGTTGAACGGCAGCCCTGAAATCGACATGGCGGCCGAAGCGCCGATCAGGGCCGGGATATCCGGGTTGATCTGCGGGTCGTAGGAAATAACCGTGAGAATGACCTGTACCTCGTTGACGTACCCCTTCGGGAACAGCGGCCGCAGCGGGCGGTCAACCAGGCGGCACAACAGTGTTTCCGCTTCGCTAGGACGGCCCTCACGGCGGAAGAAGTTGCCGGGGATGGCACCGGCGGCATAGGTCTTTTCCTGGTAGTCGACGGTCATGGGGAAGAAGTCCCGGCCCTCGATGCCGTGCTTGGCACCGACCACGGTTGCCAGCACCATGGTGTCGCCCATGCTGACAATCACGGCCCCACTGGCCTGACGGGCAATTTCCCCGGTTGCTAGCGTGACGGTCTGATTACCATATTGAAAGGATTTTTTGATTGCACTCACGGACATTTCCTTAACTCTTGATAAGGTGGCGCTGGAAACCAGCGGGAATCGGGTTTGATCGGGTTTACTAGCGGCGCAGTCCCAGGTTTCCAATCAGCTCCTGGTAACGCTTGTTGTCCTTGCCCTTCAGGTAATCGAGCAGCTTGCGGCGCTTGTTGACCATGCGCAGCAGACCCTGGCGGGAATGGTGGTCACCCTTGTGCTTGGCAAAATGCCCCGTCAATTCCTGGATGTTGGCAGTTAGCAGGGCAACCTGTACTTCGGGTGAACCGGTATCGGTACCACCGCGCTGGTATTCCTTTACGATCTGCCCTTTCTGTTCGGCATTCAAAGCCATGTAGCGACTCCCGAAATTACATCAAATTTAGCAAGCTGCGTATTCTAACCGGCGCACCTTTCAGCCACAAGCTACCCAAAAGGGGATATCAGCTCACATCAAGCAGCCGGCGCGGCGCCACCCGGCCGTCATCGAGTATCTCCCCGATGCCCAGAAAGCGCTTGTCGCCCAGGTAGAGCCGTACCCAGCCGGCGGTGGGGGCATGCGGCACCAGCACCGGCTGCCCCTGGCGCAGGTAGAAGGCGGCATCGCCGCTCAGGCGCACATCGGGCCACTGGGTGAGGCCGCTCTCCAGGGGCAGCAGCAGCGCATCCAGCGCCGCCTCACCGCCCTCGGCCAGCAGCTGCTCGAGGCAGTCGAGGGTCACCATGCCAGTGTCGTCATAGGGACCGACACCCAGCCGGCGCAGGTCCGCGACATGGGCACCACAGCCCAGCAGTTCGCCGATATCCTCAACCAGGGTCCGCACATAGGTGCCCTTGGAGCAGCGCACGTTGATTTCCACCCGGGGCGAAGCGAAATCGAGCAGCTCGATGGAGTGGATGGTGATACTGCGTGGCTGGCGCTCCACCTCGACCCCCTGGCGCGCCAGCTTGTAGAGGCGCTGCCCCTGGTGCTTGACGGCCGAGTACATCGGGGGAATCTGCTCGATATCACCCAGGAACCCCTCCATGACCTTGCGGAACTGCTTTTCGGTCACCTGTACGGGACGCTGCTCCAGCAGTTCACCCTCGGCGTCACCCGTGCTGGTGCGCTCACCCAGCTTGCAGACAACCCAGTAATGCTTGTCGGCATCGAGCAGGTAGCCGGATACCTTGGTGGCCTCTCCCAGGCAGATCGGCAACAGCCCGCTGGCCAACGGGTCCAGGCTACCGGTATGGCCTGCCTTGCGCGCCCGGTACAGCTTCTTGACCTTCTGCAGGGCCGCATTCGAGGTAATGCCGATGGGTTTGTCCAGCAGTAAAATACCATTCACGCGCCGTTGGTTACTGTGTCGTCGACCCATGGGTGTCTGATTACCTCATTGCGGCAGCCCGGTCCGGGCTACTCGTCGTTGTCCTTGGTCGCGGTTCCGGAGACGGCCGCAGCGATCAGCGCGTCCATGCGCGCACCCTCTTCGATCGACTGATCGAAATAAAAACGCAGCCGGGGCACCACCCGGATACGCATCTGCCCGCCAAGCCGGCGGCGCAGAAAACCGGCCGCATTGTTCAGTACCCTGAGCGACGCCGTCACCGCCGTCTCATCACCCAGCACGGAGACATACACCTTGGCATGCGCAAGGTCGCGCGATACCGTCACCCCGCAAATGCTGACCATGCCCAGCCGGGGATCCTTGATCTCCTCGCGCACCAGGCCTGCGAGTTCCCGCTGGATCTGCTCACCGATGCGTCGTGTCCTTGGAAATTCTCTGGGCATTGGATAGCTGCAAACGGGATGTCAGCAAGGCACGATAGGACTGGAGCGGAGCTGGAATTTGGCTGCAGGACTATTCCTGCAAACGCCGTGCGCCCGAGCTACAGACGCCTGGCGACCTCGGTCCGTTCAAACACCTCGATCTGGTCGCCGGCCTTGACGCTGTAATTTTTCACGCCGATACCGCATTCGGTTCCGGCCTTGACCTCGTTGACATCGTCCTTGAAGCGGCGCAGCGATTCAAGCTCGCCTTCGAAGATGACCACATTGTCACGCAGGACCCTGATCGGGGAACTGCGGCGTACCACGCCCTCGACTACGATGCAGCCCGCGATATCGCCCAGCTTGCGTGACAGGAATACCTCCTTGACCTCGGCAAGCCCGATGATTTCCTCCTTGACCTCGGGTGACAGCATGCCGCTGGCCGCGTTTTTCACATCATCGATGGCATTGTAGATCACGCTGTAATACTTGAGGTCAACGTTATTTTCCTCTACCAGGCGCCTGGCCGAGGCATCGGCCCGCACATTGAAACCGATGATGATGGCATTCGAGGCCACCGCCAGGTTGACATCGGACTCATTGATACCACCGACGCCGCTGGATACCACCTTGACCTTCACCTCGCGCTCTTCCGAGGCGATATTGACCAGGGCATCTCTCAGGGCCTCGGCACTGCCCTGCACATCGGCCTTGAGCACGATGTTCAGGGCCGCTGCCTGGCCCTCGCCCACTTGCGAGAACACATCCTCCAGCCGCGCCTGCTGTTGCGTGGCGAGGCGCTGGTCACGGGATTTCTCATGGCGTCGCATGGCAAGCTCACGGGCCTTGCGTTCATCGGTCACCACGATCACCTCGTCACCGGCATTGGGCACCGCCGACAGGCCCAGGATCAGCGCCGGCATCGACGGGCCGGCCGCTTCGATCTGCGCGCCCTTTTCGTCGAACATGGCACGCACCCGCCCGTATTCCTCACCGGTCAGGATCAGGTCGCCGCGGCGCAGTATGCCGTTCTGCACCAGGATGGTGGCCACCGCGCCACGCCCCTTGTCGAGGCTCGATTCCACCACGATGCCGGAGGCCGGGCAGTCCTTGACGGCTGTCAGTTCCAGCATCTCCGACTGCAGCAGCAAGGCATCGAGAAGATTGTCGATACCCTCACCGGTCTTGGCCGAGACCGGCACGAACATGGTGTCGCCACCCCAGTCCTCCGGGATGACCTCGAGGGCGGCCAGCTCGTTCTTGACACGCTCCAGGTCGGCCTCCGGCTTGTCGATCTTGTTGATCGCCACCACCAGCGGGACCCCGGCCGCCCGGGCATGCTGGACGGCCTCCTGGGTCTGCGGTTTCACGCCGTCGTCCGCCGCCACCACCAGGATCACGATATCCGTGACCTGGGCACCGCGTGCGCGCATGGCGGTAAAGGCCGCGTGGCCCGGGGTGTCAAGGAAGCTGATCATGCCTTTCGGGGTTTCCACGTGATAGGCACCGATGTGCTGGGTGATGCCGCCAGCCTCGCCTTCGGCCACCCGGGTAGTGCGAATATAGTCCAGCAGCGAGGTCTTGCCGTGGTCAACGTGGCCCATGATGGTGACCACCGGGGGGCGTGATGTTCTTTCGCCCGAGATTTCCCTGGCCTGCTGCTCGAGTTCCGCCTCCAGGACATCAGCCTGCATCGGCTTGGCAATGTGGCCCATTTCCTCGACCACCAGGATCGCCGTGTCCTGGTCGAGCACCTGGTTGATGGTGGCCATGACCCCCATCTTCATCATCGTCTTGATGACATCGGCCGCCTTCACGGACATCTTCTGGGCCAGCTCCGATACCACGATATTCTCCGGCACCTCGACCTGGCGCACGACCGGGGCCGTGGGCCTTTCAAAGCCGTGCTCGCCGGTCGAGGCAATGGTGACCCTTCTTGCGCTTCGTGGCTTCTTCTTGCGGCGCCCGCTCTTGTCAGCGGCGACATGCAGCTCCTGGCGACCATAACGGGTATGTTTGCCGGCATCATCCTTGCGCTTGGCCTTGCGATCAGCTTCAGCCGCCTTTTTCTGGCGGTCTTCTTCCCGCACTAGCGCCTCGGTTGCGGCCAGCGACTGCTGCTTGGCCGCCTCCGCGGCCTTGGATTTTTCCTCCTGCTCGGCCTTGAGCCGGGACTCCTCTGCGGCGCGCATTTCTTCCTCGCGCCGGTGCGAATCTTCCTTCTCCTTGCGGATCGCCTCGAGCCGGGCCTGTTCTTCCGCCTCGATGCGCGCCTTCTCGGCGGCCTCCTGTTCCAGGCGATCTTCTTCCTCGGCAATCAGGTCGGCACGTTTTACATAGGTGCGTTTCTTGCGCACCTCGACTGTCACGATCTTCTTTTCCGTGCGCGCACCGCGCAGGGCGCCGCGTGCCCCGGGGGCACGTGCAGCGGGCACGCTGGTCTGCAGCTCGCTCAGTGACTTGCGCTTCAGGGTGATCTTCTTCGGGGCCGCGTTTGAGGCAGTGCCGCGCTTGCCGTGACTCTCCCTCAGGAAGTCGAGTAGCTGGGTCTTCTGGCTCTCGGAAATAGTGGCGTTTTCATCGCCGATTTCCATACCCGCCTCGACCAGCTGGACCAGCAGGCGTTCGGCAGGCACGCCGACCACATCGGCGAACTGTTTTACTGTGACATTAGTCATACCCTATCTGCTCCTGTCAGTCCTGCGCCTCTTCCGCAAACCATGGCGCCCGTGCCGTCATGATCAGATTGCCGGCACGTTCCTCATCCATACCTTCGACCTCCATGATGTCGTCGACGGCCTGCTCCGCCAGGTCCTCCATGCTGAGGATGTCCCGGCTGGCCAGTTGATAGGCCAGTTCACGGTCCATGCCTTCCATTTCCAGCAGGTCCTGCGCCGGTTCCTTGTCACCGATCTTTTCCTCGTTGATGATGGCCTGTGTCAGCAGCACGTCACGCGCCCGGCCGCGCAGTTCGTCGACAATCTCTTCCCCGAACTCCTCGACCTCCAGCAGCTCGCTCTTGGGCACATAGACAATCTCCTCGATGGTCGAAAAGCCCTCCTGCACCAGGATGGCAGCAATCTCCTCGTCCACGTCGAGCTGCTCCTTGAACAGGATCTGCAGCTCGCGGGCCTCGGCCTCGCTCTTTTCCTCGGCCTGTGATTCATCCATGATATTGAGTTCCCAGCCGGTCAGCTGGCTGGCCAGGCGCACATTCTGCCCGGCACGGCCGATCGCCTGAGAGAGCTGTTCCTCGCTCACCGCAATGTCCATGGTGTGGGTGTCCTCGTCGACCACGATCGAGCTCACCTCGGCCGGTGACATCGCGTTGATGACGAACTGCGCAGAGTTCTCGTCCCAGAGAATGATATCGACGCGCTCACCGGACAGTTCCGTGGACACGGTCTGCACCCGGGAGCCGCGCATGCCGACGCAGGCGCCCACCGGGTCGATGCGCGGGTCATTGCTCTTGACGGCAATCTTGGCGCGCAGTCCGGGATCGCGGGCCGCGCCCAGGATCTCGATCAGGCCCTGGCCGACCTCGGGCACCTCGAGCTTGAACAGTTCGATCAGGAACTGGGGGGCCACCCGGCTGACAAACAGCTGCGGGCCTCGCTGTTCCGCACTGACCTCCCTCAGGTAGCCGCGCAGGCGGTCACCCGGCCGCACAGCCTCGCGCGGGATCATTTCCTCGCGCAGGATAATGGCTTCGGCATTGCTGCCCAGGTCGAGGTAGACATTGCCGCGCTCGACGCGCTTGACGACACCGGTTACCAGACTGCCGACGCGGTCGGTGTAGGCCGCCACAACCTGTGCGCGCTCGGCCTCGCGCACCTTCTGCACGATGACCTGCTTCGCCGTCTGGGCACCGATGCGGCCGAAGTCGACCGACTCCATGGGCTCCTCGATAAAGTCGCCATGTTTCAGGGTCGGGTCCTTCTGCTGTGCCTCGGCCAGGGTGATTTGGCGCTCCGGGTGCTCGTAGACCAGCACCTCCTCGCCAGGTTCGCCGGGTTCCTCGACCTCTTCGGGCACCTGTGTTTCGTCGATAACCTGCCAGCGGCGAAAGGTCTCATAGGCGCCGGTTTCCCTGTTGATAGCGATGCGCGCATCGATCTCTCCGCCATGCCGCTTGCGGGTGGCGGTGGCCAATGCGGCCTCGATAGCCTGGAAAATGATCTCCTTGTCGATACCCTTTTCATTGGATACCACATCCACGACCAGCAAGATCTCTTTGTCCATTTCTTAAAACCTCCGAATCCGCATCATTCAGTATTCCGGCACCAAACGCGCCTGTTCAATCTGATCAAACGGCAGGCTGACATCAACGCCATCCTGCTCGATAACAACATTCCCGTCTTCAATACCCCGCAGCCGGCCCTTGAACTTGCGGCGCCCCTCCAGCGGATAGCCAAGGCGCAGCTTGATCAGGCTGCCGGCAAAGCGCTCATAGTCACCCGGCCTGAACAACAGGCGGTCAAGGCCCGGCGAGGACACCTCCAGGGTGTAGTTCCCCGGTATCGGGTCCTCCACATCCAGCAGGCCGCTGACCTGGTGACTGACGGTCTGGCAGTCATCCACCGTGATGCCCTGCTCGTTGTCGATATAGACACGCAACAGGCCACCGCCATGCTCACCGCTACGGTATTCCACGCCGACGAACTCGTATCCGAGCGCCTGTACCGCCGGCTTCAACAACTCGCCTATGTGTAACGGATCCTGCATCACCCTGTCTCCGGAAACAAAAAATGGGCCTAAGGCCCACTCCATGAACTCCGAATTATTATCTTGGCAAGTATAGCAAAATGCCTCGCCTCGCCCAAGCGTTAACCCTGCGGATGTCCTTATCCTGTAACAAAAAAACCCCAAACTCGGGGTCCTTTTTGCAATTGGTAGCGGGGGCAGGATTTGAACCTGCGACCTTCGGGTTATGAGCCCGACGAGCTGCCAGACTGCTCCACCCCGCAGCAACGGCCGGGAAGTGTAACGACTGGACCCGGCTATTTCAACCCTTCGATCCCGGTGGCGGCAACCAGGCCACCCGTGGGCTGACCGTTGTGGCTGGCGGAATGGGGGGTTTGGCGGGAAGGGGGCCGTCAGGCCAGGACGGCGGCGCACAGGGCCAGCAGCGCGCCCGGGAACACCCCGAGGCCCAGGACAGCAAGGCCGTTGAGGCTCATGGCGATCTGCAGGTCGGTGCTGGCGTGCAGGGGTTCCCCGGTCTCCGGCTCGTCGAAGTACATCAGCTTGACCACGCGGATGTAGTAGAAGGCACCGATGATGGAGAAGAACACCGCCACGATAGCCAGCCACACCATGTCGACGTGGATAACCGCCTGCAACACGGACAGCTTGGCGTAGAAACCGACGGTGGGCGGTAATCCCGCCATTGAGAACATCAGAATCAGCATCATCAGGGCGAACCACGGGCTGCGCCCGTTGAGACCCTTGAAATCGTCCAGCCGGTCGGCCTCGAACCCGGCGCGGCTGAGCAGGATGATCATGCCGAAGCCGCCGATCGCCATCAGCGCGTAGGTGATGGCATAGAACATGGCGGCGGAATAACCCGCGGCGGTACCGGCGATCAGGCCCAGGATCAGGAAGCCGACATGCGAAATGGTCGAATAGGCCAGCATGCGCTTGATATTGGTCTGGGCAATGGCGATGACATTACCGATGGCGAGCGACAGCACCGCCAGGATCGTCAGCATATCCTGCCAGTCGGCCGACAGCCCGCCCAGGGTCTGGTCCAGCAGGCGCATGGCCATGGCGAAAGCGGCGATCTTGGGTGCGCTGCCGATAAACAGCGTAACCGGCGTGGGCGCCCCATGGTAGACATCGGGTACCCACATGTGGAATGGCACGGCGCCGAACTTGAAGGCCAGCCCGACCACGATGAAACACAGGGCGAAGATATGGATCATCCCCATCTTGCTGCTGGCGGAGAGCGCGGCGGCAACCTCGGCGATATCCAGGCTGCCGGTCGCGCCATAGAGCATGGAGATGCCGTACAGCAGCATGCCCGAGGCCAGTGCGCCCAGGACGAAGTATTTCATCGCGGCCTCGGACGCCTCCGCCGATTCGCGGTTGAAGGCCACCAGCGCATACAGCGACAGTGACAGCAGTTCCAGGCCGAGGTAAATGGTCAGCAGGTTGTGGGCGGAGACCAGCACCATCATGCCCAGTACGGCAAACAGGCCAAGCACATAGTACTCGCCACGGAAGATCCCGCGTGCCACCAGATAGGCGCGTGAATAAATGAACACCCCGAAGGTAATCAGGAAGATACACGTCTTCAACAGGGCCGCCATGGGGTCACTGACAAAGGTCCCGTTCAGCACCACCGCGACTTCGTTATCGAGCATGCCCCAGCTGATCAGGGCAGCGACCAGAAGCGTTGCCAGCGACAGGAGATAACTGATGATGCGGCGCTCTTCGCTGATAAAGACGTCGACCATCAGGATGACGCACGCCATGGTGAGCACAAAGATCTCGGTCGACAGGGGTGCAAAATCAGATAACGCGATATTCATGTGACTACCCTGTTAGTTTCCCGTACCGAGCAGGGCCAGCCCTGCCGCGTGCGGCAGCTTGGATACCGAGACATGGGCCAGCAGGTTATCCACGCTGGCGTGCATGACCTCGATCAGCGGCGCGGGCCACAGCCCGAACAGCAGCACCACGACCGCCAGGCTCGCCAGGATGGTGAACTCGCGCTTGTTGATGTCCTCGAGCTGGCGCACGCCGTCGTTGGCGATTTCGCCGAAAATGACCCGCTTGACCAGCCACAGGCTGTAGGCCGCGCCCAGTATCAGGGTCGTTGCCGCCAGCAGGGCAAACCAGAAATTTGCCTTGAAGCTGGCGAGGATCACCATGAACTCGCCGACGAAGCCCGAGGTGCCCGGCAGGCCGGAATTGGCCAGGGCGAACAGCACCATGAAGGCAGCGAACACCGGCATGGTGTTGACCACCCCGCCGTAATCGCTGATCTGGCGACTGTGCAGCCGGTCGTAGAGCACCCCGACACAGAGGAACAGCGCCCCGGAGATGAAGCCGTGCGAGATCATCTGCACCATGCCGCCCTCCATGCCGAGGGCCGCGCCCTGGGTGGAGCCGCTGTTGTCCAGCAGGGTGAACACCAGGAAGATGCCGAGGGTGACGAAGCCCATGTGGGCTATCGACGAATAGGCGATCAGCTTCTTCATGTCATCCTGCACCAGCGCGACGAAACCGATATAGACCACGGCGACCAGTGACATCAGGATAATCAGCCAGTCCAGGGCGTGACTGGCATCCGGCGTAATCGGCAGGCTGAAACGCAGGAAGCCGTAGCCGCCGATCTTCAACATGATCGCCGCCAGGATCACTGAGCCGCCGGTCGGTGCCTCCACGTGCGCGTCCGGCAGCCAGGTATGCACCGGCCACATCGGCACCTTGACGGCAAACGCCATGAGAAAGGCCAGGAAGATCAGAATCTGTTCGGTCATGCCCAGCTGCAGGCGATGAAAATCGAGAATGCCGAACGCACCCGACTGCAGGTGCATGTAGATCAGCGCCACCAGCATGAACACCGAACCGAAAAAGGTGAACAGGAAGAATTTGATGGTGGCATACACTCGCCGTGGCCCGCCCCAGACGCCGATGATCAGGAACATCGGCACCAGCATGGCCTCCCAGAATACATAGAACAGCACGGCATCCAGGGCCGCGAACACACCGTTCATCAGGCCCTCCATGATCAGGAATGCCGCCATGTACTGGCCGATCTTGTTCTTGATCACCTCCCAGCCGGCCAGCACCACCAGCACGGTGGTGAACGTGGTCAGGATGATCAGCGGCATGGAAATGCCATCCACGCCGAGGTGATAGTTCACATTGAAGGCATCGATCCACGGCGCCAGCTCCTGGAACTGCATGGCGGCAGTGTTGAGGTCGAAGTCCGTGTACAGCAGCATACTCAGCAGGAAGGTCGCGAGTGCCACGATCAGCGCGGTCGGGCGGATGTCCGGGAAGCCCAGGGCCTCCATCACCAGCAGGATGACGCCACCGAGTATCGGCAGCCAGACCAGCACACTCAGCAAGGGAAAATCCATCATGTGCCGACCCTCTGTACGATGAAGACGAACCAGAACAGCATCAACAGCAGGCCGATGATCATGCTGAAGGCATAATGATAGAGATAACCGGACTGGACGTGGCGCACCACGCTGGCGACCCAGCCGACCATGCGCGCACTGCCGTTGACGATCAGGCCATCGATGATCAGTACGTCGCCAACCCGCCACAACAGCTGGCCAAAACCACGCGCACCGCCGGCGAATACCGCCTCGTTGAAATCGTCCGCATAGTACTTGTTGACCAGCAGCGTGTAGAGGCCCCGAAAGCGCTGTGCGACATTATCGGCGATGTCCGGGTTCTTCACGTAGATGTACCAGGCCGTCGCCACACCGGCAATAGCCAGGTAGACCGCCGGACCTGCCAGGGCATGCAGCACGAAACTCAGCGGCCCGTGGTAGTGTGCGCCGATCTCGCTCAATACGTCATGGCGCGGGTCGACATGCAGCACGCCGTTGAAATAGTCGCCGAACACCACCGGGTCGATCCAGTAACCAGAAATCACCGAGAAGAATGCCAGCACGATCAGCGGCCCAATCACCACCCAGGGTGATTCGCGCAGGTGCGCGCGGGTGTGCTCGCCCATGCGCGGCTTGCCGTGAAACACCAGGAAATACATTCGGAAGCTGTACAGCGCCGTGATGAACACGCCGATCAGCACCGCCCAGTAAGCGATCCCGGCTCCGGGGATTTGCGAGTGGTGCACCGCCTCGATGATGGTGTCCTTGGAATAGAAGCCGGAGAAGAACGGCGTGCCGATCAGTGCCAGCGAGCCGATCAGCGAGGTGAACCAGGTGACCGGCATGTACTTGCGCAGGCCACCCATGTTGCGGATGTCCTGTTCATGGTGCATGGCGATGATCACCGAACCGGCAGCCAGAAACAACAGCGCCTTGAAAAAGGCATGGGTCATCAGGTGGAAGATACTGGCAGCATAGGCCGAGGCACCGAGCGCGACGGTCATGTAACCCAGCTGCGACAATGTGGAATAGGCGATGACCCGCTTGATGTCATTCTGCACGATACCGAGCAGGCCCATGAACAGGGCGGTGATGGCGCCGATAATCAGCACGAAGGACAGCGCGGTCTCGGAGAGTTCGAACAGCGGCGACATGCGTGCCACCATGAAGATACCCGCCGTGACCATGGTGGCCGCGTGAATGAGCGCGGAGATCGGGGTCGGGCCTTCCATCGAGTCCGGCAGCCACACGTGCAGCGGCACCTGCGCCGACTTGCCCATCGCGCCGATGAACAGGAAGATGCAAATCACCGTCAGCAATGACCACTCGACCCCGGAGAAGATCTCGAACGTTGCGGTCTCCAGGGCCGGCGCCGCGGTAAACACGGTGGCGTAGTCCATGCTGTTGAAGGCCATGTAGATCGCGCTGATCCCCAGCAGGAAGCCGAAGTCACCTACCCGGTTTACCAGGAAGGCCTTAAGGTTGGCGTAAATCGCCGTCGGCCGCTGGTACCAGAACCCGATCAGCAGATAGGACACCAGACCGACCGCCTCCCAGCCGAAGAACAGCTGCAGGAAGTTGTTGGACATCACCAGCATCAGCATGGAGAAGGTGAACAGGGCGATATAACTGAAGAAACGCTGGTAACCCGGGTCGTCGTGCATGTAGCCGATGGTGTAGATGTGCACCATCAAGGACACAAAGCTCACTACGGTGATCATCAGGGCGGTGAGGTTGTCGATCAGGAAGCCGATCTCGAAACGCACCCCGTCGGAGACCATCCAGGTGTAGACACTGGCGTTGTAGGGGTCCGCCCCGTCGATGGCGAACTGCTTGAGCACAATCAGCGACAGCACGAACGACACGGCCACGCCGAGTATGGTCACACTGTGGGCACCGACGCGGCCGATCTGCCTGCCGAACAGGCCGGCGATGATGGCGCCGAACAGTGGGGCTAGCGGAATCGCAAGATAAACATTTTCCATGTCATCAGCCCTTCATGGTATCCAGGTCATCCACGTTAATGGTCTGGCGATTGCGGAACAGCACCACCAGAATGGCCAGGCCGATGGCGGCCTCGGCGGCGGCCACCGTGAGGATAAAGAACACGAACACCTGACCGGCGGTATCGCCCAGGAAATAGGAAAAGGCGATAAAGTTCATGTTGACGGCGAGCAGCATCAGCTCGATAGCCATCAGCAAAATAATGACGTTCTTGCGGTTGAGGAAGATGCCGGCCACGCTCAGCCCGAACAGGATGGCGCCCAGAATCAGATAGTCAGACAGTGCAATCATCGCTCTTAACAATCACTTCCTGTTAATAAATTATTCACCGCGGAGACGCAGAGGACGCGGAGGAGAGAAAAATATTCGTTATTGAAAAAAACCATCACTCTCGTTTGTCTACGCCCTGTCAAAATGCTTTTTTAAATAATTTCTGCTCTGCGTTCTCCGCGCCTCTGCGGTTAACTTTTTACTGCCGTTCTTCCGCCTTCATCTTCACCAGCCGCACCCGGTCGGCGCGTTTCACCGCGACCTGGTCCACCGGGTTCTGGTACTTGGTCTCGGGACGCCGGCGCATGGTCAGCGTGATGGCGGCAATCATGGCAACCAGCAGGATCACCGCGGCGATCTCGAACGGGTAGACATAATCGGTATACAGCACGCTGCCGAGCTCCCGGGTATTGCTGTAGTCGACCCCGTGACGCGCGGGGATGGCCACGGCATCAGCACCGAAGTTGCGCGCCCTGACCACCAGAAACATCTCGATCACGATAAGCGCCGCCACACTGAGCCCGACCGGCAGGTACTTGATAAATCCCTCGCGCAGCGGCGACACGTTGATGTCCAGCATCATCACCACGAACAGGAACAGCACCATGACCGCACCGACATACACCAGCACCAGCGTAATGGCCAGGAACTCCGCTTCCAGCAGAAGCCACAGTCCGGCGCAGGTAAAGAAGGCCAGCACCAGGTGCAAAACGGCGTGTACCGGGTTGCGCACCGTGATCACGCGCCCGGCGGCGAACACCAGCACCGCGGCAAGGAAGTAGAAAATGAATCGTTCAAAATCCATATCGGTTACCTGTAGGGGGCGTCCGCCACGCGGTCCGCGGCGATTTGTGCCTCGTGCCTGTCGCCGATCTCCAGCAGCATCTCCTTGGTCATGATGTTCTCACCCCGGTTCTCGAAGCTGTATTCAAAGACGCGTGTCTCGACGATGGAATCCACCGGGCAGGACTCTTCACAAAAGCCACAGTAGATGCACTTGAACAGGTCGATATCGTAACGCGTGGTGCGGCGGGTCCCGTCGGCACGCTCTTCGGCCTCGATGGTGATCGCCAGCGCCGGGCAGACCGCCTCGCACAGCTTGCAGGCAATGCAGCGCTCCTCGCCGTTGGGATAGCGCCGCAGGGCATGCAGGCCACGGAAGCGGTTCGACTGCGGGGTCTTCTCATCCGGGTACTGCACCGTAATCTTGCGCTTGAAGAGATAGCGCCCGGTCACACCCAGGCCCTTGCGCATCTCGCGCAGCGTCAGGCTCTTCAGGAAATTTCCGAATCTGTCCATGTCAGCTCACCTCAATCGAACCAGGGGCCGATATCGGCCATCACAGCGGCGCCTTCCACCACCAGCCACACGATGGTGATCGGGATAAACACCTTCCAGCCCAGCCGCATGATCTGGTCATAGCGATAGCGCGGAAAGGTGGCACGCAGCCAGAGATAGAAGAACAGGATCAGCGAGGTCTTGGCCAGCAGCCAGAACACGCCCGGCACCCAGGTGAACCAGGATTCGATCCAGGTCCCCTCGAATGGTGACAGCCAGCCACCCAGGAACATCAGCGCGGCCAGGGTCGCAAGCAGGATCATATTGGCGTATTCGGCCAGAAAGAACACCGCAAAGGCCATCCCGGAATATTCCACGTGGAAACCCGCGACGATCTCGGACTCGCCCTCGGCCACGTCGAAGGGCGCGCGGTTGGTCTCGGCAACGCTGGAGATGAAATAGATGATGAACAGCGGAAACAGCGGCAACCAGAACCAGTGCAGCAGACTGCCCTGCTGGGCCAGCACGATCTCACGCAGGTTCAGACTGCCACCGGCAATCAGCACACCCACCAGTGCAAAGCCCATGGCAATCTCGTAGGACACAATCTGTGCCCCGGAACGCATGGCGCCAAGGAAGGCGTACTTCGAGTTGGTCGCCCAGCCGGCGATGATGACACCGTAGACCCCCATGGAGGTCAGCGCCAGGATGTACAGCAGGCTGGCATCGATGTCCGCCAGCACCAGGGTGTCGGTAAACGGCAGCACCGCCCAGGCCGCCAGCGCCGGTGCCAGCGACAGCATGGGGGCGATCAGGAACAGGAAGCGGTCGGAGTTGCCGGGGACGATGATTTCCTTCATCAGCAACTTGAGCGCGTCAGCGATCGGCTGCAACCAGCCGCGCGGTCCCACGCGGTTCGGACCGATACGCACCTGCATGTAGCCGATGATCTTGCGCTCGGCATAGGTGAGGTAGGCCACGGCCAGCATCAACGGCGCCACGATGGCGACGATCTTGAGCACGATAAACAACGGCTCCCTGATTAATTCCCAGAATTCGGCCATGACTGTTTTTCAGTTACCTGTTCATGCACCTTCGATGGTGACCGGTCCGTAGTTCGGACCCAGACCAACCGTTGCCGGGATGGCAGCCGGCAGCCACACGCACCCCGCGGGGACACGCTCGTCGATTTCCAGTGCCAGCGTGACACTGCTGTCACCCTGCAGCACCCTGATGCTGTCCGCATCCCCTACCCCGCTCAGCTCGGCCTGCGCTGCGCACAGGCGCACACTGGTCCGTGCCGCATCCGGTGTCTGCTGCAGGGAGGCGGCACGCCGCACCAGCGCGTCGGCCGAGTGGATGGGCACATCGCCGATGCGCTCCAGTCCGCTGCGCGTGGCGGCCGCGCTGACCGCGCCCTGCGCTGACCCGATGGTCGCGGACACGGCATCGACCTTCTGGCGCAGTTCATCGCGCACCTGTTCACTGCTGGTGTAGTCGAAGCCCTCCAGCTCCAGCAGGTTGCCAAGCACGCGCAGCACCTTCCAGCCAGGCCGGCTGTCAGCATGGGGCGTGGCAACCCCTGCAAAACTCTGCCAGCGCCCTTCCGCGTTGACGAAGGTACCGGAGGTCTCGGTGAACGGGCCGATCGGCAGCAGCACGTCCGCGTTCGCCTTCATGGCCTCATTGGCCCAGGGCGTGAGCGCAACGACAAATTCGGCAGCAGCGACCGCAGCCGCCGCGCTGCCGCTGTCCCAGCAGTCATATTCCGGCTCGACACCCAGCAGGATGCAGGCCTTGCGCGGCTCGCTGCACAACTCGCGCACCGTCAGGCCCGGCCTGGCACAGGCCTCTCCGGCCGGTCCGCGGTGCGGCAGTACCCCTGCCAGCCAGCCGCCGACGCTGTTGGCAGCCTCGGGAATATCGCCCATAACGGCATTGCTGGCCGCGGTGATCACAGCCGCCAGCGCGCGGATCAGCGAATACTCGGGGTGCGCCACGGCCGTGTTGCCCAGCAGCACAGTGCAGTTGTCGGCGTCCTTCAGGGCCCGGGCCATGGCGCGCTGCGTATCATCAGGATGCGCCGCACCGATCAGCGCGCGTACCGCCTCAGGGGCATCACGGCCGGCATCCGGAAAGCAGGCCGCGATCCCGGCCAGGGTCTGCGCCATACGTGACGGTGGCACGATGACCTTGGCATGCACCTTGAAGTTGAATTCGTAGTCCACCGGGTTCACGAACATCACGGCGGCGCCGGCCATCGCCGCCTTGCGCAGCCGGTGTCCGATAATGGGCTGTTCCTTGCGGGTGTTGGAGCCTATCACCAGGGCCGCCTTGACGGCTTCCAGCTGCTCGAACGACTGGCCCAGCGACGGACACAGCGGGGCGCTGTCCTGGCCGCTGAAATCGGCCTGGCGCAGGCGGTGATCGATGGTATTGGTCCCCAGGCCCCGCGCGACGGCCTGCGCGAGGTACATCTCCTCCAGCGTGGCCGTGGGTGAGACCAGCATGCCCAGCTGTTCGCCGCCATGCGCTGCGGTCTGCGCCTTGATGCCGTCGACAGCGGCCTGCAGCGCCTCGTCCCACTCGGCCTCCTGCCAGTCGCCGTCGACCTTGATCATGGGCGCGGCCAGGCGGTCGGCACTGTAGAGGCCCTCGTAGCTGAAGCGGTCCCGATCGGACAGCCAGACCTCGTTGATCTCCTCGTTCTCGCGCGGCACCACGCGGATCACCTGCCCGCGCCGGGTGTGCACCAGGAGATTGGAGCCGACCGAATCATGCGGAGCGACCGATGCATGCTGCAGCATCTCCCAGGCACGCGCCTTGAAACGCGACGGCTTGGCGGTCAACGCCCCCACCGGGCAGACATCGATGACATTGCCGGAGAGTTCGGATTCCAGAGAGCCTTCGATGTAGGTACCGATCTCCATGTTCTCGCCGCGACCGGTGGCACCCAGTTCCGTCTTGCCGGCCACCTCGCTCAGCATTCGAATACAGCGCGTACAGTGAATGCAGCGCGTCATGTCGGTCACGATCAGCGGACCGATAAACTTGTCCTTGACCACGCGTTTCTTTTCGGAGAAACGCGAGATGCCGCGGCCATAGCCCAGCGCCAGGTCCTGCAGTTCGCATTCACCCCCCTGGTCACAAATGGGGCAGTCCAGCGGGTGGTTGATCAGCAGGAATTCCATAATTGCCTTCTGCGCGCCGCGGGCCAGCTCCGAGCCGGTAAATATCTTCATACCGTCGGTCACCGGCGTGGCGCAGGCCGGTAGTGGCTTCGGCACCTTCTCCACCTCGACCATGCACATGCGGCAGTTCGCGGCGACGGAGAGTTTCTTGTGGTAACAAAAGCGCGGGATGCTGATACCCGCCGCGTCGGCCACCTCGATAATCATCGCGCCCTTGCGTGCCTGCAGCGTCTGGCCGTCGATCTCGATGGTGACGGCGTCTTGCGGCGGGATCTCGGGCCGCGCGCTCATGCCGCCGCTCCTTTGGAGGCAGCACCCTCACCCGCCATGCAGCACTTGTGGGTGATGTGGTATTCGAATTCCGCGCGGAAATGCTTCAGGAAGCTCTGCACCGGCCAGGCCGCGGCTTCACCGAAGGCGCAGATGGTCTTGCCCTCGATCTGGCCGGCCGCGCTCTCCAGCAGGTCGAGATCCTCGGGACGTCCCTTGCCCTCCTCGATGCGCTTGATGACACGGTACATCCAGCCGGTGCCCTCGCGGCAGGGCGTGCACTGGCCGCAGGACTCTGCGAAATAAAAGCGCGAGATGCGCATCAGGGCATGCACCATACAGGTGGAATCGTCGATCACCATGACCCCGCCCGAACCCAGTGCGGAGCCGGCCTTGGACAGCGAGTCATAGTCCATGTCGGTCTCCATGATGACATCGGCAGGCATCACCGGCATCGACGAACCGCCCGGTATCACCGCCTTGAGCCGGTGGCCATCGCGCACGCCGCCGGCCATCTCCAGCAGCTCCCGGAACGGTATGCCCATCGGCACTTCGAAGTTGCCGGGCCGGTTGACGTGACCTGAGACGGAGAAGATCTTCACGCCGCCGTTGTTCGGTTTGCCGAGGTCGAGGAACCATTCGCCGCCGTTGCGTATGATCGACGGGACCGATGCCAGGGTCTCTGTGTTGTTGATGGTGGTCGGCTTGCCATAGAGGCCGAAGTTGGCCGGAAACGGCGGCTTGAAACGTGGCTGGCCCTTCTTGCCCTCCAGGGACTCCAGCAGCGCCGTCTCCTCGCCGCAGATGTAGGCACCGGCGCCCAGGTGGCCGTGGCACTCGAAATCGACACCCGAGCCCAGCAGGTCGCGGCCCAGCAGGCCGGCCTCGCGCGCCTCCACCAGGGCCTGCTCAAAGCGCTCGAAGGGTTCGTGGTGGAATTCACCGCGCATGTAGTTGTAGCCCACGGTCGCACCCATGGCATAGCCGGCGATCGCCATGCCCTCGACCAGGGCATGCGGGTTGAAACGCAGGATGTCGCGGTCCTTGCAGGTACCCGGCTCGGACTCGTCCGAGTTGCAGACGAGGTATTTCTGCACCGGTGCATTGCGCGGCATGAAGCTCCACTTGAGGCCGGTCGGAAAGCCTGCGCCGCCGCGGCCGCGCAGGCCCGACTTCTTCACTTCCTCGATGATCTCCTCGGGCGGGGTCTTTTCCCGCAGGATCTTCTTCCACGCCTCGTAGCCGCCGACCTTGAGGTAGTTCTCCAGTGTCCACGGCTCATCGAACTGCAAGGTGGCGAAACAGACCTGTTCAGTCATGCCTTACTCCAGCGAGTCCAGGATCTCGTCCACCTTCGCGGTGGTGAGATGCTCGTGATAATGTCCATTGACCGTCATCATCGGAGCGCCGGCGCAGGCGGCCAGGCACTCCTCTTCCAGCTTGAGGGTGATGCGGCCGTCCGGCGTGGTCGCGCCCAGCTTGATGCCGAGCTTGTTCTCGACGTGCTTCACTATGTCACCGGCACCGCACAGCATGCACGACAGGTTGGTGCACAAGGCCACCATGTTGCGGCCCACCGGCTCGAGCTCGATCATGGAATAGAAGGTGCCGATTTCGTACACGCTCACCGGCGGCATGTCAAGGTAGTCGGCCACCGCGTCCATCAGCTCGCGGCTGACCCAGCCGCCGTTCTGTTGCTGAGCAATCTGCAGGGCGCTCAACACCGCAGACTGCTTCTGGTCAGGCGGGTACTTCTCGACCCAGGCATCGATGCGGGCGCGTGATTCCGCACTCAGCAGATCGGCCTTGCGTTGCTGTATCCGTGTA
>Ga0224512_10000403_pt1 | contig 46115 bp, 39 predicted proteins | sample SF_May12_sed_USG_4_FD_169103 | JGI IMG/M metagenome (GOLD analysis project Ga0224512, IMG submission 169103) | Sediment microbial communities from San Francisco Bay, California, United States - SF_May12_sed_USGS_13 | ecosystem: Environmental > Aquatic > Marine > Sediment | place: USA... | reverse complement strand
CCCTCCGAACGCTCATCAAGCGGCATGCGCCGCTCGACGCGCACGTCGTCAAGGGGATCCTCTACCAAGTGGGTTCAGCCCTGAGCTATGCTCACCGGGCGGGCGCGGGGGTGATCCACCGAGACATCAAACCCGCCAACATCATGGTCAATCTCGAAGGCGATGCCTTCGTGACCGACTTCGGAATCTCGAAAATCGCCGACTTGCAGTCGGGGCTCACCCAAACGGGGGCCACCATCGGCACCCCCGAGTACATGAGCCCCGAGCAGTGTCGTGGCGAGCTCCTGACAGGAGCATCGGACCAATACGCCCTCGGGATCGTAGCGTACGAAATGATCTGCGGGTCGACCCCGTTTTCGGGCTCGCACCTCACGATCATGATGGCCCACGCCCAGGAACCGCCGAGGCCGGTGCGGGAGGTCCGATCGGACTGTCCTCCGGAAATCGCGGAGGCCGTCGAGCGGATGCTCGCGAAGTCGCCGGAAGATCGCTGGCCAGATCTCGATGCCGCGGTCACCTCGATGGGGGGCGCACCACTCGGGTACAAGGACCCGACCCGCGCGAGGATCGTTGCACTGGTCCGGGCGACCGACGTCGAAGGGGCGTCGGGTGGGGTCGCGACCGCTCCACCGTCCGTCGCCCCGGCCGCTCGGATGGCGGCCTCGGCGGGCGGCGCAGCCGACGGCGTCACGAGCGGCGAGCAGGTCGCCGCAGAGGCAAGTCATCCCGAGGATCAGACCCGTGCGAGCCCCGTTCCGGCTACGTCGCGCCGCACGCAGTCGAGCCCGACCCCCTCGCGCCCGAAGTCAATGCCATCGATGGTGGCCCCGGCTCCGCTTTACCGTCGCCCGGCCACGATCGCGCTCGCGTTGGTGGCGATCTTCGCGATCGGCTTCAGTGCGCAGTCGTTCTTGGGATCCGCAGGGCCGACTAGCGTGAATGAGCGGGGTGGTCCGGATGGTCTGGCGGCGACCGGGGACTCGGGGGCGACCGGAGACAGCGCCACGCAGATCGCGGGCGGTCCGGGCATACCGATCGGTGGCCGAGAGGCGCCGCCGGTCACCCCCGGCGGCCAGCTCGCGTCGGGACAGCCGGGTGTCGACGCGGGGGGAGGAGAGGGCGAGCCAGCCACTGCGGACGCCGCCGCCGACCCGACTACCCGCCCGGGCACGACCCAGCGACCCGAACCCGAACCGAACCGGTCTACGCCGCCGCGCCCGACTCCGACCCGGGCGGCGCCCACGCCCTCGACGATGACGGTTCGCTTGGCGAGCGCGTCGATGCAGGTAGGCGAGACACAGGTGGCCGCCGCCGAGGTCCGTGACGGCTCGGGTGCCCCGATGAGCGACGTCGCACTGTCCTGGTCGAGCTCGGCCCCGGGGATCGTTCGAGTGAACGACGATGGTTCGGTGAGAGCCATGGCGGAGGGAAGCGCGTACGTTATCGCCCGAACGGGCCGCGTTCGGGACAGCACGCTGGTGTCCACCGTCTTCGCCGTGGAGGCGGTGCGGATCGCGGGCGGCGACCGGACCGTCGAGCCGGGAGCGTCCGGTCGATTGAACGCAGCGGTGCTCGGTCCCGAGGGCGTTGCGCTCACGCGCCCGATCGTGTGGAGCTCGTCGAACGAGTCGGTCGTACGCGTCTCGGCAGATGGCCAGCTGGCCGCGGTGGCACCCGGGGTTGCCCGGATTCGCGCCACTGCGGATGGCATCTCGAGCGACGTGACCGTGACCGTGCAGAGGGCGGCCCCGCCGCCTCCGACGACCGGGGAAGTGACGACCCTCCTCGAGGGTCTCATCGTGCTCATGACGAGCGACCGGGCCCGAGTGATGGCCTTGTGGCCCGAGGGCAGAGGCGACGCAGGGGTCCGGAGTCAGTTCGAAGATCGACTCGAGCGTGAGGATTTCCGCGCGGAGGTCGCGAGTCAGGAAGGGGTCCGTTTGGATGGTCGCGGGGCCGTGGTCTCTTTCGTGGTCGCCGCATCTCACCGGGCCAACTTCGGTCGACGCGCCGAGGGCACCATCCAGATGAGGGCCCAACTCCTGCATGACGGCGGCGCGTGGCGGATCGTGTCCGTTGGCGCGCAGTCGGTCGATTTCTAGTGAACCATCCGTGGGCTCGTCACGGCTGAGCCTGGGCTTCGGTCCCGCGCTCTTCGGGGTGCATCCAGGAGCAGGTTGGGGCCGAGGGCCAGCGCGCTCTTCGGGGGGCGCCCGGGAGCAGGTCGGGGCCGAGGGCCAGCGCGCTCTTCACGCTCGCCGTCGAGGTGAGGAAGCGCCGTCGGTCGGTCACGAGAGACTTCCCGCCGTACCCGCGGGGGAGCCCAGGCGAATCGGGAGCGTTCGAATGCGCTCGCCCGTAAGCGCGTAGACTGCGTTCGCTACCGCCGGCGCTATGGGCGGCGTTCCCGGCTCGCCCACACCGCCTGGCGCGTCTCCACTAGGGGCCAATACTACGTCGATCCGCGGCGCCTCGTTCATCCGAAGCATTCGATAGTCGTGGAAGTTGCTCTGGACGACGCGTCCGCCCTCGATGTTGATCTCGCCGAAGAGTGCGGCGGTGAGCCCGTACACGATCCCGCTCTCCATCTGGGCGCGGACGATGGCCGGGTTCAGCACCGTGCCGCAGTCGACCGCACACCAGACCTGGTGTACGCGAGGCTGGCCGTCCCGAATGGAGACCTCCGCGACCTGCGCTACGTACGATCCGAAGGACCTCACGACCGCAATGCCACGGCCACGTCCCTCTGGCGGGGTAGAGCCCCACGCCGAAGCCTCAGCGACCGCGTCGAGCACTCCGACGTGGCGTGGATGCGCCGAGAGAAGGGCGCGGCGGTACTCGTACGGGTCCTCTCCGGCCGCGTGTGCGAGCTCGTCGATGAAGGACTCGACCACGAACCCGGTGTGCGTATGACCCACGGACCTCCAGAATCCGACGGGAATCGGGAGATCGACTTTCGCGTAGGTCAGGCGCACGTTCGGGGATTCGTACGGTTGGTCCGATGCTCCCTCCGTCGACGTCGAATCGCGCTTGCCCACGAGGTTCCTGGCGGGCCCTGGGACCCAACCCGGAACGAGACGCTCCATGATCGACTGTGACGCCGTTCGATGATCCCACGCGGCTGGACGTCCATCTTCGCCGAGCACCGCCGTGAGCTCGTGGTAGGACGCGGGCCGGTAGAAGTCGTGTCGCATGTCGTCTTCCCGCGACCAGACGACCTTCACCGGTCCCTGGATCTTTCCGGCGAGCTCCGCGGCCTCGCGCACGAAATCTCTCTCGGAACGCCGGCCGAAGCCGCCACCGAGGAAGGTGGTGTGCACCTCGGTGGCATCCGCGGGCACACCAGCCGCGGCGGCGGCTACCTGACGCGCCCCGCCCCCGACGATCGCGGGTGCGTTTTGGAACTGTGTCCCGGTCCATACGGTGCATCGACCGTCGCGCACCCACGCCGTGCAGTTCATCGGCTCCATGGTCGCGTGCGCCAAATAAGGAAGGCGGTACTCTGCCCGAATCGGCGCTTCGGCCCCGGCCAAAACGGCATCTACGTCGCCGTCATCTCGCACGGTGCGACCGTTCCGCACAGCCGAGCGAAGGCGATCCGCGATCGTTGCGTCGTCGAGGTTCGCCCCGTCGCCCTCGTCCCACTCGATCTCGAGTGCGTCTCGTCCTGCATTTGCTGCAACATACCCGTTCGCCACGACGGCGACTCCACTCTCCAACTCCACGATCTCGTCCACCCCTGGCAACGCCAGCGCCGCGTCGGCCCGGAGGGAACGCACGACGCCACCGAACACCGGGGATCGCTCCACCACCGCGACACGGGTGTCCGGAGGGCCTGCGTCGATCCCGAAGATCGCTCGCCCCGTGGACTTCGCTTCCACATCCAATCGGGGCACGGAGGTACCGATCAGTCGGTAGTCGGCTGGTTCCTTGAGGGCGACCTCGTCCGGGACGTCGAGCCTCGCGGCCTCCGCGGCGAGAGCACCGTAGGAAGCGGTCGACCCATCGGGAGCGATGACGGCGGCGTTGCCGGTCGAGACGTCGGCGACATCGACGCCCCACCGGTTCGCTCCCGCACGCCGGAGCATCTCCCGCGCGGTCGCGCCCGCGCGCCTGAGCGGTTCCCACGACTCCCTCACGCTCGTGCTGCCACCCGTGACCATCATGCCATAGGCGTCATGAGCTTGCGCGAATTCGAAGGATACGGCGTCCCACGGGACGTCCAGCTCCTCGGCCACGAGTTGCGGCAAGGCCGTGGACACGCCTTGGCCCATCTCGGAGCGCGGCACGAGCACCGTGATCGAACCGTCTTCATCGATTCGGAGATACGCATTTGGCACCCAGGTCGAATCGCTAGTCGGGAGCCCCGGGTCGCGGGTAAGACGCCAAGCGACGCCGAGGGTGAGTCCAGCCCCGGCGACTACGCCGACCTTCACGAAGGAACGACGAGACAGCGCCCCCGACTCGCTCATCCGTCCCCTTCTCCCTGATCGGGCTCGTCGGACGCGATGCGTTCGGATCGGATGGCCACGGCCCTGTGGATCGCTCGTCGGATCGCCTGGTAGGCGCCGCAGCGGCAGACGTTTCCCGACATGGCTCGATCGATGTCGTCGTCCGTCGGCGCGGCGCGTTCGTCCAGGAGCGCGAGCGCGGAGATGATCTGCCCGGACTGGCAGTACCCGCATTGAGGCACCTGCTCTTCGATCCAAGCCTGCTGAATCGGGTGCAACTCACCCGCGCCAGCGACCCCCTCGATCGTGGTGACCGTCGTGCCCTGGGCGCTGCCGACCGGGACCTGACACGAGCGCACCGGCGCTCCGTCGAGAAGGACGGTGCAGGCACCGCACTGGCCGATGCCGCAGCCGAACTTGGTGCCGGTCAGGCCGAGCTCTTCGCGGAGGGCCCACAGAAGGGGCGATGAATTGGGGGCCGAGATATCACGCGGTTCCCCGTTGATCGTAAGGGTGGTCACGAAACCATACTCCTGTGCCGGTCGACGAAGGTTCCAACCCTCGGTTTCGGGATTCGGTCCCGCGTCACGGCGGAATCCGTCGCGGGGGCCGGGTAGACCGAGCAGCCAGCCCGTGTGGCAGCTGGCCGTGTGCGACCCGGAGACTGCTCGACCTATACTGTCGTCATCCCCGGCCCCTCTGACCTCGGAGGGGGTGGCGGCACTCAGGGAGGAGACATGGGATCGGACCAGAGCTTCGTCGACCACGTAGTCGATCGAATCGAAACAGACTGCGACGTCACGTACAAGAAGATGTTCGGGGAGTACGGGCTCTACAGTCATGGCAAGATGTTCGCGGTCGTCTGTGACAATCAGCTTTTCATCAAGCCGACCGAGGAGGGGCGGGCGTTCATTGGGGACGTGACGGAAGCGCCGCCGTATCCGGGCGCAAAGCCGAGCTTCCTCATCGGCGCCCGCATGGACGATTCGGAGTGGCTCAGCGAGCTCGTCCGCATCACCACCAGGGCCCTTCCCGAGCCGAAGAAGCGGAAGCGGGCGAAGAAGAAGAAGTAGGTGACCGACGAGATGGTGTGGACGCCCTTCCAGCCTTCGGGCCACGGATGAACTCCGAATTGGATCGCCCCGCGGTGGACGACCGCGTCGACGCTGGAGGGCGCGCCCGTAGGTTCCTGTCGAGGCCCTTCGTGTGGCGCGCGCTCGCCTTCGTTGCGGTCTACCTCGCCGCCGTCGTGGGGCTCTCACTCGGCGTCGGCGTCTCCGAAAGGGATCTGGTCGGGGTGGGCCTGGCCGAGCGCGCCTATTATGCGCTCGGCCTCTTCGTTCTCGGTGGGCTGGACATCGGCACACCGATCGGCGGTCCCGCCCCCGCGCGATCACTGCTTTGGTTCGCCTATTTCGCCGCGCCGATCATCACCGCGTTCGCGATCATCGAGACGGCGCTACGGTTGTTCGGACCGCTCAAGCTTCGTGTACGCCCCCTGGCGGGGCACGTCGTGGTCGCGGGGGCCGGCCGACTCACGGTCCTTTATGTCCGAAAGCTCCGCCAGCGGCACCCGCGAAAAGAAATCGTCGTCGTCGAGCTCCAGTCGGAGACGGCCTTCATGAACGAGCTGCGGGACCTGCATCGGGCGATCATCGTCCGCGGGGACATCACACGCGACAAAGCGCTCGATGAGCTGCGTCTGGACCGAGCACACCGCGTTCTTCTGCTCACGGGTGACGACTTCACCAACTTGGACGCCGCGGCGAAGATCTTGCGACGCGCGCCTGATCTGGCCGGACGGGTCGTGGTCCACGTCTCGGATCTCGGCTTCCTGCGCGAGACCGCCGGCTCGAGCGTCGCCCATGCCTCGGAGATCTTCAACGGCCATGAGTTCGCCGCACGCCATCTCGTGAAGGAGCACCTGGCCGCCCGGTTCCAAAACACGAGCTACCGCGACCCGGTGGTGCTCGCGGGCTTCGGCCGGTTCGGCCGAACGGTGCTGGACCAGCTCCAGCGGCACGCGTCGGGGAGCTTCGGACCCGTCGTGATTCTCGACGAGCAGGCGACCCGGCACGCCCGCACGTTCGAAGAAGAGCCGGGATTTTCCTCCGACTACGTCCGCGTCGTGGTCGACGGCGACGCCCTGGACCCGGACACCTGGCGAAGGATTCGAGCCGAGGTCGACGTGGACCGGAACGATCCGGTCATCATCTTTGGAGCGGGGTCGGACGGGACGAACCTCCAGGCGGCGTTGGCCGTGGGGCGACGACACCCCACCGCCCACATCGTGGTCCGCAGCTTTCGGACCTCCCCGTTCACCGCTGAGATCGCGCAGGAGACGGGCATCCACGCCGTGAATCTCGGCGAGCTCGTCCAGGCGGGCATGCCTGACGCCTGGTTCTGAGGTACCTCCGGGTCGATGACGCGCCCTACGTCCCTGCCGGCTCCCGTTGTGTCGGTCGCGAAGAGCTTCAAGTCGTCGAACCAGGCATGCGCGTTCGCGCCGGTGTCGTCGGTGTCCACGACGATCGCGATCGCCGCGACAGGGGGCGCGGGCTCCCCGAACGCGGCTCGGTAGTCGGCTTCGACGTCACGCTCTTCGGCAATCCACCGTCCGGCGTCCACGTCCCCGCTTCTGAGAACGATCGTTCGGACCTGAGAGAGGCTCGGGTTCGGATAGATGCTCCCCACGGGCTCGTTGCCTGCCCAGCTGTATGCGATGGCCCGGGAGCGCTCGGACAGCTCGACGTCACCGAAGAGCACCATGACGCGGGCGGCGTAGTCGTCTCCGCGTTTCTCTCGTTCGTGAACGTTCTCCGTAAGGCTCTTGTGCACGGACCACGCCCATGAGACGCGCCCGACCTGGGTCGGGCCATCGGGAAGCGGCATGACCAGCGCCCCCGCGGATCCGCGGCTCGCGGACGCGAGAACCTGGCCGTGATCGGTCTGAACCACGCGGTATTCGGTGGACCGGCGGTCTAGTCGCTGCCGCCGCCAGCCTTCGAGCCCCCTGGAGAAGTCGACCGCAAGGACCGGCGCGGGTGGCTGCACCTGAGCCACGCCGAGCGTGGGAGCGCCACCGGCTGCGCCGAGCAGGAGCGAAAGCGTGAGTCGTACGCTGCGAATCATGGAGGGCTCGGGGGCTTGGGGAGGTGTTGACCCCATTTGAGCCGGAGTGTGCCCGATCGCATGAGTCCCATGGTCTCCGCTTGGACCATTCCCGCAGCGCGAAAGTGGCCATTGGTGCTCTGCTCCCGGCCTGGGTCACAATGTCGCTTGTCCCACCGGAGGGAAGCCGCCCATCTTGCCGCTCACTTCGTTCACCGCCCGCGCCTTGGGGGACACGACAATGACCCGTTCATCGGATACGCAGAAGGACCGGGCGGAGAGCCGCCCTCGAGACATCTCCCGACGAGAGGCGGTCTCACGGTGTAGCGCCTTGGCCGCGGGCGCGGCGCTCTTTCCCGCCGACGTCCTGCACGGGTTGGCCTCCGCTGGCTCACAGGAGGCGGTGGTGCCGTGGACGAACGCGCCGACGGGGCGCGGAGGCGCCAATACGCTCGATTGGCAGGCGCTCACGTCCTGGGTGACCCCGACGGAAGATCTCTTCACCGTCGGCCACTACGGGACTCCGGAGCTGGACGCGGAGACTTGGTCCTTGGAGGTGTCGGGACTCGTCGACCGACCCTTGCATCTCTCGCTCGACGACGTGCGGGCGCGGCCTCGGCGCAACGTCACGTGCGTCCTCGAGTGCGCCGGCAACCGCGGCTTCGGCGCCCGCTTCATGGGCGCCGTCCACAACGCGACGTGGACCGGGACCCCACTAGCCCCACTCCTTTCCGATGTCGGCGTTCGGCCCGACGGGATCGAGGTCGTCTTTTTCGGTGCCGATACCGGCCAGGAGACCATTCGCGATATCGAGGTCACGCAGAACTTCGCGCGCAGTCTCTCCCTCGACGACGCGATGTCGGAAGATCTGCTGCTTGCGTACGAGGTCAACGGTCAACCGCTTCCCGTCGGGAACGGTTTTCCGCTCCGGCTCATCGTTCCCGGTTGGTACGGCGTCGCGCACGTGAAGTGGCTCGAGCGGATCGAGGTGCGCGACTCTCGCTTCATGGGAAAGTTCATGGCGCGCGACTACGTCACGCTGCGCCAGGAGGGACCCGACGACGCAGCGGTCTGGGCGGAGACGTCGGTGGGTCGGATGAACGTGAATTCCATCGCGGCAAAAGTCGTGCGGACCGGGGCGGGGTACCGCATTCACGGGGCGGCCTGGGGCGCGCCCATCGATCGCGTCGAGGTCAGGATCGACGACGGCCCGTGGCGCCTGGCTGAGCTCGGCGAAGGCCGCGGAGACACGAACAGCTGGACGTTCTGGCAGCTGGAGTGGGATGCCGCACCCGGCGCGCACACGGTCGTCTCGCGCGCGATTTCGACCGATGGTGAGATTCAACCCGAGCCCGACGACCCGCGCCTCGCTCAGAAGATCACCTACTGGGAGAGCAACGGTCAGGTGACCCGCGAGATCATGATCGACTGAGAGGGGCTCGATCGCTGGCACGTTGAAGCGAACGCGTGTCGAGCCCGCTACGATCACGGAGGGCGTGGGGCCCCGGAGCTCGGCCCGGAGCTCGCCGGTACCGAATGGTCATGGGCGGCACGACTTGCCGAAACCAGGGAGAAAGACCCTTCCGGGCCACGCCGTCGCGACGATGGTGGGTGTGGAGGGCCGACGTTGCGGATGCCGCTGAACCACGCGCTTTTCGCGAATCGGAGGCGGTTCTGCGGCCGGACTCGGGCGCGATGGCACGGCTCCTGTACCGAAATGGGCAGAAAAACCGAGGAACGGTAGGCCCGAAGCACTTCAGGAGGCCCTCAATGTTGAAGACAACGATGCTGACCGTGGCGCTCTTCATGGCGCCCCTGGCTCTCAGCCCGGACGCCGTCGAGGCACAGAGCCGTAGGCCCGACCGAGCCGCGGCCGCGTCGGCGAACGCCCGGGCGCAGTCGATGCCCCCGGGTATGGCGAACCGACCGGAAGGGAAGGCCCTGCCTCTTGGAATCGAACGGACGCGCCAGCCTGCGGAGTCCGCACCCGAGCCACCCCCGGAGGCCGAGCCGGACCCGCTCCCCGACCCCGAGCCGGACCCGCTCCCCGACCCCGAGCCGGACCCCGAGCCTTGCGAGCCCCAGACCGTGATCATCGGGGGCGTACCGATTCAGCTCCCCTGCACGCCGTAGCCAGAGCGCGGCACGCAGGCCCGGTGACCCTAACGGAGGCCGGTGCGGACATCCGCACCGGCCTCTTTGTTTTTCAGTCACGCGGCGCCGGCGGCTTCCGGTATCTCAGTCGCGAATTCCGCTCGGGCACCAGAGCGCGATGGCGTCCGCGTCCCGGTCCGACTCCGTTCCGAATAGGGCGCTTACGACCCGCTCACCCGTGCCGGGGTCTTGGATCTCTCCAATGAAGACGACGTTGGCGCCCAGCTTGCCGGACTCCTCGCGTAGCTTGTTCCACATGTCCCCCTCGTCCGTGAGGCCCTCGGGCCCGGATGCATGGAGCAAGGCTACGCGCTCGCATGAGGCCGGTATGCTGTCGCCGGGCAGCAGCACCTGGACGTCCTGTCGGGGGAGGGGATGGTTCGACCGGTCCATGAGGACCGACTTACTCACACTGACGCATCCAACGGCGCTCAGCGTGAGCAAAACGACCCGTGTTTTCATGTGAGAAAGATAGCCGCCGGCTCCCCTGGCACATACGCTCAGCCCATCTCCCAAATGTGTCTGGAGATGATCTCTTCGCGACCGATCCACTTGAGCACGATGTCCCGGACGACGTTCCCCAGCTCGGAAATCTGAACGGGCTTTCGGTGCACCGACTCCGCACCCAACGCCAGCGCCCTCGCCTCGTCCTCGTCGCTCACCGAGGCGGTCAACACGACCACGGGTATGCCGAGCGGCCGCGGGAGCGCCTTGATCCACTCGAGGACCGCGAATCCGTCGACGTCCGGCATGAAGAGGTCGAGCAAGACGAGGTCGGGCCACGGGTGCCGGCTACGATCGGCGAACGGGGCTTGGCCGGACAAATAGGCGATGGCCTCGCCACCGTGTGAGGCCGTCTGCACCTCGAGACCCGGATGCGCCCTGCGCGCTGCGATCCCGACCAGGGCGGCCTGGTCCTCGAGGTCTTCCACGACCAGAAGGGTCGGCCCACATGGGCGCATAGAAAAATCCCCCAGGCTATCAGATGAGTCAGCCTGGGGGGACCCTATCAAGATGTGGCGCCTCGAGCGCGAATCGCCAGGATCTAGTTTGTCGTGAAGGGTGTGTCCCGTTCGCATGGTTCCCGACCGACGTCAGCGGATCGGAGGCACGCACCTTCCGAGCTATCGCTCGAAGACGATCGCACGAAGTCCAGTGCCCCCTGCACGCTTCGCGACCGCATCGAGGGCCGTGAGGAATGCCGCGCGAGACAGGTCGAGTCCCATCGCCGTCGATCGCTCCATTCCGCGATCCGCCAGGCTGAGATCACGGGTGTCCACGATGAAGAGGACCAAGTCGGCGCCATCGTACAACGCGGCCCGCAGGCCAGGGAGACCCGATGCGCCTCGCGGCTGGCGAATCACAGGAACGGCGCCGAGCTCCACCGAATCGGGCGGCGGGCGGAACTCGCGGTAGGACCAGGTGGGTGAGGGCTCACGGGGGTACCGCTGAAGGGTGGTGCCGAGCTGGTACCCGGCGTGCGCCCCCAGCCAAAGCAACGCTTCGAACTCGGTGCCCTGTAGTTGTTGGACCGTCGGATAATCATGTCCCAGCGCTTCTGGATGCTCCAGCGGAAGAAGCCGGGCGGGGGTAAATATTCTTGCTCCCTCTTCGATCTTTCCGATGAAGAGGCCGACCGGAGCGTACGGTCCCTGGGCCTGCGCCGGGGCCGCGAGGGCCAAGATCGCCGCCGCGTGAACAAGCGCTCGTCGACTCACTGTTCGCCTCCTTCCGCCTCTCGCACGTACAACCATTCAACCCATCTGTCAGCGGCCCAGAATGCATCCGAGCACGACGCCCGCGATCCAAAGCGAGAGGTGCGACTAGCTGAAGCCGCCGAGCGTCCCGAGGTAGGCCGCGCCGAAGCCGTCCAATGCCGCCCGCGCGTCCTCGCTCGGTTCACCGTACGCGGTCAGGCCAGTAGGCTCGAAGCACCCTAGGAAGCGATCTGCGAAATTCGCGCCGAAGTTGCCGAGATGAGCGAGCGCCGCTTCGGAATCCTGGAAGCGCTCCTGGATGTGACAGGCAGATCCGTCTTCGCTCAGGAACCACTCGTAGCCGAGAGTGCCCTTCTCGCCTCGGGTCGCTTCGACCATTTCAGCCATCAACGTGCGGGCATCGTCCAGATGACCATCTTTCACTCGCAATTGGAGATTCCACGAGAGCACATCGGCCATACTTCACCTCCTGTAGCTTTCGGGGCGCGATGCCATCGGCACGGCCCCAAACGATTTCGAAATTCTGCTACGTATCCGCCTGCCGAGATGCTAACTTCTCGGCGCGCACGCGAACCACGCGACTCTCAACATGATGTACCGGCACACTGCGGCCGTCGTTGGCCCAGCGCAATTGTCGACCATTTTAGAGGGGGCGTAACAGCCGGTTGCGTCCTCGCCACGCGCGTACCTAGAATCGCCCCCGTTCGCCGGGCGAGCTCGAGGCCCGGCGTCTTCACGCACTCCGCTTCTCTCGACGCGACGACGGCCGTCGCGGAAGGATCTCCTTGGGATGGCAACTACCGAACGGGCATTACCGATGGCTCGGCCCTTCGGCCGGACCATGCGACGGGACGCCTGGTGGCTTCAACCAATTGTGGTCTTCCTGGGCCTCGGCGCGTTCATCGTCTATTCGACGTGGGCTGCGTTCCAGGGTGAGCATTACACGTTCGGGAACTATCTCTCTCCCTTCTACTCGCCCGAGCTCTTCGGTGAGTCCGGACACGCGCTCTTCGGCGCCCGGCCGCAATGGTGGCCGGGGTGGATGCCCTTTTCGCCGGCGTTCCTCATCCTTTGGGCACCCGGTGGCTTCCGACTCACGTGCTACTACTACCGGGGTGCGTACTACAAGGCGTTTTGGGCGGACCCGCCGAACTGTGCCGTGGGCGAACCTCGGAGCAGCTATCTGGGAGAGCGTCACTTCCCGCTCATTCTCCAGAACGTGCACCGCTACTTCCTCTACCTCGCGCTCGTCTTCCTCCTGATCCTCAGCTACGACGCCTACAAGGCCCTTTGGTTCGTGGCTCCGGACGGTGGAGAGTCACTGGGATTGGGCGTCGGCTCGCTGGTGCTGGCCATCAACGTCGTGTTGCTCGGAAGCTACACCCTCGGTTGTCACTCATTGCGACACCTGGTCGGTGGTGGGCTGAACCGGCTCTCGGGCCGGCCCGTTCGAAAGACCGGCTACGACTGTGTCACCTGTCTGAACCGACGCCACATGCTCTTCGCATGGATGAGCCTCTTCTGGGTCGGCTTCACGGACCTCTACGTCCGCATGTGCTCGATGGGCATCTGGACCGACTGGAGGATCTTTTGATGACCGACTTCAAGACGGTCGACCACGATGTTCTCGTCATCGGAGCAGGAGGCGCCGGGCTGCGGGCCGCCATCGAGGCCGCGGCCCGAGGTGCGAGCGTGGGACTCGTTTGTAAGTCACTGCTCGGGAAGGCGCACACCGTCATGGCCGAGGGAGGGATCGCTGCGTCCCTGGCCAACGTCGACGAGCGAGACAATTGGCGAGTCCACTTCGCGGATACCATGAGGGGTGGGGCATACCTCAACAACTGGCGGATGGCCGAGCTGCACGCGCAGGAGGCCCCGGATCGTGTCCGGGAGCTGGAAGCCTGGGGCGCACTCATGGATCGCACGCCAGACGGCCAGATCCTGCAGCGCAACTTCGGAGGCCACGCCTATCCCCGGCTTGCGCACGTGGGGGACCGTACCGGCCTGGAGATGATCCGGACGCTCCAGGATCACGGGATCCACCAGGGAATCGACGTCCATATGGAGGTGACGGTCACGACCCTGCTCAAGGACGGCGACCGGGTCGTGGGTGCGCTCGGATATGACCGGGAGCGAGGCCGCTTCACCGTGTTCCGGGCCGGCGCGGTAGTCATGGCGACCGGCGGGATCGGCAAGGCATACATGATCACGAGCAACTCGTGGGAATACACGGGCGATGGTCATGCGCTCGCCTACGACGCGGGGGCGGAGCTGCTGGACATGGAGTTCCTACAGTTCCACCCGACCGGCATGGTCTGGCCGCCGAGCGTGCAGGGCATCTTGGTGACCGAAGGCGTGCGGGGTGAGGGGGGGATCCTCAAGAACAGTGAGGGCCGCCGCTTCATGTTCGACGATATCCCGCCCCTTTATCAGGACCAGACGGCCGACACGCCGGAGGAGGGGTGGCGCTACGTGACCGGAGATCGTCAGGCGCGCCGTCCTCCCGAGCTGTTGACCCGTGACCACGTCGCCCGGTGCATTCTCCGGGAGGTGAAGGCCGGACGTGGAAGCCCGCACGGTGGAGTGTTTCTCGACATCGCCTGGATCGACGAGAAGGTCCCCAACGGACCGGAGCACATCAAGCGGAAGCTCCCGGGGATGTACCACCAGTTCAAAGAGCTCGCGGGGATCGACATCACGAAAGAGCCGATGGAGGTCGGTCCGACCACCCACTACGTCATGGGCGGCATCAAGGTTGACGCCGACACGCAGATGTCGACCGTGCCCGGCCTCTTCGCGGCGGGGGAGTGTGCCGCAGGCCTGCACGGAGCGAACCGACTCGGGGGCAACTCACTTTCCGACCTCCTGGTGTTCGGCCGGCGGGCGGGTGAGTACGCGGCGGAGTTCGCCGGTTCGAAGGGACTCGCCGAAGTCGACAAAGACCAGGTCGACGCAGCAATCCGGGCCGCGCTCGCACCGCTGGAGCGAACGCCCTCCGACGATAGTGTCGGACCGTACCGAGTCCTGCACTCGATTCAGGAGCTCATGCAGGAAAAGGCGGGGATCATCCGTGACGAAGAGTACCTGCAGGAGGCGCTCGAGGGACTCGAACGCATCCGACCGCAGGTCGACAACATCGCGGTGGGCGGAAACCGTGAGTTCAACCCCGGATGGCACGCGGCGCTCGATCTGCAGAACATCATGACGGTGTCCGAGGCGCTCGTTCGGGCGGCGCGGGAGCGCAAGGAAAGCAGGGGTGCGCATTCCCGCACGGACTACACCGAGAAGGACCCCGAGTGGGGCAAGGTGAACTTGGTCATCCGGAAGGGAAGCGGTGGCGAGATGGAGATTCGCCGTGAGCCGATCCCCGCCATGCGGCAGGACCTCAAGGACATCATCGAGGAGATGGGTTGATGGATACCGTCGCGTTCAGTGTGTGGAGAGGCGATCAAGGCGGCGGCGACTTCGCCACGTACGAGGTCGAGGTCCAACCCGGGTACGTCGTGCTCGACGCGGTCCGAAAGATCCAGGCGGAGCAGGCTCACGACATGGCAATCCGCTGGAACTGCAAAGCGGGCCGTTGCGGCTCCTGCTCTGCGGAGATCAACGGCATGCCCAAGCTGATGTGCATGACGCGCTTGGAGGATTTGCCGCAGGACGAGCCGATCCGAATCGAACCGCTTCGGGCGTTTCCAGTGATCCGCGATCTCGTGACGGACGTTTCGTGGAACTACCAGGTCAAGCGGCGCATCAAGCCGTTCAAGCCGCGCGCCCCCGACCACGAGGACGGAACCTGGGAGATGCATCAGGTCGATGTGGACCGCGTCATGGAGTTCAGGAAGTGCATCGAGTGCTTCCTTTGCCAGGACGTCTGTCACGTGCTTCGAGATCACCACAAGCACGACGAGTTCATCGGGCCGCGTTTCTTCGTCTACGCTGCCGCTCTGGAGATGCATCCGCTCGATGAAGAGGATCGCCTCGACGAGCTGCGGGAGGCACACGGCATCGGGTACTGCAACATCACCAAGTGCTGCACCAACGTCTGCCCGGAGCACATCACGATCACCGACAACGCGATCATACCTCTCAAGGAGCGGGTGGTGGATCAGGCGTACGATCCGCTTGGGAAGCTGGTCCAAATCATGACCGGGCGGTCCAAGAAACGTGGGCGATGAGAAACGATCGGCGGGGGTGCAGCGCGGGCGGCGCCCTCGCCTAGTAGGACCGACAGAGCGAGCCTAGCGCTCCGAAGCCGGGCCGCGACCCCCGCGTCCTCGCCGCAGCGCGACCTCGCGCATGTTTGCGACCTGGTCGACTTCGTCGACGATCTCTCGACCGATCAGCGACTCGACCACGTCTTCGAGCGTCACGACCCCGGCCATGCCTCCGAACTCGTCGACGACGGCGAAGAGGTGCGTGCGCTCTTCGATGAAGCGGTGCAGCAACTTGTGGCCCGGTGTCGTTTCAGGAACGAAGTAGAGTGGCCGTGCCAGCTTGGAGAGCGGAGTCTCGAGGTCCCCGGCCGCCAGACCGGCCAGAACGTCCGCCGCGCGTACGAGACCGGTCCAGCGGTCGCCGTCTTCGGGGTCGTAAATCGGGATCCGAGAGTGGTGCCATTCATCCACGTGCGCACCGACCTGTGAAAGGGTCATGGTCTCGGGGAGTCGGAACACGACCGTGCGCGGCGTCATGACCTCGTGGGCAGAGAGATCGTCGAGGGCGAGTACGTTCCGGACCATCGCCGCCTCGTCCGCCGAGATGCTCCCCTCGTCGGCGCTGATCTGCGCAAGCTGCATGACCTCCTCTTCGGGGGCGGAAAACACCTGACCGGTCGGCTTCAGCCACTGCGACGCATGCTCGACCGTCCACACGATCGGGTGGAGTGCCGCAATCGCCAGCTTCCACGGCACGGCGACAGCGCGCGCGATCGGACGGCTGTACACGACGCCGAGGATCTTGGGGAAGATTTCCGAGATCAGGAGCACCGCGAGCGTGAAGCTAGCCGAGAACCAGAGGAGCGACTGCGGACCGAAAAGTGCGGCCGCCTGAGCGCCCGCGATCGAAGCCCCCGCCGTGTTCGCCGCGGTATTGACGATCAGAATCGCCGCGATCGGGCGCTCCATGTTGTCTTTGAATGTCTCCAGAATCGGGCCGGAGACGCTCCCGGTGTCCGTGAGCGTTCGAATGAACGGCCTTCGCACGGCATAGATGGATGCTTCGCTGAGCGAGCACATGGCCGACACGATGATGACGGCGGCGACCGAAGCGACGAAAACGGTCATGCGGACGTTCCTCTGGGTGTGTTCGAAACGCGCGGCTTGGGGTCGAGCCGTAGGGCACGCTTCCTTTGGATATGATCGGAGACGTGCCCCTCATAGCGGGCGACGACGTCGAGAAGATAGTCGTCGCCACGAATAACCCGGCGACAGCCGGGCTCACCGCAGCTGCACTCGAAGGTAGGACTGCGCTCGTCGTAGTAGGTCGCGTAGTCCAACGTGATCTCGTCACCGCGACGGATCGGGCGTCGCGCCACCACATCGAGCCCTTCGAGCCATGCGTTGGGCTCGCACGAATGATTGATCGGCCGCCACTCGTCAGGGTCGGGGCTCCACGTCACCCAGACATCGTCCGTGAGCGGCCAAGCATATCGGTCGAACCACTCCTTGTTGCGGGCGTCCCACGAGCGCTCCACGTGGCCGAGCGTGACGAGATGGTGCGGGCGCCCCTCCCAGCTCATGATCGTTTCTCCCACGGAGAGGTCGCGCCGGGCGAACGTTCCGTGGTCGCCACCCGAGCGAGGCAGTACTTCCCAAGCGACGCTCCGACGGGCGTGCCGCGCGAACGCGGCCTCGACGATGCGGCGGGTGAAGCCGGCGTGGCCCTCGGGATCAGCGGCGAGAATCAGGTCGGCGCTGCCATAGTCCGTCGGCGGGTAGTAGAGACCCGCGTTCGGGTTGATCTCGAGCATGAAGACGCGCCCAGACGCATCGACGCGGATGTCACAGCGGCCGTACCCTGCGCCGTTCATACCTTGGAAGAACTTCGACGACGCGTCCTCGATTCGGGCGGCGAGCTCCGGATCCCGAACGGGGAACGACGTGAGCCCGTCGTAGTCGACCCACTTCAGGTCGTAGTGTTTGAAGCTCTCGCCCGCCGGGAAGCTGTACTCGAGCGGCCTGTAGACGAACGGACGGGTGGAGTCTTCGGCGTTTTCGACCACGAGCGAGGTGCACTCGATTCCCTCGACGAACTCCTCGACGAGCGCGCCGCCGAAGCGGTCGATCATGATCCCGGCCTGCTCCGCGAGGGCGCCTTCGTCGACTACCCGCGACTGCCGCGTCAAACCGCTGCTCGCGTAGCTGCTCGGGTGCTTCACGAAGAGGGGAAAGCGGAGTCGGGACGCGACGCGCGAGACCTCGTCGTGGTCGTAGACGAACGCGTAGGCCGGCGTGTCGAGTCCCCATGCGTAGCATACGCGCTTCATCGCCTCACGGGACGGCTCGAAGAACTGCGAATCCGCACCCGTGAACGGCACCTCCAGCTGCTCCAGGGTCTGGACGACCTCGATTCCCACGCGGCCTTCGTCCCAGGCGCCGTCGCAGAGGTTAAAAAAAAGGTCGTAGCCCTGGTGCGCGGCCCGTACGATCTCGGTAACACAGCTCTCCTTCTCGAGCGTGAGCAAGGTCCAATCCGCGTCGGGAAGGAAGGGCCGGGGGTCGCAAGGCCAGTCGTCGTCCGGGAGCGGATCCAGGTCGAGCTCCTGATCAGTGAGGAGACAGATTCGGGCACTCGTCAGCATGCTCGCTCGTCGGTTGGTGGAAGGTCGTCGCACGATCGAAAGATGACCGTCGTGTGCACTGCGCAGAATACTGGAGAGACCTGGGGGCGGACGCGACTACCCGACCGTGAGTCCGGGGTTGGCAACCGCTCACTCGCCGCCGAAGGCTTGCAGGGCTTTCTTCTTCCCGAGGTGCTCGGCCCATCCTCGTGGCGTCGAACGGAACGAGCGGTCCACGCAGTCTCGGCTCGCTCCCGCCTCGAGGAGGGCTCGGACCGATTCCGGCTGATCCCCCATCACCGCCCAGTGCAGCGCCGTTGCTCGATGATCGAACGGTGGCCGGTGATCGACCTCCGCTCCGCGTTCCAGGAGCAATTCGATTGCGCCTACACGACCATGCAGCGCTGCGTACACCAGAGCCATTCCCAGAAGGTCTTTCTGCCCCGCCTCGTCGGGCCACGGCACGAGGCTGTAATGCGCGAGACGGGACGCGACCGCGAGGGGTGCGTCGAGGGCGTCTACGAACGCCGTGAGGCGATCGACGTCGCCCAGGCCTGCCGCCGCGATCAGGTCGAGCGTGGCGCCGCGCTCAGCCAGGCGCTCGGCGGCGGCGCTCTCGCGGTAGTAGAGCGCGCCCATCAGGCACCCACCGTTACGAGCGTCCAGGTCTGCGCCCGCATCGATCAGCAGGTCCATGAGCCTGAGCTGCACGCCGGCCTCTCGGGCCTTCGCGCTGGTTGCCACGAGGCCCAGCGTGGTCCAGCCGATATCGTTCGGCTGACTCGGTCCTGGCTTCGTCACCGCGTCCACGTCTGCGCCTTGCTCCAGCAAGAGATCGGCGATCGCTACGATGTTCGGGGGAAGGACCTCGATCGACGGGTTGGCCGCAACGTGATGCAGGAGCGTCGCGCCGTGGAAGTAGCCATCGTACGGGACCAGGGAGCTGGCGACCCGGACCGTGAGCAGAGAGGGATTGGCGGCGACCGCGTGCAAGACGCCGCGTTCGTCTCCAGCCAGTATACAGTCCCGAACACGCAGCAGATCCGCATCCATGACGGTCGTCCCAGATCCTTCGGTAAGGTTCACTTTCGGCCTAGCTTTCCCCAGCTTCTTCGGCTCCCACGCACTCTTACGGACTCCCCATGCGGGAGTGCACGGATTGAACGCGCACGCCGCGTTGGCAATAGTCCCTCCTATGAAATCCCATCATCTCGACCTTGGTGTCCGAGAAACAGAAGCCGAATTACGGCCACCTCGGGCGGACGTGACACACGGTCGGGCTCCAGCCGTCGTTGCGGTTTGGACGCTGCTTGGCGTGATGCTGATCCTCGCTTCGGCTGTTTGGCGGCTCGGTCATCGGGGAATCGTGACGATCCAGGCGGGGCTGAGTCCCTTCGAATGGTTCGGGCTCGTCGCGGTCACGACGGCGTTCGTCTACGGCGAAGGTGTGCGTGCATTGGGTCGACGCTGGGTACCCGATGTCATTGACAGGGCGCGGCGACTCCGGTCCGATCCGAGCCGACTCATGCGGCTTTCGGGTCCGCTCTACGGCTTGCGACTCGTGGGGAGAGATCGAGTCGCGCTTTTTTGGGGCTGGTTCACGACCGTGGCGATCGTGGTTGCCGTGTTCGTCGTGCGGGCCCTGCCGGAGCCGTGGAGGGGAATCGTCGACTTCGCGGTCGCGGGCGCCTTGATGTGGGCTCTGATCGTGATCGTACGGAGATTCCCCGAAGCCATCCGCTGAGAGCCTTCGCCGATCGCTCTTGCAGAGGTCTATGGAGCCGTCAGCGGGGCGATCTCCGTGCGACCCCTCCCCCTACGCTGGGGCACCAAGTCGCGCATCGACTCGAGCTTCCCGAAGCAAAGGAGCCGGTCGTTCACCTCGAGCACGCGCTGGCCGCGCGGATTCGGGATCACCGTATGCCCACGGTGCAAAGTGAGGACTACGATGTCTTTAGCCCGCAGGCCCGAATCTTCGATAGCCAACCCGACGAGCTCGGAATTCTCTCCGAGCTGCAACTCCGTCACGCCGTAGCCGGCGCTGACCGTCAGACGCTGCCGCACGTCCAGCTCTGGGAAGCTCACCTGACGTTCGATGAAGTCGATGATCGCCCCCGCCACGTCGAGCTTCGTCGAGCTCTCGATGCCCTCGAGCCCGGGTGACGAGTTCACCTCCATGACCTGCGGACCATCTTTGCCCTCGAGCATGTCTACGCCCGCGACCTTGAGTCCCATGATCTGCGCGGATCGAATCGCGGTCTCGACGTACCTCTCGTCGAGGTCGACTGCCTGCGCCAATCCGCCGCGGTGCACGTTGCTCCGGAAATCCCCTCCCTGGGCGGTGCGGCGCATGGAGGCGACGACCCGGTCGCCGACGACGAACGCGCGGATGTCTGTGCCTGCGCTCTCCCCGACGAACTTCTGGATCAGCACGTTCTGCTTCGTGCTCTGCAGGGTCTCGATGATGGCTTCGGCCACCTTAACGGAGTCGGCGAGGATCACCCCTACCCCCTGCGTTCCCTCGAGGAGCTTGATGATGACCGGCGCCCCGCCGACGCGCTCGATGGCCGGAAGAACATCTTGTTTGCGTCGGACGAACGCCGTGTGCGGGAGTCCGATGTCGTGACGGCTCAGGATCTGGAGCGCGCGAAGCTTGTCGCGGGAGTTGGCGATTCCGTTGGCGGAGCTCGGCGTGTACACGTCGAGCTGCTCGAACTGCCGAACGACGGCCGTGCCGAAGTACGTGATCGATGCCCCGATGCGCGGGATGATAGCGTCGTAGTGCGAGAGGGGCTTGGATTTGTAGAGCAGGTGCGGGGCGCCGGTCTCGACCTCGATGGAGAAGTTGAGCGTGTCGAGCACGTTGACGGTGTGCCCGCGTGCCTCGGCGGCTTCACGCAGACGCCGCGTGCTGTACGCACGTGGGGCGCGGGAAAGGAGGGCCAACTTCACGGGACGATCCTCAAGCCGAGTCCGTTCACGCCGACCAGAAAGAGGTACAGGAGCACGATGACCGCCAAGACCGCGACCACCGGCTGCTGTGGGTGATCGGGCTCGGGCGCTACTCCGGGCGGCTCGACGGGTGTCGGTAAGATCGGCACGGGGCTAGCGGCGTGACGCGAGTCACGCCGACTCAAATGAGGGCAGGTGGGGTGCAATCGCCGCGATTGTAACGAACCTGCAGCGCCGCCCGCTACCGATCACTCAGAAGTACGTCGCGAACCCCAGCTGAAAGCCAGCCCTCTTTGCGGGCTCATTGCCCTGCATGTCTGTCGTCCAGTGGTATCGGTAGTTGATGCGGAAGACGGTTCCCGACGTCGGACGGAGGCTCACGCCCGGAACGATCGCCGTGACTTCGTCTCCGATGTCGCCCCCAGTAGAGGAGAACGTCCCCACGTTGTAATCGACTCGCTCGAGACGGAGCCCAGCGGTGACCACCGCGTCGGCGTATCCAAGGAGACCGGGTCGCCAGACCGGCACCAGTACGTCCAGATAGCCTCCCCACTGGCGGTCTCCGAAGATCTCGGACATTCCCGGCGGAATCGCGATCGCGGCCCGCGCGATCTCGGCTCGCACTTCGGCGGGACCGACCGTGCCGCCCGCGTCGAGGGCCAAGATCTCGAGCCATCGTCGCCGGTCGACCTCCTCGCCTTCGACTCGGAAGGAGTTGTAGTAGCCGCCGTAGTACGAGACACCGATCTCTCCCCGGCTCGGCTGGCGGGCCGCGAGTCGTCCGGAGAACGCCGGGGACCCGTTGTTGTCCTCTGCGAAAAGCTCCTCTCCTTTCCCGGAGGGGATGTTCGTCCGGCCCAACTCGTTTCCGACCACGGCGTCGCCGAGGCCGTTCGTAAGGTACGCGTCGTAGGAAAGAACCAGTCCCCGCGTCACGAACTTCCCGTACACTCCGAATCCGACCTCGGAGAGCGTCGACGGGATGATCCCGGTCGTTACGAGCGGCCGCTCCACGAAGTCCCACCGAGGACTGTCATGGTTTTGATTGAGGTAGCCGAGGGGGGGCAGGATGATGCCACCCCGGAGCACGAGCGAGGGAGCGATCTGGAAGTCGATCAGCGCCGTCTCGAGCGCGATCTCTTCCGTCCCGTGTTCGAACTCCAACTCCGAGAGGAAACGGACCCGCTGCGACACCTGGGAAAACAAGAAGACGTTGAAGCGCCGAAGCTCCATCGAGAACCCTTCTGTCACTCCGTCTTCCACGAAGTAGTTGGTGTTGCCCTCGACGTAACCGCCGATCGAGGTCGAAGAGACCGACCCGATGAACGGACGGTCGTAGACACCCTCCTGAGCCAGAGTAGAATCGGCCTGCGCGCCCACCACCGCGGGAAGCGACAGGAGGAGTGCGACCGGGACAAGGCGCGTCATGAGCGACCCCCTCGGGTTCGAACGAGTAGCTGGTCGCCCTCTTCGACGACCTCGTATCGCGTCAGCGGACGGTCCGCAGGACCCTCCAGCACAGACCCGGTCATGGAGAACTCGCTTCCGTGACAGGGGCATACGAGTCGGTCGCCCACCGGCTCGGGCTGGCAGCCCCGGTGCGTGCACGAGGCGAGGAGGGCGGTCCACGCCCCTGCGGTGTCGCGTCGTAGGTAGATCGGGCGCTCCATCTCTCGAGACTGGACGAAGGCGGCGCCATCCGAGCCGATCGCATCGCGGCGGATCGACAACCCCCGTGGTCCGGCGACCGGCACGAGATATCGCGCACTCGCGGAGCACGCGCTCAGCGCCGTGGTCGAAAACCCGCCGGCGAGGCCGGCGGTCAGCACGGGGAGTCGACGTACGAAGCCACGGCGGTCGATGTCGCGGGGCATCAGAGGGACTCCAGGAAGCGGATCAGCCGAGACCGCTCCTCCGGGCTGAGCGCGATGAACGCGTCGCGTGCGGCTCGCCCCTCGCCACCGTGTACCTCGATCGCCTCGGCGAGGCTGGTCGCACGCCCGTCGTGCATGAAGAAGCCCTGACCCCCCTGGAATTCCTGAGCCAATCCGATGCCCCACAGCGGCGGGGTCCGCCACTCCGACGTACTCGCTCGACCCTCGGTGTACCCGTCGTCGAGCCCCGGCCCCATGTCGTGCAGGAGGAGGTCGGTGTACGGGTGGAAGGTCACCCTATCGAGAACTTCGATCTCCGACGCGCCCGTGGTGAGGGTGGGCACGTGGCACCCGGTGCATCCAATGTCCTCGAAAAGCGCTTCGCCCGCGACCACTTCGGGGTCGCTCGCATCGCGCCGAGCGGGTGCCTTCAGCGTCTTGAGATAGAAGACCACGTTGCCCACGGCCGCGCTCGTGACCTCCGGATCCGGTGCGTCGTCCGATGCCCGAGCTCCGGCGCTCGGATTGAAGAGATCTTCCGGGAGTAGATCGCTGGTGACACCCATGTCCTGGTGGTACGCCCCCACGGTCTGGTGCAGGAGGTTCACCGTCAGACCCTTCTTGCCGAAGCGACCGATGTATCGACCGCCCACACGGCGACCACGGGCCTCGGGGTCGGGCGTTCCACGTCGCTCCAACTCGAGCACGGTTTCGATGAGCTCGCTCGGCTCGTGCAGTTGGAGTCGGCCGGAGATCCCGTCGCCGTCCTCGTCGGAGGGGTCGGCGAGGTCGATGAGGGTCTGGTCTTCGACCGCGTCGAGGAATCCGAGCCCGGTGACCGCAGGCGGCGTGAATCCCGACACGCCCGTGGCCTCGACCGGGACCTCCTCGGGCGGATAGCCGGGGATCGCGCGATGCTGGAGCTGCGGCCCACCGAACTCGATCATCGGATCGAAAGCGGAAGTTCCGGGCCGGCCGAATCGCCGGAGGTTGAAGACGGGGTGGCCTTTCCCGTCGCCGGCATGACACTGCTCGCAGGAAGCGGCCACGAAGATCGGCCCGAGTCCGTCGGCGACGGTGAAGACACGCCCGAACTCGGCATCGCCCGCGAGGTGCTGCCGTACCTGCGAAGGCGTCATCCCCTCGATGGTGCCGGCGAGCACGTCGTGGTCGGCGGGCGCGCCGGGGGTGAGGAGATCACAACCCACGAGGGGGAAGGCGAGTAGGATCGTTCCGAAGAGCGCGGCTCGGTGCACCGAAGCGGCCTCCCACAATTAGGTTCAACTAAATCATAGATTTAGGCTAACCTAAAGAGAAGTGGGTCGCCCCGTCAACGATGTCCTCCGACCTGCGCGCGATTCCCGCGTTACGGGAGGATCTCCCGAATCACTCCGTCGTGCTTGTTGAGCAGGAAAAGGCGACCATCGGGTCCGGTCGCGAAGCGCAGGTCCGTGCGCTCCGAGCGCTCTTGACGTTCGCTCGTGGTTGCCCGGTCCACGAGGTCGAGGAAGGTCCGGCTCGCATCGCCGTCACGAAGGAGAACACGCCGGATCGACTCCTCACCACCGTCCGGCAGGTCGTCAGCCGAGACGTGGAAGATCTCGCCGCTCGGATAGTCGGCGAAGAGGAGACGTCCCTCTAGCTGCGGAATCGTCTCGTGGCGGTACGCCACGACCCCGGTGATCGCCGCCCGATTGGTGAGCAGAGGGTCCCCGTGTCCGTACTCGGCAACCGGATACGACATCGACGGGTCGCTGCGCGGATCGGCCACACCGACGCCCTCCCGACCGACATAGCGGAAGCTCCCTTCCCACACGTTCCACCCGAGGTTCGCGCCGGACCACGCCAGGCTGAGCTCTTCAACCGTGTTCTGCCCGATGTCGGCCACGAACAGGTTGCCGTTGGCCGGATCCCAATCGAAACGCTGTGGATTCCGCACGCCCAGCACGAAGATCTCCCCGAGCGCGGCCGGCTCGTCGGCGAACGGATTGTCCGCTGGGATGCCGTACGCGCCGTTGGCTGCGTTGCGGCCGAGAGGATCGATCCGGAGGATCTTCCCGAAGATCGAGCCGAGGTCCTGGGCGAGGTTCAGCGGGTCGCCACCACTCCCCCCGTCGGCGACACCCACGTAGAGCGTCCCGAAGTCGTCATCGTCCGGGGGCGCGAGGGGGTTGAAGGCCATGTGCCCGGCGTTGTGATTCCCGAAGGGCTGTTCGATCCGCAGCAGAGACCGGGGCGCCGCACCGTCGTAGGGTACGGCGGTCGGATCCGAGGCCGTCCACTCGAGAAGAACCGTGTCGTGCGTGTCGTTGCCTCCACCGGGGGTGAAGTCGGGCTCTGGAGCGGTGTCCTCGGTATCGGACCATGTGTAGAACTTCCCGAAGCCCGGTGTGCCCGGCTCCGCGAACTGCGGGTGGATCGCGAAGCTCTGGAAGCCCCGCTCCCGTCCACTGTCCTCGACGGGGACGTCCCAGCGGGCCTCGTTCAGGTCCAGGTAGGGGCGGAGCACTCCGTCCGCGCTAACGACGTGCAGCGGTCCTCGCATGTCGTTTACGAAGAACTGCCCGGTCCCGGACTCCCAAACCATCAGCATGGGGCGGGCGGCTTGCCCCTCACTGTCGGGGATCCGAGTGAACTCCTCGTAGCCGACCAGGATGATTCCCTCGGTGGGCTCGATCGGCTGCGGAAGGGGATCGCCGCTCGTCTGACACGCGGCGGGGGCCGCGAGAAGGAGCATCGCGGTCGAAATGCGGAGCATGGTCGTCATGGACTCGATCGCAGAGTGGTACGTCGGTGGCCTTCGCCGTGCACGCGGCCGACTCGGGTGGAATGCCCAAAGCTAATCGCTCGCGGGCGCCTGGGGACCGGCATCACTCGGCGTAGATCGCCACGTTCGGGCTTCCGTCCTCTCCGATCCAGCCGCGGTACATTCCGCGTGTATTGAAGCTCAGCTCGACGTTTCCGTCGGCGTCGAGCGCCACCAACCCTCCCGACCCCGGCACCTTTCGGTGCAGCCTTTCGAAGACGATGCCGCGGACGGCCGCCGCCAAACCCTCGTCGGCGTGCTCCATGCGCGCATGGACGTCATGGGCGACCGCGTTCGTGATGAAGTGCTCTCCCCAGCCCGTGCACGAGACCGCGCAGCGATGCGACGCGAACGTCCCGGCGCCGATGATCGGCGAGTCTCCCACGCGACCCCACGTCTTGTTGGCCATCCCTCCGGTCGAGGTGGCCGCCGCCAGTCGCCCCGCCCCGTCCAGTGCGACAGCACCGACCGTTCCGGACCGCGACGTCGGATCCGGCGCCTCGGACGGGGACGCCTCGACCGATTCATCCCCATCCGAGTCACCGAGCACGTTGGGCCGGGCGCCCGCCTCCGCTTTGGCTACCTGGAGCGCGTCCCATCGACGGTCGGTGTAAAAGTAGGCCGCGTCCTCCTCCTTGACCCCATGAACGCGAGCGAAGTGCTCGGCGCCTTCCCCCACCAGGAGGACGTGCGGGGACTGATCCATGACCAGTCGCGCGAGTCGGACGGGCGAGCGAACGGTGGCCACGTGCGCCACCGCCCCGGCAGCACCGGTTGATCCATCCATGATGGAGGCATCCATCGTGATCACGCCGCGCTCGTCGAAGTTCGATCCGCGGCCCGCGTTGAAGAGGGGTGAGTCTTCCATGACGCCGACCGCTTCGACCGTCGCATCGAGCGCGGAGCCGCCCGACCGGAGCGCACCAAAGCCGGCGCGCAACGACCGTTCGAGCGCGGCTCGGTACTCGGCCTCGAGCTCAGGAGTCAGGGCGGCGGGCGTGAGCGTGCCGACGCCACCGTGGATGGCGAGGCCGAAGTCGATTCGAAGCGCCCGCGCGGAGGCCAACGAGGTCAGCCGGTGTTCTGGAGGCCGCGGGCGATCCCGTTGACCGTCGACAGGAGGGCGTCGAAAAGCACGCCGTCGGAACGGTCGGAGCCGCGCCACCGGCGAAGAAGGTCCACTTGCAGCACGTTCATGGGATCGACGTAGGGGTTTCGGAGGCGAATCGACCGCTGGAGCGTGGGTTCGGAAGCGAGGAGTGAGGTCGCGCCACGGATCCGGAGCACTGCGTCGACCGTCCGATCGTACTCCGCCCGAATCCCGTCGAAGACGGTGCGCACGGACGGGTCCGTCAGGTCCGTATACATGGTGGCGATCTCGAGATCCGCCTTCGCGAGCACCATCTCCACGTCGGCGAGCAGCGCATCGAAGAAGGGCCACGCGGTCGCCGCCTCCTCGAGCGCTTCGAGCCCGTGTTCCCGTTGCCCGGCCTCGAGGCCGGTCCCCAACCCGTACCACCCGGTCAGCATGGCGCGGCATTGCGTCCACGAGAAGACCCAGGGAATCGCGCGGAGGTCTTCCACTCCGCTCCCCGATCGCCGGGACGCCGGACGGGATCCGATGGCCATACGCTCGATGACGTCGATGGGCGTGCCGTCACGGAAATACGGCTTGAAACGCGGGTTTTCGAAGACGAGCTCCCGATACGATCGTCGCGCCGCGTCGGAGACGGTGTCGGCGAGAGGGTGCCACCGCGTCGCGTCGGGACCGGCGGCCTCTGTGACCTGGCGGAGGACGATGGATCCGAGCATACGCTCCAGATTGCGCAGCGCGATGGGTGCGAGGCCGTACTTCGCATCGATGACCTCGCCCTGTTCCGTGAGCCTGAGCCGACCGCCGATCGACGCCGCGGGCATCGCGGAGACGGCGCGCTGGACCGAGCCACCGCCCCGGGACACGGTTCCCCCCCGACCGTGGAAGACCGTGAGCGTGACCCGATGACGCGTCGCCGAATCGGCCATGCCCTGAAGCGCCCGTTGAAGTGCCCAACGAGCCGACGCGATACCGCCGTCCTTGTTGGAATCCGAATAGCCGACCATGACGACCTGTCGGTTCTCCCGGCGCTCCAGGTGTGGGCCGTAGACCGGGTCGCTGAACAGGGCATCGAGCACACCCTCGGCTCGCTCGAGATCAGGCACCGTCTCGAACAAAGGTGTGACGTCGAGGGGTATCTCGTCTCCTTCGCCGAGCCCTCCGAGGCGGGCGAGCCACAAGACGGTGAGGACGTCGTCGACGTCTTGGGCCATCGAGATGATGTACGAGCCGATTGCGCTCGGCCCGTGACGGCTGCGGCCTTCCGCGACCGCGGCGAAGACGTCGAGCGCCCGAGCAACGGGCTCGCTGGCCGCCGAAACGCGGGGGTTCGGCGCGGAAGAGTCCACTCGCTCCGTGAGAAGCGTGCGGAGGCGTTCGGAGCGCTCGCTCGCCGGGCGTGAGGGCCAACGTGGATCGTCGAGGAGCACCGCCATGACATCGCGCAACTCGCGAGCATCCTGTCGAACGTCGAGGGCCGCCATGTGGAAGCCGAACGCGCGGATTCGGCGCAGGAGTCGCCGCACGCCGAAGAGCCCGGCGTTCCGCCCACGGTTCTGCTCCAGGCTCGAGGCCACTGCTTCGACGTCGGTCGCGAGGTCGCCGGGCCCGGGGTATCCATGGGGGCCGGCCTCCCGCGTCGCCCGCAGCCGCGCCGCGATCAGCGCGGCGAAGGTCCGGTACCCCATGTCGGCCAGGCGCGACGGGATCGCGGCTGCCGTCTCGGGAAACCACTCCGCGTAACGAGCAGAGAGTGCTTCGACCTCTTGGCTCCACGACACACGAGACGAGGACTGCGTGAGATGATTGGAGAGCTCCGCGATCTCGCCCAGGTAGGCGTCGAGCGCCAGCTCTCGATGGCGCTGCAGCGTCGCGCGGATCGTGCTCGCGTCGACGTTGGGGTTCCCGTCCATGTCTCCCCCGACCCAAGAGCCCGGTCGAACCAGCGCCGGGACGTCTCCCACCTCCTCGAGCCCTGCTCGGCGAAGGGCTTCGTCCAAGTGCTCGTGGAGCGCCGGAAGAACCCGGTAGAGTACCCGTGAGACGTAGTACAGGACGTGCTCCCGCTCGTCGGCCACCGTCGGTCTGACGCTCGGGTGCTCTCGAGTCTGCCACGCACCCGTCACATTCTCCCGGATGATCGCCATCGACACCCGCTCGTCGTGCGGTGTGCGGGTAGGATCGATGCGCGCGATGAGCTCCTGGGCGATCCGCTCCTGCTTTTCGAGGATCACTCGGCGCGTGGACTCCGTAGGATGGGCCGTGAACACCGGCTCGACCCGAGCCGAGGCGAACAGGTCGAACATCCCCTCGGGTGTCACGCCGAGACTCGCCAGGCGAGCGATCGTATCGGCCAGCGAACCCTCCTGCGGCCGGTCGTCGTCTCGCATGCGCTCCTTCCCACGTCGAATCCGGTGCGCGCGCTCCGCGAGATTGACGACCTGGAAGTACGTGCTGAATGCACGCACGACCTCTGCGGCGTGCTCGGCCGACAGGTCGGTCAGCACATGAGCCAGTTCGCCCGCGGCGGACTCGGCCCCTTCCCGGCGGCGAATCGCCGCGTGCCGAGCCGTCTCCACGCAGTGGAAGAGGTCGTCACCGCCCTGCTCGCGTATGATGGAGCCCACCAGGTCGCCCAACACGCCCACATCGCGCCGCAATGGCTCGTCTTTCGGCGGAAAGTCGATCTCCCGCAGCTCGATGACCTTCGACATGGCACTCCGACGTTCGGCACGAAATGGCGTTGGGACTCGGCGTTCTCGCCAGCAGCACAGTATACTGAGTCACGCCATTCGAAACCCGGGGAGGTCCGCATGACGTCCATGTCCCGAGCGCTCTCAGGTGAGAACCTCACGTTCGACCTCTCGTCCCAGATTGCGGAGTTGCGGGGCGAAGACGGGTACGCGCGGAGCGGTCGTGTCGGGCGGACGCTGATCAAGGCCGGTTCGTTTCGGTTGACCCTGACGGTGGTGGCCGCCGGAATCGACATCGGAACCCACCACGCCGCCGCGCCGATGACGCTCCAACCCGTCCAGGGCCGACTTCGCTACCGGGTCGGAGACGAGCAGTACGAGATCGGCGAGGGGCAGGTCCTTTTCTTCGGACCGGGTCACGCCCAGGACATCCGGGCACTGGAAGACACTGCCCTCTTGCTCACCATTTCGTCCGACGAATCGACGGGCGACTGAGCATCTTGATTACCTTGAGCGCCGCGGCTTCCGAGACATGAGCACCGTTCTCGGCGCCTAGCTCGAAGAACTAACCCCTGCAGACCCCACTGCCTCGGAGTACGTGCGTCCATGCGTGAATCGTTCGTAATCGGGCTGGTGTCGGTTGCGGTGCTCGGGGGAGTGGCGCAGTGGCTCGGGTGGCGACTTCGACTACCTGCGATTCTCCTGCTGTTGATTTTCGGGGTCGCGGCCGGGCCGGAGGGGCTCGGCTTGGTGCGCACCGATGCCATGTTCGGCGATCTACTCCTCCCCTTCGTCGCGATTTCGGTTGCCATCCTGCTCTTCGAGGGTGCGCTCACCCTGCACCTGCCCGAATTGGGCGAGCGATTCGGGGTCGTCGTGAAATTGGTGACTCTCGGCACCGTGACCACCTGGTGCTTTGGTGCGCTCGGCGCGCGCTACGTGCTCGACTTCTCGTGGTCTCTTTCGATTCTGGTGGGCGCGGTCCTGACCGTGACGGGCCCAACCGTCGTGATCCCGCTCCTCCGTCAGATTCGTCCGACGGGCCCCGGAGGAGCGGTGCTGAAATGGGAAGGGATCCTGATCGACCCGATCGGAGCCGTGCTCGCTGTGTTGGTGTTCGAGGCCCTCCTCGACGGTGGCTTCACGCCGGCGCTCGCCGGGATCGCCAACACGATCGCGTCCGGCATGGTGTTCGGCTTGGCTCCCGCGTGGATCCTTGTGGTTTGCCTCTCGCGCTACTGGATTCCCGACCACCTGCACAGCGCGTCGGCGCTGGGACTCGCCCTTCTCGGATATGCGCTGGCCAACCTGTTCCAGCACGAAGCCGGGCTCATGGCCGTGACCGTCATGGGTGTTGCGCTCGCGAATCAGCGGCGGGTCGACCTCAGCCACATCATGGAGTTCAAAGAGAACCTGCAGGTCATCCTGATCTCTACCCTGTTCATCCTCCTCGCGGCCCGTGTCCAGTGGGCGGACCTACGGGAGCTCGCCGTGCCGGAGTTTGTGTTTCTCGGGCTCTTGATCGCGGTGGTTCGTCCTGTTGCGGTGGCGATCTCGACGGCGGGGAGCAGCCTGGAGGCGAGAGATCGCCTGTTCCTGGCGGCGATGGCCCCGCGCGGCGTCGTCGCGGCCGCCGTGACCGCCGTCTTCGCGCTCCGACTCGAGGCGGAGGGATACGCTGGTGCCGGCCGCCTCGTACCGCTCGTGTTCTTCGTGATCGCGGGCACCGTCACGTTCTACGGGCTCCTGGGTAGGCCGCTCGCGCTTCGCCTCGGAATCGCGGAGCGGAACCCGAACGGCGTACTGATCGTCGGCGCCCATGAGGTGGGTCGGGCCCTGGCGAGAGCGCTGGGCGTGCTCAGGATCCCCACGCTCCTGGTCGACACCAACGCGCGCCACATCGCGACGGCCCGGCTCGAGGGCCTGCGCACCTATCATGGAAGCGTCTTGAGCGACAAGGCGGATGAGGAGCTCGAGCTGCCCGGCATCGGGAAGATCTTCGCGATGACCCCCAATGACGAGGTCAACGCGCTCTCCGCGAGACACTTCGTGCATCTCTTCGGCCGGGAGAACCTCTTCCAGCTCACCGAGGCGCGGGACGCGAGAAAGGGGTCGGCGGAGCTCGGTGCCGAGCTGCGGGCCCGCGTCATGTTCGACGACGACCTAGGCTACGACGAGCTGCAGAAGAGGCTCGAGAAAGGGGCCGAGTTCACGGTGACACTCCTCACGGAGGAATTCGGCTTCGACGAGTGGAGGAGGGAGCACGGCCCGGACGCGGTTCCCGTGCTTACGCTCTCCTCGGGTGGGGATATGCACGTTGCGACGCAGGACAAACCGCTCGAGCCGAAGCCCGGTGATCGGTTGCTCGCGATGGTGAGCAGGTAGGCGCTACCGGGCCAGAAAACCGTCGTGCCGACGGGCCCATTCGAGTAACAGGGTGCTGACGCGGCCGTAATTCTCCACGCCATCTGGCACGCCGTGCGTCCTCAGGTACACGTCGTTGGTGGCGGACACTACGGGAGCCGCCGCGCTCGCGGAGGCTCTGAGCCATTCCGCGTACGCCTCCCAATCTCGCCGCACTCCCTGGTGGAGTGAGCGAGCGATTTCGCGCGCTCCGTCCCGATCCACGACGCTCAGGTCGTAATGAAGCGACCGCAGGATACGGGCCCATCCCGAGTACCGCGCGAGTGGGTCCTCGGAGTGGATGGCCGCCAGCATTCCGGCGAACGAGGCCTCGTTCTCCCTGGCGATCCCCCGCTGGTGCGCTTGTTCGTGGCCGACGACCGCCGGCAGGCTCAGGTCGGGCTGTGCCCCATTCACCGTGGCTTCGCCCGTGAAGGGGACGTAGATACCGGCGATGTCCAGCGACTCGAGCAGCCACGTTGCGCCCCTTTCCTTGGCCGGCCCGTAGCGTTTTCCGGCGGCCTCGCTCAAGGAGAGTGACTCGACCAGCCGGCCCCACCCGACTTCGAGGTGCCCCGACAGGGTCGCGGCGTCCCGGGCCTGCTCGGTCGGGCGCCCGATGTCGCTGGCGCCGCCATGCAGGCTGCGATACGCCGCATTGGTGGCCTCCGCAGCGACCGCGGCGAACGAACGCAGCGCGTTCTGGTCCGCCGGGGCCTCGGTGCGTAGGCCGAGCCGCTCGTCGAGCGGTGCTCGTGCGTAGTTGAGTCCCCAGAGCGGGTAGAAGAGCACGAGGAAGACCCCGAGGGCGCCGCCGAGCTCGTTCGCGCCGTCCCTCGCTACGAGTCGTAGAGGGCGTCCCTCACGAAGTCGTCGGATGCCGAGGGCCACACGAACGGTGCCCGCGCCGACCGTCGCGACGGCGAGGAGGGCACCCACGGAGATCGGTATCCAACCCGTCAGAAGAGAGAGTCTGCGGGCCATCTCCGGCCCGAACCACGGGGCATACAACCGCTCCACGACGTCGGGGGCCATCCCGAGGGCCGCGGCGCAGATCGCGACGGCGACCCCTGCGAGAAACAACCGAAGCCCCAGCACGGAGGCGGGCCCGGTTCGGTCCTCAGCGTCGGGGAGAGGGGGTTCCATGCCGGTGTGTTGTCGGGATAACGTGGTGTCCGCTCGTCAGTCAGAAGCCGGGGAGCCGAGGCAGACGTTCGTCCCCCAACTACCACAGTATCGCTTGATCGGGCAACAGGACACGACGCCCGCGATCTCTCTTCAAAGGCGAGCATCAGCATGCCGAAGAGAACGCGTAACACATGTTACAACAACGACATGCGTGTCGATGTCACCTCGGTGACGCGGGATCGATCGAAAGTGTGGCGAGCGAGCGATCAGTTATATTTGTGCGTCCACCTTCGGCGATCACCCTGGGACGGAAGGACGCGCTCATGCTCGCCCCCGAACAGCTCGCGAATCTTTACAAGGCACACCGAAAGGACCCCGTCTTGAGCATCTATCTGGATGCCGACCAGACGGACTTCGCGGAACGGGGGAAGTGGCGCATTGCGCTCAAGACCGCGGTCGCTCAGGAGCGGGAGCGGGTCGGTGACCCGGAGCGGTTCGATCGCGCGTTCGAGTTCCTGCGCGAGCCGCTGGAGGAGAAGGAGGGTGGTTTCTTGTCCGGAAAGGGGTGGGTCGGATTCGCCACCCACGAAGGGCTCATCCACTCCGAGAGCCTACCGGTTCCGATGCCGAATCTGGTTCGGTGGGAGGATGGCCTCCGGGTCGCCCCCTATACGAGGGCTCTGAAGCAGGCACGACCTGTCGTGGCCGTCGTGATCGACAGCCGGCGCGCGAGGATACTGAGATACCGCATGGGTCGACTATCGCAGCAGAACTATCTGGAGGCGGACACGTACCTGGGTGATCTCTCGGACGTGAACGCCGGGAAGGTCGCCAGCACGCACTCGGGGATTCGCGGCGAGACGGGGACAGACGCGGCCCAGCGTCTCCTCGACGTCGAACGGGGGCGGCTGGTCACGCGAGTGGCCGAGGAGGTAAGATCCGAGGTGGACCGAGACGGACTCCTGGTCATCGGCGGTGTTGACCGCACCGTCGACGCCCTCGAGGAGGCGCTCGGGGACTTTGCCCGGGATCGTCGCCGCGTAAGGGGCTCACTGAGCTTCGACATGTCTGATGCCGAGCTGCGGACCGAAGTCGAGGCCGGGGCGTCCGACATTTCGGATGCGTTGCAGAGCGAACTCGTCGATCGGCTGCTGAACGCCGCGAGATCCGACGGAGACGCCTGCCTCGGGGAGGAGGAAACCGAGCGTGCCCTGGTCGAAGGCCGGGTGGACACTCTGGTGATCGCCGACAGCTTCCACCGGGCCAGTTCGGACCGGGCGGATCATTTCGAGGGAGCGGCCTTCGAGCACGGTGCGTCCGTGGTCGAGGTAGGGCGTGGCGCCGGCGACGTGCTGCAAAGCGAAGCGGGCGGTGTGGGGGCTCTGCTGCGCTATCGCGTGCGCTGACAACGGCTTCGGGAACCTTCCGCGCTCAGGGGCGTAACAGCCTCCCATACGGTTGCGTCTCAGTTTCACTAGGATGGGGGAGGTACGTCATTTCTCGAGAAGGGAAGAACGACACGACAGCACGACAGGCAGCGGCCCGGTCCCCGGAAATGAAGCGGGTCACCAGTGAAATAGCGGCGATCGCGGTCGCTCGCGTGAAACAGCACGGCCGACTCAAAGTACGGCAGCGAGAACAGCTCCGTCGCGCGCTCGCCAAGGCCAGCGACACACTCGACTGGGCAGCCACGGCGCCCTTCAAGAGTGACCCGATCGCCGAGCTCAGCAAGGAAATGGCGAAGCTGGTCAAGAGCGGCGCCACCCGGATGAAGCGCAACGTCGGCGAGGAGCTCGACGAGAAGGAGTCAGAGATCGCCGAGCTCCAGAAGGTGGTCCAAGCGGTCGAGAAGCTCGCGGAGGACCCTGAGGCGTTCCCTACCGAGGTGAGCTACCAGCACACCGCACGCAACGCGGCCCGCGGCCTCGTCACCAAGACCGAGGTCCTCGAGCTCTTGGACCAGACCGAAGCTCGTCAGGCCGCCAAGAAGATGACCAAGAGGATCAAGCGTTGGAGCAAATATCGCGATCAGATGCTCGAGCAGTTGGAGCAAGAGCGTCAGTACCTGCGGGACACGACCAGTAACCTCTCCGAGTTCGTGGAGTCGTCCCGGCCTCTTCTCGGCGAGGTGCTCGCCACCATGCACTGACCGATCTCGGTCTCCGCTGGCCCAGCTGGTCTGCGAGGACGCGACGTGTCCGGGAGTCGAAACCCGTCCGCGTCTCGTCCTCGCTTTGTTTCGTCTTGACCCGTGAGTCGGAGTCTTCGAGACTCGACCTCACCGTCTCCTGACCGCTCGATGAGGGATCCGCAGTGAACTGTCCCAATTGCGACGCAGCGACGGACCAGGCGGACATCGACGGCGTCTACGGTCCGGGGATCGAGGTCGATCTTTGTTTTGCGTGCCACGTGCTCTGGTTCGACAAGCGCGAGAGCATTCAGCTTTCACCACGCGGGACCCTGGATCTCTTTCAGATGCTTCACGAGCATCGCGACGACCCTCGTCACTCGCTCCGGAGTCGCACGGCTTGTCCTCGATGCCGACGCCGGCTCTCGCTCAAGCAGGACATCGGGAAGGCGGGCCGCTTCTCCTATTATGCCTGCCCGACGGGTCACGGTCGCCTGACGCCGTTCTCCGAGTTCCTCAAGGAGAAGCAGTTCGTTCGTGAGTTGAACCCGCTGGAGAAGGAACGGCTCAAGGCAGAGGTGAAGCACGTCCAATGCTCGAGCTGTGGGGCACCGGTCGATCTGACGAAAGGCTTCGCCTGCGGGCATTGCGGGTCACCCCTCTCGGTCTTGGACGCAGATGCGGTGGAGAAGACCCTCCGGTCTCTCAGTGAAGCCGATGCCGCTCGATCCGGTGACCCGTCCGCGAAGGAAGCGAGGGCCCGGGCGCTGGCCGCGATGGAGGCGATGCGGACGGTGACGCCCGACGAGCAGCTAGCCCGGTGGTCGCTCGGGGCCCGCCGCGGTAAAGCACTGTTCGAAGCCGATCTACTTTCGGCCTCGATCGCGTTCTTCTTCGGAGACCGCTAGACAACCGCCAAGGCCGACACGACCGAACGTCTGCCGAGAGAAAACCTCACATCACAAGGTGCCGTCACTTGTCGCCTCACCGTGTCGTGTTCCACATCCGGCCGAGCCAATGCCCCGCCGCAAAGATGGCGACGTCCACTGCTGCGTTGACCATCGACTCGGGCCTGCTTGTCTCGAAGAACTCTTTTCCGACGTCACGCCTTTCGAGCTCTTGCTCGATCACCTCGTAAAGCACCGCCAACGGCAAGGCGGCGCGCAGGGGTGCCTCTACGAGACCCGCAGCGAGCCCGGCAGCGAAATGGACGACTGTCCAGGGGTCCACGGCAGCGCGGTTCTGCTCGGCCTTCGATCGCGCGACGACTTTCATGTGGAAGGTCATTCGGGCTCGTAGCCGTGTGCGCGCATCTTCGCGGTCTTCTTGGCGCGTTTCTCTAGGCGCTTGGCTGCCATGTGCCTCCTCGGATGGGTGGTCGCAGCATAGAAATGCGTCCAACGGGTCCAATATGGTAGAAGCAGGGCGCGAAACGACGAATCGATCCGGGCACGACGAGGGCTGACCTCGCCCGTACCGGAGCCCTGCCCCTCGAAGTTGGACGGGTGGGCCGTGTCGTCGTCGGGTGCCGGGCTTGTCCCGCACGGGATCGTGGAGTCTCTCGCGCCCGGGTCAGGCATCGAGTCGCGCGATCGCCCGCTCCGCGATGGCTTCACCAATGACGAGCGAAGCCGTCGCTGCCGGGCTGGGCGTGTTGATCGCATGGACCGCGCCAGGGCCGTCGACCCAGAGGAAGTCGTGGACGAAGGAGCCGTCGGGGAGCATGGCTTGTGCCCGGACTCCGGCACCGCCGGGCATCAGATCTGCGACTCGGACGTCGGGGACGAGGCGTTGGAGGGCGGCGAGGAAGCGGCGTCGGTCGAACGACTGGCCCAACTCCCGGATGACCATCCGAGGGTGACGGAGAGCGAAACGCCAAACGCCGGGATAGGATACGGCGTCCGCTATGTCGCGCACATCGATCGTCGAGAGCCGATATCCCTCCCGGGCGAAGGCCGGCACGGCGTTGGGCCCCGCGTCGATTCCACCGCCGATACGTCGCGTGAAATGTACGCCCAAGAAAGGAAACCCGGGCTCCGGTAAGGGATACACGAGATGCCGAATGAGGTATTCGCGATCCGGACGAAGTCGATGATACTCGCCGCGGAACGGCACGATTCGGGCCGGCGGTCGTGCGCCCGCCATCGAGGCGATGCGGTCCGAGTGGAGTCCCGCACAGTTGACCAATACCCGTGTTCGGTACTCGCCGCTCGAGGAGACGATCCGCCACTCGCTCGCACCACGGCGGAGGCCCTGAACCTCCGCTCCGGTGACGATTTCGACCCCTGCGTGCCGGAGCTCCTCCTCCAAAGCCTTGCAGACCCCGCCGAAGTCGACGATCCCCTCCTCCGGAACGAGGATCGCCGCGCTGCATCGGACGTGCGGCTCGACCTCGGACGCCTCCTGCTTCGTCAGCCGGCGAAGGCCGCGTAGTCCGTTCGCCCGCCCGCGCTCCAACATGACGCCGAGGCGTGGCAACTCCTCGTCGTCCTTCGCCACGACGAGCTTGCCGCAGATCTCGTGCGCGATCCCGTGCTCCTGGCAGAACTCGGTCATGCGTCGGATACCTGTCCGAGCGAGCCGGGCCTTCTCGGTGCCGGGCTCGTACTGCAGGCCGGCGTGCAGGACACCGCTGTTGTGCGTGCTTTGGTGCTGCGCGAGCGAAGTCTCTTTTTCGATCAGGCGCACCGACCCGCGATCGCGCCGGACGAGGGCGCGGGCGGTCGCGAGCCCGACGATGCCCCCACCGATGACCGTGAAGTCCTCTCGAGTCATCGAGCGCCTCGCGGCGTCGACTCGAACGGGCTGGGCACGAGAAAGCCCCCCGGACCCACGGGTCCTCGGGGGGCTCGCGCCGCAGAACTCACCGTGCGGCGGATCTCAGCGTCGCGGCAACCGCGCGTCAGCGATTGACGGCGCTGCCCCTCTTCAACGTCGAGCGCAGGGATTCGCTTCGCTCCTGGACCGCTTCGACCATGGCCTCACGAACCGTCTCGATGTCGAACGACTTCCCCTTGATCGCGACCTTGAGGGGTGGGAGGGTCCCGGTCAGCGCGTCCTCGAGCTTGACTCGGTCGTCTTCGGCCTTCGAAAGGGCGAACAAGGCCTTTTGGAGCCACCGCGACTCACTTTCCATGAGCCGGCGTTCGTGGGTTCCGAGTTGGGCCTGTGCGGTTTCCGCCATCGGTGATATCTCCGGGACTGGATTTTCGGACACAACGGCGGTGATACACCAGGACCGCGAGATGGTTCTTCCGGCCCCAAGCGTGGCGGGAGGGGGCACGAGAAGGTCGACGGGCTCTACGCACCCAGGGCCGACGACCGACTCGGCACGCCGGCGCCCGGGTCGAAGTGAACGTCGAGCTGGGGGAACGCGATCGTGATTCCGGCGTCCTGCAGGGCGAACCACACGGCCTTGTTGATCGCCGAGCGCGTGGTAGGTCCCTCCCAGGGGTCGGCGCCCCAGATGGAAACCTCCCACACGACCGACGAATCGCCGAACTCCAACAAGAAGACCCGAGGAGCACGGTCCGGATTGCGACCCTCCACGGAGAGGGCGGCATTGGTCAGCACCTCTTCCACCTTTCGCATGTCGGAGCCGTACGAGACGCCGACACGGGTCCGGATGCGGTACATCTGATCGGTGAGCGTGAGGTTCTTCACCGTGGACTGTACGAGGATCGAGTTCGGGATGATCAACTCCTCCTCGTCGCGGGTGCGCGCCACCGTCGCCCTCGCGCCCATTTTCACGATCCGGACGACCGTGCCCTCGACTTCGAGGACATCGGTCTCCGTAATGGACCGCTCCGCCAGGAGGATCACACCCGACACGAAGTTCTGGAGCACGGTCTGTAGGGCGAATCCGATCGCCACCGCAGCCACGGCACCCGCCGCGAAGACCGTGGCGAGGCTGATTCCGATCGACTGCAGCGCCACGCCTCCACCGACCAGCAGTACCGCGTAGTGGAGCAGGCGACGGGACGTCGCCTGCGTCCCCTCTTGCGTGAGGCCACCACGCGTCAGGACCCGGACCAAGACCCTTTGGAGCGCGATCGAGACCCAAAACGACGCGAGGATAATGACGACGAAGGTGACGAGGGACGCCCCGGTGATGACCGTCCCCCCTACCTCGACGAGCCTCACGTCCAGCCATCCGCGGATGGCGAGCCCGATCTCTTGTAGATTCATGAGGGTCTGCGGAGGGGTTGTCGCAGCGAAGTGGGGCGAGGCCGATTCCGGCGTCCCGGATGGCGAAGATCCGCCTCCGCGCCCCGGGTCGCAACCGTTCGGCCCGCGCGCCCTTTGCGAAGGTCTGGCATGCGGACGGCTTCCCACTCATCGTGACCCTACGGTGGTTCGAGTCTCGATCCCTTTCGTCGGAGCCGATCGATGGCCAAGTCGCACGCCCCCAGAAGGCATAGACCCAAGCTACTCGGTCGCCTCGTCAAGCGCGTGCACAAGGCGGCCGGATCCGCGCCTGGCACACTGGTACACACCGGGGAGAGGACGACCGACCCGGTCCGGATCCAGCTGATCGACTATGACAAGGAAAGCCTCGAGGAGCGGACACTCGAGCGGATCGAGGAGAGCTTCCCGTTGGCCGACGACCCGCCGGTGAGTTGGGTCAACATCGACGGGTTGCACGACGTATCGGTCGTCGAAGCCGTCGGTGAGCGCTTCGGGATTCATCGGCTCGTCTTGGAGGACGTTCTCTCCACGACCCAGCGCCCGAAGGTCGAGGAGTACGAGAACCACTACTTCTGTGTCTTGAAGATGCTCTCCTTCGATTCAGAGACGGACTCCGTCATCGCGGAGCAGCTCAGCCTGATCGTCGGGCCGACGTGGGTCTTCTCATTCCAGGAGCGTCACGGCGACGTTTTCGAACCGGTGCGGGACCGCATCAGGCACGGGCGGGGCAAGATCCGCTCGCGCGGCACGGACTACCTTGCGTACGCGCTCATCGACACGATCGTAGACCATTACTTCCGGATCCTCGAGGTGATCGGTGATCGGATCGAAGAGCTCGAGGAGTCCGTCCTCAACGGCGCGACGATCGAGACCCTGCACCGCATCCACCATCTGCGGCGCGAGGTTCTCGTGCTTCGGCGCGCGATCTGGCCGTTGCGAGAGACGCTCGGCACGATGTACCGCGGAGAGATCCCCAACATCACGGAGGAGACCCAAATATACCTTCGGGACGTCTATGACCACGCGGTTCAGGTGATCGACACGGTCGAGACTCTGCGCGAGGTGCTCTCGGGAGCGATGGACCTTTATATGTCGGGCGTCAGCAACCGGATGAACGAGGTCATGAAGGTGCTGACCATCATCGCGACCATCTTCATTCCGCTGTCCTTCTTCGCGGGCCTCTACGGCATGAACTTCGAGTACATGCCCGAGCTCTCGGTACGATGGGCGTACCCGACGCTCCTAGCCTTCATGGCATCGATCGCGGTCGGGATGCTCTGGTTCTTCAAGAAGAGAGATTGGCTTTGAGCTCGGTGATCTGGGGTCCGGTGTCGCTCGTGCCCGGCGACGAAGCCGAGCAGGGGCTCGGCACGTTGAGGTTGCGTCTTCGGCGTTCGGCGGACGAGCTGTGGCTGCGCTCGACGCACGTCGGCGAAGGGCCAGGGGATTCGGCGAGCGCGGCGCCGGCGGCACGCACCGGGACCGGGACGGCCTTTGAAGGAGCGGAGGATTGGGTGCGCTGGGCGTTGCCGGCCACCGACCGCATCGAACTCCGGCCCGCGCTCCCGGATCGCCCGGTCGTCGTATCTCCGGAGCAGCCGTTCTTTCTACCGCCGTCCGGGCGGGCCCGCATCTTCGTGCGTATCCCGCTGTTCGCGAGCATCCGCGAGCATCCATGCCACGTCCGAGGGCCGCGTCGACACGCTGCTCGAGTCGCTTCCCAGCCTCGTGCTCTCCGATACCTGGTGGGGCACCTTCACCGAAGGCGAGCTCGGGTATTGGCTCGGCACGAAGGCGCGACGCGCCGTGACGTCCAGCATCTTTGCCCCGCACCTTGCTGTATGTCCTTTGCTGTTGATCAACGACGCCGAGCAGGTATTGCCCGTCGATCGCTTCGCGGTCAGGGTGTCCTACCTGACGCTATTCGCCAGCGATGAGGCCGTCTGGACCGATGAGGTCGAGGTGCGCTACCAGGGTGGACTGGATGGAAGCGAGGTCAGATACACCGGTGAAACGCCGGTCGACGCCGGCGACGTTTCCGTTCCCACATCGGACGCTCTACGTGGGGAGCGGAACCGGGGCCTTCCCCATCCGCATCGTGCAGGATTCATCGTCCTAGTGGACGATGTTACGACCGCGTAGGTGAGCGCCTACCGCCCCGACCAGCAGAGGACGCACCCGGTAGCGAAGGTCCTCCGCGATCTCCGAGCGGCCGGAATGGTGCTCGGCGTCTTTCGGAACCAGGTGGATGAGATGGCGGTTTTGAAGCGACTCGAAGATCTGGTAACTCTCGTGACGGGGGAGGCGGAAGATCCGGTCGTGCTCTTCCAGGGAAAGCGTGCGGTGCTCCAGGAAGGCCTTGAGGGTGAAATTCTGGGTGAGCCCCAGATTGTCGAGCATCGAAAAGTCTGGTCGCTCCGGCCGGTGCATGAGCACACCTTCGGACTGCTCGAAATCGGCAGCGCGCAGCCACTGGAAGAGCGCCAATCGAAGATTGCGCGACGACGTCTTTTCGAGTTGAACGAAGAAGTCGTCGGCGAGCAACTCCTCGAACCCCTCGCGGTCCCTTAATCGGCGAAGACGTCTCCGAAGTAGACGGCGTCCGGCTTCGGGCTCCTCGTACCGAAGTGGGAGTCCACTCCTCCGGTGGCGGAGGATCACCGCCTCTCGCAAGGCTTCATTCGAAAGCTCCGCCAGCTCGAGGACGTCCACCTGCGAGGTCGCCGTCGGCTCGGAGGTCACGATCAGTTGCCATGCCGAGGACGTCACCCCGGCGATCCAAAAGACCCGCGGCTCCGTTTCCGACATGAGCGTTAGAAAGCGCTCGACGAGGTCGGTACCACCGGGGACACGGAGATACGTGTGCTCGAGGTTGTCGATCGAGACCGCGCCAGGCAGTTCGTCGGGGTGCACCTCGAAGATCGCCTTGGCCAGCTCATCGAGTGTCGAAACCGCTTCGAGCCGGAGTGCCTTCGCGAGTCGCGGCGCGAGCGTGGCCTCGTTCTCGTTTCGCCGGTCGAGCGACAGCTGAACGACGTTCCCTCCGTCTTCGGCGATCTTCGCGGCCAGGATGTTGAGGTAGGTCGTGACTCCCGCCCCCGGACGCCCCCGAACGATGAGCGGAATCCCGTCCTCGGACTGCCATCGATTCCAGCGATCGAGGCCGTCGGCGAGCTCGCCCGTCCGCCCAGCCAGCAGCGACGGCTCCTTGAGCGGCTGAAGCGTGAACAGTCGCTGATAGACGAGCGGAAGGTCCGCCAACATAGCGTCCGCATCGGCGAGCATGCGCAGAGTCTGGGCAGACGCGGCACCCGTCGCCGGCCCGGTACCGACGATCTCCGTGCCTTTGCGAAGCCCGCGTGAGGCGAGGCGCTGAATGAACCTGAGCCTTGCCATGAGCCAGTGAGTGGCCGCCTCGACGGGTGGGCCCCACCGCTCGTTGAGCGTCGCCCGCAACTCCGCGAATCCGGATCGGGCGGCGAGCAGTCGGGCCGTCATTCGGCCCGCCGCGACCCGGTCCAGGAGACCGAGTGCGCCGTCACTCACCTCAGTGGCCAGCCGCGCCTGGGCGCGGCGTACGGCGGTGTTCAGCGAGCGCTCCGCGTTTCGCAGCGACTCGGCCATGCTGAGCAGAGCCTCTTTGGCCAACCCCTCTGCTCGCTCCTGGGCGCCGCTTTCGCCGGTCTCGAGCTCGGCCTTGGCGGCCTCGAAGGCGAAGTCGAATACGTTCGGGAGCTCCGCGATATCGGCGCGGACGTCGTCGATCGAGCCCACCAGGTTCGCGGTCGACGCGCGGATACGCTCGATGCGCATGGCGTCGAAGGCCTGGCGCGCCAATTCCTGCAGCGCGAGCGAGCGCGTCTCGATCTTCCGTCCTCCGCGCGGAAGTCGACCGTCTTCGGCGTGAAGCTCCAGCGCCGCGGGTGCCTGCTTCACCATCGACAGGAGGGCTTCGACCGTCGCGTCGGATCCCTTCTGAATGGTCTTCTCGATCCCTTCGGACGGAGGGATCGCCGATTCGGTCGGCTCGAGGACGCTACGGACTTCGGCTTCGAGGCTCTGGAGTCGTGAGCGCGCCGTCGCATGGTCGGTGCCACGACACGAGAAGTCTTGGGCCACGCGTTCGAGCGCGACCGCGAAATCCGGGAGGCGCTTCGCACCGCTGAGGTGGTCCTCGCGGACCCGCCACACGAGGCGCCGCTGGACCGCGGTCGCGCCAGCCAGGATGCCGAGCAGCGACTCGTAGACGTGCAGTCGGTTTTCGACGCCGTCGTCCCATTTCTCCAGGCGTGGCATCATCGTAGCGACACGGACGAGCGACGGCGCGGAGGGCTGGTCATCCGCGGGCTTGAAGATGAAGGAACCGGCGACCCCCAGGTCGGACTCCAGTGTTGCCGCGGCGACCTCGAGTCGGTTCCGCATCTCTGCAGCGAAATCCTCGAGCGGACACGATGCGGCGAGCTCATCGAGTGTCCTGTCGAAGGCGATCGCCGCCTCTCCGATCTCATTCCATGGGAGATCGGCAGGATCGGTGGATTCGTCGGGTTGATCGGGTTGATCGGGGAGCTCGGAGCGAACCAAGGCGGGTAGCGCGCGATCACCCCAGTCGATCCACGCGAGCTCGATGTTGCGCGACCAGTCGGCCCAAGTCGAGAGCGATTCGGCGGCGGCACGATCGATCTGTGGCGTCACAGAGGTGCCGAGATGGTGCTGCGCGACCGCGCGCACGGGCACGGATCGAGGTTCTCCGGCTTTGCGTGCCTTGCTGACGACGCGGCCGAAGAACTTTCCGATCCGACGTCCAACGCTGTCCGAATCCCTCGCCTGCAGCGCCCCCTCGGGCCATGTCGACTCGACCTCGCGTGGAAGCGCGAGCGCTCGGTTGTTCGCCTCCTCGAGAGCCGAGGACAGCTCTGTGGCGATGCGCACGAGCGGACCCGGTTCGCGCAACGCGGCGCGCATCGGACCGAGAACGTCCGACGCGACGCGGCGGCGGTAGTTTCCGAGCAGATCGGCTCGGGTCTCCCAATCGGCTGGAGACTCACCGTCGAGCATCGCTTCCGCCACGAGTCGCGTGTGCGTGGTCTCCGCCTGCCGCAACGCTTCGACGACCGCGCCCGTGATGTGCGTCTCGATGGCCGAAATGGCGGATCGGAACGGCTCGTGGCAGGCCTCATGGACGAGGCTGGTTGGGTCGGGGAGCTCCACCGGCTCGTTCACTGCTCGGCTTCCGTACGGTCGGAGGTCGAGCGGCTGGGCGTATCAGCGGTCGCTGGCGTGCTCGGAGTATCGGCGGTCGCGGGGGTGGTGGACGCATCGGAGGTTGTGGGCGCGGTGGGCGCGGTGGCGGCGCTCGAGGCGTACATGCCCGTGCCAAAGCCCGCCTGATCCACGAGCCACGTCTGTTGGTGCTCGGGCCTCAACAGGCCGGCTTCTCGAAAGCCCGCCCGCGCTCGCTCGGTGATGTCGCTCTGGAAGAGGAACTCGAGCCGAGGATCGAGGACGTATGCCTTCACGCGAACACGCGTCAGGAACGTCTCCTTGAACACGTCCGCCACCATGACGACGATCGGCTTGTTGAGATAGACGTACTTCGAGCCGGCGGCCGCTTCGAAGGCGATTCGCTTCGCCGCCCGCTCGTCCGCCCACCCGGGCAGGTAGAGATCGGTCACCACCTGGCAGTTGAGCTCGCCGGCATTCGCGTTCGCGACCTGCTGGTCGACGACCTGAGCGTTCGGGACGCTCACCAGGTTGTCGTCGGGGGTGACGATGCGGGTGGACCGGAGCCCGATCGACACGACCTCCCCATAGGTGCTGCCGACGGAGATCTTGTCACCCACCTGAAACGGTTGGTCGAAGACGAGAATGATGCCCCCGAAGAGGTTCTTCAACAGGTCCTGAGCCGCGAACCCCACCGCGACTCCAATCGCCGCTGCGGCCGCGAAGATTCCTTGGGCGTCGATCCGGAAGATCACGCGCACGATCAGGTACGCTGCGAAGATCCACAGTACGATCCGGACGATCGGGACCAGACGCTTGTAGAAGAGCCGTCGGCGCGGATTCCGCTCCGATAGCGCGTCGAGGAGCCAGACCGAGCCTCGGATCAACAGGTTGAAGAGCACGATGACGATCACGGACATGATCGCCCTGATGCCGAAGCTCTGGACGCTTCGGCCCGCTTCCCCCAGCACCTGCGACCCTTGGTCGAGAGCGTTCGACGTGTCGGGTGCCGCCGTTGTCGCTGGGGTTGGCAGCGAAGCGGCCTGGCCCGCTGAGGCGATCGAGTCGAGGCGTAGGGCTAAGCCGCGCTGTCCGGCGAGGACACTGTCCAGGCGTGCAGCCAAGACCGCCAGGGTATCGACGGCCTGTGGCGTCGGCGCTGCGACCGGGGGCGGGGTCTGGATCGACACCGCCGTGTCCGTAGAGGGCGCGGGGAGGGTGTCGATGGCTGAAGGGGTGACGGTGGTCGTGTCGGCCGAAGGCCCCTCTCCGGACTCCGGCGCGCCTCCCCGATCGATCAGGCCGCAGCCCAATAGCAGGACCAGCGACACCGCAAAGGACCCTCGTATGAGTGAAGCCACGTCGTTCCAGATAGATGGGGTCTTCCGCCGTCCGAACGCGGCATAGAAATCTCCCAG
>Ga0224512_10000402_pt1 | contig 46146 bp, 50 predicted proteins | sample SF_May12_sed_USG_4_FD_169103 | JGI IMG/M metagenome (GOLD analysis project Ga0224512, IMG submission 169103) | Sediment microbial communities from San Francisco Bay, California, United States - SF_May12_sed_USGS_13 | ecosystem: Environmental > Aquatic > Marine > Sediment | place: USA... | reverse complement strand
ACCGTTACGCCGAAGCGCTCGCGACCGAACTCGGAACCGACGACACCACCATCGAACCCCTCCAAGAAGACATCCACGAACTCCCCGAGGAACTGGGCGCCGACGAAATCGACAGTTACGCCGAAACATTCGCGACCGAACTCGGAACCGACGACACCACCATCGAACCCCTCCAAAAAGACATCCAGGAACTCCCCGAGGAACTGGGCGCACCGCCCGAGCAGCGCTTTGTGGATTCGGAAACCTCCGAATACCTCAGCGACGCAGAGCTGGGTGATGCCCTCGCCGGACTCGCCGAAGGCTCGACCGGCGACAGGGCGGACGAAACCGATCTTCCAGTCGTCCAGGAACCCGAGGAAGAAGCAGCACCGATCGGCTGGTGGAGCGAGCCATCTGGGCCGGTTGCCGCGAGCATCCCTGAGGTAGAAACGCCGAGCGGGGGCTCATCTGATGAGATCGTGGCTGACGAACCGGTTGCCGATGAGCCCGACGTGGCCGCCGACGCACCGGCCGGCGAGGATGATCAAACGGATGCGAGTGATGACGCTCTCGAAACGGGTGGGTTGGGACAAGAAGGAGCAGCGGTAATCGATTCTCCCGTTGAATGGGGCACCCGGTATCGCGACGCTCACCAAGGGTGGGTCGAAGACGACGAGGGGCGATCTACGTGGCGCCCAATTGTGACGAGCGGAGAATCGGTAGCCGGCTGGGAGATCGACATCTACCTGGGCCTTGTGTCCGGCGATGTGGCAGCGGATCCGGGCTCGTCCGATACGGTCGCCGATGATGTGGCTACGGCCCGTGAAGGGGCCTTGCGCCGCATGCTCGACGAAGCGCTGGCGCGCGGCGCTCATGCCGTTGTCGGGGTGACGTTCTCCATCCAGGAAGTTACCGGGGCGCTACTAGTTGCCGCGTCGGGGGTCGCAGTGACGCTCAGGACCCCTGCCTGACCGATCGCAAACCTCGTTACCGGACGCTATGGAGCACATACCCGCAACGCCGACCTGGGACAACCCGCCGCCGGTCGTTGCTAAATCAGCTTCCGGTTGTGCGCCCAGATCGTCAGCTCATGCCGGCTGGACAACTGCAACTTGCGCAGCACATTCGAGACGTGCGTCTCCACCGTCTTGATTGAAATGAACAGCCGCTCGGCGATCTCCCTGTAGGTGTATGCACGGGCGAGATGTTGCAGCACCTCGCGTTCACGTTTGGTCAACAGATCGAGCTCCGGATCGATATCGGAGACGGAAATCGAAGAGAACGCATCGAGCACAAACCCGGCCAACTGTGGTGAAAACACCGCGTGGCCTTCCGCCACTCTGGTGATGGCCGAGACCAGTTCCTCGGCCGAAATCGTCTTTGTGACGTAGCCCCGGGCCCCCGCCCTGACGATGGCCACCACGTCCTCCGCCGCATCAGATGCGGACAACGCCAGGAATTCAACGTCGGGGTTTCGTATCTTGACTCCCTCGATCACTGCCTTCCCTCCCCCGGCAGGCATATGGACGTCGAGCAGTACCACGCCGGGGATCCGTTCATTGATCATCTCGACTGCGGCCTCGACCTCGGAGGCTTCGCCCACAACGTCGACGCGATCGCGCAGCTCGGCACGGACCCCCGACCGAAACAAATCGTGATCGTCGACGATAAACACGCGGATCGTCATCGTTCGAGCACCAGTTCGACCTCCGTTCCCGCGCCGATAGTGGTGTGTACCGAGGCGCTCCCGCCACTCCTTTCCAGTCTCTTGATGATGGACTCCCGCAGCCCCTGCCGGTCCGGCGCCACAGTGCTGATATCGAAGCCGCTCCCGCGATCGCGAACGAACACCGTCGCCCTCTCGGGCAAGGCTTCAGCGTAAACAGCGATGTTGTCTGCCCCCGAGTGTTTCGCGGCATTGACCACGGCCTCGCGAGCCGCCTGCACGAGGGAATCCATCGACTCATCGCCTTCTGCGTCCCCGACGATGACCAGCTCTATGGCCACCTGATGAGCGTCCTCGACCTCGGCGCACATTCTGCGAATCTGCTCTCCAAATGCTCCCCGTATCGCCCCCGGTTCAGACCCGTACAACCAGGCCCGCAATTCCCGCTCCTGCCGGCGGGCAAGTGAGGCGACCTCCGTGTCGTTGGCGCTGTTCCGCTGAATCAACGCCAGCGTCTGGAGCACGGAATCGTGCAGGTGAGCTGCCATCTCTGACCTCTGTTCTGCTCGCACCCGCTCGGCTTGTTCTTGGGCCAGAGCTGCTTCGGCCTTCCTTCTCGTCTGGTCGGCTTCCCTGAGCACGGCAATCGCCCATCCAGCCACCGCCCCCGCAAAAAGGTAGATCAGGACCGCCGCCGATGACGCAGTTGGGTCGGCGGGGCCGGCCAGCCTGGACAGCTGAACTGCGGCCATGGCGACAGCTACGGTCAAGCCCCCGACCATGCCCCGGCCGTAGGCGGCCAGGAAGACTGGGGACATCGGGTAGCCCCCGTAGAAGTTCTCGCTTCCCGCCACGTCGGGCGCCACCAGGGTCCAGGCGGCAAGCCCCGTATCAAGGGCCACGAAGGACCAGGAACGCAGCAACTCCGAAGACCGTGCATGGAGGGCGATTGTGACCAATGCCCAGCCGACGGCCAGAACCATGGTTGCCACGACCACCCCCGGGCGCGCCGGCCCTTCTGATCGGGCAACCGAAACCACCCCGAGAATGACCAGCCATGCGGCCGAAACCGCGCGGTATCCGACGACGACACGACGGAGGGTTCGTTCGGCATCGGTAGTGAGCTCGTCCACGGTATCCATGGCGGCAGGCTACCGGGCCCTGGTGTGATCAGTTGAGCCTTTCGATGATCATGGCCATTCCCTGACCGCCCCCGACACACATCGTCTCCAGGCCGATCGTGTGGTCAGCAGTTCGTAGGCCGTTCAGCAAGGTCGTCATGATGCGAGCGCCGGTCATCCCGAACGGATGCCCGAGAGCAATGGCTCCACCGTGTGGATTGAGCTGCCCGTCGACATCTATGCCCAGCTCGTCGACAACCGGCAACACCTGAGCTGCAAACGCTTCATTGAGTTCAACGATGTCCACATCTACGATCTTCATGCCGGTTTGCGCCAGGACCTTATCCACCGCCTCGATGGGGCCAACCCCCATGATCTCTGGGGCCAGTGCCGATACCGAGGAAGCAACGATCCGCGCCAGCGGAGTGATCCCCAAAGCCCTGGCCCGTTCGTCGGACATGATGATCACCGCCGCGGCGCCGTCATTCAGGGGACAGGCATTGCCGGCAGTCACCAGACCGTCCGGTTTGAAGGCGGGCGGTAGTGTCGCCAGTTTTTCGAGGGTAGTTCCGTGTCGCGGCCCGTCGTCTCGGGCCACCAACGTCCCGTCGTCGAGCGGATACGGGATGATTTCTCTCTCGAAAAAACCATCGGCTTGCGCCCGGACTGCCCGATCCTGTGATGATTTGGCGAACTCGTCCATCCGTTCCCGGCCAACGTCGAATCTGGCTGCGACGTTTTCGGCGGTCATCCCCATCGGGATGTAGACGTGGTTGATAAAATCGTCGCGACCCTCGTCCATGAAGCGTCGGTTGAAGTCCTCGGGATCGAAAGCCTTGTTCATCGTGCGGGTCACGCTCTCCACCCCGGCCGCGACGAACACCTCGCCCTCTCCCGCTTTGATGGCGTGAAAAGCCATGCGAATGGTCTGCAGCGACGACGCACAAAAACGATTCACAGTGGTTCCGGGAACCGTATCGGGAAGGCCGGCCAGCAAGGCAGCGTTGCGGCCGATGTTGTAACCCTGCTCATGGTGGGTGAGGCCGCACCCGAGCATCACGTCGTCGACGGTAGCTGGGTCAACCTGGGGAACCTTGCCGAGCACGGCCTTGATAACAAACCCGGCCATGTCGTCGGGACGCACACTAATCAAGGAGCCTTTGTAGGCTCGCCCGATCGGAGTGCGGCCGGTTGCGACGATGACTGCCTCTGTCACGGTTGCCTCCTGCGCAGGCGTTATGGCAAAGGCTACCCGTCGGGCCGCACCGGGCCGTCGCCACGCGACCGTTCGCACAGAATCCGGCCAGCGGAGGAGGTTGGAGTTCGGAGCGTGGAACACTCCGGCCCAGTCAGGCGGTCGGGTTACCGTTTCGCTGTCGGTCGCGCGCTTCGACGGCCCGGGGTGATCTTGCCCGCTTCATATGTGCTCCGATCTCGCGTGCTTGGGCGGACCGGGCGGTGCTGGGCTTGAACCGGCGGTTTGACCGATACGGGTGACCGGGCTGTGCTCAGGCTGCTAGGTGCCAGCAAAGATCTTGGTCAGGCGAACCCGCCGTCGTTTCCCTGGAGGCCCTTCAACCGTTGCTCCCCGTCCCACGTAGCGCGATCCTCCGGATTGTCTCCACGGTATGCCTGCGCTTGTGCCATCACCTGGGCGGCCAGATTGGCGGCGTCGCCCGGTTGCTCGCCGCCCCGGCTGGTGGCTATCCCCAACATCCGCCAGGTGGCGAGGGCCATAATCGGCAGCAGCATCAAACCGATTATCCACATCATCTTGGTAGGAATTGTATCTCTCGACAGCCGAGCAAGCCAAGGTTCGTTAAGGCACCTCTGGACGGTACAGCGAAGGTTCCGCAAAGACCCCACGATCGATAATGCATACGCCCAACGAACAAACCGAGGGCCGCCTGACGCACGTGTTCTGGAGCGGGGAATATCGGGTACCTCAAGCCAGGGGCCCGCTCTCAAGCGACGGTTGGGTTACCGTTTCGCTGCGCAACAGTCTCGCGCCGCTGCTGGATGAGGGCCCGGACCACCTGTCTGAGATCGTCGGGTTGGAAAGGCTTCGTCATGAATACGTCGGCCCCGCCGTCGGCTGCTCTCATCAGGTTCTCATCCCCGACGTGGGCGGTGAGCACCAACACCGGTATGGCCATCGTCTGAGGATCGCTGCGGAGCCGATCGAGCACCTGCCACCCATCGAGCATCGGAAGCGCAATATCGAGGACGATCAACTCGATGGCCTCGTCGTGGGCTGCCTCGAGTCCGGAAGAACCGTCGGCCCGCACCAGGGTCTCGAATCCGAGCGGACGCAGCGTCACTTCCATCAATCGGGAATTGGACGGCTCGTCTTCGATGAGCAGGATCTTCCCAGGAGTCATAAAGATCGCATCGGCAGATAGGGCGCCGAGCTTGAGACGAACTCAATGCGCCTCTTCAAGGATCTCGTACACGGTGTTGCGCCGTGCGGGAGACCTCCCCATCGCCCTGATGGTCTGCTCGAAGGCTGCGGGTGAAGTCTCCTGGCCATGCGAGGCGCCCGCCGCCCGCGTAATCGTCTCATCCATCAAGGTCCCACCAAGGTCATTGCACCCGGCGTCCAGCAAGCGCGCCCCACCGTCCAGGCCCAGTTTCACCCACGATGCCTGAATATTGGGAATGAGACCATCGAACGCAATCCGGGCGACGGCATGCACCAGGACGATCTCGTCCCAGGTAGGTCCGGGCCTTGACCTCCCGCGCAAGTAGATCGGGGATCCCATATGCACGAAGGGCAGGGGAACGAACTCGGTGAACCCACCGGTTCGGCGCTGAATGGTCCGGATCACTTCGAGATGATTGGCCCACGACGCAGGATCATCGATGTGTCCGAACATCAATGTCGACGTGGACGGCAGGCCGATCCGGTGGGCGGCAATCATGACCTCTGCCCACTGTGCGGTTCGAATCTTATCCGGGCATAGATGGACTCGCACCCGGTCGTCGAGGACTTCTGCAGCGGTGCCGGGCAGAGTTCCCAATCCCGACCGGGCAAGCCGAGCGAGGAACTCTGTGACCGGCACACCGAGGGTCTCGGCCCCCTGCCACACCTCAAGCGGGGTGAATCCGTGAATGTGCATCCCGGGTATCGCAGCTTTGATGGCCTCGACGACCTCAACGTAGTAATCGCCGGTGAAGTCAGGGTGTATACCGCCCTGCAGGGTGACCTCGGTGGCCCCCCGCTCCCACGCCTGGCGGGATCTTTCGACGATCTCTGAAACCTCCATCAGGTAGGGCTCGCCCCGCAGATTGAGACTGCGCGGCCCTTTTGAAAACGCGCAGAAACCACACCGGAAGTAGCACACATTCGTGTAGTTGATATTCCGGTTCACGACGTACGTGACGGTGTCTCCGACGGCCCGACGCCGCAGCTGGTCGGCCGTCCAGGCAATCGCCTCGACGTCCTGCGCCCGAGCCTTGAAAAGCACCTCGATCTCGTCCCTGGTAGGTACATGTCCATCAAGTGACCGGCCCAGGATCGCCCGCACTTCCGCGCCCGCCTCCTGCCAGGAAGTTGGCCCTTCATGTCGCAACCAACCCTCATCGGTCCATTCGCCCGACAGGCGCCGAGACGGTACCGGCAAGGTCCCGCTCTTTCCGGGAGACCATGCCGTCCTGGGTCGCGCCACTCCGGAACCGTCTATCAGATCCAGGTACGCTTTGAAGAGGTCCGCGTCCAGGGCATGTCGAGCCACGTCAACGGTGACACCCACCGGAAGAGCGGTTCGTTCGACCAGGCGAACCTCACCCAAAGCGTCCCGAAGCTCTCCGATTTGCTCAATGCCCCAATCGCGCAGGAGCAGATCCCCGGCGCCATTGTCCACGGCCGTCAGCGCATCTTCGACCGTATCGACAAACACCGAAACGACGGTTGCGATACCCGGAAGGGCCGCAATCGTTGCGGCCTCGGCTGCGGCCGCCCGCCCAGCGCGTAGAAACGCCGGTGCGATTCTGGCAACTGCGTCGAGGATCGAGGCACGCCGGCCCTGGTGTTTCACGGTCATCCGCCAGCCGGCCGCCCCGCGCCCGGACAGCTCGACGGCCTCCGTCGGGTCAACGACCCAGGCGATGGGTTCCACATCGGTGACACCCAGGCCAACCGGAAGCACACCTCCGGCCAGCGCGGCGACCCGATCCTCGCCTGTCAGGCCTTCGAATTCGAGAGCCGTCGTTCCTTCGCGACGGCGGGTGCGCGCCGTCAATTCATTGGTCGACCGGGCGGGACGAGTTCGCAGGAACGTGACGGTCATCGTAAGGCTCCCAGTTTGAGATCGACATATCCGTTCTCGTCAACCGCACCAATGAGCCGTTCCAGGAGGCCACGATCGACCCAGGCGCGATCGGTGAACTCGGGGTAGACGGGCAATCGTGGCCGAAGCACGAATCCGGCCGCCTTCGTCCTGCGCTCCAAGTCCTCGAGATGCGGCCACGGCTGCTCGGGGTTCACCCAGTCGATGGTCAGAGGCGACACACCGCCCCAGTCGTTGATGCCGGCCTCCAGGTACACCTCAAATCGCTCAGTGAGGTTAGGCGGCACCTGGAGGTTCATTTCCCCTCCCAGGATCCATCTGGCCACTGCCACAACCCGGGCGAAGTACTGAGAAGTAGGCTCCGCCGAGCGGCGCATTGGTGTGTCGGCCTTGGCTCGGAAGTTCTGGACGATAACCTCCTGGATGTGCCCCCACCGGTTCGCCAGTTCGGCCAAGGTGAACAGACTATCGACCATTTCCCGATGGGTTTCTCCAATGCCCACCAGAACGCCGGTGGTGAAGGGGACCCGCCGGCGGCCGGCCGCTTCGATGGTCGCGACGCGCACGGCCGGATCCTTGTCCGGACAGTCGAAATGCGGCATGCCGGGTTCCATCAATCGGGGAGAGACATTCTCCAGCATGAGTCCCATGGATGGGCTCACCGGTCGGAGGAGGGCAATGTCGTCTTCGTCCATTACCCCCGGGTTGGCGTGCGGGAACAGGCCCGTTTCGTCGATGATGCGGCCCGCCATCTCCCGCACGTAAGCCATCGTTGTTTGGTGCCCAAGCTCGTCCAGAAAAGAGCGCGCTTGCGGCCAGCGGTCCTCCGGAGCGTCTCCGAGCGTCAAGAGTGCTTCTGTACAGCCGTGCACGCGGCCGGCGTCCGCAATCGCCAGAACGTCATCTGGCTCCAGGTACTGGCCGCCGGCGCCCGGAGGCTTCGCAAAGGTGCAGTAGGTGCACCTATCGCGACATAACGTGGTGAGTGGTACGAACACCTTGCGGCTATAGGTAACCGTCCGACCATGCCCTTCATCGCGGAGTCTCCCCGCTTCCGCGAATAGCGGCTCTTCGGGCCGGGCCCCCGTCAGATAACCGACGGCGAGATCGGGATCAGGGGCGGGATGAGCGGGCATGGCGATGAACGCTATCACGGGCGGCAGGCAAGAACCATCGGAGCAGACAACCGACACGGTCCGTTATGTCCAGACGGTGCTGGGTTCGGCAGCGTTGGTCAAATTGAGAGCCAGGCAGTAGCCGTCCTGAACATGGCGGGCGTTGCCGGTTGGGGCACTAGTACCATGACGCCTTCGGGGAGCTGCGCTTCCCGCCAACGAGTTTCCAACCAGCACCTGAGGAGGTGTCTCGATGAAAATAGCCATCAATGGCTTTGGGCGCATCGGGCGAGCCGTCTACCGGATCATCGCCGAACAACCGGACTCTGGAATCGAAATCGTCGCGGTCAACGACCTTACCGACGATGACACCCTTGCTCATCTCCTGAAGTACGACACCGTCTTCGGCAAGTTTCCCGGGGAAATCGTGGTGAGCAACGGAGTCATGTCGGCCGGCGGTCATACTGTCAAGATGCTCGAAGAACGAGACCCGGCCAACCTACCTTGGGGAGCTTTGGGCGTCGAAGTCGTAGTCGAATCCACCGGTGTCTTCCGCACTCGCGAGGCGCTCAACAAGCACCTCGAGGCCGGCGCAAAACGGGTCATCCTCACGGTGCCGTCCAAGGATCCGGTCGATGCGACGGTGGTACTCGGAGTCAACGACGCCGACTTGACCCCCGATGCAAAGCTCGTATCGAACGCGTCCTGTACGACCAACTGTCTAGCCCCAATCGCCAAAGTGTTAGATGACGCCTTCGGTATCAACAGTGGCGTCATGACCACCGTCCATGCCTACACCAATGATCAGCGCGTCGCGGACACGCCCCACAGCGACCTCCGGCGGGGCCGTCACGCTGCCGAGAACATCATCCCCACGAGCACCGGGGCGGCCAAGGCCATCGGTCAAGTGTTGCCGTCACTCGAAGGCAAGCTCGATGGGATGGCGATGCGGGTACCCGTTCCAGACGGATCGATCGTGGATCTAGTCGTCGAATTGTCACGCGACGTCACCGCCGAGGAAATTAATGCTGCCATGAAGACCGCCGCCGACGGCGAGTTGAAAGGCATTCTCGAATACACCGACGAACCGATCGTGTCGTCGGACGTCATCGGGAATCCCGCTTCCAGCATCTTCGACGCCGGCCTCACCAAGGTCATCAATGGCAACATGGTGAAGGTGGTTTCCTGGTACGACAACGAGTGGGGCTACTCCAACCGCGTCGTCGATCTTCTCAAGGCGATGGCCGATCAGGTCTGAATCAAGACGGGGCCATCCGGGCCGACCGCAGCCGTCTAGCGGTGGGCTTACGCAACGGGGTGCATGGCTACGCTTGTCCCGATGAGGCTCCGCCACTTCGTAGTCCCTGTGTTGCTCGCCCTCCCGACAGTGTCGTGTGCCGCACCCGCAACCACCACCACGTCTTCGGTGCCCTCAACAACGACGAGCACAACCGCGCCCCCAACCACAACAGGAGCGCCGGGCCTTCCTCCCTGCCTGGCCGGCGATCAGGCCTTCGCCACCGATGGCGCCCTAGCCAGCGGCCTGCTGGACGGCGAGGAGGGTGATGCCGAGCTGGTCACCGGGTTGCGCTGGACGGCCTACGAGGGATGCGAACGGTTGGTGGTCGAACTCGCCACAGCCGGTGGAGCCCCAGCCACCGAACCGGGCGGCGTACGCTCCGAGCTTCTCAGGGACCAGGGAATCATCAGGCTGCGGCTCGATGATCTTGTGACGTCGACCGCAATCGCCGACCGGGTCGTGGAGCGCCAAATGGTCGACCGGGTCTACGTGGTCCGCTCCCTCGATGGGGGCATCTTTGTCGACATCCACCTTGGGTCTGCCGTCCTGGCGCGTGCCTCGGTAAATCGGTCGCCGGCCGAGGTGATCGTTGATCTCCAGGCCGGTGGTCCGGAGTTAGCAACCCGGCCGCTGATCGCCGACACAACGGTCGTCATCTCCCCGACAGAAGACAAGGCCGAATACCCCGTCATCGTCGAGGGTTATGCCCGCACGTTCGAGGCAACGGTCGTCCTGCGGATGCGACAGGGGAACCGGCTGGACGTCGAAGAGGTGGCCTCAGCCGCCGATTATCTGGTCACGTGGGGGGCGTATCGATTCGAAATACCCTCCGGACCCGCCGGAAACGTGGAGATCTTCGTGGGCGAGGACTCCCCGCAAGACGGGCAGGAACGTGGCGTGCTCTTCAATCTGGTGATGGGTTGAGCAAACCTGAAATCGGGTTGATCACAACGAAACCCTCGGCCAACCGGATTTCGGGCACCAATTCTCTAACGAACGGTACGAAGGCCTGGAGGCCATCTGCGGTTTGCACCACCAGCCTGTCTTGTGAGCCGCCCGTTTCGACACCGGTGACGGTCCCGAGCGATCGGCCGTCGGCATCCCGAACCGTCAACCCGACCATTTCATCCGGCCAGAACTCATCTTCTTCGAGCGCCCTCCGTTCGGCAGCATCGATGGTCAACCCCACATCGCGCAGAGCCTCGGCCTCGGTGCGGTTGCCGATTCCTGCAAATACCACCAGGAGCTTGCCCTGGTGGTATCTGCTTGAACGTACCTCGAGCCGTCGGGAAGGACGTTGGTCCGTGAGAAATACCGCACCCGCGCCGAACCGGTCGGGAAAGTCGCTCTCGGAGAGAACATAGAGCTCACCGCCCAGGCCATGAGCCCGGCCAATCCGGCCGACTGTGACTCGCTCGTCCATCGACCCTACGTTGAACAACGCATATCACGCATCTCGGCGGCCACACATCACCACGCCGCCGATCTACACAGCGGCATCATTCAGCAGACTCCTAGTCGATGAATTCGACTCCAGTGTGGAGACCTTCCTCGTCGGCGGCGGCCTGAGCCACCGTGCGAATGGCCCGGGCCACGCGGCCGCGGCGGCCGATGACCCTACCCATGTCGGATTTGGCTGTGCGCACTTCGGCAACAATCTCCTCCGGACCCTCTTCGACGAGCGTCAACTCGACCTCTTCGGGACGGTCGACGATCTCAGTTACAACGTAGCGCACGACGCGCTCGACGATTTCTCCCTGGCTCACGCGGATGACTCCTCAGCTTCGGAGGCAATGTCCTCGACGGCTTTGGCGACGTCTTCGGTCTTGTTGGCGGAAGGCGCCTCGGTTTCCTCTTTGCTCGGGCGGGGCCGGGATGCAACCGTGTGAATCTGGCCCTTGGCGACCTTGAAGAGTGACCAGGCGCCCGAGATCTCGAGCAACTTCCGGACCGGATCGGTGGGCTGGGCACCCTTTCGCAGCCAGTCGAGCGCCTTGTCGTTGTCGATTTCAACGACCGATGGTTCCTGACGTGGGTCGTAGCGCCCGATGACTTCGATGAAGCGACCGTCACGGGGTGACCTGCCGTCAGCAACCACGACCCGGTAGGTCGGCTGCTTCTTCTTTCCCATTCGCTTGAGGCGGATTTTGACCGCCATCTCCTCACCTCTTCCTTCGGGGCGTGGGCAGCCCGGGGATACCGCGCCCCTGCGCCACCTTCTTCATCATCTTTTGTGTCTCGGCAAACTGCTTGAGCAAGCCGTTCACCTCTTGGGGACTCGTCCCCGAACCCGTCGCTATCCGACGTTTGCGACTCCCGTCGATGATCTTGGAGTTTCGCCGTTCGGCAGGGGTCATCGATCTGATGATGGCCTCAACCCGTCCCAAGTCTCGGTCCGAAACCTCAACGTTCTTGAGCATCGAACCGGCGCCGGGCAGCATAGCAACCAATTGGTCGAGTGGCCCCATCTTCTTGAGCTGCTGGAACTGATTGAGGAAGTCATCAAGCGTGAATGAGGCGGACCGCAGTTTCTCCGCCATGCGTTCGGCGTCGGCTGTGTCCCAGCTTGTTTCCGCCTTTTCGATCAAGGTCAACACGTCTCCCATGCCCAGGATGCGAGACGCCATCCGCTCGGGATAGAAAATCTCAAAATCGTCGACGGCCTCCCCGACGCCGGCGAACTTGATCGGACAGCCCGTCACTTCACGTACAGAGATAGCGGCCCCGCCTCTCGCATCGCCGTCGAGCTTGGACAGCACGATCCCGGTCAGGTCGGTGTAGTCGAGAAAACCCTTGGCGACGTTGACCGCGTCCTGGCCGGTCATGGCATCCACGACCAGCAGCACCTCGTCCGGATCGGAGATCTTCCGCACATCGGCCAGTTCAGACATCATGGCTTTGTCGATCTGTAGGCGGCCGGCGGTATCGACGATCAGGACATCGGCCCCCAGCCGGCCTGACTCTTTCATGGCCGACCGGACCACCTTCGGGGCTTTGGAGGTCCGGTCGACAAATACCGGCACTCCGACGCGTTCGCCGAGCGTCTCCAACTGATCGATGGCCGCGGGTCGCTGAAGATCGGCCGCCACCAGGAGCGGTGCTTTCCCTGTTGCTTGAGCCGACCGGCCAGCTTGGCGGCTGAGGTTGTCTTGCCTGAACCCTGTAGACCGACCATGAGAATCGTAAGCGGTGGAGACGAAGCGGACGCTAGGCGAGCTTCTGTGCCGCCCAGGGTGCCGATCAGCTCTTCATGGACGACCTTGATGACCTGCTGGGCCGGGGTCAGGCTCTTAGAGATTTCCTCGCCGACCGCCCGCTCTTTGATTCGGCCCAGCAGGTTACGCGCCACGCTGACGTTGACATCGGCCTCGAGTAGCGCAAGCCGGACCTCGCGCAGCGTCGCGTCCACGTCGCCTGCGCTCAGTCGCCCTTTTCCGCGTAGATGGGAAAAGACCTCATTCAGACGATCGGAGAGAGACTCGAACATACGAACACAAGTTTAGGAGTGCTTCGTGCCGAACGTGGAAGGCCCTCTCACGACGGCAATCGTTGAGCCTTCACCGTTGGCCAACGATCCATAACACGGCTGATGACTCCGGTGTATTTATTTCATGTGCCGGCGGAGGAGGTAGCCGACACCAGCTTGATCCGGTCCTTTCGTGTTGACGGGCAACCACCGGTTTGCCGCTATCAGGACCGTTGTTGGTCGACTTCGAACGCCGCCTGCTTCTCTCCCAAATCGGTGGACAGGTCGGGCATCGTCACGGTCACCGAGACGTCGGCCTGCGGCTCCGCAAGATCGGCCTCGTCGGGCTCCGGAATGAACGATGCGCACAGTGGCCAGACCGAGTTCGGGCTCGCCTCGTCTGGGTGGGCGGCGTGAAGGGTGCGGAGCTGAGTGAACGCCGGCAGTGTTCATGGTTGCCACGACGAGGGTGCCGCCGTCGGGGATAACCGGCGTCGCACCCGAAGCGAACACAACCCCTCCGTCGACCAGCCCCTCGTGAAGCCTTTGCTCGTGCGGCTGGGTTTCGTGATCCGGCGTGTGTCTGTCCCACGCCGCCAGGACGACGTCACGGCCGGCCGGACTGCCCCAACGTAGCTCTGCACGGCGTCAGCCAAGCCCTATCCGAGCGAACCAACTAGAACTTCCAGGCATTGCCCTGGGCGTTGAGCACCATCCCTTCATGAGCGGACCGGTCGGCGGTGCGGGAGCCCCTCTTTCCTCGCAACCGCCAAGGGACTAGCGCAGCGCCCCACCGTCCAGGGGAGCCGCGGGCGGTAGCCTGGGAACCGAATAGCCGTCTTGAAGGAGCAGCCGTGGGTCTCACCGTCGTCGAACACCCTCTCACGAAGCACTACTTGACCGCTCTGCGGGACAAGAACACTTCCACAGAGCTCTTCCGCGAGACCACCCGTCGCCTCGCCTACACGTTGCTGATGGAAGCCACCGGCGATATGGCACTTGAGGAGATCTCCATCGAAACGCCACTCGAGTCGACGACCGGCTATCGCCTCCATCACGACTTGGTGGCGGTTGCCGTCTTGCGCGCCGGTCTCGGCCTTCTCGACGCGGTCCTCGACCTGCTCCCCCAGGTAAAGGTCGGTTATGCCGGCGTCCAACGCGACGAGGACACCGCTGAGCCACAGGAGTACTACACGAAGTTCCCCAATCCGCTCTCCAACTGCAAGGTCATCATCCTCGAACCGATGCTCGCCACAGGAGGTTCCTTGTCGTGGGCGGCCGATCGCATCAAGGAACATGGGGCCGCCGACATCACCGCCCTGTGCGTGGTCGCCGCGCCGGCCGGCATCTCGCGTATGGAACAGGACCACCCGGACGTTCGGGTCGTAACCGCCGCCCTGGACGAGGGGCTCACCCCCAACTTCTTCATAAGACCAGGCCTAGGAGACATGGGAGACCGGTTGTTCGGCACCCTGTAGACATGGAAGTCAGATACTCATCGTTGTAGGAGGGCATCGTTCCCGAAGTCACCCGCGGCTCCTTCCCAAGCTGGGGCAGTTGCACCCGGGCCGCTACGTCGATACGTCATGCGAGCAGCAATTCCCGGTCGGCTTGGATCGTGACCACCTATTCGGTTCCATGCGAGCCTTGACCCCCCATTCGGAATGATGTTTCGCAACAACCAGCACCAGGTGGCGAGGTGACTCCGTTCCAGCGCTCGATCCAGGAAGTTCTCGAGCGACTTCAAACCGGGGAGGTGGTCACCTATGGGGAGGTAGCAGCCCAAGCCGGTTACCCGGGGGCGGCCCGCGCGGTGGGTAACTTTCTCCGCAATTCATCTGGCCTTCCATGGTGGAGAGTGGTTACCTCCGATGGCCGCCTGGTACCCGGATCCGAACGTGAACACGAGCGCCGGCTACGCGCTGAAGGCGTCTCGGTCAAGGAGAGCCGGGTTGCAGGCGGGCTGGTCGGGCATACTTGACGATGAGAGAGGCACTCATGAGTAGCATCGAACGGGCCGTGGTGATGGTTCTGGACTCCTGCGGAGCCGGCGCGGCGCCAGACGCCGGCGACTATGGAGACGCCGGAGCAGATACGCTCGGACATACCGCCAGCGCGGTGGGGGGCCTCGAGCTGCCAAATCTCCAAAAGGCCGGTCTGGGAAACCTCCACGCGAACCTACTAGGGGTACCGCCGGCTGCCCATCCTTCGATGGCATTCGGGAAGCTCACCGAGGCATCGGCCGGAAAGGATTCGACGACCGGCCACTGGGAGCTGGCCGGGATCGTCACGGAAACTCCTACCGCCACTTTCACGGACACGGGGTTCCCAGATGAGCTGGTTCGGGAGATCGAGGAAGAAAGCGGCCACCGGTTCATCGGGAACTACGCTGCGTCCGGCACCGTCATCATCGAGAGCCTGGGGCGAGAACATCTCGACACTGGAGTTCTCATCCTTTACACGTCGGCCGACTCGGTGTTCCAGATCGCTGCACACAAAGAGATAGTGCCCCTGGACGAACTGTACCGGGTATGTGAAATAGCTCGTCGGCACTGCAACGACTACCGGATCGGCCGAGTCATCGCCCGACCGTTCGAGGGACAACTTGGATCCTTCTACCGCACCTACGAACGCCAGGACTACGCTATGCCACCTCATTCGCCCACCATTCTCGACCGCGCTTCCGCAGCGGGCATTGCGGTCATCGGGATTGGAAAGATCAACGACCTGTTTGCCGGGCAGGGTCTTACCGGATCCGTTCACACCGAGGGCGACCTCGATGGTCTGGAGAAAACCCTCGCGGCCCTCGACGAGTACGAGCAGTGCGTCCTTTTCACCAACCTGGTCGATCTGGACATGCGATTCGGCCACCGTGAGAACCCGGAGGGGTATGCATCTGGCCTGGCCTTGATCGACTCCTACCTGCCGAGCTTGACCGCCAAACTCACCGACCGGGATCTGCTCATCTTCAGTGCCGACCACGGGAACGACCCCACGGATGGAAGCACCGACCACACCCGGGAGTATGTCCCGCTGCTGGTGCACGGCCCGGCGGCGGCCGGCGTTGATCTGGGAATCCGACGCCAGTACTCCGACGTGGCCGCCACCATCGCGGATGCCCTGAACCTGACCCCTCCCATTCGGGGGGTTTCCTTTCTCGCGGAGGTCACATGACGGCTGTCGATCTGATTGAACGGAAACGTGACGGCGGGAGACTCTCCACCGCCGAAATCGGCTGGCTGATCAAGAACTACACGAACGGTTCGGTTACTGATTACCAGATGTCGGCCATGTTGATGGCCGCTTTCATCCGCGGACTGGACCAGGCTGAACTGACCGCGTGGACCGACGCCATGCTTTACTCGGGCGAGCTCCTCGATCTGTCAGCCATCAAGGCACCCAAGCTCGACAAACACTCAACCGGCGGCGTCGGTGACAAGGTCTCGATTCCGCTGGCACCGATGGTTGCCGCTTGTGGGATTGCCGTCCCGATGATGAGCGGCCGGGGTCTCGGCCATACGGGCGGGACCCTCGACAAGCTGGAAACCATCCCGGGGTTCAAGACCAATCTCGATCCGGACACGTTCTCGAGGGTTCTCTCCCAGACGGGACTGGTGCTCGCCGGGCAATCGAAGACGCTGGTTCCCGCCGACCGGATGCTCTACGCCCTGCGCGACGCTACCGGGACTGTGCCGTCGATTCCTTTGATCGCCTCCTCAATCATGTCCAAGAAACTGGCCGAAGATCTCGACGGGCTGGTCCTCGACGTCAAAGTCGGCGGGGGCGCCTTCATGGAAACGCACGACCAGGCCCTCGAACTTGCTGCAATCCTGGTTAGCATCGGCCGAACCTACGACCTCAACGTTGTTGCTTTGCTGACCAATATGGATACACCGCTCGGACGAGAAGTCGGCAATGCCAACGAAATTGCCGAGTCGATTGCCGTGCTGGCCGGCGGCGGGCCCGAAGACCTGGTCGAGATCACCCTTGCGCTGGGCAGCGAAATGCTCCAATTGGCTGGGCTCGCCAAGAACGACGCAGAAGCCCGCCAGCTCCTCCGGGCGGCCATCGATTCGGGCGCAGCCATGCAGAAATTCGCCGAGGTCATCGAAGCCCAGGGGGGAGACCCCGGGGTTCTGGAGCACCCCGGTCTGCTCCCGAAAGCCCGCTATCAAGAAGATTTGCCCGCCCCGCGCGGCGGTTACGTGACGGTCTGCGACGCCTTGAACATCGGGATGGCGGCCATGCGGCTGGGGGCAGGGCGGGAACGGAAAGAAGACCTTATTGATCCGGCAGTCGGCATCACCATCGTGGCGAAGCTGGGCGAGCGAGTTGACGAAGGCCAGCCGCTCGCACGGATATCGTTCAACGACGAGGGACGTTTGGCCATGGCCCGACCGCTTTTGAAGCGGGCATTTCACATCGCCACGATTCCGGCAGCTCGACCGCCGTTGATTCTCGGGGAGGTTCGATCGTGACGTACCACCAGATCGCCACTGCCACTGCCGCCATCGCCGCCGCCACCAAGCGAACCACTCACACATTGGCCCTCGTGCTGGGCTCCGGTCTGGGCGAATATGCGGCCTCGCTCCCCAGCGCAGTTGAAGTCCCGTACGACCGCATCCCGGGGTTTCCAATGCCAAATGTCGAAGGCCATCCCGGCAGTCTCGTCTCGGCGGACATCGGCGGCACCAACGTGATGGTGCTGGCAGGGCGAGTGCACTACTACGAGGGTTGGTCACTGGACGAAGTCGTATTCGGCGTGAGAACCGCGGTGGCCTCCGGGGCGACCACGGTGGTGCTGACCAATGCCGCCGGGGGCGTCGGGGAAGATCTCACCCCCGGTGATCTCGTGCTGATCAAAGACCACTTGAACCTCACCGGTGCCAACCCTCTGATGGGTCCGAACGATGCGCGGCTCGGGCCCCGATTCCCGGACCTGACCGGGCTGTACAACGCCGACTTGCGACTCCGCGCCAGTGAGACGGCTGGACGAATAGGAATCGACTTGAAGGAAGGCGTCTACGCCTGGTTGACAGGCCCTTCGTACGAAACACCGGCGGAAATCCAGATGATCAAACGACTGGGCGGCGACCTTGTGGGAATGTCGACCGTACCCGAAGCGATCGCCGTCCGGCACATGGGCAGCCGCGTGCTGGCCATCTCGCTTGTCACCAACCTGGCGGCCGGCATCTCTGCCACGCCACTATCCCACGAGGAAGTTCAGGAAACGGCCACCGCCGCCCGTTCGCGATTCAGCAGTCTGCTCGACAACCTGCTCCCCAACGTCGTGGCCTGATTCTCGGATCGGGAATGCTGTCGGTAGCATTCCCGAAAGGCCGACGATGCCACGAGAGGAGAATCTTCATGAGAGTCGTGGTCTGCGTTAAGCAGATACCTGACCCTGCCTCACCCTACGAGCTTGACCCGGATACCCACTTCGTGCAGCGCCCGACCGACCAGGTGCTCGACGACACAGATCGTTTCGGCGTGGAAATGGGCCTCTCTATCGCCGAGCAAACGGAGGGCAGCGTCACCCTGGTATCTATGGGTCCCGCCGGGAATCTACAGGGCATCCGGCAGGCGCTAGCCATGGGCGCCGACAAAGCCGTCGTCGTCGACGACCCCGCGTTGCGCGGGGCCGATGCGCTCACGACCGCCCGCATCCTCAGCGCGGCCATCGGCAGGGAAGGGTTTGATGTGGTGATTGCCGGTACCGAGTCAACGGACGGCTACAGCGGCGTTGTCCCGCAGCAGGTCGCCGAGTTTCTTGACGTACCGGCCCTCAGTTTCGCGAAGAAAGTCGAACTAGAGGGAGAGACGATTCGCATCGAGCGCCAGACCGACTACGGCTATGACATCGTGGAGGCGCCCACACCCGTTGTCATCACCGTAACCGCCGGAGTCGTCGAGCCTCGTTACCCGACGTTCAAGGGGATCATGGCCGCCAAGACAAAGACGGTCGATCAGGTCTCGGCCGGCGATCTCGGCGTGGAGGCCGCCGTCGGACAGGAGATAATCTCGGTTCGGCCGGCACCGGAGCGGGCGGCCGGCGAAGTCATCGAGGACGAGGGCGACGCCCATCAGCGGATCATTGAGCTCCTCGAACAGGCAAAGGTGATTTGAATGCCAGTTACTTCAACGTGGGTGTTCGTAGAGGAACAAGACGGCCGGCCGGCAGCTATCAGCCTCGAACTGCTAACCAAGGCGCGCACTTTTGGCGGCGACCTGGCCGCCGTGTTGCTTGGCGCTGGCTCTGAGGAGCTGTTCTCCGAACTCGGTCGCTACGGGGCGGCGAAGGTGTTTCACCTGACTCCCGACGTCCAGTTGCCGACGGCTGCGGCGGCAGCAGCTATCGCCGCTCTGACCGTCAGCCATGAGCCCGACCTCCTGTTATTCGGGTTGACCTCGACCGATCGCGATGTAGCAGGCCGTCTCAGCGCCCGGCTCGAAAAGCCGGTCATCTCCAATGCAGTTGAGGTAGCCATCGACGGCGATGACGTCACCGTCACCAACGAGATCCTGGGCGGCGCCCAGCTGGTCGATACGGTGTTTCGGGCGGGCGCCCCCTATCTGGTGGTTGCACGCCCCAAGTCGTTCCCCGCCGAGCCGGGCGATGGTGGAGCCCCCGAGCTCATTGAGGTTGCGATGCCCGACGTCGGGCCCTCCGGGTCGGCCGTGGTGACCGGCCGTCACGTCGAAGAGAGGGAAGGCCCTCAGCTCGAGGAAGCTGCCATTGTGGTGTCGGCGGGGCGCGGGATCGGTTCAGCAGAGCAGCTGGCCATCATCGAGGAACTGGCCGGGGTACTCGGAGCCGCCGTCGGCGCCACCCGGGCCATCGTTGACGCCGACTGGGTCCCGTACTCGCGCCAGGTCGGCCAGACCGGCAAGACGGTCAAGCCCGACGTCTACATCGCCTGCGGCTTGTCGGGGGCGATGCAGCATCTGGTGGGAATGAAGGACTCCAAGGTGATCATCGCCATCAACAAGGACGAGGAGGCTCCGATCTTCGGCATCTCTGATCTCGGCGTCGTCGGCGATGTCCACAAGGTCCTTCCCAAGCTGGTCGAGGCGCTCAAGGCCCGTTAGGTCTCTCGCTCTGAAAGGAGAGGCATCCGAGCGAAGCGAGAGGATGGGGGTCTCGCCTTGCCGAGTTGTATCGCGGCCGTCCCTCGAAAACTAGCTCGCCCTGCGGGTGAGCAGCCCCCTCTTCCTGGGGAAGGGTTTCGGCGATCACCCGCGTTGGCTTCCATCATGTCGGATAACTCGGCAACTCCCCTCGCCAGGGGATCAAGCCCGGGTTCACGGTCGGCGGGTTCGGCGAACTCGACAAACTCAGCGAAATCCTGGCGCCGCTCCCGGCCGCAGCCAGCGTGATTCCGAACCCGAAAGAATGTGTTAGGTCCTATTGGTATTGGCCACCGATCTGTCCGGCCTCCGCCGCCGAATTCACGCGGCTGCTCGGCTGCTGCCGGGCGACGGTGGACTCTTGCTGAGCTGGCCCGAGAGAAGCTCGGGAATCGAAACGGATCTTGACTTCGAAACGGTTCAACGGGTCGGGCCCGATTCCGGTCTGGTCGACACTCTGCGCCGTTGACGAGACGTGGTCGGCCCTCCGGTTCGTGGTCCGCAAAGAGCACCGGGCTACCTGGGGCTAGTCCAACCGGAACCCGAACGGCAGCAGTTCGTCGAAGGAATGGACGCGCGGCTCGCCGTCCGCCCCCGCCACGATAACGGTATCTACCCGGAATTCGTAGAGACGTTGCCGGCACTGGCCGCACGGATAGGACTGGTCCGCCCGGGTGGCGTCGATGCAGGCCACAGCAACGGCTTCGATCTTCCGTACCCCGGCCGTAATCGCCGCCGAGATGGCGCTCGCCTCGGCGCAGACGCCCGACGGATACGCGGCGTTCTCGACATTCACCCCGTGGTGGAGGTTGCCATCGTCTCCCACCACAACGGCCCCAACCCGGAAGCCCGAATACGGGGCATAAGCATGCTCGGCGACGGATCGGGCTGCTTCGAGCATTTCCTCTGCCGTGTAAGTCACGCATCCTCCAGGAGCGCGTCGACAAATGCTTCCGGTTCGAACGGAATGAGATCATCCATACCTTCGCCGATGCCGATAAACTTGACCGGCATTCCGAGTTCTCGCTCCACAGCGATGGCCAATCCGCCGCGCGCCGTTCCGTCCATTTTAGTGAGCACGATACCGGTCACTCCGACCGCTTCGGTGAACTGCCGGACTTGTGCTATTCCGTTCTGCCCGGTGGTTGCATCGAGTACCAAGAGCACCTCGTCGATGTGTTCCGCTTCGCGACCCACCACTCGAACCACCTTGCTCAGCTCATCCATCAGATTGGACTTGGAGTGGAGCCGGCCGGCCGTATCGATGATCACAACGTCTAGACCACGTGCCCGGGCCGCCTGGTAGGCGTCAAAGGCCACAGATGCCGGGTCGGCTCCTGCCTGGCCTCCTACGACCTCGACCTCCACTCGATCAGCCCAAGTGCGCAGCTGCTGATCCGCAGCGGCGCGAAACGTATCGGCCGCTCCCAACAGGGGCACTAGCCCACGAGCTTTCATCTGATTCGCCAGTTTGGCGATGCTGGTCGTCTTCCCGGTGCCGTTGACCCCAACGACGATCACGACCGCCGGTCGGCCGGCGAGCGCCAAAGCCCGTCCCTCGAGCCCGAGGAGCCTAATCAACTCTTCGCGGAGGGCTTGCCGGGCTTCGTCGGAATTCGCCGGGTTGCGTTGGCGGACGCGACCGACCACCTCGGTGCTGGCTGTCACTCCAACGTCGGCTGCTATAAGTGCTTCTTCGAGCCCTTCCCAGAAAACCGCATCCATCGATCCGGTGAACAGTGCATGAAGCCGCCCGCCCAGGGCCTCCCGGGTCTTGGCCAGGCGCGCCGCTAAGGAGCTCTTCTGAGCGGCCGCGGTCGATTCCGGCCCCTCAGCCTCCCTGCGGCGGAATCGCACCATCAGCACCACGAAAGCCAGGACGACCGCCAGCGCAATCAGGATGACGTATAGCGGGTCCATCGGCACCTCACGCAGGATTGTGACGAGATTCTACGACCAGGGTAGGAGTTGTCAGACGGCGGTCGACACGGGCGTCATCCGCTTCGCGACGACCTTCGAGGACCCCCCGGGTTCCATGGTGACGCCGTAGAGCACGTCCGCTGCTTCCATTGTCTGCTGCTGGTGAGTGACGATCACCAGTTGGGCGGATCCCCGGAACTGATCAACCAGCCGGAGGAACCGCCGGAGGTTGGCATCGTCCAGCGCCGCCTCGACTTCATCGAGGACATAGAAAGGACTAGGACGAGCCTTGAACACGGCGAACAGGAAGGCCAGAGCCGCCAGCGATTTCTCGCCACCCGAGAGCAGCGACAACCGGCTGACTCTCTTTCCCAGGGGTTGAGCTTCCAGCTCAACCCCAGTGGTGAGCGGCTGATCCGGATCGCTGAGACGTAACCGGCCCTTACCACCGGGGAAAAGCACTGCGAACTGCTCGGCAAAGTGACCCGAGACCTCATCGAAGGCGGTTGCGAAGGCTTGCACGATCTCATCGTCGAGGGCTCTGACGACCTTGCGAAGTTCGGCGCGGGCCTGCTCGAGGTCCTCGAGCTGCGCTTCGAGGAAGTCGTGCCGCTCGGACAAATCGCGGTACTCATCGGCCGCCAGCGGGTTGATGGGGCCCATCCTCCGCAGTTCTGCTTGTAGGATCTCCATCATCTCCCGAGGCTCGATGTCGCCTTCAATAGAAGGCGCAACTGCCCTCAGAGCTTCCGCTTCTGTGGCATCGGCGTCGCGGCGCAGACCCTCGGCGACGGCCTCCTCACGCATGCGCAATTCGGTCCCCTCCAGCGCCAGCGCCGAAAGCCGATCTTTGGTCCTCTCAATGAAGTTGCGAAGCTCCTCGAAGCGGGTCCGGGCTTCCGACAACCGGGTGCCGGCATCGCCCGCCTGCCTTCGCAGGTCGCGCTGACGGTCTCGCAACGTCTCGATATGGGATCGCACCAGGCCTAGTGTCTGGCGAGAGGCTTCCTCCACATCAGCCAGGTGGGCTACAAGGGCGGGGTCAACCGGCCGTGCTGATTGACCCTGTAGCTCGCCTCGCACTTCTCGCAGCCGGCGTTCGAGCAGCCGACGGCGTTCAACGATGGCGCCGTGGGCCGCGGCCGCCTCCTGCCGGATCTTGCGGGTTTCATCCTTCTGATCCGCGACTACCCGGCGTCGCGCGGCGAGTTCGTCCCAGGCCCGCTGACGTTCGGCTTCTTCTCCTTCGAGTGCTGAGAGGCGCCCCCGCAATTGTTCGATCTGTGTCTCTCGCTCAGCTTCGGATTCGATCAGCGAGGTGCGGCGATCGTCCAACCTGATGATTTCGGCCTCCGTGCCTGCCCGACTTCGCTCTAGCCGATCGAGAGCCTCGGTGGCACCAGAGATTTGCGCCTCGAGCGACTCGAGGGCTTCCAAGGCGCGCCGTTCTTCTTCTCGTGACAGGTCGAAAGATCGGCTCCTGGCCGTCAAGAGGCTCTCGGCCCTGGCGAGTTTCAGTTCGGCATCCTCGAGATTCGCGAGGGCCGCTTCCAATATGGCCGGGCTCGCCCCGTCGGGGTGAGCTACTCGTACGCCAAAGCTGCCGATGACGTCGCCCTCGGGTGTAACGGCCCTTATGTCTGGGTGACGCTCGACGATCTTCCAGGCGGCCGACCACCCCTCGACGATTATCACATCGCCGACGAGCTGAGTCGCCAGACAGTTGTCCGCGCCGGGTCCGAGCAGGTCTATCAGCGCATCGACTCCCCACTCGGCGGCGATTGAACAGGCGGGAGCGGTTCCGTCCGCCGCACGGCCGGTCACCAGCGGGAGGCCACCCAGACCCTGAATCTTGAGGTCCGCCACAGCCACAAGAAGGTGTTCTGCGGAGTCGATGGCCAGCGCGTCGCTCCACGAACCGAGCGCGGCGTCGACGGCCCGCGCAAGGTGCGCCGGGATATCGAGCCTCGTGGCGACCGTCCCGAGGACACCTGCCTGCTGCGTAGCCAGCTCACGCGCTCGAGGGTCGGCGAGTCCTGCAACGGCGCTCTCCAATGCTTCGGCCCGGGCGCGAGCTGCGGCCAGCGTGAGCCGGGCCTCGTCGGCATTCTGTTCCACCTGCTGCCAGCTCTTTTGCTCGGCACCACGAAGTTCTGCCGCCGCCTCGTAGCCATTTTGAGCTCTTTCTGTTTCCGTGTCCAAACTGCGGATCTCCTCGCGCAGCTCCTCCGTCTCCCGGGCTTCTGCCTCGAGTTGGGCATGCAGTACCTCTAGCCGGCGTCCAATATCCCGGGCCTCTCGCCCGTCGCGGTCGGCGGCCGCCACAAGCGCGGCGAGGTTCCCCCGCACGACGGCCGTCGCTCCTTCGATCGATAGCCCCTCTTGTTCGGTCAGGGAACGCTCCTCATACTCGAGCGCTTGAATCGCCCGTTCGGCTCGTTCGGACTCCCGCGATGCCCGCCGATCCTGGTCGGCCGATTGGCCGAGCTCGACCTGCAGCTGGAGTGCTTCGTCCTCCAGATCCCGGCGTCGCTCTCCGGCATCATGCATCGTGGCCTCGGCGGCTCTTCGTCGCTCATGGGCGACCTGCCCGATCCGGCGCAGACGCTCCCAGATCGTCTCCAGACGAGCGGCTGCAGCCGTGTCCCGATCGAGGGCGCGCCCCGCTTCACCGGCGGCCTCAGCGAGAGGCCCGAGGCTGGGCTCGAGGTCGCCTCGCTCTCGCTCGGCTGAGTCCAGTTCTTCCCGTGCCGCGTTCTCTTCCGACGCGACTAGCTCGCTCCGGCTGCGAATTCGCCGCAGTTCTTCCCCGCCGAGATACAGCTGTAGGGCGCGCAGGTCGCTTCCGACAGAGTCGTATCGTTCGGCGGCTCGAGCTTGACGGCGCAGCGGACGCATCTGCCTCTTCAACTCCTGGAGGATGTCGCGCAGGCGGAGAACGTCAGCATCGGTGCGCTCGAGTCGTCGTACCGCCCGCTCTTTCCGCAGGCGGTGCTTGAGGATCCCGGCGGCGTCTTCGATAACTGCCCGGTGGTCTTCGGGCTTGGCGTTCAATATCGAGTCGAGTTGACCCTGTCCGACCATCATGTGCTGGTGACGTCCGACGCCACTATCGGACAACAACTCCTGCACATCCAGAAGCCGGCAGTCAACCCCGTTGATTTGATAATCGCTGCTGCCGTCACGGTAGAGCCGCCGCGTGACGCTGACCTCATCGAGGTCAAGCGGCAGTAGGCGCGAGGCGTTGTCGAACACCAGGGTGACTTCGGCGCGACCCAGGGCAGGACGCGTTGCCGTGCCGGCGAAGATGACGTCCTCCATCTTCTGGGTGCGCAGCGTTCGAGTCGACTGGGTACCCATCACCCAGGCTAGAGCGTCAACCAGATTCGACTTGCCCGAACCGTTGGGACCAACTGCCACGGTTACGCCCGGTTCGAACTCCAGCCTGGTGCGATCGGCAAACGACTTGAACCCCACAACTTTCAAGGATTTCAGGTACACGAATCACAGCCTTGTTATTCGGCGGTCAGGAGGCTATCACAGCCCCGCGCGGGCACCTAGAACCGCACGTGAAACGTCGCAAGGCCGGCGTCTGGTTCCACGGGTGTGACCTCGACATCGACCACCGATGCCAGGCGGGGGCCGACGACCAGCCATGCCACCAGGTCGTCGACTGCCACCTCCGAACCCTGGGCCAGGACCTCAACCCGACCGTCATTGAGGTTGCGGACCCATCCGATCAGACCTCGCCGTTGGGCTTCCGCCACCGTTGTGTAGCGGAAGCCCACCCCTTGCACCCGCCCGGTCACGATGACGCGGACGGCCGTCATTGCTGGCATGTCCGGCACCAGAACGAGCTCCTGCCCCCGATAACGGTCCGCTCAATTGGCGTGCCGTCGCGGTGGCATGGCAACCCCTCCCGGCCGTACGCTCGGAGTCGGTGCAGGTACTCGCCCGACCGGCCGTCGGGGAGCAGATAGGCAAGGTCGTCCAGGCTCGTACCTCCCCAATTCAGCCCGGCTTGGAGTATGGGGTGCACGAAGCCTCGAAGCCGCTTGATCTCCTCGGTGGTCAAAGATCCACCGGGACGATCTGGACGGAGCCTGGCTCGATGGAGTACCTCGTCCGCATAGATGTTCCCGAGTCCGGCGACGAACCTCTGATCAAGCAGCAGAGATTTTATGGCCACTTTTCTGCCTGCGAGTCGTCGCACCCAGACGGGGGAACGGGGCAGATCGTTGAGCGCATCACGGCCCAGATCGGCGATGGTCGAATCCGCCAACTCCTCCGGTGTGTACACGGCGATGAACCCGAAGGTCCGGGGGTCGACCATTCGCATCTCCTGGTCCCGGTCCGTGGTGATGACCACGTGGGTATGGGGCTTCTCCATGTCACCCGGATCGGCCAGTTCGATCCGGCCCGACATTCCGAGATGTGTCACCCAGGTGAGGTCGCCATCAACGTCCGCGAGGAGGAACTTACCGGTTCGACCGATCCGCTGGATCAGCCGGCCGGTCAAGCGATTTTCAACATCGTTGGGGCGCTCGTTGCGCCGGGCTAGGCGCGGGTGGCGTACCTCAGCCGATACGATCCTGGCACCTTCCAGGGCAGGAACCAGAGACCGACGAATCGTTTCGACTTCGGGTAGCTCGGGCATCAAGCCGAGAGTAGTTCAGATATGGTTCCCGCCAGAAGCCGACCTGAGTGCTGGCAAGAACCGATCCTCGATGTGCCGTTCAGTGCGGCGGGGCGACGCATCTGCGACATATTGGGTGATCCGGGTGACGGTCAGATACTGCGCGGCCCCTACGAGAGCGGTTTCTCGAGTCCAAATTATCCGCGGCTGATACTTCACGTCCCCACTTCGACTAGTTGCGGCCACAATCTCTCCAGGACGGTCTCAACCCGCTCTCCACCGAGGGCATCAAGGGTGCTCTCGCCGGCCAACCTTTGGGAAAAAGCCACAAGGCTGGCATGGTCGGCCTCGTAGGCGCGAGTTGCCGATCCCCCACCTTGTCGTCGGAAGAACCAGACCATGGGCAGCAACGCAGAAAAGGCCGCCACCGGCCCCGTCAGGGGCCCGATTCTCTCCGGCCACCGCCTGTCCACCTGCGGGTTGATCTCCCGTATTCTTTCAATACCGAGCCACGACGGGTCGGGGGCTGCGAATCGCACCACCCCTACGTGAGTAGTCACAGCTGCGGATATGCACAGCAGGCAAGGCTCCAACGTCGTCCAGATGGTGTGATGGGCATAATCGCCACCCGGCAGCTGGGCCAAGACATCCATCTCAGCATGTGCCAAGTAGTTCCCATGCAGCCGCCCGGGAGGAGCACTCGTGTCACACACCCGATTGCGGCCCTCGGCGATGATGGTGCCGCCCCGATCGGTCAAGACGGCCCCCACGCCCACACTGCCGAGCACGTGAGCCCTCCACGCCTGCGCAAGAGCACGCTGCCACGCTGCGTCCAGGTCGTCAAAGCTCTTCACATCGGAATCGTAGGACAGGTTCAGATCGACCGGCGCTCGAGAGCACGAGCCGCGGCGTTCTGTTCGGCTTCTTTCTTGGACCGACCGGCGCCCTCGGCAACGGCTTCGCCTTCGATTTCGACCGCCGCGGTGAAGACCTTGTCGTGGTCGGGCCCGACCTCGGTGATCCGATAGCGCGGCCGCTTCCCGTCTCGGGCCAAAACCTCCTGGAGTCGGGTTTTGTAGTCGCGCTTGCCCGGTGCTGCCACCCGGGCTTCGAGGCGGTCGGCCCAGCGGCCCAGAATGAACGTTCGGGCTCCTTCTAGACCTTGATCGAGGTAGATCGCGGCAATGACCGCTTCCATGGCATCCGCCAGGATCGATTCTTTCTTTGGTCCTCCCGACGCCAGCTCACCCCGACCGAGAACGAGGTGGTCGCCCAGCTCCACCTCGCGGGCGATTTCCGCCAGCTCGAGGCCGTTGACCAGTCCCGCCCGTACCTTGGCCATCTCCCCTTCCGACAGCTCCGGATGGTGTTCGAAAAGATAGATGGTCACTACGAGTTGCAGCACCGCATCGCCGAGGAATTCCAGCCTTTCGTTGTGGACGGCGCCGGGATGCTCGGCCACATACGAACGGTGGACCAGTGCCGCCTGCAGGTGGTCCGCGTCTTCAAACGTGACGGACAGATTGCGCTGCAGACGAGCGAGGTCGGGCATCACGCCACCCGGTCCGCCAGCCTCTTCACGAGATCGCGATCGGCTCCGTCTGCAGCAAGTGCGATCGCGTTGGCAATGGCGACCGATGAGGACGCTCCGTGGGCGATGACCACGACGCCCTTCGAGCCGACCAGGTGGGCTCCCCCGAACGTCTCGTAGTCCAGCCTGGCCCGCAGCCCGCTGAGTACCGGCAACACGCGCTTTTGATCTTCGAGCGACATGGTGGCCATCGCGTCCAATGCCATCTGGGCGACAAACTGAGCGGTGCCTTCCGTGGTCTTGAGCACGACGTTGCCGGTAAACCCGTCGGTGACCAGGACGTCGACTTGATCCGACGAGAGGTCGCGACCCTCGACGTTGCCGATGAAGTTGACCGAGGTCGCTTCGAGCAACTCGTAGGCGGCCCTTTCGAGTTCCCGACCCTTGCCTTTCTCCTGCCCAATGTTGAGCAGGCCGACCCGAGGCTTTTCCAGCCCGAAATGCACTTCTGCCACCACCGATCCCATTAGAGCGAATTGTGGGAAGTACTCGGGCCGGCAATCTTGATTGGCACCACTGTCGATCAGCACGGTGGGGCTACCAGGCGTCGGCAGCATGGTGGCGACTGCCGGACGATCGACGCCCTCGAGCCGGCCGATCGTGATCGCCGCGGTGGCGAGGGCTGCCCCGGTCGAACCCGCTGAAACGAACGCAGACACGGTGCCTTCTTTGACGAGCCGGGCGGCCACTGAGACCGACGCATCGGGTTTCTCTCTGATCGCCCGGGCCGCGTCTTCGTGCATGCCGATGACCTCGGAGGCGTGCACGATCGGCAGGTAGGACTCATGGTCCACCACCATCGGAGCAAGAACGGATCGATCGCCGACGAGAATAACGTCATGCCCCCGTTCGGCTGCCGCGGCGGCGCCGAGCACGGTCTCCAGCGGGGCGCGGTCACCCCCCATTGCGTCCAGGGCTACCCGCGCCACCGGCGACCTACTCTTCTTCGACTAGGACTTCGCGGCCCCGATAAGTCCCGCAGCTGGGGCACGCCCGATGTGAGAGTTTCGGGCTGTTGCACTGCGGACATGTGGACGTGTGGGGACGCTCCAACTTCCACTGCGCTTTCCGTCGACGCGTCCGCGAACGCGACATCTTCTTCTTCGGCACCGCCATGGTGCCCTCCTCTCAGGGTTCTAAAAGCTGTCGTAACGCGCCGAAAGGAGAGTCGCTCGGGTCGGCGTGTCCGGAACAGGGAGCTGTATTCAAGTCGGTTCCGCACGTTGGGCAAAGTCCCAGACAATCATCCTTGCAGAGCGGCACCAAGGGTAAGGCCAGGCTGACCTCATCGCGCAGGACCGGTTCGAGGTCGATATGGCCGTCCCGGGTGATCGGCTGCGTGTCATCGTCGGGGTTCTTCGCAAAGAGCTGGACGAAGGTGACATCGCCGCCCTCAGTCCATCCGGTTAGGCAGCGATTGCACTGCAGGGCTGCCACATAGGTAATCGCCCCCCTGGCCAGGATCTCGTCGCCCAGAGCTTCGAGGCGAATTTGTGCCGTGATCGGATGCGCAGCGTCGACGCTTTCGAGGTCCATGTCGATCTCGATCGGACCGATCATCGACTCGTCCCGATGAGCACCGGCACGGCCTAACAGATCTGTAACTAGCAGATGGAAAGGGCTGGTGTTCATAGTGTCACGAATTGTATAAAGCGGAAGGATCAAAAGCGTGTAAAGGTATCGACTTCAGGGTCTGCTCGACCCCGTCAACCCGACGATTAACCCCGGTTTCGCCGATACCTCTAGACAGTCAGCCCTACTGAGGGACTGGGGGCGGTGTAGGGCGGGACTGGTGGAATTCATGGCGAGCCTCGCGCACTTGTTTGAGCAGGTTGGTGAACAGAACTTCGAGGTGCTCGAGGCGATCCTCTGCCAGGTCCTCGGCTTCGAGCCGGATGCGCCGCGCCTCGCCCTCGGCCCTCCGGGTCAGCACATTGGCCTCTTCTACCGCTTCAGCGATGATGTTGGACTCGCTGACCAGTTCTTTCGCCCGGACCCCGGCGCGATCCATGAGCGCTTTCGCCTTCTCGTTGGTCCGGCCGATGAAGGCCTCGCGCTCGCGGACCATCCAGCGGGCGGCTCTCAGTTCCTCAGGGAGACTGGCTTTCAGTTGCTCGAGCATGGCAAGGAACTCCTCGCGCTCCACCCGCACCGACCCTGAGAGTGGCAGCGCCCTGGCCTCCTGGATGGCTACCGTCATCTCGTCGATGATGTCGTAGAGGCCGCCGATCTGAACCGGCGCATCCGGACCGTCGTCTTGCTCAGGGGTCTGAGATACATCATCTGCTTCATGTGGGAAGTCGGTGAGATCGGTCATGCGTACCGCTCCTTCAGCGCTGTGGCAACCAGCGGCGGCACCAGTCCTTCCACGGAACCACCCAGACGGGCGACCTCTTTGACGAGCGAAGATGAGAGATACCCGTACTCGGGATTGGTCGGCAGAAAGAGGGTATTGATGGCGGCGAGGCTCTCATTCATCTGGGCCATCTGCAACTCGTACTCGAAGTCGGAAACGGCTCGCAGACCCTTGACGATGACATCCACACCCCGCTCTCGAGCGAAGTCGACCAACAGCCCGGAAAAAGCATGGATCTCGAGGCGATCCATCTCGTCCTTGAACAGCTCTTCGAGCATGGAGGTACGTTCTTCTGAATCGAAGAGAGCACTCTTGTACGGATTCGCGACGATGGCCACCACCACCTGGTCGAAGATCGATAGGCAACGCTTGATGACGTCGACGTGGCCGTTGGTCGGCGGATCAAAGCTGCCAGGACACAAGGCCGTACTCACGTCTCCTCCTTTCGGTACGTCCAGAGCCGGCTGTCGCCGTAGGCTCGCTCGGCCGATCGGATGAGGCCATCCGGGCCCACCGGAGGGTCCTCCCCCACCCGACGGTGGACGACCACCGTGGCATCGGCATCAAGCAACGGCTCTAGCTTGCTCAGCACCTCTTGCACAGACGCTAGCGAGAGGGCATAGGGGGGGTCAACGAACACCAGGTCGAAGCTCGACCGGCAACGGTCGATATAACGCTCCACGTCGCTGCCGATTACGTCGCCTCCCAGGCCTATCTTGGCCACGTTTCGACGCAGTGCAACCAGAGCTGTGCGGCCGTTTTCGACGAATATCGCAGCCTGCGCTCCCCGACTGAGCGCTTCCAAGCCGAGCGAACCCGACCCGGCATACAAATCGAGCACTCGGGCACCCGACACTCTAAGCCCCAAAGACGAGAAGAGCGCCTCACGAGCTCGATCAGTCATCGGACGGGTTCCGAGTCCCTTCGGGGCGACAATGGTCCGTCCTCTGGCCGACCCGGCGATGATTCTCACGAGCTAGAACGGGCGTCGTTGTGCATCGTGTTCATGAAGGTCCAGCAATACCGGAAGTTCCTGCAGAAGCACGATACAGCCCTGGACTACGCGCAGCCCCATAAACTCATCGCATGCAGTTCCGTAAGGCATTCTGGCCGGGTCTCGCCGACGGCTCTATCACCATGACGTTTCGGCGTTGGAAGCGGCGGCAGGTCGTCGTCGGAAAACCACTACCGAACCCCCGGCGGCATCATGCAGGTGGACGCCGTCGACATCGTCGATCCTGCCGACGTCACCGATATCGAAGCGCTGCGATCAGGGTTCGCATCCGCCGCCCTGCTGCTCGAAGATCTCCGTGGAACTCCCGACTTGACCCTCTTCCGGGTCGAGTTTCACCTGGTCGACGGCCCGGACCCTCGCACCGTGCTGGCGAACGATGCGGACCCCGACGACTATGCCGTTGCCGACATCAGCCGCCGGCTCGATCGCATGGACCGAGCCTCTCGCCATGGCCCGTGGACCGGCGCCGTTTTGGACTTGATCGCGGCTCACCCGGAGAGACGCGCCCCAGATCTCGCCGCGATCCTCGAACAGGACACGCAGCCCTTCAAACGTGACGTTCGCAAGCTGAAGAACCTCGGACTGACGATCAGCCTCCGGCGGGGATATCGGCTGTCGCCCCGCGGCGAGGCCCACATGGCCAGAGTCGGCAGACCGAGCTGACGGGCAATACCGCGGGACGCGCCGTGGTGCTCAGGCGGCCCGTCGATAAGCCCCCGGGCGGACACCCATCACCCGCATGAAAGCGTTGCTAAAAGCCGCCTCGGTTGCATAGCCGACCACGTGAGCTGCGCCGGCCACCGTGAGGTTTCCGTCACGAAGGAGCCGGCTCGAGACATGCACCCGCCACCTGGTCAGATATTCAGCCGGCGTATCCCCAACGAGTTCATGAAACCGGGCAAAAAAGGCGGATCGAGACATCCCCGAGGCAGCAGCCAGCTCGCCGGCAGTCCAATTGTACGCCGGGTCGCGGTGGATGAGCCCGAGCGCCGCGCGGATGCTGGGATCTCGTAGGCCACCCAACCAGCCTCCCTCACCCGGCGCGAGCCTATTGATGTAGTTACGCAGCATGTACACGATCAGTACGTCTGTGAGACGGGCCACCACGGTCTCTGCGCCCGGATCCGGATGGTCGACCTCTGCGGCAATCAGCCGGATCAAGGATTCCACCACACTCGACATTCGCCCGTCGGCATCCTGGACATGGATCAATCGGGGCAACATCGAGAAAATGGGATGAGCCTCGCCTCGGTCAAAAGCCACGGTGCCGCAAATAAGGGAGGTGTGAGCACCTCCACCTTCGACTACCAGGTGACCCATACCGTGCGCGTCGGTAGTGGTGAGCTCGCCGATGGGTCGTGTCGGGACGCCGGGTGCATGCGTCATGAGGTGGTTGTCGCCAAACGGCATCAACACGACATCGCCCCGCTCGAGTTCGACCTGCTCGCCCCCATCGGCGAGCTGCGCCCAGGCACGTCCCCTCACGACGGCGTGAAAGATTCCGGTAGGTAGCCGACCGGATTCCACTCCCCACGGCTCTGCCAAGGCGGCGCGCGAGAACACCGATCCTTCCATCCGTACTGACTTCAAGATGTCGGTGAGTGCGTCAGTCATCACAAACTGTGGACGTTGCAATATGGATAGTGGACTCCTAGAGATTTACACATCCACATGTTCAGACTACGTTGCCTCCATGGTTGAAGTCAAGACACAAAGGGGGTCGATCATGAACAAGGCACGTCTCGCCGCGGTGGCCAATTTCTTCTTTCCCGGCGCCGGTTACTTGATCGCCGGCGTCAAGCGTGGGCTGGCCGTGCTGTGGCTCGCAGGAGTCATCGGGCTGACTTACGTTGAGTTCGGCATCCGTGAGCCCGAGCCCACCCTATTCACCATCATGTTTGCCAGCGTCTTCATCATCAACGTCGCCTTCGCGGCCGACGTCTATCAGATTGCCCGGCGCCTCGAAACCGAACCCGGGCGAGTTGCCTCGTGACCGCCGGCGTCTTGGTCCCAGGCGTTCCTCTCCTCATGATATGAACAACCACTCCACGTCGTTGCCCAGCAACGCCCTGATCTCCCTGCGAACCTCGGCATGCTGCTCGAGGTCGGGATCCCGGGCAACCAGCCCGAATGCTTCCTTTCTCGCCATCACCAGGGTGGCCATGTCTTCGAGGATGTCGGCCAGTTTCAAGTCCGTAAGCCCAGCCTGCCGGGCTCCGAACACGGTTCCCTGACCCCGGATTCTGAGGTCTTCCTCGGCTAGTCGAAACCCGTCGTCGGTCGAAACCATGGCGGCAATCCGGGCCTCCCCCTCCTCGGTCGTTGGCTCCGCCACGAGATAGCACCAGTTCGGCCCCGTGGTTCGGCTCAGCCGTCCGCGCAACTGGTGGAGCTGGCTGAGCCCGAAGCGGTCGGCATCCTCGATGATCATCACCGTCGTATTGGGGATGTCTATGCCGACCTCGATCACCGTCGTCGTGACAAGCACATCGAGCTCACTGCTCCGAAGAAGCTGCATAACCTCCTGTTTCTCGGCCGGCCGCATCTGCCCATGGAGCAACCCGAGACGCAGGTCCGGGAACACGCCCTGCAAGCGCTGGAACTCTGCAGTGGCCGACTTCGCCTCTATTTTGGGGCTGTCCTCGACCAAAGGGCAGACGACGAAAGTTTGGCCTGTCTGCCCGGTGGGCGGGTTCACCTGGGCGGCGGCTTCCCGAACCCTTTCGTACACTCTGGCTAGTTCACCCGGCGTCTTGCCGACGTGCTCGGTTGTCACCTTGGGCCTGCCGGGCGGCATCTCGTCCAGCTCCGAGACATCGAGGTCCCCGTACAGGGTCATTGCGAGCGTTCTCGGAATCGGAGTGGCCGTCATGATCAACAAGTCGGGATCCGCGTCGCCCGCCTTTTCCTTCAACTCGACACGTTGATGAACCCCGAACCGGTGCTGTTCATCGACCACCGCCACGCCCAGTCGGGCGAAATGGACTCCCTCTTGGATCAGGGCGTGAGTACCGATCACCAGGTCGATCTGGCCGTCTGCAATCCATCCCAAAAGGTCATCGCGACGAACCGACCCCGGAGGTCGGAAGGACACCTCGGAGCTGCTTCCGGTCAACAGCGCCAGCCTCACGGGACGGTTGGGGCTTTCTGCATCGAACAGGCTCGTCATCCCCAGGTCCGCCCCTTCCCCTTCGACCGACGGCGCGAGAGCAGCCTGCTCCAGCAGGTCCTTGATCCCGAGGTAGTGCTGTTCGGCCAGTACCTCCGTGGGAGCCATGACTGCCGCCTGGTAACCGCCCTCGACTCCGGTGAGGCGCGATGCCACGGCCACCACTGTTTTGCCCGATCCGACCTCACCGAGCAGCAACCGGTGCATGGGATGGGCAGCGAGCATGTCGTCGCGAATCTCACCGATGACCCGCTCCTGTGCTCTGGTCAGTTTGTAGGGCAAGTTCGCCACGAATCGGCTGACCAGATCGGTCGACGAAGCATGGGCTATACCGACCGCTTGATCGATCATCTTCTGCTTGGAGAGCGCCAAGGCCACCTCCAGTCGGAACAACTCATCGAAAACCAACCGCTCCCTGGCCCGGTCCCGGTCCTCGAGACTTTCCGGGAAATGGATGTCGGCAATTGCCTGATCCCTCGAGATGAGTCCGAGCCGTTGCCGCAGCTGGGAAGGCAACGGATCCCCGATGGGGCGGGCCCGTTGGAGTGCATTGTGGATAGCCCGGCGGAGATGCCCGGGTGATACCTCCCCGGCGCTCGGATGAACCGGAACGACGCGAGCCGTTACGAGACTCTCGGACGAGGAGCTGAGCACATCGACCGCCGGGCTCTTCATCTGTAGCTTGCCGCGGAAACGGTCGAGCTTGCCGGACAGCGCTACCTCAGCGCCGACCGACAGCTGCCGTTCGCGAAACGTCTGGTTGAACCAGGTGACCGTGAGCACCGAGACACCGTCTCCGACAACGGCCTCCGTGATGGCCAGGTTGCGGCGGGGCCGGCGGGTACCTACTCGCTTCACGGTTGCAATCACGGTGACCTCGTCGCCAAGCTCGACCTCGTGGATAGGAACGGTTCGTGAACGATCGATGTAGCGGCGGGGGGTGTGCAACAGCAGATCGGCGACCGTTTCGATCCCCGCTTTCTTGAGCATGGCGCCCCGCCGTCCCTTGAGATACTTGACCTCGTCGACCGGTATACCGGTCAGCTCGGCAAGGGTTCGGCCGCTCACTCGACCGAGAGCAGGTAGGGATACAGCGGCTGACCTCCGTTCGTCAGATCGACCTCGACGCCCTGACGATGGGTAGCCATCCACTCCTTGACCGCAGCCGTGGCGTCGGGGTGGGCGCCCAAGCCGGTGATGATGGTGACCAACTCGGCATCATCGCCGACGAGATACTCCAACATCTCAGTCAGCGCTCCCACTTCGTTCTCGTGCACATTGTGCAGATCGCCGTCGACGATGCCGAGCCAATCGCCCTCCGAGACCTGTCCAATCGGCGTGGCAGATGATCGAACTGCTCTGGTCAGTTCTCCGGTTCTCAAATCGTCGGCGGCGGCTTGCATCGAGGCAGCCACGTGCTGGCCATCGCCGTCCGCCGGGAAGTAAGCCACCATCGCCGCTAGCCCTTGGGGAACAGATACCGTCGGCACCACCAGGACACGTTTGTCCGTCAGGGCCGCGACCTGGTTGGCCACCGGAACGATGTTCTTGTTGTTTGGCAAAAGGATCACAGTTTCGGCGTTCACCATTTCCACAGCCGAGAGCAGGTCCTGGGTCGATGGGTTCATCGTCTGACCACCGGTGACAACCTGTTGCGCTCCGAGTCCTCTGAACATCTCGACGAGCCCTGTCCCGGCCACGACCGGAATCACCGCCACCGGGGCATCCGCGAATTCCGGTATGGACTCCGGCGCAGACTCGCCGGCATGGAATACGTCTGCTGCAGCTTGATCCAGCAGATCCGTGATTTGGAGGCGATGTGGCCGGCCCGCGGCGATGCCCGCCTCGATAGCCGGGCCGGGGAGATCCGTGTGGATATGGCAGTTGTAGGTGCCGTCCCCGCCGACGATGACGATTGAGTCGCCCAATTCGAGCCATCGGCGGCGGAGCAGGTCGATGCGGTCATCGGTAGCATCGAGCAGGAACATCACTTCGTAGCGCAGATCGGCGATCGTGGGCTGGGAGTCGTCTGCTCTCGACGGCTGCGTCGCTTTGACGGCGGCGTTGAAGATCCGTTCCGGAACGATCACATCGAGCCCCGTCGCTTCTTCGAGGAACGCTACGATCAGGAGGAGAAACCCGGCCGCCCCAGCATCCACGACTCCGGCTTGTTTGAGCACCGGCAACAGCTCGGGGGTGTTCTCGAGCTCCCTCTCGGCCCTTTGGTACACCCTGGAGAGCAAGGCGCCCAGATCTTCGCCCGCCTCTGTTCCAGTCTCGGCTGCCGCATCGGCCGCGGTTCGCAGCACGGTCAGGATGGTGCCCTCGACCGGGCGAAGGACCGCTTGATAGGCGGCATCGGCGGCACGATCGAGCGCCAGCACGAGCGCGGTGGTGCCTACCTCCTCGTAGCCGCGGAACGTGTCGGATAAACCTCGCAGAATCTGGGAGAGAATCACTCCGCTGTTGCCGCGCGCCCCCATCAGTGAACCGTGGGCGATAGCTCCCGTCACCGCGTCCATCCCCTGAGCGTCACGCACTTCCTCGACCACCGACTGAACCGTGAGGCTCATGTTGGTGCCGGTATCGCCGTCGGGAACCGGATACACGTTCAGCCTGTTGAGCGCCTCGCGGTGATGCGTGAGCTGGGCGTGGTAGCGGCTGATCACCCGCTTGAGGTGATCGGCGGTAAGGGCCATTCGGGGTTCCTTTGGTGGACGGGGGGGAGTATACGAATTCCAAGCCGTCTATTGACGGTGCTATCCTGCCGGTCCGACCTCAGGGAGGGTCTTCTTTCTCATGTCATACCGTTGTGAAATCTGTGGCAAAGAGCCGTGGTATGGGAAGCAAGTGAGCTTCTCCCACAAGCGCTCCAGCCGCCGCTGGCTCCCCAATATCCAGCGGGTCCGCGTCAAACACGGCACCAACACCCGGCGCGCCCGCGTGTGTACCTCCTGTCTCAAGGCCGGCAAGGTCGAGAAGGCCTAAGCTCAAGCAGTTGTCCGCCGCTTGATAGTCTCGCGAATTAACAGGTACTCTCTCACCGACCCTGGCCACTGGACAAGCTGCGGCCTCGCTACACTATTTCTTCATGCAAGGTGTGGTCAAAACGTTCGATCCGGGTACCGGCGCCGGCATCATCATCCGAGACGATGACCGCAGTGTGGTGTATCTTCAGTCCGGCTCCCTCGAAGGAAGCCTGTTCCGCACCCTCCGCCAGGGACAGCGCATCGTCTTCGAGGCGGAAGACATCGAAGGTCGCCTCTACGCCCACAACCTCCGGTTCGGAGTGGATGGCCGCTAGGGCGGCTTCCGTGTCCCGGCCGCGGGTATAGTCGCACACAAGGCGCACTTAGGAGGTTATGTGGTCCAGGCGTACGTGCTGATTCAGACCGAAGTCGGCAAAGCAGCTCTCGTCGCCGACGAGGCCAGGAAGATCCCTGGTGTCGAATCGGCCGACGATGTGACCGGGCCCTACGACGTCATCGTCAAGGCGTCGGCTGAGAACGTTGATCAGCTCGGCAAGCTGGTGGTTGCCCGTATCCAGTCGATCGAAGGCATCACCCGCACGCTTACCTGCCCCATAGTTCACCTCTAGGACAACACTGAACTCGGCCCAGGGTTGTTTCACGGCCTGGTGGAGCCGCGCCGCGGCTCCCCACGTGCAGCGTGTCTCAGGGTCTGTCGAGTTCAGCCCAGTTTTGAAGCGATCGACGCTGCGTTGCGCAAAGCAGTTCCGTCGGCTCCACTCGTCGTGAAAACGCGCGGGGCGCCGCTCTCGGCCTCGGCGATCATGTCGAGCAAGAGCTGACGCCGCGAAACGGGCGGGTCGATCCACAGGTAGGCGGCAAGACTCCCCGGGATCGTGTTGATTTCGTTGAGCCACACTTCGCCGTCCCGAACGAGGTAATCGACCCTGGCCACGGACCTGACCCCTACCAGTCGGGCTACGCCGACCGCTGAATCACGGATGGATTTCTCGATACCGGGTGCCAGCCGGGCAGGCAACTCACGAGCCGATCCTTCCAGTCCCCCGCCGGCGAGGTATTTCTGGGCGTAGTTGTAGATGTGGGCTGCTCCCGCATCTCGCACAGGAGCCTCGATCGCGGACAATTGCAATTCGGGATGAGTGCGCACCGCGATTAGATAGTCCCGGCATCCCTCCAAGAACGGTTCGACTACCGCTCCCTGCCGCAAGTGGGGGGAGGTCTTGAGCAGATCGAGCGCCGTCCGCCGGTCCGACACGACCTCGATACCGATCGACGAACCGCCAAAGCGGGGTTTGATGATGTAGGGAGGGCTGAGCCCTACCCAGGTCTCGTCGTCGTCGGCCACCAGACGGCGGGGCACCGAATGCAGCCCGGCGCCGGACATGACCGCCCCAAAAGCCAGCTTGTCCATCCCCAGGGCCGATCCGGCCGCGTCGGGGCCGGTGTAGCGGAGCCCGGCCAGATCGAGAACTGCCTGCAATGAGCCGTCTTCGCCCGGAGCTCCATGACAGCAGTTGACCACCACCGAAACGTCGAGTGGCTTCTTCTTGAGGAGAAAGCCTTCTCCCGGTTCGGCGACGAATCGGAGGGCGTTGGCCCGGCCCGGGAGACCGTCGGCGAAAGCGAAGGCTTCGAGGTGCGGATCAACCGCGTACCAGCCCCCGGTCTTCGCCCAGTAGAGCGCGTGAACGTCCACGCCTGCTTCCACCAGCGTTCGCGCCGCCTGCAAGCCCGTCAGAATGCTGATGTCGTGTTCCGGTGAAGGCCCACCGAACACCACTGCCGGCTTGCTCATCTGACCTCTCCTCGTTGTTACGGATAGTGATCCGGAAGATCGTTCTCGTAGAGAACGACGTCACCTTCGCCAAGATTGGTCCTGACCCAGTTGACGGCGTCTTCCCGGGAGTCCACCACGATAACGGATGCTCCCCCACCTGCCGTTCCTTCCAGCAAGGCGGCCCGATTCGTTCTGCCTACGATCACCACGTCCGTAACCCATCGAACGGCCAGCGCCGCCAGAGCCGCGTTCTCCTCGTCTTGGCGAGTCCCCAGTTCTACCATGCCCGGTGTTACCAACACCCGGCGACCGGTTCTAGCTCTCTCCAATGTGGCCAGGGCCGACCGGGCACCCGCCGGGTTCGAGTTATAGGTGTCGTCGACGATGGTGAAGCCGAGGTCGCTGACGGACACGGTTTGCCGGTGCTCGATTCGCGGTAGATCGCGGATGGCTCGGGCCAGTCCCGCTACCGGCGCCCCCACCGCAATCGCAGCGCCCAGAGCACAGGCCAGGTTGCCTGCAAACACGGACGAATCCTCGAGAGTTGCCACCTGCGTCCCATCCACAAAAACCCCACCGGTCCCCTTTGTGTCGATGTAGACGTCCGCGTGGGGATCCCGCGTGGAACACCGGATCACCTCTTTACCGGTCCGTTCGGCGAGAGCTGCCACCCCCGAATCGTCGATGTTGAGCACCGCCGTCCGGACCTTCTCCAGGATCTCCGACTTCGCCTCGATGATCGCCTCCAGGGATCCGAACCGTTCCAGGTGAACCGGCCCGATGGCCGTAATGACCCCGACTGTTGGCTCAATCCATGAGCACAGCTCGGCTATCTCGCCTTTTCCGTAGGTGCCCATCTCGGCGATAAATACCTCGGTGCCGGCGGCGAGATGTTCGTTGATGGCGCGCGCCAGACCCATGCGGTTGTTGAAGCTGGCCGGGCTGGCCACGGTAGTGCGGCTCTCTCGCAGCAACCTCGCAAGATAGGCTTTGGTAGAGGTCTTGCCGTACGAGCCGGTAATCGCCACGACGGTGGGGGCAATCTGGGCAAGGGTTCGGGTTGCCTGATCGACGAACGTCGCCGAAAGCCGATGTTCGATCGGAGCCATGATCGCCAGGGCGACATCTACCAGCAGCGGCATGAGGATCCCGGCTCCCAGCATGACCTCGATTGCTCCGCCCCCAATGCCGCCGATCAAGACCAGGGTGCCCGTGATCACCGCTACGCCCACGGCCAGCCGGCGCAGACGGGCCGTCCACCGAAGTGGGGCGGTACGGCCTTTGATACTCAGACCGAGAGGCCCGACCACCACCACCAGTGCAGTCAAGAGACCCGCGGCCGGATACGCAACGGCGAGTCCTACCGCCAGAAGTCCAATCAGCAAGAGGGCCCGGTTGACGCGACGAGCGTCCCACCAGCGCCGCGCGAACCTCGTCACCGTCCACGACAGATAGTGCTCTCGCTGGGCAACTCGCAACCAACGCAACAAAGCGAGCCCGAGCGCACCGAACGCGGCAACCCAGAGCGCCACGGTCACGATGCGGCCCTCAGAACGGCTGCTCGAACGGCCGCGGGCGCCTCCAGACAGACTTGATGGCCGACTCCCTCGAGCACCGTCAGTTCGGCGCGGGCGAGATGAGCGACGGCTCGCCTGGCGATTTCGGGCGGGACATCCCGGTCGTTGGCGCCCCAGACGAGTTGCACCGGTTGTTGAATCTCACTGAGCATTGTCTCATAACTCTCGTTGACGACCTTGATGAGGACATCCCTCATCACGCCCCGGGCAGCCCGATAGTCCGCCGATCCGTATCGTTGTCGAGCCTGCTCCATCCGGTCGTCGCCGACCCATCCGGCCCGATGCATCGCGCGAATCAGCCGGTAGGAAGCGGATGGGGTGCGACTCCTGATTTCGGTGCGCGGGAGGAGGGGAACTCCCGCCAGAACCATCGCCCCTACTTTCTCGGGGCGGAGCACAGCCAGATGCACCGCCACCCGACCTCCAAACGAATGGCCGACGAGAACCGCGGGCCCATCAAATTCATCCAGGGTTGGGGCAACAAGGTCTGCGTAACCTGCGGCTCCCGTGGCTGCGGCCGGCTCGACGGAAGTGCCAAAGCCCGGCAGATCGATGGCTATGGCGTCCAGTCCAACGAGCACCTCGGCGAAATCGCGGCGGTCTCTCCCCCAACCATGCATTGCCAAAACTCGCGGTGGACCCACCCCGTAGCTCTCTCCGAAGATGTCTCCGCCGGAAAATGACTTCAACATGTCACGCGACCGTAGCGTTTGGGGAGGTCCGAGTGATAGCCGGCGTAATGGGAATGCCTCAGGTTGCGCTGCACCAGAACCGAAACACCTTCGAGGGTTCGTGGGAGATTACCGCCCAACCCTTCGGAAGCGAGACCATACTGAGCTGATGGCCCGACGAAGACAGATGAACAGGGTCCCGCTTGCGGCGTTCCGAGCACGGGCCGCAAAGCTAGGCCTCCAGGTTTCATGGCTGATGCTGGCCGCAATCCTCTTTGCGGCTTACCGGTTGAGCCTTCTCAGCGACGCGCGGGTGTGGGTCCCATCGCTCCTGGCCGGAACCGGCCTTTCGGCTCTCACTTTTATTCGCTGGGAAAGGGTCCTCAAGGATTGGCGCGGCGACCTTTTCCTGTGGCTGTGGTTGGCACTCGTCTTGGCCGAATTGACCACGGTCGGAGCCGTACCGCAGCTCTCCGTGGTCATCTTTGCCTTGTATTTCGGCGTGGTCGTGTTGTCGGCGGCCTTGGCGGGGACGATTGCACACGCGTTCATTACCGGATTCGTCATCACTTCGTTTGTTCTGACCGATTCCAACTTCGGCCAGGCGCTCGAAATCGAAAGGCTGGTGATCCCTCTGGTGACCCTCGTGGCAGTTGCCATCGCCTCGAGCATGCTGACGAAGGAGTTCCGACGGGAAACCTTTACAGGCATTGACCGGATGCAGCAGCTCGCTAAACGTGAGGCGGATCTCGGCCGTCTCTACGAGGTTTCCAAAACCATGGCCGCGGGCGACAGCCTTGATCAAGTGCTCCCTGAGCTGGTCGGCAGGATCGGGCGGTACCTCAACGCCGAAGTCGGCGCGGTGTTGTTGCACAACGAAGACGAACACCTTCTAGAGGTCGTCAGCCCGATCTGGACGGCGGGACACTCCCTCGATGTCGGCGGATATCGCATGCCGTTGTACCGCAAAGGTGACATCGAGAGGGTATTCCTCTCTGGCCATCCTGCCTTGTACACGAATCTGGACCAGAATCCCGATAGTCACGGACTCCTCGGCGAACTCGGCGCCCACTCGGCGTTGGTCGTTCCCATGCAGCTCGAACATCGCACCATGGGAGTAATGGTCCTGGCCGACAAAGCAGATGGTGATTTCACTCCCACCGACCTCGAAGTGTTGACGTCGCTGGCTGCGCCGGCGACGCTGGTGCTCGCCCAACTCGAACGATTCTATGAGGCGGCGGAGACCTCCCGGAGGATGGAAGAACTCGCCCGGATGAAATCGGATTTCGTTTCTGTGGTCAGCCACGAGCTCCGGACTCCTTTGACCTCGATCATCGGGGCGCTCGCCACCATCGCTCGACCCGAGCTGGCCCCAGAACATGCGGCCGCCCAGGAGCTCCTCGAATCCGCCCGCAATCAGGCAGACCGGTTGCGACGGCTGATTGAGGACTTATTGGTCGTCTCTCGGATCGAAGGCCAGGCGTTGCCCCGGCATCCCGAGGAGGTTGACCTGAGTCGATTCCTGCCGGAGGCCGTCGAGGTGATCTCGGGGGCAGGCGAGATCGTTAAGGATCAAGTCGAACCGGATACATTCATCAAGACCGACCCGGACCATGTCCGCAGAATCGTCATCAACCTGGTTGAGAATGCGATGAAACATGCGGCCGGGAGTCCCATCGAAGTCGTCGTTTCGATGGCCGACGAACAGGTCAGCATCGACGTTGTCGACCACGGGCCCGGTATCCCTGCTGCGGAACGGACCAAGATTTTCGATCAATTCACCCAACTCGAACCGTCGGTGACTCGCTCCCAGGGTGGTACCGGTCTGGGCCTTTCGATTGTGCGGGGACTTGCTCAGGCCATGGAGGGCGACGTGACCATTCATGACACGCTCGGAGGAGGGGCCACGTTCCGGGTGGAGCTTCCACGAGTATTGAGTCCGCGCCGGAGTCGCCGCAGCCAGGTGGTGGTCGGCCGCTGACTACTCGCCGCTTCCGGCGGCAATCGCGTGGAATCCGCCGTCCACGTGGATGAGTTCACCGCTAGTAGCCGGAGCCCAATCTGAGAACAGCACGCACACCATCCGCGCTACTGGCTCGGGATCAGTGAGATCCCAACCGAGGGGCGCCCGGTCTCCCCAGGCCTTTTCGAAGAGGTGGACACCTGGAATCGATTTGGCGGCCACAGTTGCCAGCGGGCCGGCCGAAACCGTGTTGACTCGAATGTTGTCGCTGCCCAGATCACGAGCCAGGTACCTCGTCACCGACTCCAGGGCAGCCTTGGCGACCCCCATCCAGTCGTAAGCGGGCCAAGCCTGCCGGTTGTCAAAATCCAGTGTTACGAGCGAACCGCCGCCTGCTGCTCGCAGCAGAGGCAACAAACCGGCGGCAAGCGTCTTGAACGAAAAGGCAGAAGTCATGAACGTCGTCTGCGCACTTTCCGGCGTGGTGTTGAGGAAGTTCCCGCCCAGCGCATCCTCCGGAGCGAAAGCAATCGCATGCAACGCCCCGTCGATTGCTCCCCATCGGTTCAACAGATCGGCTGTCAGATTGGCTAGATGGTCGGGATCGTTGATATCGAGTTCCAGAACGTCCGGGGGTGCGCTCAACCGTTGCGCCGCTCGCTCGGTCAACCGCAAGCCACGCCCAAATCCGGTCAGCACGATCTCGGCTCCCTGCTCCTGGGCCACCCGGGCGGTGTGCCAGGCAATCGAATCGGCGGTAAGCACTCCGGTTATCAACAGCCTCTTACCGTCGAGCAGCACGCTTCCTCCCGGATCTCGAACGACCATGCTACGACTACGAGCCTGCGAAGGTCATGATCGCTCTCAAGCCGAGTCCCATCACGAACAGCATCAACAAGCCCCAGGCGAGGGCGGGACGCTTGGCAAACTGAGATCGATACATGTAGGCGAAGGCCAGGCTGAATAGCACCAGAAACCCGTAGAACATGTGGAAGGCACCCGGGTCTTCGTCTTGAAGATAGAGAACAATGCCGGCCAGAACCTGGACGACCATGGCGCTCATCCCGGCTCCGGCCAGGATCCAGAAGGTCCTGGTGAGGGGACGTTTGGCGATGGCAAAGCCGATGCCGACCAGGCCGGCCAATCCGGCCGTCGACACGGATATCCAGCCCCAAGTGGCGTGAAACGCGTTCATTCTCAACCCCTAAGCACGATGAGGGTCAGGACTCTAACGATTGTCCGAACACCCGGAAACGGCCAGACGGAATGGCAGCCGGTCGGGCAGGTGACCGGAGCTAGTCCTGCGGGACTTCGACCAGCTCTCCCGAGGTTAGATCAAGAGCGAACTCACGATCGGAGCGAGAATCAGAAATCCAGTTGGCCAGCCGGGCGCCTTGTTCGCGCACGATCCACCATGCATAGCCTTCTCGACCGGAGTTCATGAATCCCGTGCGGGCAGATCGCGCTCGCGCCACTGCGTCCGTCTCCGACTCGAAGGTGCCCAGGACCTTCTCAGTGGGAATAGGGGCCGGTCGACCCGGTGCGACTTCTTCTTCGATGAACTCAACCGCTTCGAACATGATTGCCTCGCTGCTGCTCCCGCCCCGCCGGCGGCTTCGCGAGCCGCCGCTGTAATGGACATCCTATACCGAGACCACCACCGCGTGTGGTGGAATTCTCACCTAACGCACCAGGCCGCATGTCAGGGCCTTCCACCGGCTGTGGGTGGTGAATAGACCACGAATTCACAGCGGGTCCATGAATCGGCGATCGAGCTGGCCAACTGTTCGCCTTCCCGGCGAACCAGCCATCAGGCCGACTCAGGGCGGCCCAACCGGAAAGAACCCGGCCATCGAAGGCCGGCCGCGGTCGGGTCGCACCGCTCATTGGGGCACCGGCCGTTCTTCGGAGGGTATGCCGACCCGGTTCAATCTCTTCACGGTTTGAGCACTCCACAGAGGTCCGCACATGCCCAACCGGCAACCCGCACCGACTCAACCGCAAAACGAACGACAAACCGGGAAACCGCCCACCACGCGAAAAACCCCGAGGGAGTGTCTGCCGAAACATCCACCCTCTCGGGGTTCTCTCTCCAACCGGAACTCCAAAACCCCGAAGGATCCGGTCTCCCGATCAAAGCCCGATACCACCTCTCGGTGGTGCCAGCCCTGCTGGTAGGTTGCCCCACAAGCAGTACAAAGAATGTAGGCCACCCCCAACCATCAAGCAAGCCGAAAACCTGAAACGTTTTCGCGACCCAACCCTACTTTTCGCGAACCAGCCACCCGCCACTCAACCGCAAAACGAACGACAAACCGGGAAACCGCCCACCACGCGAAAAACCCCGAGGGAGTGTCTGCCGAAACATCCACCCTCTCGGGGTTCTCTCTCCAACCGGAACTCCAAAACCCCGAAGG
>Ga0224512_10000401_pt1 | contig 46209 bp, 38 predicted proteins | sample SF_May12_sed_USG_4_FD_169103 | JGI IMG/M metagenome (GOLD analysis project Ga0224512, IMG submission 169103) | Sediment microbial communities from San Francisco Bay, California, United States - SF_May12_sed_USGS_13 | ecosystem: Environmental > Aquatic > Marine > Sediment | place: USA... | reverse complement strand
CGTGCGCTCGCGCTCGAACTGCAGCACTTCGGCAATGACCCGAACCTCGTTTGCAGGCCGCGACTGCGCTTGCGTCGCCGATTCAGGCGATTCAGAGCAGGCAGCCGCAAGCAGCAGGCTCGAACAGGCAAGGGCGATGACGTGGACCTTGTTCATGCCGTCATTATACGGCGCCTGGGCGGCGGAAATCCCTGAAAAAAGCCGTTCCAAGGCTCTCGAGACAACTTGTTACAAGAGGCTGCGCCTGTGTTCAGGGCTTCCGAAACAACATCGTAAACCGGTCCGTATTGCCGCTGACCGATCTTCGTCCAACCTCGTATTCGAGTTCGTCGTCAGCGCGGTAGTGCAGGTCGGTGTAGCCGACGAATTCGAATCCCTGGTCGAGGAGCTCTTTAATAACCAGCACCGGGTCGATGCGCCGACGGTTCTCGACGTTAGGCGGTTCCATGTGACGCGCCGTATGGTCCACGACACCGTACAATCCTCCGCTTCTTAACGCCTTAAAGACCTGGCCGTTCACCCGGGCCCTGGCGGCCGGATCGAAGTTATGCAGGTTACGAAACGTCACGACCATGTCCAGGCCCGAGACCTTGAAGTCGAAATCGTCGAGCGTGTAAAAGCGGCTGCCCTCCGGCCGGTGGAGATTTTCCGAGGTTTCCAGGAGTTCCACCTTCTCGAAGCCCGGCTCTTTCAGGACCCCTTCCTTGATTCGGCCAGTACCGAGTGCCACGTACAGCCTGCCGTTTTCGGCGAGCACCGGCGCCAGTACCCGCGTGTACCAGCCGCCGCCCGGTATCAGTTCCAAAACGCGCATGTTGTCCTTCAAACCAAAGAATTTCAGCGTCTCGAGCGGCCTGCGATTCCGGTCACGATCCCGGTCTGCCTGTGGACGGGATTCGGCGGCCAGGGCAGCCTCAACTTTGCTGTCGATTTCATTGGCGGAATACGCGTGGCCGGCCAGCGCGAGTAACATTAGTGCGAGTAGAGCTCTCAAGGCTTTCCTCCATGGTCTGGGTGCAGCGCGAATAATAACACCCCAGGGCCCGACATCCAGCGTATTTGCTCTTGATCGCAGTGTGACTGGTGTCTCGTGGCGTTTTGGCGCTGGCTGGTACGATTTGACAATTATTTGCGGCATTTTTGCCGCTTTCACGGTCGTGCTGGTATGAGTGTTCACAAACGTCAAATTGATGTCGACGGGCTGCGAATAGGCATGTATGTGTCCCAGCTGGATCGCCCATGGCTCGAGACCCCATTCCTTTTCCAGGGTTTCTTCATACGCAGCAAGTACGAAATCGACGAATTGCGCCAATACTGCGACTACGTTGAGATTGACTTCGAGCAGTCTGATGGCATGGCCGGTGAAACTCAAAGACTGAACATGCGCGGCAGGTCCAGTCGAAAAGAGTCTGGCTTAAGTTCGTGGCGTAAACGCGGCTTCTGGCGTCGATTCCTGCGGTTCCTGTTCAGACGAAAACACACAATGCAAGCTGATGCCCCCAGCGCCGGTGATTACTACCAGGATTCGGTCAGCGTCGCCGATGAGCTGGTCGTTGCGAGAACGCTGCATTCCGGCACGCTGCAGCAACTAATTTCCGTACTTGAGGACGTTCGGCGTGGCGCAACTGTGCGCGTGCCGGACCTCGAGATTGTTGTCAACGGAATGGTTGAAAGTGTCCTTCGTAACAGCACGGCGATGTCGCTGTTAGTCAGGATGCAAAAGACCGACGACTACACGCATGCGCACTCGCTCGCCACGGCCATGTGGGCGTTGGTCTTTGGACGACACCTCGGCCTCGACAGGGACTCTCTGCGGGCACTGGGACTCGGCGGATTGCTGCTTGACGTTGGCAAAACGAAACTGCCGGCAGAGTTGCTCAAAAAACGAGGCCCTCTGACCGATGTAGAGCGCATGCACGTGCGCCACCATGTTGGCCTTGGGCTGGAGATCATTCGACAGGCCGAGTCTGTCGACAGCCGGGTGCTGGAGATGGTCGCTACTCATCACGAGCGATTCGATGGTTCCGGTTACCCAAAAGGCCTCAGCGGCAGTCAGATTCCGGTGTTCGGCAGGATTGGCGGAATCGTCGATTCTTATTCCGCGATGTCGAGCGACAGATCCTATGCCAAAGCGATGTCTTCATACGATGCAATGCGCGAATTCAAAGCGCTCTCCGACAAGAGTTTCCAAGCCGAATTGGTTGAGCAGTTTATTCAGGCGATCGGGATCTTTCCCGCGGGCACGCTTGTTGAGCTCAACACCGAAGAAATCGCCGTTGTATTGAAGGAACATCGTGCGAGTCGCCTTCGACCCGAGGTGGCAATAATTCTGGATGCCAACAAGCAGCCGCTCGACAATATCAGAATCGTCGACCTCGACGATCAATCGGTGGACACCAGCAAGACCGTGAATTTATGGATCAAGTGCGGGGTCAAGCCTGGCGAGTACGACATCAACGTCGACGATTACTTCCTGTAGGTTCCGATGCAAGCTCGCCAGCTGAACAAGACCGATTCCCTAGCACTGGAGCAGGAAATCGAGCGCCTGATGGAACCAGGGGCTGAACCGTTTTCGCTGTTCATGGTGGACGTGGGCGATACAGGAAAGGTATTTGTCAAATCGGGTCCGGCGGCCAGTCGCCGGATTTTGCTGAATATTGCAGAGTCATTGCAGGCGTTTTGCAGAGCGCAAGATCGACTGTGTCGCATTGGCGACGATATTTTTTGCATCTTGCTTCCCGGAGTTCACCAGACCGGGCACATAATCCTTGCCGCAGAAAAGATCATTCGCCTGCAATCGGATGTCGTCGAGAAATTTGACGCGTTACTCCATTCCATGGTGCGAATAGGCATCGCCAGCTTTCCTCAGGATGGCGACGACTCGGCTGGTCTCATTCACAAAGCGGGAATTGCACTGGACAGCGCGCGAAAGACACATAGTCCGTACGTATCGTATTCGCCGGCGTTGTCCCAGTCCATGATGGATCAATGGCACCTGAAGGAAGACCTTGCCGATGCGATTGCGGACAAGGCGCTGGAGCTGCACTACCAGCCGAAGTTCGACATGGTCAGCCGCCGTCCTTGTGGTGCGGAGGCACTGTTGCGCTGGTCCAGCCCGAAGCATGGACCGGTATCGCCGGAAATAATCGTGTCACTCGCCTCGGAAATGGGCCTGATGCACGACCTCACCGGATTCGTGTTCACAACGGCTCTGCTGCAGGCTGCCGAGTGGCCGGGAATTGGCAAACGAATGGGGCTGTCGGTTAACCTGGAGGCGACATCGTTGCAGCAACAGGAAACGCTCAACATGATAACCAAGATATTCTCTATTTGGGGAAACAATGAGCGCGACCTTACCGTCGAGATCACCGAGGGTGCTTTGGTAGTGGACTCGGACTCCAACTTCGAGCGCCTGAGAAATCTGCGTGCCGCCGGCATCGGTATTTCAATTGACGATTTCGGCCGAGGGTATTCGTCGCTATCCTACTTCAGAACCATTCCCGCGACCGAGCTGAAAATCGACAGGTCTTTTGTGGCAAAAATGCTCGATTCCGACCGCGACTTTCACCTGGTCGAAGCCATCATTTGGCTCGCGCATCGATTCGGACTTACGGTTGTCGCCGAAGGCGTCCAAAAAACAGCCGAAATCAAGCTCCTGACCCAAATGAAGTGTGATGCTTTCCAGGGCTTTTACTTTTCCAAGCCGCTGCCGCATGATGACTTCTGCGGTTGGCTCGCCAGGTACAGAACGCCGGCAACCATTATGAGTTAGACGACAACCGTGCCGACGGGCGGGCGAAATACCGTCGGATACGGCGGTGTATGATTCTCGATATGGCGCCAAGAAAACCCTACCTTTCCAAATCGCGCATTATCTCCGCATGGCAGTGTCCGAAGAAACTGTACCTCGAAAAACATCATCCGGAGCTCGGCGAGATTTCAGCCCGAATGGAGTCGTTGTTTGCGACGGGTCGCGAGGTAGGCAGGGTCTCCCAGCAGGTGTATGGCGCAGCGGGTTCGATTGAGATCCCGTTCAGCCGTAACCTGAGCCTGATGCTGCGGCAGACGAAGGCCCTGATTGACGGCGGTGCTGATTTTCCGATTTTCGAAGCAACATTTCAGCACGACGACGTCCTGGTGCGTGTCGATGTGCTGATTCCCGATGGTAGTGGTTGGCGTGCCATCGAAGTGAAAGCGTCGACATCGGTCAAGGACTACCATGTGCTCGACTGTGCTATCCAGGATTGGGTCATGCGCCACGTCGATTTACCGCTGACCTCGATCGCGCTGGCACATATCAACAACCGGTTCGTGTATCGCGGCCGGGAAAGCTACAGCGGGCTGCTTGCGGAAGTCGATCTGAGCGATGAGGTTCGTGCGGTTGATCCTGCTGTCGATGAATTGATCATCAGGGCGCGCGACGCAGTCATGGGGCCAATGCCGGAAATGCACGTTGGCACGCATTGCTATAAGCCCTACGAGTGCCAGTTCATCAACTACTGCTGGCCGTCCGATAGCGCATATCCGGTTGCCGGACTCGGCGGCAGCAAAGCAAAACTCGGCGACTACGTGGCACGCGGCTGCAGGGATATTCGTGATGTCGACGCGAACAGCCTTTCGGCCGACACGCAGCTGCGTATTCACCGCGTTACTTGCAGCGGCAAGCCGGAGATCCTGGAGGGTGCGCGCGAGGCGCTGGAGGCATTAGGGTATCCGCGTTACTACCTCGATTTCGAGACGATAGGACCCGCCGTGCCAATCTGGGAGGGCACGCGCCCGTATATGCCGATCCCGGTGCAGTGGTCATGCCATATCGACGATGGCGCAGGCGACGGATCGTATGCCGGCATGCGGCACGAAGAGTTTCTCGACCTGTCGGGCAATCCTCCGATGCGAATACTGGCCGAGAGGATGATCGAGTGCCTGGGCGACGCGGGGCCGGTGCTGATGTACACGAATTACGAAGAAAAGGTGATCAATGGGCTGATCGAGCTGTTCCCCGATCTGCAAGAGTCCCTGGAAGAAATCATTGATCGCCTTTTTGATCTGTACCCCGTCGTCAAGGCCAACTACTACCATCCGAAGATGTTAGGTTCGTGGTCGATCAAAGCCGTGTTGCCGACCGTATCGCCGCAGTTAGACTACGCCAGTCTCGACGGCATCAAGGAGGGCACGGAGGCTTCAGACGGTTTTATCGAAGCAATTGATCCACAGACCTCGCCGGACAGAAAGGCCGAGCTCGAGCGTCAGTTGCTGCGCTATTGCCGATTCGACACGGAGGCAATGGTCGAGATCGTGCGGTTCTTCTGTAACGCTTCCCGCTAGCTGGATTCTTGCGCCTGCACGATGATGGAAGGATCGACGTGTGGAAGATGCAGTTCGCATTCCTCGGTCAGGTGTTCCGCTGTCCTGATCCAGTTGCAGGTCTCGCAAGTGCAGGTCGTCTCATCGTGCCGCAATTCACTGTGCAGGGCTTCGATGAGTTTAATGCCCTCACGCAGCGACTCGCTAAGGGTTTCCGTCGTTTTGTTATCTACGCTTCGGAAGTCCTGGAGGCATTTTGTCCACTGACATTTCCCCTCGCCGTCACAGTTATGGCATCGCTCTCCGGTCGCTGCGTAAAGACTCTCATGCGGGAAATTACCCTCCTCTATGAGTTCCTCGACCAGTAACTTCGGGTAAGTTAGCGCTTCGATTAGTTGTTGTCGCATGACTGGCTCCTTCTACCTGTGTGTACATAGTAAGCGGATCGATAAGCTGACTCAATGGGGTTTCTTCGGATTCGGTACCCGAGGCGAGCGTGATTCATCTAGAATCTGGGTTATGGAGACCAGCCCTGTACTTGCGCGTCGAGTAATTCCCCTTAAAGAAAGGCTTGAAAAAGCCCTTGCCGCGCTGCTGGTCACGGCTATTGCTGTTACAGGGGCGTGGCTGTATACGGGCGTCTCGCTCGATAGTAATCCCGTCTATCTCGGCGCATTTGGCCTCGGCGCATTGCTCGGCGTATCGATTGCGATTTATTTTTTCTTCAAGAAGGAAGAGGGAGCGCATACCAAGGAGCACGGCCGATTCGTGAGACGTCGGATCGAAGATCAGCGCACGGGGCGGAGCTGGTTGAGCAGGATCGGATTTAACGTCAGGAGATTCTTGAGCGGACTCGTCGTGCTCATTGGTATCCTGGTTGCTCTGTCGGGGCTGGGCGTACTTGGCCTGCAGATTTTCGGCTACCTTAAGATCGGCGACTGGAAACCGGTTTCCTTGCTCAGTGTAGTGTCCCCGCAGTGGCCTTGGCTAAACAATCCGCAATCGTGGTTCGGTCTGAATAATATTGTCAAAGATGCACTCGACATCATGCCGCTGTCGCTAACACTCATCTTGATCGGCTGGTTTATTGCGGGATTCGGCTCAGCCCTGCGAGAGCGAACTGCTAAACGGGGTCGTTTTTGACTGCGGTCCCTGGCCGCAGCTGAAAGTTCCCAACGACGACCTTGTCATCGGGCTGTAAATCGCAGCGCGCTACCTTCTTGCCATTGACGAGAGTGCCATTAAAGCTGTTCAGGTCTTCGATATAGACTCGCTCAGCACTGCAAAATATCAGCGCGTGGTGGCGACTCACGAACTTGCTGTCGAGACGAAGCTCGCAGTCGTCGCCCCTGCCGATCATAATACGCGATGGGCCGTCTGCAATGTCCATGAGCTGTTCGATTTTCCCATTCCTAAGCACCTCGATCGTCGCAATGGCATGAGCCGATTGTTCAGTTGGCGAGTCGGGCATGGGCCGCACTCTCGTTGTTGTTGACCGTTCATCGGGCAACTCGGGCTGGGTACTCGTTTCGGCTTTCATCATGGAGTCCAACTCGGTTTCTAACTCGTTGATCCTGGCATCTCTTTCTGAAACAGACTTTTGAAGGGTTTCCAGTTTATCGGCGCCCGATCGCAGCGATTCACATTCATCCCGGGACTCTTTCAGCGATTTTTCGAGGGCATCGATCTTGTCGGCGCGCTTATTCGCAACTTTTAGGCCAGCGCTCAGGTCTTCGACCAACGCGCGCAATTCAGAATTGTCCTGCTCCAGCTTTTCTGTCCTGGCTTCGACGTTGGCAGTTGTCGCTTTCTTCGCCGCATTCATTTCCTTCCTGGATTCAGCTGCCTTGGCTCGCAGTGATTCGCATTGATCCTGCGATTTCCTGAGTGATTTCTCGAGGGCATCGATCTTGGTGGCCTGCTTGTTGGCAAGCTTGCGGTCACCGCTCAGGTCCTTGACCGACGCCCGCAATTCAGAATTCTCCTTTGCCAGTTTTTCAATTTTGGCTTCGGCTTTGGCTGCTGCTGTCGTCGCCTTCTTCGCTGCATTCATTTCCTTCCTGGACTCGGCCGCCTCGGATTTCAGCGCCTCACACTCATCCTTGGATTCTTGCAGTGATTTCTCGAGCGCATCAGTCTTGTCGGCCCGCATATTGGAAAGCTTCAGGTCGGCGGATAGCTGCTTGCAAGACTCCTGCAATTCCGACTTCTCGCGCTCCAGGTTTTCGATTTCCACATTGGCTCTGGCAGTAAGTTGGTTCGCCGCGCTTTCGCTTTCCTGCAGCGCCCGCTTGGTATCAGAAAGTTCCTGATGCAGTCGCTTAATCCTGCCCTCGTTTTCGGAAACCGTATGCGACAGGGTCTCGGTCTTCTTGGTTTGAATGGCAAGCTGTCCGGAAAGCTGAGATACCTGGTTCAGTAGAGGCTTGATGTCGACTGCAGGTTCTGCAGCGGAGCTCTCGACGGCAGGTTTGGCCGGGGGCTCGCGGGCTATGATACGTTCTTCCGCCTGTGGCTCAGGTACCACCGGCGGGACATTGGGATCAGTTTTGCGTCGCCCTTTGCCTTGTAGGGGAACGACGTGAGGCAGGATTTCGTGGGTATCTGCAACGCTGCGAACAAGGTCTCCGGTAATCACGCGCGTATCCAGCGCACAGGCTTCGGTCAAAACCGCATTGCAGAGCGCGTTTATGGAGTTCGGGATCCCACCCGTAAACCGGTAAATGACGGGATACGCGTCGTTTGATAGCTTGGTGGCATCTGCGCCTCCGGATAGCCTCAGGCGGTGCCGAACATAGTCTTCTGTTTCCTGTTCGGTATAAACACGAATATTGAAATCGACGTGGCGCTGAAACTTGAGCTTCTTCATCGCCGGCGATCCCATGATGCGCGGCAGGTCGGAATTACCGGCCAGCACGATGCTCAGTACCCTGCGGTAGTCGATCTTGGTTTCAGCAATCCGCCGCAGCTGTTCCAATACGGACGCGCACACGAGGTGGGCGTTATCGATGATCAACAGGACGGGATCGCCGGCCTTGCCGCGATGGATCAGGAATTCCCGGGCAATATTCCGCAGCTCATTGAGTTTGCCGGTGATATCGTGGAATCCGAGCTGCCTAAGCAATGCACTGTAAAACTGCGTGCCGTCGGCGCAGGTTTCGTCGAAAGTCGCGTACGAGACGTCGTTGTCAAGACTCAGGATGTGGCGATTCAGGAGCGCGGTTTTTCCCGAGCCATTGGCGCCGCAGATAACCAGCAGGAAATCCGGTTGCTCGGTCGCGCTGGCCAGGTGGTCCGCAAGCAGGGAATACTGGTCCGAATGGAACAACTGGGACGGCTCGGACAGCTTGGCAAACGGCGGCCGTGTCATCCCGAAATAATCGAGATACGTTGGTTTCGCGTCAGGGTTCTCCAGCGCTCGTGCCACGCACAGTCTCCCGCTACCTGATTATTATTTTTGTCACGCGGCGCCTGAATCTATAGTGTTCAGTGTCTTGCCGGGTCTGCTGTCCCGCGAGCCCCGCTGCAGGCGTAGACCATATATTCTTACAAAAACTGAGGTGTATAAAGGTCTATTTATATATCATTTGAGACATATTTTTTAACTTGTTGAAATAATTGATTTTTAGTTCTTAGAGATCGGATTTTCTGCGGTTAATTCCGGCCGTTTGCGCCGAATATGTTCATCATGATCAATCACGGGGGAATCCATGAACTATCGTCATCTCGGCAAAGCAGGCATCCAGGTCAGCGAACTGTCCCTCGGCTCCTGGGTGACGTTTCATACCCAGTCGGGCATCGACTCCGTTACCGCAATGATGTCGGCGGCGTACGAGGCCGGTGTCAATTTCTTTGACAACGCGGAAGGCTATGCGCACGGAAAATCGGAAGAAATCATGGGTGCGGCCCTCAAGAAGCTTGGCTGGCGGCGCGGCAGCTACCTCGTTTCGACAAAACTGTATTGGGGCCTGAACGAGGGCCCGAACGAGCAGAACACGCTCAATCGCAAGTACCTGCTCGAAAGCATCGATGGCTCGCTGAAACGTCTGGATCTGGACTACGTAGATCTGCTCTTCTGTCATCGTCCGGACCCGACAACGCCCGTCGAGGAGACCGTCTGGGCGATGCACACGATCATCGAACGGGGAAAGGCGCTGTACTGGGGTACGTCCGAATGGGAAGCGGCTGATATCCTGAGCGCCATAGACATCGCAGAGCGCCATCACCTGCACAAGCCGGTCGTCGAGCAACCTGTTTACAACCTTTTCCAGCGACATCGCTTTGGTCCCGAATACGAGCGCGTGTATCGTGATCACGGTTACGGCGCTACTACGTGGAGTCCTTTGGCCTCGGGCCTGCTGACGGGCAAGTACAACCAAGGCATCCCGAAAGACAGCCGCGGTGCCGTCAAAGGCCTGGACTGGCTGCAGAAAGAGCTAACGGATGCCGATCGGCTGTCCAGAGTGTCGGCACTGGAACCCGTCGCCAGGAGTCTGGGCGCCACTCTTGCGCAGCTGTCGTTGGCCTGGTGCCTGCAGAATTCCCTCGTAAGTACGGTCATTACGGGAGCAAGTCGCGTCGAACAAGTGCATGAAAACATGAAAGCGCTGGATTTCGTGGACAGGATCACGCCAGGGCTGATGAACGAGATCGACCGGATATTCGGCACAGGGCAGTAGGCTGGCATGGACAAATACCTGGCAGCCGCGATCGAGGAAGCCCGCAAAGGGCTGCGCGCCGGAGGAATTCCGATAGGGTCCGTACTGGTGATCGACGATCAGATTGTCGCTCGCGGGCACAATCAGCGAATTCAGAGAGGCAGCTCGGTCCTGCATGCTGAAATGGATTGCCTTGAAAATGCGGGCCGTTTACAGGCATCCGAGTACCGGAAAGCGGTGCTGTATTCCACGTTGTCACCCTGCGATATGTGCAGCGGTGCTGTTCTACTCTACGGCATTCCAAAAGTCGTCGTCGGCGAAAACCGGACGTTTCAAGGACCAGAGAGCCATCTGCGGTCACGCGGTGTGCAGCTTGAAATCCTCCAAGACGAGCAGTGCATGAGAATGATGCGCGACTTCATCGACACGCACCCCGAGCTGTGGAACGAGGATATTGGCAAAACCGGCCCTTGACCTTATCTTCGCACCTACGCGGATTTCTTGAGAAATCGTGATGTGAATCCGGCCAGGAAACTTTTCTTGCCGATGGAGTCAATCAGGTAGCCACCCTGGCTGCTTTTGTCGACCAATTCAGGAAGAATTCGCGCCAGTTTTTCGCTTGCTGCGTCAAGGTCCATGCCCAAGGCTTGGGCAAAAGCAGCAACCCTGCGGCTGCCAATCGTATCCTGAACCTGGGAGGCCGATATCGATTCGTTCGCGCCGTCACCCAACCACGATTTAGCAATGCGCGCGACGTCGCCGCCGGATCCCTGGAACGTCGCGACGATATCAGCCAGATCGAAGCCCTTGCCGCTGCTCGAGAGCTTGTCGAGCGCAGACGCGGCCTTATCGGAATTGATGGCATGCTCTATCCTGCTCATCAATACCTGGGTCGCTAGTCCTTTAAAAGTCATGTTATTTCTCCTTATGACTCGTACCTTTCCCACACGTCGACTGTACCGAATCGCCCCGGCCAGGATTGTGAACATTTGTCACATGGCCGCAGGCCCGGGCCGTCTTCATTTACTATTTTCGTCGTCTCAGATTGAGATTCGATAGAGAGTTCTGAGCGGAACGCCTGCATTGGTGTCTGCCTCGATTGGAGTCAGGGTTCAATGGATACAGTGAAAAAAAAGACTACACGGCGATACTGGCGCCGCACCGCAAAGCGCAAGCCGCTGTGGCCGTGGGGGATCGCGCCCTTGGCGGGGCTGGGCATCCTGTTCCTGTTCGGAGCACTCTTCATCGCCCCACGGATCGAAGCGGAAGTCCGTGATCAGGTTTCGCAACGAATTGACGCCGCCGGGCTGCCGGCAATGGACGTCAGAAGCGATGGGCAGGGCGTCACGATAAATACACTGGCGCAGGCAGAACAGGAAATTCACATTCAGGCACTCGCCGCGTCGACTCGTTGCGATACCTGGGCGGGGCAGCTGGCCTGCCCGACGTCCGTCGAAGTACGACGCATCGAGTCACAGGCAAGACCGGCCGTGCTGCGGAGTCGACCGCACCAGTTTACGGTAGAGAAGATAAATTACGGTGTGCGTTTGTCGGGCGAAGTCCCCAATCTCGAAGAGCATGATCGAATTCTCGGCGTCGCCGGACAGCACTTCGACGACATCACAGATGCGCTGACGATCTCCAATGAGTCGGCAGGCGCACACTTTGGGCAGGCGGCTGATCGGGCGCTTGCCGTTGCCAGCCATCTCAAAAGCGGCAGGGCAAGCTGGTCGGGCGAAACCCTGAACGTTGACGGCAGCGCAGACGCCGGCGCCATTGCGGATATAGAGGCGCAATATGCGGCGCTGGGCAACGAATCATTGAAAGGCGAGTTCAATGTTCGCTCATTATTCGACAGTCAGCGATGTGCTGCGGATTTCGACCAGATACTCTTCAATTCGTCGATTCGTTTCCAGTCGGGCAGTGCGTCCATCGATTCGGGCAACGATGAGCTGCTCGACCGCTTAACGGAGCTTGCTCGCAGCTGTCCCGGAAAACTGATTGTCCAGGGCCACACGGACAGCCACGGTGACGCGGATCAGAATCAGGCGCTTAGTTTAGCGAGAGCCGCAGCCGTCCGTGACGCGCTGGTGGCGCGCGGCATTGAAGAAGATCGCGTTGCTGCAGCGGGTTACGGTGAGTCGCAACCAATAGCGGACAATAGTACATCGGCGGGACGGGCAAAAAATCGTCGGATCGTCATTGCCGTTGAAGAAATGAACTGACTAACGGGCCGGCGGCGTCAGTCGCTGGCCATCGAGGGGAACTAGAATGACCTACCTACTTGCAAAATATACGCTGCTGTTTCTTCTGTCAGCGGTTTTGGGATTTGTGCTTGGTTACTGGTATTCGCGTCGAAATATGGAAGACGTTACGGAAAGTTTCGAGGACCTTCGCAAAGCGAATGAGCGTTCGGATGAGCAGAATTGGGAGCGCCTGTGGAGTCATCTGCGAGCGATTCCGGAACCGAAAGAAACGGATCTGACCAGCGTCCATGAGGTACTGAACGGTGTCATGACCGCCGTGTCCCGACTGCCAAAGCCGGAGCCAGTGAACTTCCAGCCCGTTGTCGAAAATCTGCACAAGATCGAGAGGGACATAAAGTCCATCCCGGTCCCTGCGACGCCCGCACCTGTCGACTTCTCGCCTTTAACGGGGAAGATAGATGCGCTGCAGGCGGCGATACGCAGTATTCCCCGGCCCGAGCCCCAGCGTGAGGTTGATTTGCGGCCTGTCGAGCATCGCCTGAAATCGATCGAAACAGAAATTAGCAGCCTGGCCACGCGTTTGCAGGCCCGGGCAACGGTTGCACAGGCACCGCGAAGAGAGCCGCGACAGGCGCATAAGACAGGGGCGCGCGAGGAGCCGCGGATACTCAAGGCAGCCCTCTACGGCAAGAAAGACAACCTGCGGTTGATAAAAGGCGTTGGACCCAAGCTCGAGAATATGCTCAATGAAAACGGCGTTTTCTATTTCTGGCAGGTCGCCGAATGGAACGACCGCGACATCGAAATCATCGACGAACGTCTTGACGTATTCAAAGGGCGAATCCGGCGCGATAACTGGGTAAGCCAGGCAGATCAACTCCGTCGTGATCCGGAAGCTGCTAGAATGCCGGCCAATCTATAAGGTAGCCGAGCGGCCACAATAGTGTTGAAGAAGGTCCTGATCGCGGTCATGGCTCTTATCGGAGCCTATTACGCCGTAGAACATTCGTCTGTCGTAGCCCAGCGCTCTCCGATTTCACAGCCGGCCAACGCTGAGCTCATCAGAGCGATCAGCGAACAGCGCAGGGGATACCAGGTTGCGGGAAGCGGTACCGTGACTCGCATCTTGCCGGATGACAACGACGGCAGCCGGCATCAGCGATTCATCCTCGAACTGGAAACCGGCCAAACCCTGCTTGTCGCCCACAACATCGATCTCGCGCCGCGTGTTGATGGCTTAAGGCTTGGCGACATAATCTCATTTTTTGGCGAATACGAGTGGAATGACCGAGGTGGTCTCATACACTGGACCCATCATGACCCCGCCGGGCTGCATGTTGAGGGGTGGGTTGAACACAACGGCAAACGGCACAAGTAGTTTAATTCGGTGATGCAGATGACGAAAACATTCCTGCTGATCGTCTTTGCGATCATGGCCGTTCCGTCCCTCGCCGATGAGGGCATGTGGACGCTGGACAACTTTCCCAGCGCGGCCGTCAAAGAAAAGTACGGAGTCAATATCACCGATGCCTGGCTGGAAACGGTCAAGAGCTCTGTAGCCAGGATGGACAGCGGCTGCAGCGCGTCGTTTGTTTCCGCCGCGGGGCTCGTACTGACCAACCATCATTGTGCGCTGTCCTGTATCGCCCAGAATTCAACGGCTGACAGCGACCTTGAAGCCGATGGATTTCTCGCGGCGCGCCCGGACGACGAGATGGCATGCCCGACCGATCGGCTGTCGGTACTGATGGAGACCGAGCAAGTCACGTCAAGTGTCGCTGCGGCGACAGCGGAGACGGCCGGTGAAGAAGCCGGTGAGATTCGGCGGCGGACGCTGAAGCGCCTCGTACAGGAATGCGAAGATGCCTCGGACTTCAAATGCGAATCGGTAGCGCTCTACCAGGGCGGTGAGTACTGGCTGTACAAGTACAAGCGCTTCGACGACGTCAGGCTGGTTTTCGCACCGGAAAGTGACATTGCGGCATTTGGCGGCGATCCGGACAATTTCAATTTCCCTCGCTGGTGCCTCGACATGACGATATTGCGCGTCTACGAAAACGGTGAGCCGGCCGCGACCCCCAATTTCCTGGAGTGGCGAACAGAGGGCCTCGCTCCCGGCGAGGTGATGTTCGTTGCCGGTCGTCCGGGGAGGACACAGCGGCTGTTGACAGTAGCGGACCTGAAGTTTCTTCGTAATACGACGATTCCCCATTGGCTGTTGCGAAACGTCGAGTTGCGCGGACGGTATATTCAGTACGCTCGCACCGGCGACGAAGCGCGAAGAATCGTGAACGCGCCGTTGCAGAGCGTCGAAAACGGAATCAAGGTGCAGCGCAAGCGACTTGATGCTTTACACGATGATGCGTTGTTTGCTCAAAAGACGGCCGCGGAGCAGGAATTAAGAGCGGCGGTCGCAGCGGACCCGGATCTTGCCGCCAGGGTAGGTTCCGCCTGGAATGAAATCGAGCGTGCCAACGCAACCTACCTGGAGTTCCGGGACGACTACCTGTTCATCGAGGTTGGCGCGGCGTTCCAGGGCAACCTATTCAACTATGCGCGCTCATTGGTCCGCGCGGCGGCGGAACGAGACAAACCTAACGAGGACAGGTTGCGGCCATACACGGAGGCAGCCCTGCCGCGCACCCGGCAGCTTACGCTGGCTGATCGCCCAATCTATCCGGAACTCGAGACCCTGCAACTTTCTTTTTCGCTGGACAAGATGCGGGAGTTCCTGGGGCCGGACTCAAACTTCGTGCGCCAGATACTGGGCAAGAAATCGCCTTCGGCACTGTCTGCCGAACTTGTCAGCGGAACGGATCTGGCCGACCCCGCAGTCCGTGCAGAGCTTTGGAATGCAAACTGGGAGACGATACAGGCATCAAAGGACCCAATGATTCAACTCGCTCTCTCGGTCGACGAAAAGGCCCGAGCCCTCCGCAAGAAATATGAGGACGAGGTCGAGGCGCCGTCGGATCTTGCTTACGAAAAGATCGCACAGGCGCGCTTCGCAATTCATGGCACGGCTGAGTACCCGGATGCGACGTTTACGTTGCGCGTCAGCTACGGCGCCCACGAGGGATGGAAGGAAAAGGGCACCGATGTGCGTCCGTGGACAACTGTCTCCGAGCTGTTTCCCAGGCTCACAGGCGAAAGACCGTTTCGACTTCCGCCGGGTTGGAGCGATGCAGCACGCAAACTGAATGGCGAGAGCAAATTTAATTTCGTCGGAACCACGGACATTATCGGTGGTAATTCGGGCAGCCCGGTCATCGACAAGGATGGAAAACTCGTGGGCCTGATATTCGACGGTAACATACACTCGATATCGGGGTCTTACTGGTTCGATAGCGAGCGAAATCGCTCGGTGGCTGTTCATCCCGAAATTATGATCGAGTCGCTGCGATCAATTTATTCCGCAGACCATTTGCTTGAAGAAATGGGCATCAGGTAACAGAAAGCCGCGAGGGATCGATTGGGCCCTGGCCAGCGATCCATGCCTGTGCCCGGCTGGGGGATCCTCCAAAAACGAGCGCGGTGACTATGTCATGGAATCACTGTATAATGCTTGTAGTTGCATAACCGTTACGCCTCTCGCACGTTCATCACCCAGATGTCCCGCCCTATGATTGAACAAGACTTCGAAGTTGCTTCAGTGTTGCCGATGGAGCCCCCGGACGGTTCGGAAGATTCCGAATGGCATAGCTATGTCATTACGCAGGGCGACAACACGATTCGTGGCTATCGGGAAGGAAACCTGAAAACGGTCACGGAGGCAGCCAAGGTGATTGTTGGCCAGCTCAACGAACGGCGGATGGGGAAGCGCGCTCGCGCCCAGCTCGTCATCGCCAGCTCGAAAAGATCCTGACCCAAGACTCGGGCGGCCATGTCCAATAACTCTGACAAGAACCTCGCGTTGTTTTGCGATTTCGAGAACATCGCGCTCGGGGTTCGTGATGAAAAATATGCGAAATTCGATATCAACTGGGTGCTCGAGCGCCTGCTGGTAAAAGGAAGTATTGTCGTAAAGAAGGCTTACTGTGACTGGGGGCGCTACAAGGAATTCAAAGCAACCATGCACGAAGCGGCATTCGAGCTAATTGATATTCCGCACGTTCGGCAGTCGGGCAAGAATTCAGCAGACATTCGCATGGTCGTCGATGCGCTTGACCTGTGTTACACCAAGTCTCACGTCAACACTTTTGTCATCATCAGCGGCGACTCCGATTTTTCGCCGTTGGTCAGCAAATTGCGTGAGAATGCGAAGACCGTAATTGGCGTTGGCGTCAAGAATTCGACGTCAGATCTGCTGATTAGTAACTGCGATGAATTTATTTATTACGACGATATCGTTCGCGAGCACGCTGAGAAAGACAAGAAACCGAAAATGTCAAAAGGCCGTGCCGCAAAACGGAGGACGGCAAAGTCCAAGCCGAGGGACAATAAGCAGGAAGGCATCGACATGACGCTTGAAGTTGCCGCGGCGTTGAATGCAGAACGCGGCGACCAGGACAAGCTATGGGGCTCGATGGTCAAACAGGCATTGAAACGAGTTAAGCCGAGCTTCAACGAGGGTTATTACGGCTTCGAGTCTTTCAGCAAGTTACTGGAGGAAGCGCAGGCCCGGGGACAGCTTGATCTTGAGCTGGACGAACGCTCCGGCGGCTATATCATTCGCAGAGTAGTTCGTTAAAACAGAGTTCCAGGCGCTGTAAGCCCCCGTAAGGTCGTCCAATGTCATCTCCTTGACGGCGTCGACGAACATTCGCCTCGCCTTGTAAAAGACTCCAGGATTGCACCGGAGGGCAGGCAATAACACCGCTTAGGTATAAGCCAGAATTGACTGTCGCCAAGGGGTGACCTACATACTGTGAGGCCGCGAAAATTGTGCAAGCGGCTGTTCCTTGAGCCGCCAAGAGAGTTGGAGGGCGCCATGATCAGGAACGCAAAAAGATCGTCGCAATGGGCATCGTCATCCGTTGCGGCACGAACGGTGCATGCTTTCCTCGTCGGGCTCGTGTTCGTTGTGCTTCTGGTGGTCCCGAATACTTGCACGAATGCTGCTGAACCATCGCTGGATGACGCTCTGGTGGCGTCGCCGAATCGCGAGGACATGCTCAACTGTGTTGTGGAGCTCTTGTCTCTCGAGGCTGCACCGTCCTCGGCAGGCGGCAACGAATAACGGGTTCACCGCATGAGGAGCTTCATTGCAGAGTGTCACCGTCGTCGCGTATTTCGGGTAGCGGCGCTATACATCGTCGGTGCATGGGTGGCCCTGCAGGTAGCAAGTCTCGCGTTTGAAAGCTGGGGCATTCCATCGTCCGTGCTGCGGCGCGTCTGGCTTGGCGCGATTATTGGCTTTCCGGCGGCGCTGATTTTCGGCTGGCGATTTGACTTTATCGGTGGTCGCATCGTTCGAACGTCGGATGAGAGCTCGGCTGAGGACCTCTCGCTGCATGTCACTGATTATCTCATTCTCGCCGCGCTGGCGTCAGTTGTTATCGCCATGGTGTACGGCGTGGGCACGGAAATTTCGACAAGGCCGGCATCCCTGCCGGAGCAGGAAACGGCGTCAACCGGCGCGAAATCGATCGCCGTGTTGCCGTTCGCGGTTGCAAGTCCCGACGAAAACGATGCGGGGTTTCTTGCTGTGGGCATTCAGGATGATCTTCTGACGCGACTTTCGAAAATCTCTGATTTGAAAGTCATATCTCGAACGTCGGTCGAACGATACCGCAACACGACGAAGGGTATTCTCGGCATAGGCGAGGAACTGGGAGTCGGCAAGATTCTCGAAGGCGGCGTGCAACGATCCGGCGACATGATTCGAATAAACGTTCAGTTGATCGATGCTGCAACGGATACTCATATCTGGGCGGAAACCTATGATCGCAGCCTGACGGCCGGCAACGTCTTTGCGATTCAAAGTGAAATTGTGGAAGCAATCGTCGAACGACTTCAGGCGACGCTGACTCCTCAGGAGGCAAAGCAGATGACGGCGATGCCGACGGAGAATCTCGCTGCGTATACGGCGTATCTGAAGGGCAGAAACCAAAGCAGCATCGAGTCGGTTGAATCATTAAATGCGGCGGTGCAAAACTTCCAGGCGGCTATCGATCTCGATCCGGAATTTGCGCTGGCTTATGTTGGTCTTGCCGACGCGTATCTGACGCTGGGTGCCAATTTCCTGGGCGGGCTGCCGATAGAAGAGAGCAACGCGCTGGCAGAGCCGCCGCTTACCAAAGCGCTGCAGTTGGATCCCGACCTCGGACAGGCACACGCTACGCTTGGACTATTGCGACAACAACAGGGAAACCTGCAGGCCGCAGAACAGGCTTACGAAACGGCAATTTCAATACAGCCAAACTACGCACGCGTCTTTCGTTTATACGGTCGTTTGCGCAGAACTCAGGGTAAAATTGAAGAGGCGATGGGTTTCTATGAGAAAGCGCTGCTGCTCGATCCGTATTCGGTGCCGGTCAACTTCGACCTGGCCCGGGCCTATGACGAGTTAGGCCATTTCGACGAAGCGTTGGAGAGATACCTGCGAGTGGCCGAAATCGAGCCGGACCACGCATTCGCCTATGTCTATGTTGCGGCGATCCACTACCTGGTCTACGGGCAGGTGGACGAGTCGCTGGTCTGGTACAAGAAGGCTGCAGAGAATGACGCCCTCAGCCCGAGTCTGCAGGCAGCACAGGCAATCGCGTACCTCGAACTCGGCGATCCGGACAGCGCCAAGGTTTGGATCGACAGGGGGCTGGAGCTGGGGCCGAGAACTTTCTGGCCCGTCTGGGCGAGCACTCTATACAATTTGTACACAGGCAAAGAGGCGGCCATGCAGGCCGACGCGCGGACGCTACTGGATCTTTACCCGCGGAACTGGGGCTCCTTATTTATTCTACGCAATGCAGATCTCGCAGCAGGCCGTTACGACGTGGCCCGTTCGCGCTACGCAAGGGCTTTTCGCGAACTGACGGAACCCGAAGTGCCGGATGTCAATGCGTCCAACTACCTTTCCGCAGTCGATCTGGCGCTCGTCCTGATACGCTTGGGCGAGCAAGAACGCGCGGATGATCTTCTTGCCGGTTGCCTCGAGATCATGCAATCGCGGCCGCGCCATGGCATCAACGGCTACTGGATCACCGACGTCCGTATCTACTCGCTGCAGGGGCGCCCCGAGCAGGCCCTCAACGCGTTGCGACAGGCCGTCGAGGAAGGATGGCGGATATTCTCCTGGCTTTATTTGCGGCACGACCCCGCTCTTGATTCGATTCGTGGAGAACCGGAATTTCAACGCTTGTACGCGGAGCTGCGGGCGGACCTGGCGGCCCAAGCCGAACGAGTGAGGGCGTTGAAAGCAAGCGGTGAGCTTAGGTCCAATGTGCGAATACCTGTCGGTGAGCAGCCAGTGCCTTCGCTCTTATCGAATTGACGTGCGATTGCGGCTCGAGACAGTCCGTAAGCTGCCGTGACTGCGCAGCTCAGGCATAGTGCGGATACACGGGCTGGTACATGTACTTGTGGATGTCCGCCAGGATGTCCTCCGGCTCTTCGCGATCCGTGAATCCGTTGTCGTACGCCATTTTTGCGACATCTTTCGCGATCAACGCCGATACCTGCCGAATGTTTGACAGCGCCGGATAAACGCGGCCCCGCTCCAGGTCTGCTTCCGTTACCTGGCTAGCCAGCGAACGTGCGGCTGCCAGGAACATGTCATCGGTGACTATGCGGGAGCGACTCACGATCACGCCCAAGCCGACTCCGGGGAAAATATAGGCATTGTTGCCTTGCCCGGGCACAAAAACCCGGTTGCCGAGCTTCACGGGATCGAACGGGCTGCCACTCGCAAAAATCGCTCGTCCCTCGCTCCAGGTGTAGGCTTGCTCGGCAGTACACTCGGCCTGCGACGTCGGGTTCGACAGCGCAAAGATAATCGGGCGCACGTTGACGTTCGCCATCGCCTCGATAATTGCCCTCGTAAATGTACCCGGCTGTCCCGAGAGTCCGAGAATAGCGGTCGGTTTTAACGCCTTTACCGCATCGGCAAAGTCGGCAATGTACTCGTGTTCGTGAGCATACGGTTCCTTGTGCGCAGCGATGCTGCCGCGACCGGCGACAAGCAGCCCCTTGCTGTCGACAAACCAGCAGCGCCTGCGGGCCTCGTCTTCGCTCATGCCTTCTTCTCGAAGCGCCGCAACAAAAACATTGGCAATGCCGATTCCTGCCTCGCCGGCACCCAGGAACAGAATTCTTTGCCCGGAAAGCTTGTCGCCCGTGATGCGCATGGCGGCAACGACGCCTGCAACGGCAACGGCGCCGGTTCCCTGGATATCGTCATTGAACAAGCAGGTGTTGCCGCGATACTGGTCCAGCAGCCTGAACGCGTTGGTGTTACCGAAGTCCTCGATCTGTATCAGGACGCCCGGGAACAGCTCTTTGGCTGCAGTGACGAATTCATCGAATAGCTCATCGTATTCCCTGCCGCGGACGCGTCGGCGCTCCAGGCCGTTATAGAGAGGATCATTCAGCAATTTTTCATTGTCGGTGCCGACGTCCAGCATCAAGGGCATGCACTGCGTTGGATGAATGCCGGCGCAGGCCGTGTAAAGCGCCAGTTTGCCGATCGGTATGCCCATGCCATCGGCGCCGAGGTCGCCGAGACCGAGAATTCGCTCGCCGTCGGTAACGACAATGATGCGAACATCTTTGTGCGGCCAGTTTTGCATAATTTCCTTGACGCGACCCCTGTCCTGCAACGACAAATAGAATCCACGTGGCTTCCGATAGATGTGCTGAAACTCCTGGCACGCCTTGCCCACGGTCGGCGTGTAGATGATCGGCATCATTTCTTCGAGGTGATTCATGATCACGCGGTAGAACAGGTTCTCGTTTCGATCCTGCAGTGCAATAAGGTAAAGATACCGCTCGAGGTCGGTCGGTTTTGCGCGGATATTGCCGAGCACCCGCAGCTCCTGTTCCGCCATCGAGTGAACGCGGGGCGGTAGCAGCCCGCGTAGTTTCAATGCATCCCGTTCGGCTTCCGTGTAGGCAGTGCCTTTGTTGCGGACGGGGTCATGGAGGATTTTTACGCCGCCGTTGAGGTCGGGAGGTGTCTGATCGATCACGGCTTTTCCTTGATGAGTTGTGCGCGAAAACGCGGTTCCGGTAACCCTCGGCACGGCGAAAATTACTCTTTTTCCGGGAGTTTCCTATGCCGGATTTCACCTAGGCTTGCGCTAGGTAGAAGCTCGTATCGGTTGCAGATGACGCTATGTGTAGCATCTGCGGGATCTCATCGTTCTTATTAGAGGGTGCCGTGAGCCGCAGGGTCATTATCATGGGAGCTGCCGGGCGCGATTTCCACGTGTTCAACTGTTGTTATCGGGATAAACCGGAATTCGATGTGGTCGCGTTCACGGCGACGCAGATTCCGCACATCGAGGATCGCCGTTACCCGGCCACACTGGCCGGCGCGCTGTACCCCGATGGCATCCCGATCTATCCCGAAGAAGCACTCGACGAACTGATGATGGGAAATGATATCGATCAAGTCATATTCGCGTACTCGGATGTCAATCTCGACTATATCGACAAACGCCGCAAGAAAGTGGAAGCGCATGGCGCCCCTTTTTTCCTGTTTGATGTCGACGCGTCAATGTTGCCATCGACGAAGCCGGTCATCGCGATCACGGCGGTTCGGACCGGCTGCGGCAAGAGCCAGGTGTCGCGGCGAATCACGGATATCCTGCGAGAACTCGGCAAGAAGGCTGTTGTGATCCGACATCCGATGCCGTACGGCGATCTCGCCAGGCAGGGTGTGCAGCGCTTCGCGCAGCACGGGGACCTCGAGCAGCACAACTGCACGATCGAGGAACGGGAAGAGTACGAACCGCATATCGATAACGGCGCGATCGTCTACGCGGGCATCGACTATGCAGCGATCCTGGTGGAAGCGGAAAAGGAGGCCGACGTCATCGTGTGGGACGGCGGCAACAATGACACGCCGTTTTACAAACCCGACCTGTGGATCACGGTCGCCGATCCGCATCGTGCCGGTCATGAGCTGGAGTACTTTCCCGGCACCGTGAATTTCGAGCGGGCCGATATCATCCTGATCAGCAAGATCGGCTATGCGGATGAGGCGAACATCAAGGTCATCGAGGCTAATGCAAGGAAATTGAATCCCGAGGCTACAGTGCTGCGACGCAAGTCACCTCTTCATGTTCCGGATCCGGACGCGATTACCGACAAGCGCGTGTTGGTTATCGAAGACGGGCCCACGACAACGCATGGCGGCATGGCTTTCGGCGCCGGCGTGCTCGCCGCAATGGAGAACCATGCCGGAGAGCTCGTCGACCCCAGGCCTTGGGCCGTTGGCGAAATAGCGGCGACCTTCGGCGAGTACCCTGACATTGGCGATCTGTTGCCGGCCATGGGCTATGGCGACAAGCAGATCCGAGATCTCGAAGCGACTGTTAACGCGGTAGACTGCGACCTGGTGCTGGTAGCAACGCCGATCGATCTCACTCGACTCATTGATATCGAAAAGCCACACATGCGTATTGGCTACAGCCTGCCCGCTGAAGACGGTGCCCTGACTGCAGCCGTAAAACGAGTCGTTTCCTGATTCAGGAGCCGTTCACACAAATTTCATCTGCCGTTAAGTGCTGGCGCACTATTCTGCAAGCGTCAACAAAGGAATGTGCTTTAGGAGCTTGTCATGGATATCGTATACGCGGCAGAAAAACCCAGCATCGCCAAGCTATTGAGTGACTACACGCGGCGCACGGTCAGGCCTGAAGAGATCCTGGTCACCGAGAATCCGGATGAGACCGGGAGTTTCCACATTAATTTCAAGCTGGACCATTATGTCCTGTCACCGAACGGTGTGATCGAGTCGGACGACCTCGAACTGCAGGATTAGCAGGCGCCGGCAGCTGCCGCGGTCCAACGGCGCATACGGGAGGCTCTCGATCCCGGCCTGATTGCCTGTCTACTATGCCCCCAGGCGCAGCTCTGTACGCGGTTTCCACAATGCGGGCATGTCGCGTCGACTATACAATGCAGCAGATTGACGGGCGGTGAGGTTCTCACATGTTGACAGGCGTACTCACGCTGGCGGCGCTGAGCTTTGTGTTTGCGTCCCTGCTGGTCGTGGCTCACAGAAAACTGCATGTCGACGAGGATCCTCGCATCGAAGCTGCAAATCAGATGCTGCCCGGCACCAACTGCGGTGCGTGCGGCTACCCGGGCTGCCTTGGCCTGGCCCAGGCCATCGTCGACGGCTCGGCTCTGCCCGGTAAATGCACGGTAATGAGCGAGGAAGAACGCGAGCTGCTGGCCGGGTTTCTTGGCGTGGACGCCGGCGCGGAAGAAAAGGTCGTCGCGCGACTCGCCTGCGCCGGCGGCATCAACGTCGCGCGTAATCGCGCCCACTACGAAGGCATCAACTCGTGCCGAGGGGCCGCGCTCGTCGCCGGCGGCGGCAAAGCCTGTTTCTGGGGTTGTCTCGGTCTCGGCGACTGCGAGGTGGTTTGCGATCTCGACGCGATAGTGATGAACGAATACGACCTGCCTGTCGTCATTGAAGATCGTTGTACGGCGTGCGGCGATTGCGTTGATGCGTGCCCCAAGGACCTGTTCTCATTGCATCCCGTTAGTCATCGCCTGTGGGTCGCCTGTAAAAACCTCGAGCACGGCGACGCCGTACTCGATGATTGCGACGTCGGCTGCGACGGTTGCGGCCGATGCGCCGCCGATGCGCCGGACGGCGTGATCACGATGGTTGATAACCTGCCTGTTGTCGATTACGGCCGCAATCATGACGTAAGAGGGGCGATCGATCGTTGTCCGACCGGCGCAATCGTCTGGTATGACACAATCAAAGGACCTGTCACCGGCCGTGCGGCGAAGAAAGTCATTCGCCGGAGTGCGCGACAGGCAACTGCGACCTAAGCCCAGGGACCCCCGCATGAAACAGAAACAACCGACACCCAAATACCCCGGTACTCGAGCCGCGATGGACGGCAACACGGCCGCGATCATGTGTGAACGGGAGTCATCCGACGGCGCGGGCGCCTATCCGATCACGCCTTCCACACAGATGGGAGAATACTGGGCGGAGGCGGCCGCAGCCGGGCACATCAATATCTCCGGCCGGCCGTTAATCTTTATCGAGCCCGAAGGCGAGCACGCGGCCGCATCTGTGACTGCGGGCATGTCGATGACCGGGCTGCGGGCGACCAATTTCTCTTCCGGCCAGGGCATTGCCTACATGCACGAAAATCTGTACGCCGCCGTTGGCAAGCGCCTGACCTACGTCCTCAACATCGGCTGCCGGGCAATGACCAAGGCTTCCTTAAACGTGCACGCCGGTCACGATGACTACCACTGCGTCGACGACACCGGCTTTTTCCAGGTGATGGCCAAGAACGCGCAGGCCGTGGCCGACCTCAACATCATGGCGCACCGGATCGCTGAACTGGCGCTGACGCCTGGCATCGTTGGCCAGGACGGCTTCCTGACGACGCACCTGATCGAATCGCTGATGATTCCCGAGCGCGAGCTGATTGCCGAGTACCTCGGCCGGCCCGACGACATCATCGACACGCCGACCCCGGCGCAGAAGATCATCTACGGCGAAAAACGTCGCCGCATCCCGGAATTATGGGACGTCGACGACCCCGTATTGTCGGGTCCCGTGCAGAACCAGGATTCCTACATGCAGAGCGTTGCGGCGCAGCGGCCGTATTTCTTCGACCACGTCCAGGCCATCACCGACGAGGCCTTCGATAAGTTCTACGAGCTCACCGGGCGGCGCTACAGCCGGGTCATGACCTACCGCAGCGACGACGCCGACTACCTGATCGTCGGCCAGGGGAGCCTGATTCCGACGGCGGAGGCGGTCGCGGACTGGATGCGGGAGAAGCGCGGCGTCAAAGTCGGCGTCGTCAATATCGTGATGTTCCGGCCCTTCCCGGGCGATCTGCTGAGCCGGGTCCTGAAAGGCCGCAAGGGCGTCGCGGTGCTCGAGCGCACGGACCAGCCGCTGGCAGCGGACCTGCCGCTAATGCGCGAGATCCGCGCGACATTGAGCAAGTCCCTCGAGAACGGCCGGAGCAAGAACGGCCGCGCCTACCCGCAGCTCGACAGCTACCGGAACCTGACGGACATGCCGGCACTGTATTCCGGTTCTTTCGGCATGGGCAGCCGCGACTTGCAGCCCGAGGGCGTGGTCGCCGCGATCGAGAACATGCTGCCGGACGGCAAGCACAAGCGCCTGTTTTACCTGTCCATAGAATTTGTGCGCAAGGGGATGATGACCCCGATGCAGGAGGTCTACAACCAGCAGGTGCTGGACGCCTATCCGGAAGTCGCGGACCTGGCGCTGCGCGGCAGCGAGAACCCGAACCTGATGCCAAAAGACTCGATCACGGTGCGCATGCACTCGGTCGGCGGATGGGGCGCAATCACGACCGGCAAGAACCTGGCGATGACGCTCTACGAGCTGCTCGGCTACCACATCAAGGCGAACCCGAAGTACGGCTCGGAAAAGAAGGGCCAGCCAACTTCTTATTACCTCTCTGCGGCGCCCGAACCGATCCGCATCAACTGCGAATATTTCTACGTCGACGTCGTGCTGTCGCCCGACCCGAACGTCTTCGGGCACACTAACGCACTGGCCGGCCTCAAGAAAGGCGGTGTGCTGGTGATGCAAAGCGACGCCGCCTCGGCCGAGGATTTCTGGCATTCAATCCCGATGCGCTACCGCAAGCAGATCGTCGAGAACGACATTCGCCTGTACTTCCTCGACGCTTTCAGGATTGCGCGCGACGAGGCAACGGACCCTGAACTGCAGCTGCGCATGCAGGGCATCGCTTTCCAGGGCGCGTTCTTTGCGACGTCGCCCCTGCTCGAAAAGCACGGCCTGAGCGATGAGAAGCTGCTGGATGCGATCCACGAGCAGCTGCAGCACAAGTTCGGCTCGAAGGGCGTGCGCGTGGTCGAGGACAACATGCGCGTCGTGCGTCGGGGCTTCGAGGAGATCACCGAGGTTACAGACAAGAACCTCGAGGATCGTGCCGACGCACGGGCCGGCGGCAGCACGCTTCCCGTGCCGGTGATGGTCAAGCGCCTGCCGAAATCGGAATCGCCGTCGTCCGACATCCACCGCTTCTGGGCCCAGACCGGCAGCATGTACGCCTCGGGGCAGGGCGAACAGGTGCCCGCCGATCCGTTCATGAGCATGAGTCTAATGCCTGCCGTGTCCTCGCACTTTCGCGACATGACCGGCATCCGCTTCGAACATCCGGAGTTCATCCCCGAGAACTGCACCGCCTGCGGCGACTGCTACACGGTCTGCCCCGACACCGCGATCCCGGGCCTGGTCAACGAAGTCGGCCAGGTGCTCGACACGGTCGTGAAGCGCCTGAAGAAGAACGGAAAATCGACCGAACGGTTGCCGCGCGCCGTGCGCCAGATGGAGTCGACGCTGCGCAAGAGTTTCGTCGACGCGGGCGAAAACGCCTCGGTTTCGGACCTCTTCGAAGACGCGATCCAGGCAACGATCAATGCGGCGCCCGAAGGCTCCGACGAGCGCCAGCAGCTCAGCGACGAGTTTGCCGATTTCCGCAAGGAGCTCGGCACGTTCCAGTTCTCGCTGACGCGGCCGTATTTCACGACTCATGAAAAGAAGCAGCCCGGCAGCGGCGGGCTGTTCAGCATTACGATCGATCCTTATACCTGCAAAGGCTGCATGGAATGCATCGAGGTCTGCAGCGACGACGCGCTGCGGCCGGTCAAGCAGACGCGCGATTCGATCGCGGACCTGCGCAAGAACTGGGATTTCTGGCTGGACCTGCCGAACACGCCGGAGAAATACATCCGCGTGGACAACCTTGAGGAAGGCATCGGCGCGCTGGAAACCATCCTGCTGAACAAGGACGCCTACCTGCCGTTCGCCAGCGGCGACGGCTCCTGCCTGGGTTGCTCCGAAAAGACCGTCGTCCACCTGTTCGTCGCGACCGTCGAGTCGCTGATGCAGCCGCGCGTCAAAGCCCACGTGGCGAAGCTCGACGACCTGATCGCCAGGCTCAAGCAGCACATCAAGCTCGAACTGGTTGGCGAGATCGACGTCGGTGATGCCGCGGAGATGGCGGCCGTACTGAAGGACGCCGGTGACGGAGAACTGACGCTCGCAAAAATTGCGGACTCGGTAGAGAGAACGCACGAAGCCGAGCCGATCGACCGCGACTGGCTGCAGCATGTCACCGACCTGGTCGCCAGGCTGCAGAAGCTTCGCTGGCGCTACGAGAAAGGCACGACGGGCCAGGGCCGCTCGAGCATGGGCTTTCTGAACGCTACCGGCTGCACCTCGGTTTGGGGCAGCACCTTCCCATTCAACCCGTATCCATTCCCGTGGGCCAACCACCTGTTCCAGGACCCGGTATCCATGGCGATGGGCGTGTTCGAAGGGCACATGGCGAAGATGGCCGAGGGTTTCAAAGCCGTGCGCATGGCGGAGGCGATGCTCGGGGGCCAGTACAACGCCGACGAGCAGGAAGAGCTTCTCCGCTACTTCGGATGGCAGGACTTCACCGACGAGGAGTACCACCTGTGTCCGCCGGTGGTCGCGGTCGGCGGCGACGGCGCGATGTACGACATCGGCTTCCAGAACCTGTCGCGGGCATTGATGTCGGGCAAGCCGATCAAGGTGCTCGTGGTCGACACGCAGGTGTATTCCAACACCGGCGGCCAGGCCTGCACCTCTGGCTTCTTCGGCCAGATTTCGGACATGGCGCAGTTCGGCAAGGCCATCAAGGGCAAGGAAGAATCCCGCAAGGAGATGGGGCTTATCACGATGGCGCATCGCACGACCTACTTCCTGCAGTCGACGATCGCGCATGCCAATCACATGATCGAAGGCTTCGTGCAGGGTCTGATGTCGAGACGGCCGGCGCTGTTCAATCTGTACTCGTCATGCCAGCCGGAACACGGTATTGGCGACGACATGTCGCATCACCAGGCGAAGCTCGCGGTCGAATCACGGGCCTATCCGCTGTTCCGCTACGACCCCGACGGCGGTCTCACGGTCGGGGAGTGCCTCGACCTTGACGGCAACCCGAACCCGGACCTCGACTGGCCGGTGGCGAAAATCGACTTTGTCGATGAACGCGGTCGCGAGCAATCGATGGAATTGCCGACGACGTTCGTTGACTTCGCTGTTACAGAGACTCGCTTCCGCAAGCACTTCCGCAAGATCCCGCGCGACGCGTGGAACGAGGATATGGTGCAGGTCGGCGAATATCTCACGCTCGACGAGGATGACCGTGAGGGCAAGGTGCCTTACGTCTGGGCGCTGGACGCAAAGCGGCAGCTCAGCCGCCTGCTCGTCGCGCAGCCGATGATCGAATCGGCCGAGGAGCGGCGCGCGTTCTGGATCATGCTCCGCGACCTGGGCGGCATCGAGGAGGCGGCAGCCGGCGTGGACGCCGTGCAGATCGAGTCCCGTGTGCGCCAGGAGGTCGTGCAGAAGCTCGCCTCCGGCCTGATGGGGCTGGTCAGCGGCAGCCAGGCGCTGGACATGGGCGCTATGCTCGAAGCCGTGTCGTCGACACCCGCTCCGGATCAGAAACCACAGCTGGCGGCGGTGGAGTCGGTAGCGCCGGCGCCGGCCGCCGACGGCGATTACATGGCCCCGTGGATCGATACGGAAGAATGCACCGCGTGCGACGAATGCATCATCATCAACCCGCAGATCTTCGCCTACAACGACGACAAGAAAGCGATCATCACGAATCCCGACGCGGGGCCGTATCGCGATCTCGTCAAGGCGGCCGAAAAATGCACGGCCGAGGTTATCCACCCGGGTCTACCGCGCGATCGTAGCGCGAAGGACATCGACAAGTGGATCAAGCGAGGCGAGAAATTTAACTAGTGCCGGCTGAAAACGTGAGGATGACGGCTCCCTGAGATGCTTGAACGGCTCCGCAAAAATACCTTCAGGCACGGCGTGCACCCGCCCGAAATGAAAGACGACACGGCGGATCTCGCGATACGCCAGTTCCCGTTCGCGCCGGTGCTGATCGTGCCGCTCAGCCAGCATTTGGGGAAGCCGGCGAAGCCCGTTGTGCGCGAGGGCCAGGAGGTTGTCCGCGGGCAGACGATTGCCGCACCGGACGGCTTCATGTCGGTGGCGATGCATGCGCCGGCCTCAGGTCGGGTGCGTCGAATCACTCTGGCGCCGAGCATCAGCGGCACCAAGGTCGAGAGCATCTACATCGAGCCTTACCCGGCCTCGACCCAGGAAATCGACGACGGCGAGCCCTGCAGCCTCGACGCCACACCGGACGAAATCATCACGGCGATCCAGCACGCCGGCATCGTCGGCCTCGGTGGTGCGGCCTTTCCGACCCACGTCAAGCTAAAGCCGCCGGAGGGCAAGCGACTGGACACGCTGTTCATCAATGGCGTGGAGTGCGAGCCGTACCTGACCACCGACTACCGCGTGATGCTGGAGCAGACCGAGGACGTGTTCATGGGCATCCGCTACCTGATGCGGGCGACCGGGACCTCCGAGGTCATCATCGCCGTCGAGGCGAACAAGCCCCTTGCTGCTCAGCAGTTTCGGGACACTCGGCCTGACGACCTGCCGGTCGAGGTGCGCGTGTCGCCGGTGAAATATCCGCAGGGCGCGGAAAAGATGATCTTCAGCGCTTTGCTCGGTCGCGAGGTGCCGTCCGGTGGCCTGCCGGCCGACATCAACGCGATCTGTTGCAATGTGGCGACCACCGCCGAAATCGGCCGCCTGTTGCCGCGCGGGCGCGGCATTCAGGAGCGCGTGATCACCATCGGCGGCCCGGGCGTGGAAAAGAAAGGCAATTACCGCATTCCCATCGGCACGCCGGTGCGCTTCGCGCTGGAGCAGTGCGCTCCCGTCGAAGACCTTTCGCGCGTGTTCATGGGCGGCCCGATGATGGGACCGACCGTTTCCAACCTGGACATCCCGATTACCAAGGGGACCTCCGGTATCACGGCTTTCACGAGCGCCGAGACCGGCGGCGCGACCGGCCACAAGAAAGTCTACCCCTGCATCCACTGCGCGCGCTGCGTCGAGGCCTGCCCGGTCTTCCTGAACCCGTCGCAGCTCGGCATCCTGGCAAAAAACGAGGAATACGAGCAGATGGCGGAGTCCTGGCACCTGATGGACTGCTTCGAGTGCGGTGCCTGCACCTATGTGTGCCCGTCGCACATCCCGCTGGTCCAGTATTTCCGCATGGCCAAGAAGATGGTCCGTAAACAGAGCGCCGCCTGATGGCCAGGCTATACAAACACCTCGAGATTGGCTCGTCGCCGCATGTCACTGACGGTGCCAGCACCGATATCATCATGCGCAACGTGTTCCTGGCGCTGCTGCCCGTTACGGCATTCGCGGTCTACGCCTTCGGCACAGGTGCCGCCCTCGTTATAGTCGTTGCGACGGCTAGCTGTGTGCTGACGGAACACTGGCTGTGCCGCTGGACCGGCAAGCCGTCCACCGTCGGCGACTGGTCGGTGGCGATCACGGGACTGTTATACGGCCTGATTCTGCCGCCGGACCTGCCGCTGTGGATGGTGTTCATGGGCGGGGTGTTCGGCGTGGCGGTTGCCAAGTTCCTGTTCGGCGGGCTGGGCATGAACGCCTTTAACCCGGCGCTGGTTGGACGCGCCTTCCTGCAGGCGGCCTTTCCCCAGCCCATGACCCACTGGCAGCTGCCCTTCGCAGAGGGCCGCTTTGAAGACATTCCCAGCTCGGTGCTGGCGACGCCGTTCTGGGAACCGACCTACGACGCGGTGACCACGGCGACGCCGCTGGCGCTGATGAAATTCGAGGGCCAGTTCGCCGGAAGCCGCGAACTGATGGGCGGCCTGACGTCGGGCTCAGTCGGTGAAACCTGCGGCGTGCTGATCCTGCTGGGCGGCATTTACCTCGTGGCGCGCAACATGATGAACTGGCGCATCCCGGCATCGATTTTCCTGACCGTCGCGGCGATGACCTGGGTCTTCCAGCTGTACGACCCGGTGACCTATCCCGGACCCGTGTTCATGCTGTTCTCGGGCGGCCTGATGCTTGGCGCGGTGTTCATGGCCACTGACATGGTGGCCTCGCCGATCACGAACGCGGGCTGCTGGCTTTACGGGCTGTTGATCGGCGTGCTGGTGGTCGTGATTCGCTTCTGGGGCGGCATGCCGGAGGGCGTGATGTACGCGATCCTGCTGGCAAACGCGGTGTCGCCGCATATCGACAACCTGATCCAGCCGAGGGTGTTCGGTACCGGCAGGGGGGCGAGGTGAACGCGCCGGCGCCCATCGAACAGAAACGGACCTCCGCCTGGTCGATGTATCGCTCGATCGTGGGCATCGGCGCGTTCTGCGCACTGCTGATCGTGACGGTGTTCGAGGCTACCGCCGAGCGCATCGCCGACAACAAGGCACGGTTTCTCAGCAATGCGGTTGCCGAAGTTCTGCCGGCCTCGAGATCGACAGCGGAGGTCACCCTCGATGCCGACGGCGCGCTGGTCGCGGCCGCTGAGCCGGCCGACCTGCCCGTGTTCCTGGGCTACGGCGCCGAAGGTGAACTCGTCGGCGCGGTCATTACCGCGCAGGGGATGGGCTACGCGGACAACATCCGGATCCTGTACGCGTACTCGTTCGAACGCCAGGCGATCGTCGGTTTCAAAGTGCTGGAAAGTAAAGAGACGCCTGGCCTCGGTGACAAGGTCGAGATCGAGCCGCACTTCCTGGCCAATTTCGAGGCACTCGATGCGCGGCTGAACGAGGACGGCACGGCGTTGGCGAACGCCATCGTGACGGTCAAGGAAGGCGAAAAAACCGAGCCGTGGCAGCTCGATGGCATCACCGGGGCCACGATCACCTCCGACGCCATAGGCGCGATCCTGCACCAGGGCTCGAGTGCCTGGCTGCCCGTGCTCGAGCGGGACGGCCGGCTGTTCCAACCAGCGCTGTCAGTTGAGGAGTAGAGCGTGGCGCTGAAGCAGGTAAGCCCGACCGACGAATTCATCAAGGGGCTGTGGCGAGAAAACCCGGTCTTCATCCAGGTTCTCGGCATGTGCCCGGCGCTGGCCGTATCCAACACTGCGATCAATGCGCTGGCCATGGGGCTCGCAACGACCTTCGTGCTGCTGATGGCCGGCCTGTCGGTGTCGCTGCTGCGTAACTTCATACCGCGTGAGGCGCGCATTGTCAGCTACATTTGCATCATCGCGACTTTCGTGACCTGCGTGGACTACGCGATCATGGCGATCAGCATCGAGCTGCACCGGGCGCTGGGCGCCTTCATCGCGTTGATCGTCGTGAACTGCCTGATCCTGGGCCGTTCCGAGGCCTTCGCGTCCAAGCACAACCCCGGACGCGCGATGCTGGACGCACTGGGCATGGGCGTGGGCTTCACTGTCGCGCTGTTCTTCATCGGGGTATTGCGGGAGATCCTCGGCAGCGGCACGCTGTTCGGCGTCGACATGTTCCCGGACGGATTCCAGACCTGGACTGTCATGGTGCTGCCCAGCGGCGGTTTCTTTGCAATGGCGATGTGGCTGCTGGTCGTCAACTGGATCCGCCAGCGCGAGGCGAATGCCGAGAAAGAGGGCGATGATCGGGCCGGGGAGGTGGCGTCATGAACGACCCGGGTTACTGGTCGATCTTCCTGAACGCGGCGCTGATCAACAACTTCGTGCTTGCCTACTTTCTCGGCATATGCCCGTTCTTCGGCGTGTCGGCCAAGCTCGAAACAGCCGTTCGCATGAGCGGCGCGGTCGGATTCGTCATGCTCGTCGCCTCGGTCTGCGCGTTTGGCATCAACCTGATACTGGAAGCGATCAACGCGCCGTACCTGCGCATCATCTCGTACATCCTCGTGATTTCGTCGACCGTTCAACTCGTCGAGATGTTGATGCGCAAGCTGAGTCCGCCCACGTTTCGTGCGCTGGGTATCTTCCTGCCGCTGATTACGACGAACTGTGCAATTCTCGGCCTTGCGTTGTTTCAGACCAACAAGGGTTATGGATTCACGCAGGCGATCGTTTACGCATTGGGTGCCGGTGCCGGCTTCGCGCTGGCGCTCGTACTGATGGCGGGCATTCGCGAGAAACTCGACCTCGCGGACGTACCCGAACTCTTCAAGGGAACCGCCGCCGCGCTGGTCGTCGCGGGAATTCTGTCCATGGGTTTCATGGGATTTGCGGGGTTGGGCAGATGAACCTTGTAATCGGCGTTATCATTGCAACAGTTGCCATCGCGGCGATGATTGCGCTTCGGATTATCGTTTTTGACAGCGCATTGAAAGAGCGGCGGAAGGCGAGTTGCTCGGACAACGCCTGCGACGCCTCGACTTGTTTTAACGGCTGCGGTTCCGACAAATTCGATTCTGCTGCAGTACCCGCCCCTGACGGGAAAAGAGCGAAAAGGAGTGCTCCTCATGCGTCTTGAAGACTATCCGAAAGAACCTCGCTATTTGGCGACAGTCCTAAGTACAGAACCCATTACGGACGAAGGCGCCGATGCCGAAGTGCGGGAACTCGTGCTCGAAGTGGATCGACCTGAGTTCGACTTCGAAATCGGACAGAGCGTCGGTGTACTCGTCGAAGGTCCGAAGGAATTTGGTGGCTCGTTGCACCACCGGCTGTACACGGTTGCGGACACGCCGGCTGCAAAGGTCAAGGGCAAACCCGAGATTACGTTAGTTGTGCGGCGCTGTGATTACATCGACGACTACAGCGGCGAAAAGTACGCAGGCGTCAACTCCAACTACCTTTGTGACCGCAAGCCGGGCGATAAGGTTTCCATAACCGGTCCATTCGGTCTGCCGTTCAAGGTGCCGGAAGACAAGAGCGCGAACCTTCTGCTGATCGGTCTCGGTACCGGCATTGCCCCTTTTCGCGCCTTCATCAAACATATTTATCGGGAGGTCGGCGACTGGGAAGGCAAAGTCATCCTGCTATATGGCGCGCAGTCTGGCCTCGAGCTGCTTTACATGAACGACAAACGCGATGACTTCGCGCGCTACTATGACGAGGAAACGTTTGAAGCAATCCGGGCGTTGAGCCCGCGCCCGAACTGGGCGGACCCGATCGCGTGGGATTTCGCGATCGAAAGTCGCAGCAAGGAAATCCTCAGCATGCTCGAGGACGAACACACCCACGTGTATGTTGCGGGGCTCGTCCCGATCCGCGATGCACTCGATAAGCTGTTCTCCAACATGGTCGGATCTCGAGAACTGTGGTCGAAGAAGAAGAGCGCACTCATCGACGCAGGTAGGTGGGCCGAGCTCCTGTATTGACCGCTGAGTCTGTGGGCCTGTCAATTCGAAACATGTCGGAATCGACACCGGCAGGATTGCTGAAGTATGTCCGGCCAAGTACTGCGATTGCCCGGCCGCAACTAATTCGCACCGTCCGCCGGCTCGCGTGAGTCTTAATACCGATCAGGACGGGGCGCCGCGGGTCTTCCGGAGTTCATCAAATACCTTCGCATTGGGGCAAAAGCTGTTGTCGCCTGCTGTCTTGCCTGCAAGCCAGTGCTCGCAGACGTCCTCGGCCGAGCAGCTACGGCAGCGCTGTCGAATTTCGCGAACGATGGCGTTGGTGTCGGCACTCGCAAGGACCTTGGAATCGAGGCCGACGGTTTCGAGCATGCTTCTCATGCGTCGCTCGGAACCGGCCGCCAGGTATTTGCGGTAGGCGACGACGAGGGCGACAGCCGCTGCAAGCATCAGCAGAGCAGCCAGGATCTGAAACAGGGATATACTCACGATCCGATCCTCCTTCTCAGGTGAGGAATCCATTAACTGTACGACTGCGGAAAGCAAAGCAAACTACGTATCTTCCACCAGGCGGTTCGGCCGGCACTGACAATCGGGACTGAATTGAGTGACAATCGCAGCATGAAGAGCCCTGGGGTAATCGCGCCAATCCTGACACCGTTCAATGATGATCTGTCGGTAGCGCGGCATCTTTATGTGGCACACGCAAAATGGCTGTTCGAACAGGGCTGCGTCGGTATCGCGCCGTTCGGCACGACGGGCGAAGCCCTGTCGGTCGGCATTGACGAACGGATTGCCGCGGTACGGGCCCTGGTCGACGGCGGCATCGACCCGGCCACGATGATCCCGGGGACCGGGCTGTCGAATGTTGCCGACACGGCTCGCCTGTCGCGCGCCTGTCTCGACATGGGCTGCAACGCCGTCATGACCCTGCCGCCGTTCTATTACAAAGGCGTCACGGACGACGGTCTGTACGACTATTTCCGACAGCTGATCCTGACCATCGGTCCGGACGCGCGTATTTATCTGTACCACATTCCTCCGATCGCCATCGTCGGCGTGCCGCCGGCCCTTGCCGCGCGTTTGCATCTTGAATTCCCGGAACAGATTATCGGCATCAAGGACAGTTCCGGTGACTGGGCGAACACGCGGGCGCTGCTGGAAATTGACGGTTTGACCGTTTACCCGGGCTCGGAACTGCCGCTGATCGATGCGATGGAATTCGGTGCGGCGGGTTGCATCAGCGCATCAGCGAACCTCAATGCCCGCGCCATCGCCACCGTGGTCGACCGTTACGAGCAGGGCGATGTCATCGCCGCCAGGGAGCTGCACGAGATCGTCAAACGCTTTCGCCTGTTGGTGGATGAATATTCGCCGATTCCGGCGCAGAAGCGCTTGCTTGCAATGGCCACCGGCGACCCGCGCTGGGCTAACGTGCGTCCGCCATTGAGAGCCATGTCCGTCGAGCGGGGCGGCGAACTGGCCGACCGGCTCGACGACGCCCATTGGGACATTCCTGATTTAACGTACTAAGACGTTGGATCAGGAATGTCCCCGTTATCGCGCAGCGAGGACGTCTCTGACGGCTTCGATGGAGGTGTCGATTACAGTGGGTCGGCCGGCCGCCTTCTGCGTACTGCCAACATCCTTGAGGCCGCTTCCCGATACCAGGCAGACGACGAGTTCGTCCTTCTCCATGGTCTTGTTCCGAACCATTTTCCTGACCGCAGCCCACGGTGCCGCGGCAGCCGGTTCGGGAAAGACGCCGGACAGCCGCGCCATCTCGGTAATGGCCGCGAGGATGTCCTCATCCGCAACCGTTACGGTTTCACCGCCGGACTCAACGATTGCCCGCACCGCCGCCAGGCCATCACGCGGCCGATCGACCGCGATGGAATCGGCGATGCTCGTGGCGTTAACTTCGTCCACCACGACGGTTGACCAGTCAATCCTGGATGGCCTGCCGTCGCGAATTCTGCGAACCGTGTTGCTGATCGCCGCGCTGGACTCCGACTGGGCACAATCAATCTTCGGCATTTGTTTGGTCAGTCCGATGTTTTTCAGATCACACCAGCCTTTCCACATGCCGCTCAGCAAATTGCCGTCGCCCGTGGGCACTACGATACGGTCTGGGACGCGTCCGCCCAGCGACTCCCATATTTCATACGCGCAGATTTTCTTGCCTTCCCGGGTAAACGGGTTGTAACCCGTACTACGATTGAACCAGCCGAACTCGTCCGAAGCGGTCCGGCACAAATCGAAGGCGTCGTCGTAGCTGCCGCGAACCGCCAACACGGTGGCACCGAACGATAGCGCCTGCACAAGCTTCGCGGCCGGTGCCGTTTCGGGAACGAATACGACGGCCCGCATGCCAACGGCCGCCGCAACACACGCAAGTGAAGATCCCGCGTTACCGGTACTGGCGACGGAAACGATGTTTGCGCCGATATCCATGGCCCGGCGAACCGCTACGGCACTCGCGCGGTCTTTACTGGACGCACTCGGGTTGACCGTATCGTCTTTCAGGTAAAGATTGCGCAGGCCCAGCGACTGTCCGAGTCGTCTGGCGGCATAGAGCGGCGTTGCTCCGATTCGCAGCGGGAAACGAGAAGCCGGCGTCTTGACGGGAAGAAACGGCGCATAGCTGAAGAGGTATCGTGCTCTGTCCGTGCCCAGTCGCTCGATATTCCCGGCGACCGCCTCATAGTCGTAGGTGATATCGAGATTACCGCCACAGGAAGGGCAGAGGAACCCGGCAAACTCCGGGCCCTGGGTCGCCGCGCAGGAAAGACAGCGATAACCGTTCATCGGTTTGCTCCTTCAGGGCACGATATGTGTCCCACTGATGCCTTGCAGAGCCCCCTCCAGGTGATGGGGCTGCGTTATGATCACTTCCTTGCCGCCATGCTCGAGAAACCTGAGCGCGCTCTCGATCTTCGGCCGCATACTGCCCACCGCAAAATGGCCGGCCTCGAGGTAGCGGCGGCACTCGGCCACATCCATACGATCGATATCGATCTGCTCCGGGGTGCCGAAATTCAGGGCCACCTTGTCGACGTCGGTGGATATGATGAATACCGATGCGCCGAGCTCACAGGCGAGCAGGCAGGATGCGGCGTCCTTGTCGATAACCGCCGGGCGAGGCCGTAAGGTGCCATCCGGCTTGTAGACGACCGGAACACCCCCGCCGCCGGCAGCAATGACAAGTGTGCCGCTGTCGAGCAGCGTGCGGATCGCAGGCAGCTCGATGATCTTGAGCGGCGCCGGCGATGCAGCCAGTCGCCGCCATCCGCGGCCTGCGTCCTCGCCAACGACCCAGCCGTCCTCTTTCTCGTGTTTACGGGCTTCGGCTTCCGTCATGAAGGGGCCGATCGGTTTGCTCGGCTTGCTGAAACTCGGATCCCGTTCATCGACCACCGACTGCGTTACCAGCGCGACCACCTGCTGGTCCAGGCCCTGGCGTAGAAATTCGTTTTGCAGACTTTGGGCAATCTGCAGGCCAATCGAGCCCTGGGTATCCGCAACGCAATTGGCCAGCGGCACCTGGTGAATGACGTTTCTGGCCAACTCCGAGCGCAGCAAAATAAAGCCGACCTGCGGGCCATTACCGTGCGTAACCAATACGCGGTAACCTTGCCGGACGATCGGTACGATGTAGTGGCTCGTCTCGCCGGCGGCGCGATACTGATCCAGCACATCCATGTGTTCGCGATCTTTAATCAGCGAATTGCCACCGATCGCAATGACGACCAGCGGGGCCTCCTTATTTGTGCCGGCTGCGGGCATGGTCACTGGATTCACCTCACCTTACATCGTTAGTGCCATCAGGGCTTTTGCCGTATGGAGCCGGTTCTCGGCCTCTTGGTAAACGCGGGACTGCGGACCGTCGATAACCTCGTCGGTCACTTCAAAGCCGCGATCGGCCGGCAGGCAGTGCATGTAGATCGCCCGTTCCCTGGCACGCGCCATCATCGCCTCGTCGCATATCCAGTGTCGATATTGCTGCGCGACCTGCATGGCCTCGTCGGGCTTGCTGAACAGCGATTCCACGCCCCAGCTTTTTGGGTACACAATATCGGCGTCCGCGAAAGCATCTTGCATGTTGTCCACTACCGCGAAGGACCCGCCCGAACGTGCCGCGTTTTCGCGCGCCAGTCTCATTGGCTCGTCCATAAGCCGATACTCGGGTGGATGCGCGAGCGTCACGTTCATGCCGAAGCGTGTCATGAGCATGATCAGCCCTTGCGGCACCGACATCGGCTTGACGTAGCTGGGCGCGTAGGCCCAGGTAACAGCAATTTTAATATTTTTCAGCTGTTTACCAAACTCTTCTCGAATCGTCATTAGATCGGCCAGGTTCTGACACGGGTGGTCGACGTCACACTGCATGTTGATGACGGGGACCGAAGCGTGTTGCGCAACCTCGCGCATGTAGCGCTGGCCCTCGCCGGGCACAAGATCGTGGCGAATCATGATGCCGTGCCCATACCCGGAGAGAATGGTGCCCATGTCCTTCGGGCTTTCGCCGTGGGCGATCTGCGATGTTTCCGAGTCGATAAAGTGGGCGTGCCCACCCAGCTGCGTCATGCCGGCTTCGAACGAATTCCGGGTGCGGGTCGACTTGTCGAAGAACAGGAGGAACGCCGTCTTGTGTGGCAGGTGCAGGGTCGGCACGCCACGCTTGAACTCCTCTTTCAGCTGGTCGGCCGTATCCAGGGCCAGTTCGATCTCCTCGTCCGACCAATCCTGGGTCATGAGCCAGTCACGGCCCTTCAGGCGGTCGGGAATCGGCTTTGCTTTGCGAGTCACTTTGATGGATCTCCTGGCTTTATTCCCTCGCGAATTCTTCGACGAGGGCAGAGTAAAATGCCGTTGCACTGACAAGGTGTTCGACTTCGGTTTCCTCGTTAGGCGCGTGCGCGAAGTGTTCGTGGCCGGGACCGAACCCGATCGTCGGGATGCGGTGCATGCCGGCCGTGGCGACGCCATTGGTACTGAACGTCCAGTACCCGAGTTCGGGTTCCCTTTCGAATGCCTGCCGGTAGGCGGCGACGGCGGCCTTGACCGACGGTGCATCCAGTTTCGTTTCCCAGGTGGGATAGTATTTGCGGGTCGGGTAGGTGAGGCCGGTATAGCTGGGTACCCCGTAGTCGAGTACGGTCACGGTCGCGTTGGCGGCTTTCACCGAGGGCAGGGCCAGGATTTCTGCGATGGACGTCTCTTCGGTCTCGTCGATCGTCAGCCTGCGATCGAGGTGTATGGTGCAGCCGTCGGCTACGGCGCAGAGGCTCGGCGAACTGGACCGGATCTCGCTGATCGTAACCGTGCCCTTGCCGAGCGGATTTCGTGGCGGCAGACGTTCATTGAGTTTCTCGATATCGGCAATGATGCCCGCCATCTTGTAAATCGCGTTGTCACCACGCTCCGGTGCCGAGCCGTGACACGAGATGCCGGAGGTATGAACTTCAACTTCCATGCGGCCGCGATGCCCTCGGTAAATGCGCAGACTGGTCGGTTCGGTGATGACGACGAGGTCCGGCCGCAGACCGTCTTCATTCACGATGTACTGCCAGCAAAGTCCGTCGCAGTCTTCTTCCTGCACGGTTGCCGTCGCATAGAAAGTCACATTCTCGGGGATGCCGCGCTTCTTCAGCAGCGCGCCAGCATAGACGCTGGAAGCGACGCCGCCCTTCATGTCGCTCGCACCCCGTCCGTAAAGTATGCCATCCTCGATTTCAGCCGAGTACGGCTCACGATCCCACAACTCCGGATCTCCCACGTCGACGATGTCGCAATGGCCGTCGAACGCAATTATTCGTTGCCCGGTTCCAATTCGACCGAGAACATTGCCCATGGGATCGACGGTAACTTCGTCGTAGCCGATCTTCAGCATTTCTTCGCGGATGCGTTCGACGACCGCACCTTCCCTGGAGCTCAGGGACGGGATGCGAATAATGTCCTGCATGAAATTCACGAGGTCGGACTTGACTTCGAGGGCGTCCGCGTAATGGCTGTTGCTCATCGATTGCCTCCATGGTTATTAAAACTTTCGATCAGGCGGTCCCACTCGTCGACGACGTCCTGGGAGAAGATTTCGCGCCAGAAGTCCACGTCCCAAAGCTGCCGCAGCTCGTCGGTAGTGCGTCCCTGCTGCTCCACCCAGGTGAAGTATTTGAAGTTGTGCAGCGCTTTCTGATCGGCATAGGTCAGTTCGCGGACGTGGTCGGCCGTCGTCCCCTGCAGGTAGCGCGCGTAATGCTGATCGGCGAGATGAGCGCCGTACGGTCCGTGTTTTTCTTTCATTTCCTGTATGCGTGATGCGTACAGCTCCATCGAGTCCGTAATCGGAGTGAAAATGACGTCGCGGCTGTCCATGTCGTAATAATGTGCGGCTTTGATACTGGCGACGAGGTTGCAGAGGCCCGAAATACCGATCTCGCCCAGGGTCTGCAGCATGTCCTCGGCGACGCCTTCACGGCGCAGGCAGGCTTGTCCATCGTCCTCACTGAACAGGCGCATGAGCTGCATGGTCTGCTCGTCATCGACGGCGGACACGAGATTGGTATTGCGCACGTTATGAATCCACGGGACGTGTTTGTCGCCTATGCCTTCGATACGGTGCTCACCGAATCCGAACTGCAGCAGCGTGGGACACTGCAGAGCTTCGGCGGCGACCACTCGGATGTCGGCGTGCCGAGTGCGCAGGTAGTCGCCCGCGGCGATGGTTCCGGCCGAGCCCGTAGCGCTGACATAGGCCGACAGGCGGCGGCTGTGCGCATAATGTTTCTGGAAGATTTCTTCGATCACAGATCCGGTCATATGGTAGTGCCAGATGGCGTTGCCGAATTCTTCGAACTGGTTGAACACGACGATGCTGTCGCCGCGTTCCTTACGCAGCTTCCAGCACTCGTCATAGATTTCCTTGACGTTGGACTCGGTGCCGGGCGTCGCAATGATTTCGTCGATGCCGATTTCCCTGAGCCACTCGAAGCGCTCGCGGCTCATGCCCTCCGGCAAAATCGCGACAGCCGGGCAGGCGAGCAGGGCGCAGTCGTAGGCGCCGCCACGACAGTAGTTGCCCGTCGAGGGCCATACGGCCTTTTGAGTATCCGGATCGAACGCGCCGGTCACGAGGCGCGGCACGAGGCAACCGTAGGCGGCACCGACTTTGTGAGCTCCGGTCGGAAACCACCTGCCGACGATGCCGACGATGGTCGCGTCGACGCCCGTCAGGGCCGGTGGAAATTCAATCCAGTTACCTTCTCCGAATCCACCGCCAAATTCGACGGGTTCGTTCTTCCAGGTGATGCGAAACAGGTTCGCCGGATCGAGGTCCCAAAGGCCGACGTCCCTCAGCCGGATCTTGATTGAGTCCGGCACCCGCGACGGGTCCTTTTGTTGGGCGAATGTGGGCAGGACAATATTCCGCGCGCGCGCACGCGCGATGCTTTTCTGCCGCACGTCCTCGCGGATTTCAGGTATCAGGTTCATTGTCCCTCTCCGAGCGGTATTGTGGGGATGGGCACACGGTCACCCCAGGCGAACTCTACTTCCTTTGCCCCGGACCGCACGGCTTGCAGCAGCGTATCCTGGTCGACGGGCAGACTGCGAACACGCACTCCTGTCGCGCGGTAGATCGCATTCGTGATCGCCGGACTGGTCGGAATGCTGGGCAACTCGCCGACACCTTTCGCGCCGAATGGCCCGTCAGTGGTGCCGTGCTCCACAATGTGGGAAACGATCTTCGGCGCATGCGTGATGCTCGGGGTCTTGTAGCGTGCCATGACACTCGTCCAGGGCTTGCCATCTTCCTGGATGTAGTGCTCGGTCAGCGTATAGCCGATGCACATGACGATGCCGCCCTCGATTTGTCCTTCCAGCGTCCGCGGATTGATGGCACGACCGACATCGTGCGCCGCAACGACCTTGCGAACGCTGACTTCGCCAGTTCGCATGTCGATCTCGCACAGTACGGCTTGTGCGCTAAAGCCGAAGGCCACGTGCATATCGCCACCCTTGCCGAGTGGCATCGTCTTCGGCGCCCAGTATTCATGCTGCACACTGATTCTCGCCGCAGGATCCGACCGGGCGATTTTCTGTGCCGCTTCCCTTGCGGCCAGCCGTGCCGCGTTGCCGCTTACGTAGCTTTGTCGGCTGGCTGTCGTCGGACCGCCGTCGGGGCAGTAGTCGGTGTCGCCGAGCAGGACGCTGACGCGCTCGGCAGGGATGCCGAGTTCTTCCGCCACGCAGGCGGCGAGTACGGCCGGCAGGCCCTGGCCCATTTCGGCTGACGAGATTCGCACTTCGGCCGACAGGCCCTTGTCGGCATCATTCCACGCTTCGACTTCGGCCGTCGCTTTGTCCGGCGCGCCACCGCCGAGCCCCGTGTTCTTGTACCCCACGGCCACACCCCAGGCGAAGCGGCGATGGCCTTCATCCCAGGTCCAGCGAAAACTCTCGCGGCGGACGTCGCGTTCAACTTTGTCGATGCATTCATTCAGGCCAACGCTTTCTCGCATTAGCTGTCCGGTCGACGTCTCTGACCCGACATCCAGTGCGTTGATGCGACGAAATTGAATCGGATCGAGCCCGAGTTTTTCGGCGAGCATGTCCATGTTGCTCTCGACCGCGAAACAGCTCTGGGTTACGCCGAAACCGCGGAATGCGCCACAAGGAACGTTGTTGGTATAGACCGCAAAACAATCTACCTTGCAGTTGGGTACATCGTAGGGGCCCGTCGCATGGGTTGTCGCGCGCGTGAGTACCTTTTCACTGAGACTGGCGTAAGCGCCGCCGTCGCCATAAAGCGTTGCCTGCACGGCTGTCAACCTGCCGTCGCGTGTTGCGCCGGTACGAATGCGTATGATCGTGGAGTGCCGCTTGGGGTGTACCAGCAGGCTTTCCTGTCGCGAGTACAGCATCTTCACCGGCCGTTTCGTCGCCTCGGCGAGCAGGGCCACGTGAATCTGACCGGCAATGTCCTCTTTGCCGCCGAAGCCTCCGCCCATCAGTGTGGCCACAACCCGCACGGCATCTTCGTCCACTCCCAGCGCAGCGGCCGCCTGGTTGCGGTCGATGTAGGGTATCTGGCTGCCGACGTAAATCGTGGTCTTGTCGTGTCGTGCCGTTTCCCCGCGCACGGCGAGCGCATCCAGACGACCGCCGTAATTCGCTGGATCATAGCCGGCGGGCACGCCGATCGAGCACTCGGGCTCCAGAAACAGGTGTTCCGTCGTCGGTGTTCGGTAGGTCTGATCGACAACGACATCGGCGTCCGCAAACCCGGAATCGACGTCGCCTTTCTTGACCTTTATGTGTTTCAGCAGGTTGCCGTCAGGACGCTCATCGTGGACGAGCGGTGCGTCGGCTCCCATCGCCAGTATGGGGTCCGTTACCGCGGGCAGCTCGTCATAGTCGACGTGGATCAAATCCAGCGCTGCGGCCGCGATCTCCCGGGTGTCGGCGGCCACGATCGCCACGGCGTCGCCGACATAGCGAACCTTGCGCCCGCACAAGACGGGCCAGTCCAGGCTCACGACGCCGTGAGCGTTCCGGCCGGGAACATCCTCGTGAGTCAGAACGGCGTGCACACCGTCAAGCGCGCGTGCGGCGGAGGCATCAATGCGGCGGATGCGTGCGTGCGGTACGCCGGCCCGTTTAGTGCGAGCATAGAGCATGCCCGGGAAACGGTAGTCATCGGCGAATCGGGCGTTGCCCGTGATCTTGTCACGCGCGTTCGGATTGGGCCTGGCGTGGCCAACGGCCAGGCCCGGCGCCCGAGTCGCGGGGAGATAAGGCGGCACTTCCTGGCCGGATGCCTGGAGTATGGCGTTGATCACGCTCTGGTAGCCCGTGCAGCGGCAGTATGAATCCTTGAGTGCCGTCCGGATGTCGTCCCCGGTCACCGCTGCGCCTGCAGCGTCCTTCCGATCCAGCAGCCCTTTGGCCGTCATGATCAGGCCCGGCGTGCAGATGCCGCACTGCACCGCGCCATGGTCCAGAAATGCCTGCTGCAGGGCGTGGAGCCTGCCGTTCCGGGACAGGCCTTCGATCGTCTCCACGGTGGCACCCTGCGCCTTGAACGCCGGGAAAACACAGCTTACAACCGCAGAGCCGTTCACGAGCACCGTGCATATGCCGCACTCGGCTTCGGCACATCCGATCTTGGTTCCGGTCAACCGCAGGTCCTCACGCAAAACTTCGGACAAATAGCGTGATTCCGGCACATCGATGTCCACGGTAGCGCCGTTCACTGTCATCTGCAGCCGGCTCATCGTGCGGCTCCGGCCCGTTCGGCCGCGGCGGCCAGGATGAGCGGGAGATAGGTACGGATCATTGCCGACCGGTATTCCTCTGTAGCCCGGTACTTGCTGGTTCGCAGGGTAACGTTCGCGAGCACGATGGCCACGGCTTTTTCGAATCGCTCCTGACTCGGCGGTCCCCCAACGAGCGCTTTCGCGGCGGGCTCCGCGAACCAGGGCACGGGCCCTACGGGCCCCATACTGATACTTGCGGCAGTGATACTGCCGCCGTCGATCTTCAGTCGCGCCGCCATGGAGATAATCGGCAGGCATAGACCCTGCGGTCGCATCACGCGGTGAAACGCAGATCCTTCGCCGTTGCCCGCTGGTTCGAAGCGCATTCTGGTCAGAACTTCCCGGTGACGATCGATGACGCTCTTGCCCGGACCGATGAAAGTGTCCTTGGCCGGCACCCAGCGGCGGCCGGACGCACCGGCGATTTCAACTTCTCCACGGAGTGCCAGCAGGCCGATCGTGCCGTCGCCGGCGGGCAGCGCGTGGGCGACATTACCGGCGAGCGTCCCGACATTGCGGACCTGTGGCCCACCGATGACGCTGCAGCTTTCGGCAAGGCATTGACCGTGCCGCATGATGCGCTCGTCGTTAACGATCTCGGTGTGAGTCACGCCGCAACCGATAACAATGCCGTCGTCAGTCTGGCTGATGGTGTTGAGACCCGCAATCCGCGATACATCAACCATCGCTTCGTAGGGCCGCCTCAGGCCCCGTCGGGTTTCCACGAGGAGGTCGGTGCCGCCGCCTATGACGCGGGCGCGGCCGTCATAGCCGTGCAAGACGTCGATCGCTTCCTCGACGGTCGCGGGCGTATGGTAGTTCTTCCAGCCTCCCATATAAAATCAACTATTCCAACAAGTTATCAATGTATTCTCGCCCAGATTCTAGGCGTTCTTTCGGCGCAGCGCGCGCGAATCTCGTCCTCGTCCAGGTGCGGCAGGCGGCCGTCGTCAACGATGACACGACCTCGCGCGATGGTCGTGCGCACCCGCGAAAAGCTCAGGCCAAACAGCAAATGCCCGTAGAAAGTTTCGGCATTCAGGGGCGTGAACGGCACATAGTCCGGGATGACAATGTCGGCCAGCTGCCCGTTAGCGAGCATGCCTCGCGGCTCGCGAAACACACGATTGCAGATCTGCCGATTGTTCTTCAGGAGAATCTCGCAGGCCTCAGTAAATGCCACGGTCGGATCCCGGTGATAGGTGCGTTGGTGAAGATACATGGCGCGGGCCTGGGAAATCAGGTGGGACGACATCCCGTCCGTGCCGACGCCGACGGTTACGCCGTGTTTCAGCATGTCCAGAATCGGGGCGACGCTAAGTCCGTTGTTCATATTGGATTCGGGGGCGTTGACGAGCATCGAATCGGTGGAGCGAAGGAGGTCTAGTTCCCTGGGCCCGAAGTGAATG